>Ga0123337_10002764_pt1 | contig 19569 bp, 7 predicted proteins | sample frozenSSSSmetaG_FD_89792 | JGI IMG/M metagenome (GOLD analysis project Ga0123337, IMG submission 89792) | Glacier valley bacterial and archeal communities from Borup Fiord, Nunavut, Canada, to study Microbial Dark Matter (Phase II) -... | ecosystem: Environmental > Aquatic > Freshwater > Ice >... | reverse complement strand
CCGGCGGTGAGGAGATGGGCAAGGAAGGCGTCGCGGTTTTGGCCGAGTTGCTGGATGAACTGCTGCAGCTGGTATTCCTGCCCCGGGATGGAACCGCCGACGGAGGCGCCGGCGCTGAGGAGCATGTCCAGGTTTTGCCGGCCGGCGAACGGTCCCACCATGCGGCGCATGTTCTGTTGCTGGGCCATGGCGGCGGCGGGGACGGGCTTGGAGTAAGCGTCGAGCAGCAGGCCAGCGATGGTGTCCATGTCGGCTTCGGAGGGCTGGGTCTTGCCTTCGTCGCGCGACAGGTAGGTGCCCAAGAAGGAGGGAATACTGTCGCCGAACAGCATCGGTTCGGTGGCGATGGTATCGCGCAGGGTGGGGAGGAAGTCGTCCCAGTGTTTGGCCTGAATGCGGAGTTGAAGGCCTGAGTAGACGAGCTGGACGCGCTCGTTGGCGGAGAGATTGTCCGGAGCCTTGAACGCCGCGAGCAGGGCCAAAGCGCCGGTGAAGTCTTTCTTTTGCTGGAGCTCGTTGAGGCTCTTCATGCTCTGCTGGAACGGGCTGAGGGGAGGGTCGAATTTCGAGAGGATGTCCTGAACGGACTTCATGCGTGCTTCGATTTCGGGCGTGGGGTCGGGGCGTTGGCCGGTGTAGGGATTGCCGGGTTCGGGGATGAGGTTGAGGGCGATGCTGAGCGCGGGCAGGGAGGGCGCGGGTTCGGCGAGGGCGGCGTCGAGCTGGGCGAGGGCGGCGTCGCGCGCCTGGACCTTGGCGAATTCGAGGAGGCGTTGGGAGGCGGGGACGTGGCGGGCTTCGAGTTCGGCGGAGAGGCGTTGGAGGAATTCGGCGGCCTTGTCCTGCTGGATGGCGAGGGCGCCGAGGTAGCCGAGGGCGGTGTCCTGGGCCTTGGTGGTGTTGGGCGGGAGGGCTTGGTTGCCGTAGGAATATGAGGATCTGCCGCCACGGTAGTAGCCGCGGCCGGATGGCTGATTTTGGAGCAACTGGGCGGCGGTTTGGTAGCCCTGCTGGGCGGTTTGAATGGACTGCCAGGCGAGTTGCTGGGCCTCTTGCTGCGGGGACATGCGGCGGGCGTTGGGATCGGCCGGGGGGGCGGCGGGCGCGGATGTGTTCGGAGGCGTGGGGGGGAGATTGTAGACGTTCCAGAGCAGTTGTTCGGCGCGCGGGAAATCGCTGATGGTGATGAAGGCGGTGGCGAGGACGAAGTCGCGGTCGGAAGGGTCGATGACCGACGAAGCCTGGGCGCGAAGGCGTTCGATGAGAGGCGCGGCCAGGTCGCGGGTGGCGAGCGCGGGGAGGATGCGCGGGAGGAGCGTGGTATCCGTATAAAACGCCTCGGGGTGGGCGAGGAAAAGTTCGAGAGCCTCGGAGCCGGAGTCGGCTTCAAGGAGGGCTTCGCCGAGCTCGATGGAGTTGGCGGCGGAAGGATCGAGTTCGTAGCGAAGGCGGACGAGGCGGGCGACCTCGGTGGAGTCGCCGGAGCGGCGGGCAAGCTCCACGAGGCGGGCGAGCAGGCGCTGGTCGTTGCGGTTGATTTGGAGGGCGCGGTTCCAGGCCTCACCGGCGCGGGGGTAGTTGGAGGCGTTGAAATAAATCTCGCCGAGTTCAATGTGGTAGTCGGCGGTATCGCGGCGGGGGCGGTTGCGTTCGACGAAGCGGGAGAGCAGTCCGTCGAGATCACCGGCTTGAACGGCGGCGTCGGTGAGCGAGGCGAGGACGGCGCGGCGGGCGTTCTCATCGGCGGCGGAGTAGAAGGCTTCCTCGTAGAGTTCGAGGGCGGCGGCGGGGCGGCCCTGTTCCAGGTAGGCGCGGGCGAGGCGGGCGCGCACGGGGGCGGGATCGGAGGCGAGGCGGAGGGCGCGTTGGAGAGAGGCGATGCCGTCGGCGGAAGCGCCGGCGTCGAATTCGAGTTCGGCTGCGAGCACGTGGTTTTGCGCGTCGGCGGGGGCGAGGGCGACGAGTTCGCCGACGGCGCGGCGGGCGCCTTCGTAATCGCCTTCGTAGCGGTAGATGTTGACCAGTCGGCGCAACCATTCGGCGGAGCGTTCGGGACGGAGGGTGAGCAGGCGGCGGGCGGAGGCGACGCGTTCGGTGAGCGTGGAGGAACGGTCGCGGTAGTCGGCTTCGATCTGGGCGATGGAGAAGGAGTCGGGGAAGTGTTTGCGGGCGGCGGCGAAGGCGGCGTCGGCATCGGCGGGCACGGTTTGCGCGAGGACGAGGCGGATGTTCAGGCGGTAGTCGGCCTCGGTGAGCGAGGGGTCTTCGGCGGCGATGCGTTTGGAAAGGGCGGCGAGGGCGGACTCGAGTTTGCCGGCGGAACGGAGTGCCTGCACGTGGCGGGACTCGATGGTCTCGACGGCGAAATCGCCGGGGCTCTGCGCGAGGAGTTTCGGGAGGAGGGCGATGGCGTCGTCCCAGCGTTCGAGGGCGGCGAGAACCTGCCAGCGGAGGTCGATCAGCTCGTAGTTGGCGGGAGCGAGGGCGAGTCCTCGATCGATGGATACGAGGGCGGGGGCGAGGAGATCGTTGCGTTTTTCGAGGGAGGCGAGGCGGCGGTATTGGCCGGCGTCGGCGAGGCCGGCTTTGCCGCCGCGGGCGATGGTCCAGGCCTCGTCGTCGCGTTTCATGGCGAGGAGTTGGAGGGCGAGGCGTTCGCGCAGATCGTAGGAGGCGGGTTCGAGGGCGAGGGCGCGGGCGAGGGTGGCGCGGGTTTCTTCGTCGAGGGCGTGGGTGCGGTAGATCTCGGCGAGGGAGAGGAGGTCGGCGACGGGCGCGTGGGCGGGGGCGAGGGCGGCCCAGGTTTCGAGGGCGAGGGCGCGTTCGGAGGAGGAGGAGGGACCGGTGGCGGCTTTGGCGCGGTTCCAGTGGAGTTGACCGAGGGCTTCGCGGTAGGAGGAGTCCTTGGGCTGGAGTTTAACCAACTCCTGGAGCTTGGGGAGGGCGTCGTCGCCGCGGTTGGCGGTGATGAGGGCGCGGATGTAGGCGAAGCGGAGTTCGTAGTCGTCGGGCGACCAGCCGGTGGCGCGCTCGAACCATTCGAGGGCTTTGTCGGTGCGGTTAAGCTCGATCAACAATTCGGCGAGGCGACGGGCGGCGACGGGATCGCGGGAGGTGCCCTGGAGGCGGCCTTCGCGGAAGGCGATGAGGCCGTCGAAGTCGCCTTTTTCTCGGAAGAGGGCGTCGACGCGCGTCTCGGCTTCGCGGTGAAGCCAGTTGTCTTGATGGGTGCTGTCGAGCGCGGCGGAGAAGCGGGCGAGGGCGGCTTCGCGGTCACCTTTTTTGGCGGCGACTTCGCCGAGGCGGAGACGGGCGAGCACGGCGCGGTAGGCGTCGCCTTCGGAGGCTTTTTCGAGGGCGGTGAAGGTGGTGGCGGCCTCGTCGTAGGCGGAGGCATCGAGCTGGGCCTGACCGACTTCTTCAAGGATGAGGGCGTCGTCGGGGAAACGGGTGGCGAGGGTTTTCCAGGCGGCGAGGGCACCGGCCTCGTCGAAGGCGCGGCTGCGCGCGCGGGCCAAGTCTCGGAGGACGTCCTGTGCGTCGGCCGGGGCCATTTCCAGGGTGGAGGCTTTTTCGAGGGCGGCGATGCCGGCGGGGAGTTGGCCCTCGCGGATTTCGAGGCGGCCGAGGCGGTGAAGGGGGCGGTAGTCGGCGGGAGCGGAGGCGGCGGCCTCGGTGTAGCAGGCGCGGGCAGTCGTGATGTCGCCGATACGTTCGGCGAGCTGGCCGAGGAGGAGGCTGTAGACGGAGGCGGCCGGGCCGGCGGGGAAGGCGTCGCGGGCGGCGGTCCAGCGCTGGCGGAGGGAGGTCATGCCTCCGTTGGAAAAATAGTAGGCGAAGACCTCGTCGAAGGCGCGTCCGGGGCCGGGTGAGCGAACGAGCATTTGTTCGAAGCGGACGATCTTGTCGGGCAGCGGGGCGGGGGCGGTTGCGGATGGCGAGGGAGGAGCGGCGGGTTCTTCGGCGCGGAGGGGGAATGGGGCGAGTCCGGCGATTGCAAGGAAGAGCAGGCGGGATGCGGACAGGGCACGGGTGGAGAGATTTTTCATGAGCGTAGCAAGGAGCCGGGGCGAAGAGGTGACGGGAGGCGTTTGAGGGAAACGTCGATGAGGAAAGAGAGGAGGGCGGCGGCGGTGAGCCAGGGCCAGAGCGGGTGTTCGTGGCGGGCCGTGCGCGGATCGGCGGCGAGGAGGGCGGCGAGATCGGCGGGGTCGCGCACGCCGTGGGTGGCGGCGGCGATGCGGTCGAGGAGGGCGGTGTCGGGAGGGGAGAGTTTGTATTCGTCGGGGAAAGACGGGGCGGCGGCGGCGTAGGCGCGGACGGCGCCGTCGGGGAAGGCGGTGGAATCGAGGCGGAAGTCGAAGTGGTGGTTGCCGCGGGCGGGGGCGGGCACGCGGACGGTGAAGCGGCCGGGGCCGGCGGGGGCGAAGTCGAGGGAGCGGCTTTCGCCGGTGGGATCGAGGACGAGGACGCGACCGGAGGCGTTGGTGACGAAGTCGCCGGCGGGATCGACGGCGTCGAGGGTGATGCGGAAACCATTGCCATCGGCACCGGGCTCGGGGGTGACGTTGACGGCGAACGGCGCGGCGGCGTCGGTGCGCATGAGGTGGCGCACGGTCTGGACCCAGAAGCGGCCGTAGCCGTCCCAGCGCAGCCATTCGGCGGCCCAGCGGGCGCGGGCGTCGGAGGTGAAGGCGCCGGCGCGGCCGAGGCCGTGACGCCAGGTGGCGAGGAGCGGTTCGCCGCGCTCGGTGGCGAGCCAGAGTTCGGCGGTGGGGCGGAGCTCGGTGCGGACGTAGCCGTAGAGGAAGGGTGCCGAGGCGAAGTCGATGCCGGCGAGGAAACCGGCGTCGCGGGCGCGGCGGACCGCGAAGGGGAATTCCTGGAGGGCGGACTTGGCGGCGGTGACGGTTTCCTTGGCGAGGATTTGGGGGACGTCCTGACTGTTGGCGGTGTAATAGTAGCGGCCGTTGCCGCGACGGGCGATTTCGGTGAGCATGTCGACGTCGATGCCTTCGCCGAGGCCGACGGTGGAGACGGTCATGCCGGCCTGGGCCATTTGGGAGGCGAGTTCGAGGATGTTGCCCGGCTCGGATTGGCCGTCGGAGAGGATGATGACGTGTTTGAGTTTGGCGGGGACGGGGGCGAGGCCGCGGTAGGCGAGGTCCATCGCAGGGGAGAGGTTGGTGCCGCCGTCGGCTTCGATGGAGGCGATGCGCCGGCGGAAATCGTGGCGGTCGACGACGGGCTGGATCTCGGCGGCCCAGGAGGCGTCGTTGTCAAAGATCACGATGCCGGCGTAGTCCTTGGGCGTGAGCAGGTCAACGGCTCCGGCGGCGGCGGCGCGGGCCATCTCGATGCGCTCGCCGGACATGGAGCCGCTCTTGTCGATGATGAGGACGAGGCCGAGTGAAGGGGCCTCTTCGTCGGCTTGGAAATCGCTGCGCAGGGGGAGAACCTCGTCGATGGGCGTGCGGTGGTAGCCGCCGAGGCCGAAGCTTTGGTCGCCGCCGAGCATGAGCAGGCCGCCGCCGAAATCGGTGACGTAGGAGGCGTAGAGCTTGAGTCGGGGGGCGCCGAGTTCGACGGCGGAGACGTTGTCGAGGATGAGGAGGGCGTAGTTTTGCAGGTCACCGAGGGCAAGCGGGGCACCCCGGGCGGGGCGGATGTCGAGGCGGATGCCTTCCTGCTTGAGCGCTTGGGAGAGGTAACGGGCTTGGGCAGGGACGTCGGTGATCAGGAGCACGCGAGGCTCGCCCTCGGCGCGGACGAGGGTGGTGAGTTCGTTGTTGTCGGCGAAGGTGTCGTCGCGCGCTTCGACGCGGAGGATGTATTCGGCGAGGGCGTCGGATTCGATGACTTGGGTGAACTCGAAGTGGTTGGAGCCGACGTTGAGTTTGACGGGCGAGGACTGGACGAGGATGCCGTTGCGGAAGACGCGCAGGGTGGCGGGTTGGGCGCGGTTGCTGGTGACGTCGGTCGAGATACGGAACGGTTCGCGCTGGCGCACGCGGGCGGGAGCGCGGAGGGCGCGGACAAGAGCCTCGGGATCGTCAGGCGGGGTGACGGTGACGGGGATGACGCGGATGTCGTCGGCGGCGAGCGAGGCGAGGAGGGAATCCCACGCGGCGGGTTCGGTGACGCCGTCGGTGAAGACAACGATGCTGCGAACGCGGTCGGCGGGGAGGGAGGCGTGGGCGAGACGCAGGGCGGAAGCGAGGTCGGTGCGCGAAGGCACGAGCGGGCGGCGGTCGAATTCCTTGAAGGCGGCTGGGCCAGCGACGACACGGGTGGAGCCGGCGAAGGCGAACCAACGGGAGGCGTCGGGGTCGCGGGCGGATAGGGCGGCGGTGAGCCGGGGAGGAAGTTTCCCCGCGGTCTTGGTCGCGGCGGTGATCGCGGAGGCGCGGACGCTGTCGCTGGTATCGACGAGGAACGCGACGGATTGTTCGCGGGTGATGCCGAGCCAGCGTGGGTCGGACAAGGCGAGCACGAGCAGGAAAAACAGGATGAGGCGTGCGGCGAGGCTGGCGCGACGGCGGCGAGTAGAGAGAGGCGCGAGCGTGCGACGGGCTTGCCAGACGAGGAAGGCGGCGAGCGGCGCGAGGGCGAGCGCCCAGGGGTGCATGAATTCGACGGGGATCATTCGGTCACGCGTCGGGCGTAGAGACGCCATTCAAGGAGGGTCCAGAGCAGGGCGGCGAAGAGGACGAGGCGCCAGGGTTCGATCGCGGAGAACCAGGCGCGGGCGGAGCGGACAGGCGCGGGCGTGGTGTTTTTCGCTGAGTTTGCGCTCAGGGCTGCGGGAGAGACCGGGGCGAGGCGGCTGACGATGGCACCGGGCAGTGGCGCGGTTGCGATGCCGCCGTCGGCGGGCGTGTCGAGCAGGAGATTGCTGAGGAGAATCGGGAAGGCGGTGCGGAAAACGAGATTGCCACCCGCGAGATCGAAGGGAGCGACGAGCCAGTGGGCACGTTCGTCCCAGCGGCCGAAGAGAATGGGGTTGCCGAAGCTTTCGGCGAAACGCTCGGCGTCGGGGGACGGCTTGAAAATGCGGACGCCGCCGGGGCGAACGCTGGCCAGATCGACGTGGCGGAAGAGCGGGTGGGTGCGTTGCCAGTCGGTGACGAGAGGGGAGTCGGCGCGCGGGGTTTCGGGGTTGGCGGATCCCCAGAAGCCGGTGCCGGCGGGCGGATCGAGCAGCAGGACGCGGCGGTCGAGCTGGAAATTTTCAGGAGGGAGCGTGCCGGAGAAAATCCAGAGCGAGGCGGTGCTGGCGGAGGTGAGCGCGGCGGGTTCGACGAAGGCGAAGTCCACTTCGGGGAGCGAGGTGAGGGCGGCTTCAAGAAATGGCTGGCGCGCGCCGACGATGCGGACGACCGGGCGCGGCAGGGCGGGCACGGTGAGTTCGGCGGATTTGTCGAGGGCGAGGCGTTGGCCGTCGGTTTTGTCGAGGACGAGGCGGTAGGTGGAGGCGGCGCGGTTGGTCTCGGTCCAAGCGTAGGTCCAGGTGCCGCCGGCAGGGAGGTCGAGTTCGCGGGCGTCGATCAGGCGTCCGTCGCGGTGCAGCAAGGCCTCGCCACTCCAGGGGGCGGCGGGGGAAACCACGACCTCGGTGGTGATGGTGTAGGCACCGGGGGCGGAGTAGGAGCGGCGGGCATCGAAGCGGGCGATGCCGGCGTTGGGGCCGGGGTGGCCGACGGGGACGATTTCAATGTCGGCGAGGAGTTCGGTGGGAGGCGCAACGGCCCAGACCTGATCGGTGATAAACACGACGTGGCCGCCGGGGGTGGTTGCGGCGAGTTCGCGGGCGAGGCGGAGGGCGGCAGAGGGATCGGAAGGCGTGGTGCCCGGGGCGAGGGGCGCGAGCGCTTCGAGGGCGCGGCGGCGGTTGCCGGTCCACGGGCGGGCGATTTCAGGGGCGGCGCCGGCGTAGATGATGGCGATGCGGTCGGTGGCTCGGAGATCGGCGAGGCGTTCGCGGGCGACGTCGAGCAAGCGGTCCCAGGCGCGGGAGCCGTCGGGGTCGGTGGCGCGGAGACTGGCCGAGCCGTCGAGGACGAGCACGGTGGCAGTGGCGCCGGCGGATTGTCCGTCACGGGAGGGACGGGCGAGGGCGGCGATGATGAGCAGCAGGCAGAGCAGTTGAAGGAGATACGAGAGCCAGCGGCGGAGACGTTGCCACAACGGATGGGCGCGGAGCTGCGGGGCGAGCGTGTCCCAAAAAAGGAGCGTGCTGACGGTGCGTTCGCGGGCGCGCTGGCGGACGAGGTAGAGAAGGAGCAGCGGCAGGACCGCGAGCAGGGAGAGCCACCAGGCCTCGGGAAAAAGGAAGTTCATTGCACGAAGCCTTTCTCGCGGAGGGAGCGGGTGAGCAGGCCGATGACATCCTCGGAGGTTTCGGCACGGAGGAGCGGGATGCGGTGGCGGCGGCAGTGGCGCTCGATCTCATCGAGGTAGGCGGCGTAGCGTTCGCGATAGGCGCGGCGCAGGGAGGCATCGACGACGACGGTGCGGACGGCGCCGGACTCGCGGTCAACGAGTCGATATTCGCCGGCCTCACCGGGATCGCCCTCGGTCGGGTCGGCGATGTGGATGACGGACAATTCGTGGCGCGCGTAGCGGAGGCGGTCGAGGGCCTTGAGGGCGTCGCCGGGATCGGAGCCCCAGAGGTCGGTGATCCACACGGCCATGCCTCGGGCCGGCCGGGCGGCGAGCCAACGGCGGGCGGCCTCCTCAAGAGACGCGGGGGAAGTCGTGGCGGTGCGGGCGGAGAGAAAGCCGAGGACCTCCTGGAAACGCTGGCGTCCGCGGGCGGGTGGGAGCGTGGCGGGCGCGCCGCCGTCGAGGGCGACGAGACCGAGGCGGTCGTGGTTGCAGAGGGCGATGTAGGCGAGGCCGGCGGCGACACGGCGGGCGTGGTCAAACTTGCGCGGTGCGCCGAAGTCCATGGACGCGGTGGCGTCGAGTAGCAGGTGGACGGGCAGGTCTTGTTCCTCCGAGTAGAGCTTGAGGACGAGGGTGCGCCAGCGGGCATAGGCGTTCCAGTCGATGTGGCGCCAGTCGTCGCCGGGGCCGAAGGGACGGTAACCGGCGAACTCGATGCTGGCGCCGCGCTGGACGGAGCGCCGCTCGGCGCGCTGGCGCGAGCTGACGAGCTGGCGCGCGAGCAAGGCGAGGCCTTCCAGACGGCGAAGAAAATCCTCGTCGAAAAGCGGGTCCGGGGCGGCGGGCATCAGGGGTAGGACAGAGCGATAGAAGACAGAACGACGGCGTCCGGCACTCAGGCCTTCCAGGCGGCGCGGCGGGTTTCGATGAGTTCGGCGAGGAGTTTGTCGATACCGACGCCGTCGGCCTGAGCCTCGAAGTTGAGGATGACGCGGTGGTTGAGCACGGCGGGGGCGACGGCGAGGACGTCCTCGGTGGCGACATGGTAGCGGCCGGCGAGGACAGCGCGGACCTGGGCGGCGAGGAGGCAGGCCTGGCCGGCGCGGGGGCTGGCTCCGTAGCGGGAGTAGCGGCGGAGGCCGGGCGAGGCGTATTCGGTTTCGGGATGCGTGCCCATGACGAGCTCGACGGTGCGGCGGCGCACGGTGTCGGGGATGGGGACGCGGCGGGCGAGCTGGCCCATGCGCACGAGCTCGGCGCCATCGAAGACGGGCTGCACGCGCGTGGTGGTTGCGCCGGTGGTGCGGGTGAGGATATTCTCAAATTCTTCGAAGGACGGGTAGGGCACGACGAGGCGGAAAAAGAAACGATCGAGCTGAGCCTCGGGGAGCGGGTAGGTGCCTTCCTGTTCGAGGGGATTCTGGGTCGCGAGGACGAAGAAAGGCGCCTCGAGCCGGTGGGTTTCGCCACCGGTGGTGACGGATTTCTCCTGCATGGCTTCGAGCAGGGCTGACTGAGTTTTGGGGGTGGCGCGGTTGATTTCGTCGCCGAGGAGCAAGTTGCAGAAAAGGGGGCCGGGGGAGAATTCGAAGCGGGAGGAGCCCTTGCCGTCCTCGACGAAGATGCGGGTGCCGACGAGGTCGGCGGGCATGAGGTCGGGGGTGAACTGGACGCGGCCGAACTTGAGGTGAAGGGCGTCGGCGATGGTTTTGACGAGAAGCGTTTTGCCAAGGCCGGGGACGCCTTCAAGGAGGACGTGGCCGCCGGCGACCATGGCGGTGAGACAGTGGTCGATGATCGCGTGCTGGCCTACGATGACCTGGCCGAGGGTTTCCTTGAGGAGTTTGAAGGCGTCGCGGAAACGGGCGAGCTCGGCCTCGGTGGCGGGATCGAGATCGGGCGCGGGGGCGGCCGGTGCGGGATGGGAGACGGGAGGGGGAAGGAGCGGGTCTGTCATGGAGTTTTGGATATGGGATCGGCGGAGTCCTGGCCGGGGCGGATGAGTTGGAAATAGCGGTGAATGGAACGGCGGTATTCGAGCGGGAGTGACTCGTCTTCGACGGCTTCACGCGAGAGCCGGGTGAACTCGGCAAGGTCCACCTCGGTGGCGGCGCTGGCGAGGGTCGGGGCGGACTCGGAGGAGCGGATCGTGCGCTTGGTGCTTTCGCCGTCGGGGTTGGCGGTGCCGGAGAGGGATTCCTTACGGGTGGCGTCGGCGAGGGCGTTTTCCGCGCCGGGGGAGTGGTCGCCCGGTCCGTTGCCGATGCCGTTGCCGGGAGGGCCTTGACCTGGCCCGCGGGCGGGCGACGGACTCTGGCCGGCCATTTCAAGGGAGGCGTCTTTGTCGCCGGGCTTTCTGCCTTCGGCCAAAGCGAGGCGGGCTTCGGAGAGGGAGCGTGCGACGGAGGAAAGGGCGGAGCGAGCGGCGTCGGCCGAGGCGGCTTCACGGGATTGCTCGGCGAGCGAGGCGGAGGATTTGGCGAGGGACTTGGCGTCGCGGGACTTGGAGGCCTCGCTCATTTTTTTTACGGATTCGGCGAGCTTGGTGTCGCCCTTCGCGGCGGCTTTTTCGGCGAGCTTGTCCAGGCGTTTGGCGGTTTCGTCGGGGGTGCCGTCCTTGAAGGCGGTTTTGGCTCCCTCGGCGGCGAGGGTGGCGGCAGCTTTGTCCAGGGCGGCGGCCGCTGCGGCGAGGTCGCGTTCCTTGAGGGCTTTGGCGGCGGCTTCCATGCCATCGATACCGGAGAGGGCGTCGGAGAGATCTTCGGCGTGGTTGGAGATGCCGGCATCGGCGAGGGATTTGGAGGCGTCGGCGAGGCGGGCATCGACACGGGCGAGGGCGACGAGGAGTTCGCGGTCGGAGAGGTTGGGTTCGCCGAGCTTGGATTTGAGTTCGGCGATGGTTTCGCGGAAGGCGTCCCACTCTTTGCCCTTTTGATCCTGGGTGGTTTTGTCCCAGTCCTTGGTCAGTTCGGCGAGGGCGGTTTGTTGTGCGGCGCGAAGGGCGGCGGCCGGATCGGGTCGGGCAGGGATGGACTGAGGCAGGAGAAAAAAGGCGAGGAGGGCGGCGAGAATGGCGGCGCCGGTTGCCAGTCCGGTGCGTCGCGGCCAGCGCAGGGGCCAGACGATATTCCAATCGACGGAGCCGGTGTGGGCGACGGCTTGGCGGAGGATGGCGGCGCGCCACGTGGGGGAGGTGCGGTCAGCGAGTTCGCGGGCGGCGAGGGCTTCGTCGGCGAGACCAAACTGGCGGTCGATACGGGCGTGGACCAAGGCCGGCGAAAGGGGGCGGAGGCGACCGATGAACCAGCCGAGGACGGGAGCGGCGACGGCGGCGGAGAGAAGGGCGAGGGAAACCGCAGGACGGACGCCGAGGGCGGAGGTCGCAGCGGCGAGGGAGGCGACGGGAACCGCGATGAGGGCACCGGTTACGAAGCCCGCCCGGGCGCGTCCACTGCGGAGCCGGCTGGCGGCACGGGTGACGAGTCTGCCCCAATCCTGCTCGAGCGCGGAGGTGTCGGAGTGGTTGGGGTGGGGCATGTTAAGGCGACAATCCGTGGCGGGTTACGCGAGGTGACGAGATCCGCAGCGGTTATTTATAGATCGAATGCAATAATCATGCAGATCAATCCTTACCGTGCCTGATAATGTAAAATTAATGTCATGCCGGCCGATCTTGTTGGGGAGGGCGCGGGCTTTCGACGAGCGAACGACATTCTGACGGTCATTAACGGCGGAGGGCTAAACCGTAATCATGACGGTGCTTTTGGCCTGCATGCGTTCAAAGAGGGCACCGAGATCGGGGTCCAGTTCGTGGGCGCGCCGTTTGGCGGCCGCCGCGGCTTCGCGGTCGGCGGGTTTTCCGGAAAGGCGGGCGCGGCGGTCGAGGAGTTCGGCGTAAAAACAGGCTGCAGGCGCATCGTCGGGAGCGGCGGCGTGGATGCGTTCGATGGTGGCATCAAACAGGTCTGCGGCGTTGGCGGATCGGCGTTGTTGCGCGGCTGCCTGGGCGAGGTTCCAATACGCGAACCAGTCTTTGAGGGAGGGATGGATTTTGGCCGGGGCGGCTGCGAAGGCGCGGGCATAGTAGTCGATCGCGCCTGACAGGGTGTGCTGGTCGTAGACGCGGGCGATTTCAAGGAGCACGATGGGTTCGTCCGGGCGGATGCGTTCCATCGCTTTGAGGTATTGGATGTAGACGCCGAAGAGTTGAGCGCGTGCGGCGATAGTGCGGTGCTGCGACAACCACTCGAAGTCGTCGGCATGTAGCGGGGTTTCATTCATCGCGAGGACGGCGGCGAGGTCGTAGCGGCTCGCAAGCGTGGCGAGTGCGATCCGGCGTTCGCGGACTGCGGCTGGGTCGGAGGGATCGGGCAGCTTCAGTCTAAGTGCGGCTCGTGCATGCGGCGCGGAGCGGGCGCGCAGGGCGGCGTCCATGTAGTCGTTGAGCACGGCGGAAAAGCGTTCGTTGTCCGACGGGATCAATGCGGCGGCGCGCGCGATCAGATGGATATAAACAGGCGCGAGTTGGGAATGGGTTTTGGCGGTGTCGGCGAGGGCGAGCCACGCGGCGCCTTTTTTGTTTTCAGGAGCCAGCTCGATGAGGCTGGCGTGCAATTCCCAGAGGGTGAGTTCGGGGGCGGGGAGGGTGTTGCGCGTGCGCAGGGCGGTGATCAGGTCGTTGCGCAAAGCTGGGGTGTCGAGGGCGAGTGCCAGGGCTAGACGTGCGAGTGGGGCGTTGAGGGGCCGCAGCGCGGTCAGTCGCACGGCGTAATCAGCGGCGGATGCGTAGTTGAGGTCGAAGAGGGCGACATCGATGCCCAGCGATAGAAAACGAGGATCGAAATCGGGATGGCCTCGGGCTTGGGCTGACGTGCAGGCGGTGGTGGCGGTGAGCAGGTCGTGCTTTGCGCGGACCATCATGGGCTGGTCGAAATCCGCATCCACGTTCGCCAGGCGGGCGAGAGTGTAGCGGGCTTCGAGGTAGGGGACGATGGGACTGGAGGGATCGCGATTTCTGAGAGCGACGGCGAGCAAGTCGGCGGCGTTCCAGTTGCCACGGGCGTAGAATAGTTCGGCGGCAAGCCAGCGGGGAACGGGATCAGGCGAATGCGTGTAGGCGGCCTTGGCGAAATTCACCGCGCGGGCGGAATCACCTAGAAACAACCAGGCGCGGGCGAGGGTGGTGTTGAGCGGGGCATGAGCAGTGTCGGCGACAGGCTCACGGTAGGGGCGGGAGCATTCCGCGAGCTGGGCTGCGTTCCCCGTGGAGATGGCATCCGTGATTTTTAGGATGACTTCGGAATCGGATCCCGGAGTGGGGATAGGGGGTGTCTGAGAAAAGGCGGAGACGGCAGCTGCGGCCGCGAAGGTGAAGGCGAAGACGGGGGGCAGGCGTCGCAGCAGTTGCATGAAACGCCAAGTGAGTGCGGGTTGCGCTTGCGCGCAAGGCGGGAGTCTCAGGCGCGGCGACGGCGGCGATAGGCGGCGGCGGTCAGGGCGAGCAGGCCGGCGAGGGCGGCACAGGTCGAGGGTTCGGGGATCGTGGCGGCGGTGAAGTTGAGGTTCAGATCGCGGTTGCTGTTGGCGAGTGCGAGGGACCACGAGCCGCCGGCGAGGTCATTGGTGAAGCCGCTCGTGTTGAGCATGAAGGCGTCGGCGTCGAAACCGATGATGCCTCCAGTGGTGCTGGCGATGGTGTAGGAGTAATTCGCGGCGTAGTCGAAATTCACGACGTCGCCGGCGGTGTTGTTCGCGAGGAGAGAGATGAGCGAGAGCGTGAATTTATCTGCGGCGGTGGCGTTGATCGTGAGCGTGCCCGAAATCGACAGTAGATCGTAATTCGTGCCGGCGGTCGTCTCGGGTGAGGTGACGTCGTTGATTTCCCACACGTAACCGGCGCCGCCAGCCCACGTTTGACTGCCCGTGTTGGCCTGGCCGGGACTGTTGCCCGGGGAAAAAATGCCGTTGAGCTGGAGGGCGCCGCTGAAGCTGCCGCTGCCGGCGAGCGTAGCGCCTTGCGCGACGGTGACGGCACCGGTGCCGAAGGCGGAGCCGGTCGTATTGTTGATGCGCACGGTGCCGGTTGAGATGAACGTGCCGCCGGTGTAGTTGTTCGCGCCTTTGAGTTCGAGTTCGCCCGCGCCAAGTTTGATGAGGATGCTCGGGCTGCTTTCGCCGATCGCTCCGCTGATCGTGGTGCGGGCGGTGTTGGTGACGGTCAGAGTCTTGAACCCGGTGAGGGTCATCGGGCCGGCGAAGGTGAGCGCGTCCGTGCCGGCGAGGGTAGTGTCGGCGTTCACCGTGATGGCGTTTCCGATGGTGCGGGCTCCGCCGCTGGACTGGAGCGTGCCGCCATTGAGGATGACCCGGCCGGTGCCGAGGGCCTGATCGTATCCGACGAGGATGCGTCCGGCGGAGATCGTCGTCCCGCCGGAGTAATCGTTGGCGGAGCCGAGCGTGAGGGTGCCCGCGCCGGTTTTGGTGAGACCGATGGTGCCGACGCCGTCGGCCAGGGTGCCTTGGAATACGGAGGTGCCGCTGGGCACGCCGACCGTAAGGGCCACGGCAGCGGTGCCGTTGTTCGTGATGGTGCCGCCCGTCGCGGTGAGCTGGGAGAAGGTCTGACTGAAGCCATTCAGGTCGAGGGTGCCGCCGGAAAGGGTGACGTTTCCGCTGGTGCCGAGCGCGGTGGCGTTGCCGAGCCGCAACGTGCCTGCGGCTACCATCGTGCCACCGGAGTAGGTGTTAGCGGCGTTGAGCGTGAGGGTGCCGGTGCCGATCTGGCTGAATTGGCCGGTGCCGGAGAGGACCTGGCTGACGCTGAGGTTGTCGCTGTGATTAAAGGCGAAGACTCCGTTGTTGCTGATCGGCCGGTCGATGGTGCCGGAGGTGCCGCCATTCCCGAGTTGGAAGTTGCCCGTGCTGGTGACGACGAATGAACCGGAGGTCATGGCGAGCGTGCCGGTGAAGGTGCTGGTGCCCGACACGCCGAGGTCGCCGGTGCCGGTCTTGGTGAGGGTGCCGGAGCCGGTGAAGCCGCCGAAGATGGCGGAAAAACCGTTGCTCTCGATTGTGCCGCCATCGGCATCGACGGACACCGGGCGCGTGCCGGTGATGGTGCCGGTAATCTTGAGCGTGCCGCCGGAGAAGACCAGCGGCGCGGTCGCGGCGCCGAGATTGGCGTCGCGGCTGATGGCGAGGCGGCCGCTTTCGAGCGTGGTGGCACCCGTGTAGGTGTTGGCTAGGGGGGCACCCGTGTAGGGCATCGCCCCGTTGAAGACAATCGCGCCGGTGCCCACGCCGTTGACGCCGGCGGAGATCGTGATGCCTTCACCCGGCGCTCCACTGATCACGCCGTAGACGGTGGTGTCGGCATTGGCGGTGCCCGAGGCATTGCCCAACGTAAGACCGGCGTTGCTGGCCAGATAGATGTTTCCGTTGAGACTCAGCAAGGTGCTGACCTTGAGGTCTGCATACAGAGTCAGTCCCAAGGAGGTCTGCACCCCGTAAATCGAGCGCGGAGCGTTGGTCAGGCCTCCGCCATAGACGTCGAGAGCCGAGATCGCAGCTCCACTCTCGAGGGCGAGAGTTCCGCTATTGAGGGTCAGCGCCGGAATCGAGCCACCGATCGCAAACGTGCCGGTGCCGTTTTTGACGATCCGGCCTTCCCCGAAAGCAGATCCAATCCAACTATCGGGGGAGCCGGAACCCGCCACGGTTAGCGTGGCGCCACCCAGATAAATATCTCCCAAGTTGGTGATGCCGGAGACGGTCTGGTCGTGGCCCTGGAGATACACACTGCTCCTATTGAACCCGACATAATCCAGGACGAGGACAGAGTTCGGCGACAGGGCGTTTGCACTGGTCAGAGTCAGCGTTGAGTAGGCCGAAATTCGTGTCGTGCCGCTGTAATCGCTGCCGGACCCGCCTAGCGTGAAGTTGTTGTTGAAGGTCACTCCGCCGGTGCCCGTGATTTTTCCGGCAAAGGGGGTTGCCGCCGGGGTGCCCGTGATCGTCAAAGTCGCGGAGCCCAGTTTGACCAACCCGCCATTCGCCCTGCCGCCCGTGAGCTGCAGGATGCTGTGGCTGAAATTATTAAGATCCAGCGTCGCGCCCGGCGTGTCGGCGAAATTCACGATCTGGCCGGCGCCCAAATTATTCGCCGCGCTGAGCTTGAGGGTGCCCGAATTGATGTTCGTCGTGCCGTTCCAAGCGGAGCCGGTGGGAAGCGTCATCACGTGGCCGCCGCCGTTCAGGGTGAGCGTGCCGGAGCCGTTCAAGACCGGCAGCGTGGCGTCGGTCGGAACGGTGTAGATCAGCGAGGCATTGTTGGTGAGCAGGCCGCCGATCGGCACCGCGACATTGGCCAGCGTGAGCGTGCCGGACCCGGTAAGAGTGATCCGGTTGGAGCCGCCGACGTTGATCGCTTGGGAGAACGTGGTGTTGTATCCATTGAGATCGAGCGTCGTGCCCGCAGCGCCGACCGTTAAGGCGCGCGTCGAGATGTCCAGATTGGCGGCGAGGAACCGCAGGGTGCCGCCGTTGAGGGCGAGTGCACCGGTGCCCAGCGCAGCCATCGAATTGAAGCTCAGCACGCCCGCGTTGAGGCTGGTGCCGCCGCTGTAGGAACTGACTCCGGTGAGGGTGAGCGTGCCGGTGCCGGTCTTCACGAGCGCGCCGCCGGTGCCGGCGCTCACGCCGCCATCCTGGAGGTCGCCGGCGTAGGTGGTGCTGGTGTTGTTGCCTCCGACGGTCAACGAACCGGAGCCGAGATAGACGTGACCGCCGGTCACGCCTGCGAGCGAGCCGATGGTCTGTGTCGTGCCGTTGAGGTCCAGGGCGACGCCGCTCGCCGTGATATTCAGCGCCGTCGTCGAGATCGTGCCGGTCACGAGGAGCGTGCCACCGGAAAGGGTGGTGGCACCGGTGTAGCTGTTCGCGCCGTTGAGGGTGAGGACGCCGGCGCCGGTCTTGGTCAGGGAGCCGGTGCCGGAAATGACGCCCGAGGTGGCGCCGTCGGTGGCCTGGGCGAACACGAGCGCCGCGTTGTTGATGATCGGCCCCTGCAGGCTCGTCGTGTTGCCGGTGAGGGTGCCGGCGAAAACGGTGGTGCCGCCGGCGTAGGTGTTCGCACCGCTGAGTGTGAGCGTGCCGGCGCCCTGCTTCGTGAGCGTGCCGGCGCCGGAGATCACATTGGCGTAGATCCAGTCGTTCGAGCGGTTGATGACCAGTGCGGCGTTGTTGACGATGTTGCCGAGGACAGAACCTGTAATGCCGCCGGAGCCGATCTGCAGGCGTCCGCTGGCGATGGTGGTGCCGCCGGTGTAGGTGTTATCGGCGCTCAGAACGATCGCGCCCGTGCCAATGCCATTGGCGCCCTGCTGGAGGGTGAGGCTGTGAGCGCCGCTGAGCACCCCGGTGAAAACCGTGTTGGCATTCGCGGCGCCCGAGGGGTTGTTGGCCGTGAGCGTGACGTCGGAGTTCAGCGCGGCGTCGCCGGTGAAGGTAAGTGAGCGTCCCACCACTATGCTCCCGTCCAGCGTGAGAGAGTTGGCGACCGTGCGCGGTGTGCCGTCGGTGTGGATTTCGCCGCCGTGGATGCTGACGGCACCGGTGCCCAAGGCCAAAGTATTGCCCACGAAAACCTGGGGACCACCGAGGGAAATGGCGCCGGAAAAGGCCGGACTGGAGCCACTCAAAGTCAGAGTGCCGGTCCCGAGCGCGGAGAGCGATCTCGCGCCGGTGATGACTCCCAGCGTGCTGTTGGACGAACTGTTGGTCGTGCCCAACTGGAGGGTGCCGTCGTTGATCGCGACGGTCGCGCCGGAATAGGCACTGAGGCCAAGCCCGATCACCAGGGTTCCCGGTCCGTTCTTGATGAAGCTGGCGTTGTCAGAAAGGCCGATCGAACCCTGCAGGACGCCTGACTCCAGCGTGGTGCTGCCGCCGGTGAGAAAGAAGGCTCCCCCGACGCCCAGACCCGCGGTCGGGAGATCGCTGTCGAAGGTCAACTGGACCGATTGACTTCCGGCGGCGCCACCGGTTGCGGTTCCCCCGCTTTCGGAGATCGCGCCGATGATGGAGAGCGAGGCCCCGTTGGTGCCTTCCACGAAAATCGCTCCGCCCAGCCCCGCGCCACCGCCGCCGCCGCCGACCCGCTCATTGATGGCAGGAGCCCCATAATTGCTCACGCTTCCGCCGTTCCCGGCAAACGCTCCGCCCGCTCCGCCGGGATGATAGAGAGAATAATAGGAACTGCCGCCGCCACCGCCGCCGAAACCGCCGCGACTGCCAGTGCCGTCTAAAATTTGGAAATCGCTGAAACTGCCACCGATCCCATAAGGCGGGATATAGGAGGGTGAAACGCCGTTGCTAGGACTGCGGAAAGAAGTGCCGTAGGAAACCGCTCCTCCCGCGCCGCCCACCGCGGAATTGTCCTGGAAGGCGACCCCCGAAATCTGCAACGCGCCGGCATGAACGTAGATGGCCCCGCCCGCCCCCAGATTGCCGCCCTGAGAAACATTACCGTTGGCACCTTTGTTGGATCCATTCACCAGGCTCAGCCCGGAAATACTGACGGCCGCAGACGCGGCATCGATGTAGAAGATACGGTTGAGATTATTCCCGCTGACGGTGTTGCCCGTTCCACCCGAGATCGTGGTCGCGGCGGTGATAGAGGGCAATGCGCTGGCGAGCGTGATGGTGCCGAGATTATCCGTGAAGGTGATCGTGCTGCCGGCGTTGGCATTGGCCGCGATGATGGCGGCGCGCAGGGTGCCGGCTGAACCGTCATCCGCGTTGCTGGTCACGACGTAGTCGGCCGCAGTGAGACGGGAAACACCAAGGCCAAGGCAGAGGAGGGCGAGCAGGACGAGGTGAGCGGAAGCGGACTTTTGCATGGGAGAGACGGGCGTGTGGGTGACATCTCGGCGGGTAAAAGGAGCGGTTCCACGGGCAAAACCTCGTAGGCCTACGGGGTTTTGGGTCGGAGGCGGACTTGCGTGCGGTGCGGGGGTGGGCGGAAATGGGCCGAATGAATGCCCAACGCTCCTTTTCCTGGCTGCCGATCGCGGGGATGCTCGCGGTCGTGGTGGTGGGGCTGGGCTGGTTGTTGCTGATCTACGGCGGCAACCGGGGCGGGGTGGAGCCTTGGGTCGAGACGGCCGGCACGGGGCAGGCGGG
>Ga0123337_10002762_pt1 | contig 19583 bp, 16 predicted proteins | sample frozenSSSSmetaG_FD_89792 | JGI IMG/M metagenome (GOLD analysis project Ga0123337, IMG submission 89792) | Glacier valley bacterial and archeal communities from Borup Fiord, Nunavut, Canada, to study Microbial Dark Matter (Phase II) -... | ecosystem: Environmental > Aquatic > Freshwater > Ice >... | reverse complement strand
TTAACCCGTATTCGTCTTTGGGGCCTACGAAAGAAATATATTGCTAACTTGTGTTGCCGAGATGCAAAGCCGCTGTACAAAATGGTGAGTATAATCATCCCCTCCCGCATTCTGGCTGAAATGTAAAACCCGGAAGGTGATCCGGGTCTTTGAAGAAATAAATGGTGGCCTACTGGACCCCGTATGGAATAATCTTCGTTTCAAATATACATTTCCTTTTCGGCTTTTATAAACCATCAATAATATTTTGTTTATGAAAAAACTGGAAATGAGTGTTGTCCATGCCCACGCTTGCGGTATTGATATTGGCTCCAGGAGCCATTTTGTGGCAGTGGGCCAAAATGATGATCAGGTAAAGGAGTTTGGCATCAGCCATAGTAGTCACCTGGAAATTGTAGCTTACCTAAAAGCAAACCAGGTAGAGACCATTGCGATGGAAAGTACGGGGAGCTACTGGCAAAGCCTTTTTCTTGTTTTAATAGAGGCAGGATTTGATGTATTGTTAGTACCAGGAACCCAGACGAAGGCATTTAGAAAGACGGACGTGAAAGATGCCAGGCACATCCAACAACTACATACATTGGGTTTATTAAATTCCTGCTTTCTTCCAGATACATTTACGGCCAAAGTTAGAGAGCTGTGCAGGCACAGAAAGTCACTTGTACAGGATAGCTCCAAATATGTAAACAGAATGCAAAAGTGCCTGAGAATGATGAATATCCGTCTCGATGTTGCAGTATCGGATATTATGGGAGTCAGTGGGAGAAAGATAATAGGTGCTATCCTCGATGGAGAAAAAGACCCGCAGGTACTTGCCTCATTTGCAAATGCGAGAATAAAAAAAACGCCGGAGCAACTTGCAGACTCGCTGCACGGAAATTATAAAGAGGAGCTGATGTATGAGTTAAGAGACAATTTCGAAATTTTCATCCTTTTGCAAGAACGTATAAAGGGTCTGGATTTCGAAATCGAAAAATATTATTCCGAACACCTCGCTTCAGTAGCAATGCCGAAAGATCTCAAATTGGCCAGCAAGCAATTAAAAGGAAAAAACCAGCCCAGATTCAAAGTTCAGGAAATTGGCTACAAGCTATATGGCGTAGATATAAGTGCAATAAACGGCGTAAGCGTCAACACTATCCTGAGCCTGATTTCTGAAATAGGCACATCACTTGATCGATTCCCCAATGCCAAAGCTTTCGTTTCGTGGTTGAGATTGGCACCCAATAACCGCATATCCGGAGGAAACGTGTTAAGTGGAAGGACTCCAAAAGGCAAAAATGCCTTATCCATCGCCTTTCGCGATGCTGCTAATGTGATTGGAAATCAAAAGGAAGGACCTCTCACTTCCTTTTTCAGAAAGATGGGTCTAAAGAAAGGACGACTGGTCGCCATTACAGCAACAGCCAGGAAACTGGCAACCATTATTTACAACATGATTATGAAAAAACAGCCATATAATCCAGAATTACCAAAAAATATCCAGGACAAGATTGAACAAAAAAAACTCAGCCACGCAATTAAAACACTTCAAAAATACCAGTTATATGCGGTTGATGATCAAGGAGTCATTTTTAGTTAGATGGAATTACGCATTAGATTATGGGCCGAAATATTATTTTGCTTCCAACCGCCTTCCGTTCATTTTTGACGCCCGTCGGCGAGACCTATCCCGATAGGCCTGCAAAAGAACGTCGCCGGTAGTTTACAAAATTTCATTTCATCCTCATTTCTATTGCGCAATCCGGGTTTAAAGGCACAAGATGGAAGCCCGCAGTACGAAATTGATACCGATCATTTCCGACAGCAAATGTACTTCCAACCGAAAACCAATGCTGGTATTCTGGATGCAAATCACGCAACGGATGTTGTATCTGTATAAAAATCATCATTACAAATTTGCCAAGTCCGATCCGGTGGTTTGCAGCATTGCAGCAATGTCAAAAAACGGGTAGTCTGAATTCTGGCTGACATCGCGAAAAATCGTTAATTGACATATATTAAGGTTATCTTCACAGCATACCGGAAGCCGTTCACCAAACATCAGGTATCCCCTATTGCAAGAAATCTTTAATGAACTGATCGATAGCTATATAGATTCGAAGGTTGGCATTGCTCAAAATTTCTTGAGCGAGCCGCTCGCGTTGCAACTCAAAAAACATCTGATCTCACTTTATACAGGACAACATTTCCTTTCCGCCGGAATCGGAAATGACCATCACGCTGTCCAAAATAAATCAGTAAGAAGAGACATCATCTACTGGCTCGACCGGGACCACAAGAATAAGCACGAAAACGACTTTTTTGACCTGATGGATTCATTTGTCACGCACTTGAATAAAACCTGCTTTACCGGCATTACGGGGTACGAATTTCACTACACACTTTATGAAGAAGGTAGTTTCTACAAAAGACACCTGGATCAATTTCAAAATAACGGAAGCCGGCAATACTCTATGGTCATGTATTTGAATACCGGGTGGAACGAAGGTGACGGAGGAGAACTAAGAATATATCATGAAGATCATCAACAAAACATCGCCCCTGTAAACGGCAAAAGTATTTTCTTCAAAAGCAGTGAACTGGAACACGAAGTGTTAACGACCAACAGACCCAGGATGAGCATCACCGGATGGTTAAAAGTGAATTCACACCTTACTGCAATAGGTAATTCGTGAGGCTGACCAAGCTCTCAAATTGAAAATTTGCACAGATTTTTATCCTTTTCACCAACCTAGGTCGAAAACTATTCAATTAAAATTTGCATTTTTTTAAGCTATCAAAATTCTCAAATACAGAGCATTACCCAGTTCCTAGTGTTTCTCGCTAAAAAAACATTTCACCAAGGTTTGGATCATATATTAAAAATTGTACTTTTGCACCACGTTAGCATTTAGGGAAAGCAGTTTAACACTGGTTGACACTGGCTCACAAATAGGATTCCGTAGCTCAGCTGGTAGAGCAATACACTTTTAATGTATGGGTCCTGGGTTCGAATCCCAGCGGGATCACTTGAAGAAATAACAAAAAGCATCAAAAGCCTGCAAATCAAACGATTAGCAGGCTTTTTTCTTTTCCGGGTATGCCAAAATATTCAATTTTCAACAAATTTTTGGTGAGTAATTCGGTGAGTTCGAGAATCTGCCAATTTTACTCACCAGAATCGCTGTAACTTATTGTGTGTGAAGATGTTCACGACGTAAACATCTTGTGCTGATTAGGCTTGCAAGACTACTTTTGTTCAACTTTTAACCTGAAAGGGGTATGAAAACAAAGATCAGTCTGCTTTTCTATTTGAAGAAGCCGAAGAATTATCAAAAAGGACCTGTGCCGATTTACATGCGGATTACGGTTGAAAGTAAAAGAGCGGAGTTCACAACAGGGCGAGAATGTGAGCCTGGCCGGTGGAATACGGTGGCTGGAAGAGTTACTGGTGCGAAAGAGGCAGTCAAGTCTATTAATGCCTATCTCGGCAATTTAGAACAGCAACTCCTCGACGCACACGCCGCGCTGGTTCGTGACGGTGCTTTGATAACAGCGGAAACGATCAAAAACAAATTTCTAGGCATCGGTCCTAAACAACGGCTATTGATGGCGGTGATTGCTGATCATAACGAACGGATGAAGGCATTGGTCGGCCACGAATATGCGATCGGTACATTCAACCGCTACAAGGTACTTGAACGCCATACATTGGCATTCTTGAAACATCATTTCAATATTAGTGATTTTGACATCGGCCGCATCGATTTCGCTTTCATCGCCGACTACGAGTTCTATCTTCGCTCAGCACGAAAGATGGGCAATAATGCGGTGGTGAAGCACATGAAGATGTTTCGTAAGATCGTAAACATTTGCCTGGGTAATGGGTGGATGAACCTTGATCCGTATTTGAATTTCAAAGGCAAATTCAAGAAAGTTGACAAGGCTATCCTTACGAGAGCTGAGCTGGACTTAATGGCCAGTAAAGAATTTGCCAGTAATCGTCTCGCGCAGGTTCGCGACACTTTTCTCTTTTGTTGTTTCACCGGCCTGGCCTACTCTGATATCCAGAAGCTCGAAACAAGCCAAATAGCACGAGGGATCGATGGAGAGCAGTGGATTTTCAGCCAGCGGACGAAAACGAATGTCAAATCACATATTCCGCTGTTGCCAGAAGCGCTTCAAATTATCGACAGATATAAAGATCATCCGCTTTGCGAATCGCGCGGGCTTGTCTTACCTGTGCCGAGTAATCAGAAGATGAATGACTATCTGAAAGAAATTGCCGTGATCTGCGGAATCGACAAGATTCTTACTTCACACGTTGCCAGGCATACGTTCGCGACAACCGTGACACTACAAAATGGTGTACCGATTGAAAGTGTTTCTAAAATGCTTGGGCATACGAACATTCGTACTACGCAGATCTATGCTAAGATTCTAGACACGAAGGTTAGCGAGGATATGCAGGCTTTGAAAGGGCGGCTTTCCAAGAGGTCTGGCACAGAAGGTTAGCGCTGCACCTTCTCTCTCACGACCCCTCCTGTTTGTGAGAGGGGATCGCGAGAGAGAAGGTGAAAAAAGGAAAGTGAAAAATAATGTTCTAAACTTGCTTTATCATACGTGAAAGTTGTCTCATAAAGTCAGGCCTATGCGTGCAACTGAGACGTTGATTAGTGAGATCGCAATCTGCGACAGTATTGCTGATCTTGTGCAACTGGTTAGCTCCTCGGCTCAGCAATCTTTTATTTCGGACGTTTCCTGAGACTGCAAAATAGGCATGATGAGTATATTCACCAATAGCCTTACTCTTCAACAATACGAAATGCGCAACGAGCATCTTGTGATAAGAGGGTGTCAGACCCTCATATTAATATGAAGTATCTTCCTGGCTGGACAACCAAAATAGATGAGATTTCTAATGGTGTATTCAAGGTAACACTCAGAGATCCTTACGGACGATTGGCAGAACTTACGGATATCGCGACCGAGGAGACTGTCGTTAGAGCGGTCGGATATGCATTTGACATCGAAAAACAGGTTTCTAAGAACTGGAACCGCTTTCTCTATGATCTTGCTCAGCTTCTCCTGCCTGTGAGCAAGATCACAAGCAAGATGCATGATGATAATACATTTGGTTCTTGGTACATAGAGCTGAAAGGAGAAAACAGAGCTTTGTATGATGGGCGAGATTGCTTGCTGATTTTTCAACGACTTAGAGGCGTTGAATGGATAGATCAATTAGTCGTGAAGCGAGACGAACTTACCTATTCTAATTTCGCGAACTTAATCAGTAAGGTTGGCGAATAAGCGATCCGAAGACTTGGGAGTTAGTGCCACAAAACGCTCAACGTGAGACATCTGATCTCCTGATTCGGCATCGCTTAAATCAGTCGCACGCTCGGCAACGTTTGTATAGTAATCGTTGGACATTCTCATCGTTATAACCCATTTATTGGCATTGTTGATAAAATGATGCGTTTTCGCTTGGTTATCTAGGTCAATAAAAATATGGTATTCCCCCGCTACAATTCTGAAGTACATTCCTTCAAAATCTAAATGTTCAACGAGTATCTTTCCTTTTATGCGATTAATCGGTGAAATAAGCATATTCCCGCATATATTAATTATGATGTCAGCTGGACTCAGTTACTGAACGGTATCTTCGAGATCTCAGGACTGACCAAGCCAAAGGCTCCGATAAGTGTTGTCAAAGTCATAGTCATTAGCCTGCTTCTCGCTGTTAAATATCCTGCTTCCCCTTGGGTCATTGCCAACTCCAGCCACATAAGCCCAGTTACCCCAGTTGCTGCTCGGGTCGTAATCGATAAGCTGTTGCTCGAAATAGGCCGCACCGAAACGCCAGTCCTGTTTTAAAGTATAAGTCAGATAGCTGGCAACGTTCTGCCTGCCTCTGTTGCTCATGAAACCGGTAAGCTTGAGTTCGGTCATGTTGGCATCGATAAATTCGTCACCTGTCGTTCCATTTATCCAAACCTGAAGCACTTCCGGATCATGCGTTCCTGTCGCAGACGCATTTTCCTTGATGCCGTTTTGCTGGAAAAATCTATTACGGTGTTTCTTCATTTGAAACCTGAAATAGTCCCGCCACAATAATTCAAACTGGAGCCAGTATGTGGATTGATTGGCGGTAAAAATATGTTCGTACCGTTTCAGCTCGTAGTAGATCTCTCTTGGTGAAAGGCACCCAAGCGCCAGCCACGGAGAGAACTTCGTTGAATAATTATCGCCAATCATCCCGTTACGGGTTTCCTTATAAGTCGCTATTGACCTAGTTTCGTAAAAATAGTGTTGAAGCCTTTTTTGCCCATCCGTTTCGCCGCCTTTAAACCCGATCGCACACCTGCTGTCAGCAGTAGGAATCTCCAGCCCCAGATCCTCAAGCGTCGGCAAGGTTAGAGGCGGGATTGCCGGAGAAGAAATGGAAACCGGTTTCTCGAAAACCGATCTGATCTCCGACTCTTGTTCTATCCGTTTTCTGAAGGCCGTAAAAACGTCTGGTATGTCACGGATGGAAAAAGGGAGGTCCAGGGCATGGTACAATGTACTTGTGCTGAATGTTTCGAGAGAGCAACTTAGTTTCCAGATTTCCTTTTCGACGCGCTCTTCGGTCATTTTCTCCTCGAAGGTGACCTCTTTTTTTGCATAAATCATTTTAACATTATACTGCTTGACAATCTGATACAGCGCTTCGGCAGTGTCGCCCCGGACAACGATCAAACCCGACCCGAGAGACCTTAGGTTCGCGTCCAGGTCAGCCAAAGACTCGAGTATAAACTGGGCACGGAAGTTGCCCGTCTTCCTGAAGCCAAACTTAGTTTTTTCAAAAAATAAATCATCAAGACAAAAAACCGGTATTATCTCGTCACTATGTTGAATGGCGTGAATCAGGGTTTCGTTGTCAAATAATCTCAAATCGGTTTTGAACCATACAATGGATCTTCGCATTACAATTGGTTTATGTTTTCCAGATACGTTGCTGTTTGTTTCAACAATTCTGTCCTGGCTTCTGGTTTCATTTTTTGCCAGAGTTTATACATCATTCCCACCGGGGGATTTTTAGCAACCTTTTTTTCGTGCCGGTCAAAGAAATTCCAGTGTATGCTATTAAACGGATATGCGTTGAAACCTGCCCTTTTTGCCGGATTGAAATAGCATGTGCCACAATAATGGCTCATTTTGTTAATATAGCTTGCCGAACTGACTGAAGGTATTGTCCCGATTTTTCCACCTTCGGCAAAATGGCTCATGCCCCGAGTATTGGTCAACTGAACCCATTGGATGGCATCGATATCGATTCCTAGATACCGCTGGTCGACCTTGTCGGGCTGAATAACCCGCCAACAGCGCAAAATTGCCGGTGGTCATCAGTCTGTGAATGTGATGTGCATAGGTCATATCCAACGATTGGGAAATGGAATGTTCCAAACAGTTCATCTTCGTGTTCCCGGTCTAGTCCCAATCCGGCAATTTTTCGGTATGCTCAAAATGATTAGCAGACTCAAATCCTAGCATCTGATGCAGTACATGCCTCTCGTGTACTCACGCCAGCCGATCGTCTGCCGGATGTAGCCTTCCAGCTGGTGAAATTCTATTTCCTCTTTCCGGCTTTCCCATGCCCTGACACACCTGTAAACAACCTCTAATTGAGACAACATCTTTGTATTCAATGCAAAAAATACCCTGGAATGGTACAAGGCCCACACATGTGGGGTCATTGCATCCTGATAAGTCCCTAAAAGGGAAAGACATTCACTTACAAAAAATTCGAGAAGTAACAAGGGCTGTTTCCGGTTAACAGGCCAGATCAAATTTCCGGGGTCGATATAGCCGATCGTTTTTATTCCCGCCTGTTGAATCGTCGTGACGATCGCACTTACGTCATTTTTATACGTGCCTCTCTGGCAATACTTTTCCGCTGGTACTCAAAACTATCATAGCAACGGTTGAAAGTGTCTTCTGCATAGGACGGATTTTTGTTGCAATTTAAAAATTCGACAATTAAGTCTGTCCGCCATATCGTATCACAAAACCCTCGTCTTGTAAGGATAGTGATTATAATTTTTCCTTCTTCCATTCACCAGCACAACTAGGATTGCTTGAACATTGATTGCCTCTTGTGCGCAATCGGCCAGATGTACAATTGTCATACAATTGAATCTGGCCGCCCAAACGCTCCGAAGTCGCTGGCGGAAGAATTTTATAAATATTCTTATCTTTGAAACAATTGCAAGCCGGTCACCTCAAGTTGGTGAGTGACAAGGTGAGTAGAAGATTTTACAGGACACAAACAGTTGATAGGCAATTAGTTACTTCAAAAAGTATGATCCCAGCGGGATCACAGAAAGCACCTCAAACGGGTGCTTTTTTCGTTTAAAAACGTCATTTTTTTACTGTTTTCTAAGATAAGCATGGAGAATCCGGATGACTTGACCACTAAATTCCGTGGCAGATTGACCAGCAATACATTCTTTTTATTATGAGTTACGTAGCTTACAATCAGTAATTTATACTGGGCAATTCGGACCGAAATGACATGATCATAATTTCCGAATTGTGGTGGCCAACGGCTCTGTATTCTCCAGAAAAACCTCAGAGTGAACAACATTAAAAAAGTCAAATTTCCACTAATTATCCATATATGTTTTGCTATTATTTTAAATCAAATTTCTATTTAATATAGTTGCTTCGAGCATCTTGGAAAGCGTTGATGTTCCTGGCAATCCAAGACCAAAGCGGTGTTACTTGAAAAAGCAAACCTTTACCTAGATTTGTCAATTCATAATCGACTCTTGGAGGTACTTCCGGATAAATACTTCGGCTTATCAATCCGTCCCGTTCCAGTTCGCGGAGACATTTGGTTAACATCTTTTGGCTTATGCCATCGATATGATGCTGTAATGCGGAAAAACGCATTCGTCCATCCACTCCTAAAGCATGTATGACAAATAAGGACCATTTATTACCAACATGGTTCAAAATATCTCTTTTGAGATCGTCCTTGTCTTTGTTCAAAACCTTGCAAATGTCATCCCAGGCATTTTTAATTTCTTCATCGTTTATACTACTATACATCTTGGCTTATTTAAAAGAGTTAAATTATTAAAGACAATTCTATTTCTCAATGAGTAGCAGTTTTAAAATTCACGATAATTACGATACCTAAGAGGTGTTTCAGAAAAGAATAGTAAACCAATTTTAAATTATATAGAATTTAACAGGCTTATCTTCAAATAACTAACCTAAAGGTAACAAGCTAACACGTAAGTGACTCATTTTCAATACAATTTAAATGTCTTACCTTTGGACTAACAAGTCATATGGAATATATCCTGATAATAGTACAATAATATTTTGAAATGGAAAATACATCAATTTTAGTTTTAGGTGCGGGCGAACTGGGTATGCCTGTGATACGTAACTTGGTAAGAAAGGCAAAAAATGTACCCAACACAAAAATCACAGTACTACTTCGTCAGTCGACCATCGATTCAACAGATATTAAAAAAAAGCCTAAAATTGAAGAGCTTAATGCACTTGGAGTAGAATTACTGGCAGGAGATCTGACATCTCCTGCTTCCGAACTTGTTCAAATTTTTAAAGATTTTGATGCAATTGTCTCTTGTACTGGTTATGGAAGTGGTGCCGGAGGATTTCAGCTAAAACTTACAAGAGCCGTTCTCGCCGCTGGTGTTAAACGTTATTTTCCATGGCAATTCGGGGTTGATTTTGAAATAATTGGTAGAGGTAGCGCACAAGATCTTTTTGATGAGCAACTCGACGTACGAGCGCTTCTTCGATCTCAAAAAACAACCAAGTGGGTTATTATTTCTACCGGTTTATTTACAAGTTACTTGTTTGAGCCTTTCTTTGGTGTTCTCGATTTAGAGACGAAGTCTGTAAATGCTTTAGGCAGCTGGGATACCGCTGTGACAGTAACGACTCCAGAAGATATAGGAAAACTTACGGCAGAGATATTTTTCAATGAGCCGGTCATAGAAGACAGTATTGTATATATTGGAGGCGACACTTTGACGTATGGACAATTAGCTGATATTGCAGAATCATTATCGGGCGAAAAATTTAATCGAAAAGTTTCAAATATGAGTGAATTAGATACTGAGTTACAAAATGATCCGGATAATTTTGTAAACAAATACCGACATATTTTTGGCAATGGAGCAGGTGTATCTTGGAGTTTGAATAAAACATTCAATTTACAAAAAGGGATAGATACAATGTCTGCAAAACAATGGGCAAAGTTAAATGTTAAGTGGAAGTAGTCCGAATTTAACAGGCTCGCCTGCATCAAAGTGTCAGTGTAGGGTTAAATTAAAAGAAAGGACAGCGGCGGCTGACCGCAAAAACCGTAACGAGTTCTGTGTAAAGTCAGCTTGGCATATACAATCCTAAGACGTTATTCTCACATTTTGGTCAAACTCAATAGGCTTAGTAAAAAGCTTCGTTTGATTGGAGAATCCGGATGACTTGACCACTAAATTCCGTGGCAGATTGACCAGCAATCCATTCTTTTCATTCATGAGTTACGTAGCTGCCAATCAGTCATTTATACTGGTCAATTTGGACCGAAATGACCAGTGTAAGTAACTGATTGTGGTGGTCAACGGCTCCGTATTCTCCAATTAAGTTCAAGCGCTTTGATATGAACCCGGTTAAATGGCACGTAGAAAATATGTGCATCTGGATCAATCAACCGTGTGATCAACCAGGGACAGCGAATCAGATGGTTGCGTTGGATGATCGTATTCTGTCTCAAAAGTGTGGCTCACGCCATTGAAATTACTTATCGGAGTATTTGGCCTCTTGATTCCGTGGCCGGCGCTGAGCTAATTCATATTTCTAAACGCAATAGGGGTTTTGCCGGTTTTCTGTTTGAACAGCTTATTGAAATACTGAGGGTATTCGAAGCCCAGCGAATAGGCGATCTCACCAACGGACAGGCTGCTTCCCAACAAGATATTCTTAGCTTCTTCGATCAGGTGATAATGGATATGATCCTGGGCATTTTTGCCGGTTTCCTTTCTGAGCAGGTCACTTAAATAATTAGGCGATATATTTACCTTTCCGGCAAGGTATCTGACCGTTGGTAGCCCGCGTTCACTCAGATCGCCGGTTTTAAAATATTCGGTCAACAGCTTCTCGAGTTGTACAATTACCGCGCTATTGGAGGTTTTCCTGGTGATAAACTGTCTAGAGTAAAATCGAGAGCAATAGTTTAATAGCATTTCGATACCAGATACGAGGATGGACTGGCTATGCACGTCAATATTTTCCTGCAGTTCAGCATTGATTTTTTGAACGCAACCACTTAAAATCTGTTTTTCCTTTTCCGACAAGTGGAGCGCTTCTGATATCGCATAGGAAAAAAAACTGTAAACGTCCATTTTTTCATACAGAGAAGTGGCCCGGATAAGATCGGGGTGAAAAAAAAGACCCCAACCTGCCATCTGCCCGGATACCACAACTTCGTTGTCCATTTCAAGAAGCTGGTTGGGTGACATGCAGATCAGACTGCCGTTGGTAAAATCGACCAGCTTGCGGCCATACATGATGTTATTTGGGTTTTGATTCTTGAAAATCAAAGAGTAGAACTCAGATGACACTTTCGTATCCTCAAGGGTGCCATCACTAACCTCGCTGAAATCAATCACAGCGATCAATGGGTGGCACACGGGCTGATCTAGCCTGAAAAATTTAAATATGTCCTCAACAGTGCTTATATGAATTCTAGTGCTCATGGTAGCAAATGTAACCTCATTGCACTGCAATGAGGCGTAAAACGATGATAAATAAATTATAAACCGAACTGTGATCTCACGATGCCAGCAAAGGTGGTGTCGTCTGCTTTTTGACGCTGAGCAACAATTGCTTTGGCGTCTTCGCCTGCCGTATAACGTAATTGATCCGTGCCGTCTGTTGCGGCCTGGTAGATGACGCCGGCCACGACGCTTGCAGCGGAAGCCTGTCCAAACATGGCTTGCGTTGCTGACAATAATTTACCGATGATTGGTTGGTATTCGGTAAGGCTTTCATCATTGCTGAAATCCAGAGAACGGCTTGTGAAATCAGTCGCTATAGCGCCAGGTTCAATGATTTTTACTTGTCCGCCAAACTCCTGCACCTCGTAGCTCAATGATTCAGAAATGCCTTCCACAGCAAATTTAGTGCCGTGATACAAAGTCCCCAGTGGGAAGCTCATTTTACCGCCAATGGAAGAAACATTAATTATTATACCGCTTTTGTTGCTGCGAAAATGGGGCAGCAAGGCTTTGGTTACATCCAAAAGCCCGATGACATTCGTATCGAACTGGCGGATGATCTGTTCCCCTGAAAAAGATTCCAAAGCGCCATAAGCACCGTAACCGGCATTGTTGAGAAGGACATCAATTTTCCCGAATCTGGCAATGCCTTCGTTTACTGCGTTATCAATGGATAAGAGGTCAAGAACGTCCAGTGTAGTGACCAGCACATTATCCAGTTTCTCTAATTCTGTTTCGCCATTAGCGTTACGCATGGTAGCGATAACATTCCAGTTTTTGGATTGAAATAATTTTGCGGTTTCTCTGCCGATACCGCTGCTTGCACCTGTAATTAAAATGGTTTTCATTGTCTTTGGTTTTAAAATGATGCATCAAAGGTCCGGTGAAAACCCGGGTCACCTTTAATACGAATTCAGGATTTTTGTACACTTTTTACGGTTTTTACAATTTTTAAACCGGAAGATGCAAAGCAAGAGATTGCGGCGTGCAGATACCTCTACGCCGATTATAAGACGAAATTTCCAGGATTCGGATTACTTTTAAGGAGCATTCTTAAACCTTACTTTCACGATCGCACATGGTTATATTGAAACCAGAAAAGCTAGGATCAGCGGCTGATTTTAGAAATTAGAATAAAATAGGCTTCAAATGATGGAGTGCTTAAAATGTACGTGACTAATATTGCAAAGACGTAAGTATCACTATTTGCTCTGCAAGCGGACTCATGTAGTCTAAATGACCAGGATAAGAAATAAAAATTAGAATATGGTTTGATATTTAACCATTATATATTTAACTTTGCACAATGATTAAGACACCTGAGGAACTGCAAAAGTTGATAGCGCTTATGGACCTTATCCAAACCGTACGATTGGCGATGAAAAGCTATATGCAAAATAAGCTTCGGGAAAATAACTATAATATAACCTTTGAAATGCTGCAGGTATTGATGGTTCTTTGGCGTCGTAATAGCATAAATCAGCAGGAAATTGCAGACTTGGTGCAAAAAAATAAAGCAAGCCTGACTCCCTTACTGGATAATCTTTCGAAGAGAAATCTGGTAATTCGCACAGAGGACTCATCAGATCGTCGCAATAAAATCATTTCGCTGACCGATGAAGGTTTTCAATATCAGGAAAGAATTCAGCCACTTATTGATGAATTTTATGAGTCCTTTAAATCGGACATTTCCATTACACAAATAGAAGCGGTAAGTGAAATGCTTCGCAGGTTTCACAAAAATATAACTTCGATTTAATATTTTTTTACCCATATAGTTAAATGTTTAACTATTTATTTTAGATTGAAAATGTCAAAATGAAAGTAAAATTTCTCAATCCGTTACTCTTGCTGATGTTATCCGTGGCATACAGCAATGCTTTTTCCCAAACAGAAACGAAGATAATTGGCCTGCAGGAAGCCATTGAGCTTGGACTTAAGAACAATAGTTATCTACGAATTTCTGAAGCAAACACTAAGCTTGCTGAATCTCGTGTGCAACAGGTAAGAGATTCAAATTTGCCTAAGGCGGGTGCATCTATTCAGTATTCTCGTATATATACGCTATCTCCGTTTCATCTATCGCCAGATATTGGCTTGCCGGCAACACACTTCGACGCGATGATTGGTCTGGTATCAGTGAGCAAAGAAATTTTTGATGGATTTTTGGATAAGGCACGCCACGAAGCAACTGAAGCATTGGTTAAAGCCAGTAAAATGGATGCGAAAAAGGACAGGAATGATATCCGCTACAACATCATAGCGCTTTATTACACCATTTATAAAATAGGTAAATCTCAATCGATCATTGAGCAGAACATGCTTTTTTTAACTGAACGGGAAAGAGAAGCTGCCAATATGCTGAAAGAAGGGGTGCTGTTGTCAAATGATCTGCTTAAAATCCAGTTGCAGAAAAGCAATCTGGCACTTAACAAGGTGGATGTAAAAAACGCAATGGACATTGCACTTTATAATTTGGCCGTCATGACCGGAATCGCTGATAGTCAGCCTATCGCGATTGACACCAATGTAATCCTGGCGGGCCGCCCGTTGGGAGTTCTCTCCGAATTGAGCGACCAGGCATTACTATCCCGGAATGAGATAAAAGCGGCGGGCTACCGTGTAGACGCGGCCGAAGCAGGGTTGAAACAACTGAAGAGTAATTATTACCCTCACCTGGAAGCCTCTGCAATGTATGTTTACCTAAATCCAATGGTGCCGCATGATTTTCTGCCACCCAAAGGAGGCTTTTTAAATGCAGCTAACTTTGGTCTTTCCGTAAAATACAACATTGGATCTTTATATGGAATGAAAGGTAAAATGCAGGAAAGCAAACTGAGTATTGTTCAGGCGCAAAATATAATTGAAGTGCAAAAGGACCTGATCAGAAACGAAGTCTTCTCCTATTACAAATCGTATCAGGCAGCACTGGAAAAAATAACAGTTTCTAAAATAGCAATGGATCAGGCGAGCCACAGTTTTAAGTTGAGCAGTTCACAGTTTAAAAACGGGCTACTGCTCTCGGGCGATCTGATGCAGTCGCAAAACCTGCTTTTACAGTCTCAGCTTAATGAACTTCAGGCGCGTGTTGATGCGCAGCTTGCTTACTTCCGTCTGGAAAAAGCATTAGGAGGAGCACTTAACTAAGTCCGGGAAAACATCAAGTTAAATCAATAATTATAAAATGGCAGAAGTTAAATCAACATCCGTTAAAAGAAGGGCCGGGCTTGGGAAAATTCAGATAACCGTAATAAACCTGATATTATTTACAGTTGTGGCGTGTGTTTTTGTCTGGACCGTACGTACCTATTACCATATGGGGGAAGCAAATTATACCAATGACGCCCAGGTCGATGCCTTCATTAATCCGGTCAATAGCAGGGTAGGTGGCTATGTAAAGGAAATAAGATTCAGGGAGCACCAGCATGTAAAAAAGGGGGATACACTTCTGATCATCGACGATAGGGAGCTCAGGACACAGCTTACACAGGCCGAAGCAGCCTACATGGCAGCACAGGCTTCCAGGACCGTCACATCTTCGTCTGTTAACACCATTGGAAACAATGTCAGTGTAGTCGATGCAAATATTGCCGCAGCGAAAGCCAGGCTTGATAATGCAGAAGTTAACTTCCATCGGTACGAACGCCTTTTGGCTGATGAATCGGTTACGCAGCAGCAATTTGATCAGATCAAAACAGAATATGAAGCACAGAAAGCGCAGTTCGCAGGTCTTGTCAATCAACGGAAAACATCAAGTCTTTCTACTGTCGAGGCGGGAAAGCGGCTTGACCTGAATGTCGCGGAAATCAAGCGCGCGCGCGCCGCCCTTGAGATGGCCAGGCTCAATATCGCCTATGCGGTCATAACAGCTCCGGCCGATGGCGTGCTCGGACGTAGGGTTTTAAATGAAGGGCAGCTCATTCAGCCGGGGCAAGCTGTGGTGACTTTGGTACGAAGTGACAGTAAATGGGTGACTGCCAATTTTAAAGAAATGCAGATGGGGAAAATCAGTGTGGGTCAGAAGCTTAGCGTTAAAGTGGATGCGCTCAACGGAAAACAGTTTGAAGGTGTAATTGCGGCCATATCGGAAGCTACCGGTTCAAAATATTCAATGGTTCCCGTGGATAATTCAACAGGGAACTTCGTCAAAGTTCAGCAAAGAATTCCGGTAAGAATAGAATTTTCAAAGGGAAACAATCCCTCGGATCTGGACCTTTTAAGGGTAGGGATGAATGTTGAAGTGACTTTACCGTAACCCCATGTACAACAAAGGCTTATTCTGTGACTGGGTGCCTAAGCCGGTTCAGCTTCTTTTAATTCTGATTTTTTTGCTTATCATTTTGCCTGTAAGCGGAATCTATATAGGAAATATCAGTGATATGACCGGTAGCCTTGGCAGCCTTGCCGAGGAGATTTCAATGGCTTCCAACGCCGGCACGATTGGTATGGCAGTTGTTTTTCCGCTGCTGTTAAGGACCAAAGCTTACTTCCGCTCAAAAGAGCTGATCACTGGAAGCCTGCTTCTGATGGCGATGTTCAACATGGTCTGTGGGACGACCGACAATACTTCTCTGCTTCTTATCAGCAGCTTTTTGATCGGATTTCTTAAAATGTTTGCGATGATAGAGGTGCTTCTTCCGGTCATGTTTATGCTAAGCCCGAATGGAGACCGAGGGAGATTTTATTCTATTTTTTATCCTTTAAGCATTGCGTTGGGGCAATTGCTTGGCTATTGGACTACGGTGCTTGCCGCCAGTCTCAGATGGCAGCAAGCCTATCTTTTTATAGCCATGCTATTACTCGGTGCGGCGATGCTGGCGCTCGTATTTATGCATAATTTGCGCTCCGCTAAAAAAGTACCCATGTATTACTTTGACTGGCTCAGCCTTGTACTGCTTAGTGTTGCGCTGCTGTCGCTGAACTATGGTTTGGTATATGGCAGACAACAGCAGTGGTTTGAGTCTGTTAAATTGCAGGGGTTTTCGGCCATCTTTGTGTTATCACTAGCCATATTCATAAAACGTCAAATGCTACTGAAACGTCCCTATCTGCCGCTTGGTGTGTTTATAAAAAAGAATGTCTATAATGCGGTGCTGATGATTTTTCTGATGGGTATGTTTGTGGCTTCAGGAAGCGTCCAGTCGGTTTTTACCAGTGGTGTGCTGGGCTACGATGCTGTGACCAACGCATCGCTGAACCTGCTGATTATACCCGGAATTATTTTGGGTGCGATCACTGCATTTATCTGGTTCAAAAAAAAGTGGTGGCTTAAACCGCTGGTCTTGCTTGGCTTTGGAGCTTACCAGGTTTATGCGGTTTACATGTACTTTCTGATAGCACCTGTGGTAGAAATTGAAATGTTTATTTTCCCTTCGGTACTCAAAGGCTTTGGCATGTGTGTGCTCTTTATAGCGATTGGTTTTTATATGGCAGATACTCTTCCTATGAGCCAGATGCTTTCTGCATCCACTGTTATGATTGTGACACGGTCCTTTATTGGCCCCGCGTTTTTTGGGGCTGTGTTTGCGTGGGCCCAATATAAGGTGCAGTGGCAACAGGCAACGCAATTGGCAGGTCAGATGGAGGGATTATCTACGCAGACCAGCAATGCACTCATAACGTATGGAGCCGTGCAGGTACAGGCTATTCTCAATACTGTAAAGGAAATCTACGGTTACGTGATCATGGCTGGCTGGGTCATTCTTTTATATATTACACTACACCGTTTCCGTCCGCTTCACCGTCGGAAATTAATACTGATGCGAAAAAAATGGAGATATGGCGAATCAGTAGAAGGTTATCAGCTCAGCGGTAAGCCCGTTGCATCAACGGTATGATTTTGATCCTATTCTCTGGAAGCAAAACTTCAAAACCTTCAACTATGAGGCATAATGATTGCAAAAGCAGGATCATGGAAGCGGCAGAAATTCTTTTTTCACAAAAAGGATTTAACGCGGTTTCTATCAGAGAAATTTCATCCGAAGCGGGTGTTAATATCTCGATGATCAACTACTATTTTAAAAGTAAAGAAAATCTGTTGAGGTCCATTTTGGACCAGGCCCTTCTGTTGTTCACTGAGTTGGCGGAAGAGCTAGGGCATTTCAATGAGATGCCTGAAGCACAAATGCGACATTACATCACATTTGTAACGGCCGTTTTATTTGAAAATACTACCTTGGTATATATTCTTATCCAGGAGTTTTCGATTGCTTCAAAGCTTCGTTTTTCAATAAAAAGGAGCTTGTACAGGTTAAGGGAAATACTCTTCGAGAACTTTTCACATGTCATTGATAACGGCATTTCCAAAAATGTTTTTTCCTCCGATGTTGACAAACAATTGCTTTTTCACTCATATTTAGGCCTTGCCTGTATGATTTTGCTTGAGAATGGTAAAGCATCCCTGGGGAAGAATTCAAACAGTAAAATTGAAAAAACAAGTTTGATAAGAATTCGTCTTGAGAACTTCACTGCAAAATTGATTTTGAATAACGTCGTTGGGGATAAGGCAATGCATAATGAATAGACTTGAAAACGGAGTGCATCAAAAAGTGTGGGGCAACCCATTTTTTATTACTTATGTAAGTTCTGGAAGCCTTATCTGAAAAACAAAAAACAGATAGCGTTCAGAACAGGACCTGAATCTCCGACACTTTTTGATGCACTTCTCTGACAAATAATTATTGCTTGTCCACCGCGCGACGAACCGTCAAAGCGATTGATAATCAAGTTCAAAAGACCTGGCCAAATCCGACAAAGGGATATTGCAACCCGCGGCAAAAACAGCTGCATATAAAAGGGACTGGTGCTTCTGGTTACGCGGTTCATTTTACAATCCGTGAAGATGCTCTGAGAAGTTTACCCAAACTTTCACCTCTTTAATCATATCTGTTATGTTGACTTTGGGGAGCCGGTGATTAATTTGTTCCCTAAGGGCCTTTGCTGAAAGGGGAATATCTTCTGCCGGAAGTGCCGGCACAACTAATATACCTTGTTCAAGCCGTATCTCTCCAAATCTAAGGAATTTAATAGTGCAAATGTTCATTTTATTCAGCCAAATAATGCATTAGGTGAATGCACACATCAGTCGGTAAATAAGACAACCAATATTACGTCAATCCTTATTGTTGGTCAGGTTACATCATACGCTTTCTGTTCAGTGTAGCAAGGATAGCTTGGAAGCAATTGCAAGTCAGCCATCACAATTCGGTGAGTGATAAGGAGAGTACAAGATTTGACAGGACACAAACACTTGATAAGCAATTTTTTATCCCAAAAAGTATGATCCCAGCGGGATCACTTAAAGAAATAACAAAAAGCATCAAAAGCCTGCAAATCAACAGATTAGCAGGCTTTTTTGTTGCCCGGATTATCCCAATAATATTCAATTTTCCACAAATATTGATCGGCTGGGGTAACAATCTTTCGTTCTACCCATAGTTTTCGGGAAATACCTAACGCCTGTCAACTCGTCACCAATTTAGAATGTCACCCCGGGCAACATTACAAGCCGCAATATTTATAACGTTAATGCCATCCGGAAATGCACCAACACTTTAGGGGGGGCATTATTCCTGGGCAACGGTTCTTAATCTTGCAGAAATTTCCGTACAAGCTGCCACTAGCAAGGTTGACAAACTAGCCTCTGAAATATGCGACGATAAGCTGCAGAGGGCATTATGTGGATATTCCGGTCCAAAGTACGCCACCATTCCGATCGAAAGTACACCACCGATTCCGCTCCAAAGTACGCCACTATTGAAGTAAGAAATTATCAGTTATTCAGGAGTGAAACGCTCCGTA
>Ga0123337_10002761_pt1 | contig 19598 bp, 14 predicted proteins | sample frozenSSSSmetaG_FD_89792 | JGI IMG/M metagenome (GOLD analysis project Ga0123337, IMG submission 89792) | Glacier valley bacterial and archeal communities from Borup Fiord, Nunavut, Canada, to study Microbial Dark Matter (Phase II) -... | ecosystem: Environmental > Aquatic > Freshwater > Ice >... | reverse complement strand
TTGGGCTGAGAATATACCCTTGAAAATTGTCGAGAAATCAATCGAAAATTCTTTATGCTTCGGAGTTTACGAAGGTAACAAACAAATCGGCTTTGGTAGGGTTATTACTGACTATGCCACTTTCGCCTATCTCGCAGACGTTTTCATAGCCGAATCCTTTCGAGGACTTGGCTTAGGAAAATGGTTAGTCGAGTTTATTTTAGAATATCCTGAACTTCAAGGGCTGAGAAGATGGTTATTAGGCACAATAGATGCCCACGGACTTTATCGCCAATATGGGTTTCAAATGGCTAAACCGGAGCGTTACATGGAAATTAATGTAACGAATATTTATCAGAAATAATTGGCTCACGCCTTCGCTTGGCTAGAGCGTGAGCTTAATCCTCAAATTTTCTGCGCCAGTCGTTCTTCGCGAACCTTTAAAGCCGCAGACAATCGATTGAGAGCATTTACATAAGCTTGCGCCGAGGCAACAATGATGTCTGTATTTGCCGCATGACCAGAATATACGCGATCTTCGTACCGTAACCGGATGGTAACTTCGCCGATCGCATCAATACCAGCTGTGACCGATTGCACCGAAAACTCAATCAATTCGTTAGGTACGTTCATCACGCGGTTGATTGCTTTGTAAACAGCATCAACGGGACCTGTACCAATCGCGGCGTCGGTGAGTTCTTCACCTTCAGGAGTGCGAAGGGTGACAGTGGCGGTAGGACAGGCGCGGTCGCCGCAGGAGACTTGGACTAATTCGAGGGCAAACAGTTGGGGGGCTTGTTGGATTTCATCGTTAGCGATCGCTTCCAAATCCCAATCGGAAATTTCTTTCTTTTTATCTGCCAATTCCTTGAATTTAAGGAAAGCCCGATTCAAGTCAGTTTCACCCAACTCGAAGCCTAATTCTTTTAAGCGGGTGCGGAAGGCATTTCTGCCGGAATGTTTACCGAGAACGATTTGATTGTCTGTCAAGCCGATGGACTGGGCGTCCATGATTTCGTAGGTAAGTTTGTTTTTCAGCACCCCATCTTGGTGAATACCAGATTCGTGGGCGAAGGCGTTGGCACCGACGATCGCTTTATTTGGCTGCACCAACATTCCCGTTAAAGTCGAAACTAAACGTGAAGTTTTGTAAATTTGGCGGGTGTCGATTTTTGTCAGCGGTTCTTCGGAATCAGCACTTCGACCAAAAAACGGGTTGAAGTATTGGCGACGGACGTGTAAAGCCATAACTAGTTCTTCTAGGGCGGCGTTACCAGCGCGTTCACCAATACCGTTAATCGTGCATTCTAGTTGCCTAGCACCATTTTTGGCGGCTTCTAAGAAGTTAGCGACTGCCATACCCAGGTCATTATGTCCGTGAACGGAAATAACGGCTTGGTCGATGTTGGGGACATTTTCTTTAATGCCTTTGATCAAGGCTCCAAATTCGCTGGGGGTGGTGTAGCCGACGGTGTCGGGGATGTTTACCGTTGTCGCCCCAGCGGCGATGACGCGTTCGAGAATTTCGTAAAGAAACTCTGGGTCGGAACGTACAGCGTCTTCGGGTGAGAATTCGACATCATCGACAAAGGTTTTGGCATAGGCGACCATTTCTTCGGCAATTGCTGTGACTTCGCTCCGGGTTTTTTTCAGCTTGTACTGTAAGTGAATGTCCGAAGTCGCGATGAAAGTGTGAATTCGCCGATGAGCTGCGCCTTGAAGGGCGTTGGCGGCGGCTTTGATATCATCCCGGAGTGCTCTGGCTAAACTACAGATGATTGGTCCGTCTTCAGTACCGACTGTGTCGGCAATTTTTGAGACAGCATTAAAATCACCGGGGCTAGCAAAAGCGAAGCCAGCTTCAATCACATCTACTCCTAGACGAGCTAGCTGGCGGGCAATGCTCAGCTTTTCGTCTATATTTAAAGTGGCTCCTGGGCACTGCTCGCCGTCTCGCAGTGTTGTATCAAAAATGATAATGCGATCACAAGGATTGTTCATGTGTGGGTTCTTCCGGTTTAGCTAATATTTGGAGATAAAATGCAGGAGGCTGATTTTTACCTAAGCACCTTGTATAAGTAATTCCCGAACCTGACGCCTAATAATCAATTTTTTCAATTTGATCGCGAATATCATTCAAATCTATATATCTGTCCGTAGCATTACGTAATTCTCTGGCAATCATTCCTTCCGTAGATACTACTGTAATATGTGTATTCTTGGAGCGTAATAGTTCAATTGCTCTTTCAAAATCTCCGTCTCCACTAAATAGAACTACGCGATCGTACTGTTCTACTGTATTAAACATATCTACAACGATTTCAATATCTAAATTCGCTTTTTGTGAGTATCGACCTGAAGCATCATCGTAGTATTCTTTGAGAATTTTTGTCCGCACTGTATATCCCAGGCTAATTAAAGCATCCCGGAAACCTCGCTGATCCTGTGGGTCTTTCAACCCTGTGTACCAAAAGGCATTGATTAGCGTTGTATCTGGTTGCTCGTGTTTAAAGTACTCCAACACTCGTCGCGGGTCAAAAAACCAGCCATTTTTTTGTTGGGCATAGAACATATTGTTTCCGTCTACAAAAATAGACAGACGATTCATCGCATAAGGCATACAAAGTTACACCTAAAATTTGTAGAAAAAGAATTTAGATGGAATAACCGATTATAGCAATTATGAACTCACAGTTATGCTAATATCTCTGAATTATTGTTGGGCATTAAGTTTTTATCTAACCGGGAAACAACCAGCCGACGTGCGGCTGAAAAACAATTATTCTTTGATGCTATACCTTTTTATGTCAAGAGTTACAATTATAATCCTCTGTTGAAAATCTACCAACATTATTTGTACTATAGATTTTAATTTATTTGCCCTGAGGGGTTTCTACCGCGTGACGCATAACTTAACAATTGGGCAACCGTACACTTACCGAAATGTCGATAGAACTGATCTAGGTCTCTTAACTAAGAAAACTTAATAAAAATTCACATAGCGAAAAATACTGACTCTTAAATGAAGATGTCTGTTACTTTTGGCTATGAGCAAATAGTAACCTCACCTTTTTGAGCTTTTTTTCCTTTCCAGGGTGCCGATAACTAGAGCCGTTGTACGTAACTTTATCGTCAAGGCATTATATGGCAGAAGAACCCAAATCTACTTCAAACAAACACTCAGCGAGGAAAACAACGGAGCGCAGTTCTACGACTGCTCTTCGTCAGTCATCGCTGTTGGAAAAATCTGGTCATTTACTTGCTCTCTTCTGGGCAATATCCGCAGCAACTGTATGTGCTAGCAATTCAGGCTTGACTCAATGGCTGGAGAGTAAAACCCAAACCTCATTTTTCCAAATGCGGGGAGTCGTGGCTCCGCCGGAAAATATTGTAATTTTGGCAATTGACGAGCAATCTTTATCACTACCGAAGCAATATTATCAATCCAACCCGCAAAAATACGCAGATCTCGAACCACTACAGTCAACGCCTTATAAACGCGCTGCTTATGCCAAGGTAATCGAGCAGTTGATGAAAGCTGGTGCCAAGGGAGTAGCTTTAGATATTTTATTCGATCAGCCCAGCACCTATGGAGTAGCCGACGATCAGCAGTTAAAATCGGCATTGCAGCATTATGCTGGTCGAGTGACTTTGGCTGCCGAAATTTACGAAGATGTGAGCTTACCTCAAGGTGCTTTAGTCCAGCTAAATCAACCGATTCCGGAGTTATGGTCCGAGCCGAGATCTTTTGGCTTGACCCGGTTTCCTTTAGATCCTGACGGGAAGATTCACCGCTTAGGAAGTGAATATCCGAAGATTTTAGCTGAGAAATATGAAGGGAAAAATGCTAATTCCGAAGTCTTCAGCACCGGAATGCTTTCTTTTGCTGAAGCCGCATTACAAGCCGCTGGGGTGAAATACCCGCGAGTTGGGGGAAACCAGATTAATTATTTTGGTCCTGGAGGTACATTTGATGCGATTCCTTTTTGGTATGTTCTCGATCCGGAATCTTGGAACAGTAATTTACAGGGGGGTAAAGTTTTTCAGAACAAGATTGTACTGATTGGCGGTACAGCAGCCCTACAGCATGATTTTCATGGGACACCTTTCGCGGATAGCTGGCTGTATCCGCAACCGATGTCGGGAATCGAAGTTCATGCGAATGCTTTAGCGACTTTGATGACAGGTCGCGCAATTAAGTCAGCAATCCCTTTAGCCCCAGTACGTGGCTTGTTTGTTTTGGGATTGGTCGGTATAACTTTCATGGGGGTTGTAAAATCTAGCAAACGAGGTTTGAGCCGTTTCGGGTGGGCAATAGCAGCAGCGACGGCTTGGTGTACTGTGAGCTATGTAGGATTTGTTTATGGTCAGTTGATTTTGCCGACGGCTGTACCAATGATAGCTCTTGCCCTCGGTGGTCTTTCTTACTTGGGAACTGGCGCGGCGCGGGAAAGCCTGAGAAAAAATCAATTAGTTAGTATTTTTAAAAAATATGCCTCTTCGCCGATTATCCAAGAGATTGTCAGCCAACAAGAAGACTTGCAAGAAATCATCAAAGAGCGAGATCTTGCTGCAACGGGAAAAATTCTGGTTGGACGCTACCAAATTGTCAAAGTTCTCGGTTCTGGAGGATTTAGCGAAACCTACGTAGCCGAAGATACACAACTTCCGGGCGCTCCTTTGTGTGTAGTCAAGCAACTCAGACCAGCTAGCAATAAACCAAAACAACTGGAAATTGCCCGTCGCCTATTTAAACTAGAGGCACAAATGTTACAACTCCTGGGGAAAAATTCTCAAATTCCTCAGCTTCTGGCTTATTTTGAGCAACACGAAGAATTTTATCTCGTCCAAGAGTTGATCGTTGGTCATCCTCTAAATCGGGAATTACCAACTGGTAGACCAATCAGCGAAGCTAAAGTCATTGAGATTTTACAGGATTTATTGCCAACCCTAGCATTTGTCCATCGCCACGGTGTGATCCACCGAGATATTAAACCCAGCAATATCATTCGGCGATATTCCGATGATAAGTTGGTGCTGATTGACTTTGGTGCTGTCAAAGAAGTTACAACCCAAGTACTACAGGAAGGACAAACCAGTTATACCATTGGGATTGGCACTCAAGGCTATGCACCCAACGAGCAAAGTAATGGTCGTCCGCAATACTGCAGCGACATTTATGCAGTGGGGATGATTGGCATTAAAGCTTTAACCGGAAAGTCTCCCCACGAGTTGGAATTTGATGCTCAGGGAGAGTTGAAATGGCAACACTTAGCAAATACCAGTTCTCCCATTGCGGCTATTCTCAGCAAAATGGTGCTTTATGACTTCAATGCGCGATATCAGTCGGTGACAGAGGTCTTATTGGCACTGGAGCAGATAGTACCAATAAACGAGGATTTGTATTTAGATAACGAATCTACAGAGAGTTTATTTGCGGAAGATTCCGACACGCCAACGATTCCTTGGAATAGCGAATCGCCAGATACCAACTAGATAATTACAATTATCCAGTTGCTTAGAGAATCAAAGTGCTGTTTAAACAGAAGGACGGGGTGAATTTCCAGGTGCAGGCGATGGAGTTTCCGGCTTAGTTGGTCCTGGCGCGGGGATGGGTGTAGGGATTGGCGTGGGGATGGGTGTAGGGATTGGTGCGGGGATGGGTGTAGGGATTGGTGCGGGGATGGGTGTAGGGATTGGCGTGGGAATTGGTGTAGGGATTGGCGCGGGAATTGGTGTAGGGATTGGCGCGGGAATTGGTGTAGGGATTGGCGTGGGAATTGGTGTAGGGATTGGCGCGGGGATGGGTGTGGAGGTGGACGGAGGTACAGAGGAGGGTATAGCTGTAGGTGAGGCTGTTAATACAGGTTCGGGTGCCGGTGTTGATGTAAATACTGGTGCGGGTTTGGGAATAGGTGCAGGTGTAGGTGTATTTGTAATTGGTTTTATGAGAGAGTCTTGGAGGATATTTGTCTGAATTTGTCTGCCTTCGAGTGCTGAGTTGATTGGTGTACTGTTGAGATTAGTGTTAAGTGGAAAACTAACACTCATTTGGACAAAAGGCGGGTTAACAATTACATCTGTGCCGATGATTGGGGATTGTTTGGCTAAAGCGGCGATTGTTTCTGCACGTACAAGATCGAGTTCTGGATCGGGCTTAAATCTAGCTGTTTTCCCGTTGAGATTCAGTTCCTGAACTAACTCACTGGTATTATAAAATGTTTCTAAATCGAAATCGTATATACCCTGAATTTTGTCTTTCACCAAAATAATTAACTGACCTGCTTTCAGTTCTTGTTTTTCCTTAGCATTTTGGTTCGTAACCTGGATATGGCTATTAGTCAGTGCTCCGATAATGGTTGTATCTGTTTGCTCGTCATATCGTACAAATAGCCCTGAACCCCGAATGGATGCGGCGGCATTCGGCGTCTGTATTTGTGTTACACCGCGTCCTGGCGGAATCAGCAATAAAGCCGTTCCGTTAGAAAGTGTAAAGTTACGCGTTTTCGGCAAAAACCGAAAAACTGTCCGTTCACCAATTCGTGCCAAAGTGCCATCGTTGAAGCGTAAGTCGGCAAGGGAGGAGCGACCTGTCGCTAATCCATCTCCAGGAACAATCGCATCTGATGTACGTGCCTTACGTACAGGAAGATTTTTTGGTAACAGTTGTACCAAATTACGGATGTTTTGGATAAAAGCTCTAGTCAAAGGAGTTTCCGCACTGGCGCTATCACTAAGCACAGGTAGTGCGATAAAACCCCACAACACGATCGCTATCAATGGGAGAGACTTGCGAGACATAGCTTGTGGTATCAGATGGCGTAATTGGTCACGAGGCAGTAAAATTAGATTTTTTGCTTTTTCCGGTTTATAGCCCATTAATGTTATAGCAAGTTTCTTTACGTAATTGTCCTGAAGCTTTTCATAAAATTCAAATTTTTCATCCCAAAATATACTATATATAAATTTCTACTGATCCTGATTTTGACAGAATAGGGATACATTATTTAAATTGGGTGCCACCATTCCGTAACGGTAATGTATAAAAAACATTGTTTGTGGCTAATATTTTTCGTAAGTACATTGTAACATTGGACACGCACTGCTGCCAGCGCTATTTTCTCAGACAATTGTGTCAGCACAGATATGCTTGGAAAAAATTATTTTGTTGGCTAGCGTTTGCTGGCTGTGGAACAAGTTGGGCTTACATTGACTTACATGTAGGCGTTGCGGCAATCAGTAATTCTTGCAGCCGTTGGCGGCTGGTGGGCGCAACTTCCGCTCTCTTAAAGCAACCGGGTGAGATTGCACAATGGCGCTGCTTAACAGCTCAATTGCCAGCCGCGTATAGTGAGGTCAGCTGCGCGATAGCGCACTACGGCGCTTCATCCCTATGTCCTGCGGACACGCTACGCGAACGGAATATCGCGCAGGAGAACCACCACAAGACAACAGCACATCCACACAATCTACCTTTAAAAAACACCGTCAACTTTAATCAAGGGATTGCTCAAAACGCTTCACCACTCAGGAGTAAAGAGGACGAACCGCCACTGATTACGCTTGCAGATAAACCACCGCTACCAGAGGCTGGGGAACCAACGCCGCCACCAGTTACCTCTACGAAGGTAGAAGCCCCCGATATACCTAAAGATATTCAACAGAAGAATAACCCGCCACAGCTAGAAGTACAGCCAAGCCAATTGCAATCCCCGGCTTCTGCACCTGCAAGCGTTCTGCCTTATAAACCAGACATTCAAGGCACTGATGAGTTAGGAACCCTACGACTGCGAGGGCGAAAACCTGGAAATGCTGATTATTTAAACGAAGAATTAGGAGTTTTACGAGTCAGAGAAAGGAAAAAACCACCATCACAATTAGAAACAACTGTGCCTCCTCGTTTTCAAAGCGTGGGTTATTTGCTAGCTAGGGTTGGCTATTTCCAAACAAGTAATATTTTTTCGAGTCTTCATCCAGTTAACGATAGTTTATTTTGGTCGGGACTAACCCTCACATCTGTGCCTTTATCACTTGGACCGAAAACTTCGGTACTTGCCTCAGTTGATGGCTATCTGTATCGCTACGTAAATACATCTCGTTACAATTACAACATGGTGAAATTTAATGCAGCGATTCATCAGCAGTTAAATCAGCAAATGTACGGAGAGATAGGGTGGAGCAATCAAAAATTGTTTACTGCCGAAAAAGGAGTTCGCTTCTTCGACGAGAATTCCTTAAATTTGACAATCGGCAGGCGAGACGCCCTGACTCGTAAGTTATTTCTAGATAGCTTATATGAATTTCGTGTTTCCTCTTCCGATCCGAGTAGCCGCAATCGCATGATGAATTCTTTGTGGCTGTCGTTGAGCTACTACTTGCAACCAACGTTGCAAATTGGACTTGACTATCAGTATGTCTTGTCAAGCTTTAGCGAGCAGCCACGAGAAGACCAAAATCATCTGCTCCTCGGTCATTTAGTCTACGGCATATCCGCCAGTAGCAATGTCAGCATTCAAGGAGGTCTAGGTAATGGTAGTTCTACCGATAGAAACATCAATTTTGATAGTTTGTTCTTTACTGTCAATTACAATTTGGAACTAGGACAGTTTTAGCTATAAATAAGAGCACCAATCGCTCCAACTACCAGCGTAAAGCTTGCCCTGAATACCGGCTACTTTCAAAGACAGTAAATTTACGCAAGCGGTAACACCAGAACCGCAGTAAACCAGAATTTCTGGAGAAACGGCGATATTTTCCCATCGCTGGCGCTGTTCCTCAGGAGAACGTAAGTAGCCCAGTTCATCCGTTACCTCTTGCCAAGGGTAGTTAACAGCACCAGGAATGTGACCGGCAATTTTATCAATTGGTTCGCGCTCGCCGCGATAGCGATCGCCCTCCCGCGAATCTACCAATACGACCTCTAGTGAATCTTGACAATTTTTAACATATGCCATATCTACAACCGATTCTGTGTGTAGCTGAGGGATAAAAGTTGCCATCTGCGGCGGCGGAATCACATCTGTGACAGGATATCCAGCATTTTGCCACGCGGCAAAACCGCCATCTAAAATCGCTACTTGCTGATGTCCTAAATAGCGTAACAACCACCACAAACGAGCAGCAAAGGCAAAGCGCGAATCATCATAGGCGACAACCAAAGTGTTTGACGTTATGCCCATTGCGGCAAGTTTTTTAGCTAATTCTGTGGGATCGGGGAGAGGATGTCTACCTCCATGCTTTTCGACTGGACTGGAAAGATCGAGATTTAAGTCTAGATAATATGCGCCAATAATGTGACTCTTTTGGTACTGCTGTTGTCCTAAGTGCGAATCGGCAAGCGAAAAGCGGCAATCAACAATAATCACTTGTTGGTCCAAGTGTTCATAGAGCCATTGAACCGAGACAACATCAGGAATGTTTTGCATAAAAAATTGCCTAGATAGTGAAATATTTGAGAATAATCCATTGTAAAATTTTTGCTTGTGAGGAGATAGCGTACCTTAAGGGAACGTGAAGCTATCCCGTCAAATCAGGAAAATTTAAGTGTTTTCACTTAAAGGCACAAGTCAGACATTAGTTTACGCTAGTGTGCTTACTATTGTTCACAATCAGTTGAGCAGTCTTCTTAAATCTCTAACTAAACGTGATTGTACATCCTTCAAAGGAGATCATCATAAAAATTGCTTCAAAAAATCCGATTTACCATCCAAATTGTCGCTTTCTGTATAGGTTTATTAAATAAATTAACCTAGTAATTACCTATGTAAATTCGTCGATATCTAGTAACTTTTTAATGCGGGAGTGATAACTTCATCTTAGCTTTAATATCATCCTAGTATGTACATATTTAGGTCTAGATAAATATCCGTAAAAAACCTGATTTACGAATAGGAGCAATTGATCGTAATGTATTTGTTAGCAGAAAAATTTGACAGTAATATCCCCGATGTCTCGCTCGCGATCAAAGATATTACGCTGGTTGTAACTTGAACAAGCGGTGATCATAGTGTCAAACGGATAACTGAAAATTTACGCCTAAATCATACTTTAATAATGAGTCGGCGATCAAAAATCCTTCTGCTAACTGTTTCTCCTACCTTGGAGCGCCTTTGTGAATCAACGGATATGCCAGCTTACAGGATCTACCCAACAAGTCGTTAGTGGCTTAAACCCCCTGAATCAATTAAATGTTATCGGTGCTAATCATTGCCACATCCCTCAAACTTTAGATTTTCGCCTTCCTCCTGACCTGAAAGACAAGATTAAAACAACACCAGTTCCTTCCTGGGAAAAGCCGCAAGTGAATTATAGTTACAATTCCTTTGCATCCACATCCCTTCTAGCCCAAACAGCAACAGTGACCTGCAATGAAAATGCTGCAAAAATTCTGATTGTTGACGACCATCTCGCCAGCCGGATGGCTGCTGTCGCTGTTTTAGCGATGGAAGGTTATGAAGTAATGGAAGCAGATAGCGGTCCTGTAGCGCTCAAACTAATAGCTCAAAGCCAACCAGATTTAATTTTGTTAGATGTGATGATGCCTGGGATGGATGGGTTTGAAGTGTGTAGTTTGCTAAAACAAGACCAGCAGACCAGGCTAATTCCAGTAATTTTTATTACAGCGCTGAATGACAAGCGATCGCGGATACGTGGAATTGAAGCTGGTGGAGATGATTTCTTAAGCAAACCTTTTGATCGTGTTGAATTGGCAGCACGCGTTCAGTCGTTAGTACGGCAAAAACGTCTGAATGAAGACTTAGACCATGCGGAACAAGTATTGTTTTCCATTGCCAGAGCAATTGAAAGTCGCGACCCAAACACAGGCGACCATTGTGAACGGCTGTCTAAACTCGGCAAAGCTTTTGGTGAATTTCTTTGTCTCTCGCGGACTGCACTCCGGGATTTGATGTGGGGTGGCTATCTGCACGATATTGGTAAAGTCGGTATTCCTGACGCTGTACTACTCAAATGCGGCAAACTCACAGAAGCCGAGTGGAAGACGATGAAGCAGCATGTGCTGATTGGCGAAAGAATTTGCCAGCCGCTAAGGACAATGCGGGGTGTAATTCCGATCATTCGCCATCACCACGAGCGTTGGGATGGGTCAGGCTATCCTGATGGATTGAAACAAGAAGAGATTCCCTACTTAGCGCAAGTGTTTCAAATTATTGATATTTACGATGCTCTCACCAGCGAACGACCTTATAAAGTTGCCTTTAGCCAGAAGGAAGCGATCGCTATCTTGAAAGCTGAAGTAGAGAAGGGGTGGCGTAACCCTAAATTAGTCGAGCAATTCCAAGAGTTTATTCAGACTCATCAGGAGTGGTGACAGGGATTACAGAGATCATGATTTTTGTGGATAGAGATCGTGATTTACGCGTGTTATAGCTGATATCATTTGAGCCAACATTTTAAATTAACGGCGCGTGAAGGCGCATGCTGATAACTAATTATGGTAGTCGTAGCAATTCTAGCGGCGGGACGCGGAACACGAATGAAATCGGACTTACCCAAAGTTTTACATTCTTTGGGTAGGCAATCGCTAGTCGAACGAGTTATAGATAGTTGCCAGGTAATTTCGCCTACACGGCAAATACTGATTGTTGGGTATCAAGCTGAGCGAGTCAAAGCCGGGATGCAGTCAATTCCCAATTTGGAGTTTGTGCTGCAAAGAGAGCAATTAGGTACGGGTCATGCCATCCAGCAATTACTTCCTCATCTAGAGGGTTACACTGGTGATCTGTTGATTTTAAGCGGGGATGTGCCATTGCTACGTCCCGAAACGCTGCAAAATCTGTTGAAAACACATACAGAGCATCAGAATGCTGCCACCATTCTCACCGCTATGTTGAGCAACCCCAAAGGCTACGGACGGGTGTTTTGTAACGGTGACAATATTGTGCAACACATCGTGGAAGACAAGGATTGCACAACTGCTCAAAAACAGAATTGCCGCACTAATGCTGGAATTTACTGCTTTCGTTGGCCGGAGTTGTCAAAGGTACTACCACTTTTGTCAGCAGACAATGCCCAAAAAGAATATTATTTGCCAGATGCAGTCGGAATGGTTGAACCTGTGATGGCAGTGGATGTCGAGGATTACCAAGAAATTCTGGGGATTAACGATCGCTTACAACTAGCCACTGCTGATGATATTTTGCAGCAACGGGTGAAGGAAAAATGGCTGATGGCAGGGGTGACTCTGATTGATCCGGCAAGTATTACGATTGACGAAACAGTGCAATTACACCCGGATGTGATTATTGAACCCCAAACTCATCTCAGGGGAAATACGGTAATTGAATCTGGTAGTCGGATCGGACCCGGTAGTTTAATTGAAAATAGTCATTTGGGTGCAAATATCACCGTACTATATTCGGTAATTACTGATAGCAATGTCCAAGCCGGAACCCGGATAGGTCCGTATGCTCATTTACGCGGTCATGTAGAAGTTGGGTCTGGATGCCGGATCGGTAACTTTGTGGAACTGAAAAATAGCAAATTAGGCGATCGCACGAATGTCGCTCATTTGTCTTATTTAGGTGATGCCACATTAGGCGATCGCGTGAATATCGGCGCTGGCACCATTACCGCCAATTATGATGGGGTGAGTAAACATCCAACCAAGATTGGCGATCGCACAAAAACTGGTTCCAATAGCGTTTTAGTTGCGCCAATCACCCTTGGAACCGATGTGAATGTAGCAGCTGGCTCGGTGGTGACAGAAGACGTACCAGATAACGCTCTCGTGATTGCCCGCGCTCGCCAGGTAGTGAAACCTGAGAGAGGGGGAGCGAAAGAATAGGGGGAGTGGGGGATAGCCCCCTTCTCCTACTCCTTAGTCCCTACCTGCATCCCGGCGTCAATTTCCAGGGTATCGCCAATGTTTTCGCCGTCGTGGTAGGCGGCGAGGAGGACTTCACTGGTTTTACCCCAAGAGATTGCGCCTGTGGCATCCAGAGCGATCGCACCTAAATCGCGCTGATGCTCGCGGGATTCGGTAAAGGAGCGCTGCATTGCTTTGTCTAAAGACATGCCATCAGTGACACGGATCACAATTCTGGCAGCTAAGCACTCATCAATGATGTCTTCGCCGATGCCAGTGCAACTTACTGCTGCGTGTTTTGTCGCATAATTACCAGCCGGCATCGCGGAATCACTGACACGTCCAATCCGTTCAAAGCCTTTGCCACCTGTTGATGTGCCGACGGCTAAATTTCCATTAGTATCTAAAGCTACAACTCCAATGGTGCCGCGTCCGGCGTTACTGGTGGGGCTGACTTCCGACTCGGAGATAACGCCAGCCATTGTTTTGGTAAAATTCTGCTGTCGCTCTTGAATCCACTCTTGCAAGCGCGAGTCAACCAAAGCGTCATAGCTGTGAATTTGCAGTTCGCGCACTAGTTCGGCTGAGCCATAATCTGACAGCACTCGGTCAGCAGAGTTTTGTAAAGCTTGCGCTAAATCAATCGGGTGTTGGACTCGCGAAACATTGATCACGCCACTAAAGCGCTGACTTGAACCATCCATCAGTGCTGCACTCATCCGAATTTGACCATCAGATTGCAGTACTGATCCAGTTCCAGCATTGAAGCGGGGATTATCTTCCAACATTTGGCAACCATGTACCACCGCCTCGTTAGCACTGGAACCTGCAAGTAGAAGGGCGTAAACAGACTCTATGACTTGATAAAGCGATCGGCGTACTACCTCGATTCCGCCTTTACCCTTGAGAGAGCTTCCAGCCCCACCATGAATAATTAACTTAGGTTGCACTCACTTACTCCATTACTTAGCATTCGCTCCTCGATACTGTCGCCCCGCTCAACTTTCTTTTGCCTCTGAGCGGCGACGACGACAACGTTCTGAGCAGTATTTCACTTCATCCCAACAATCTTCCCATTTTTTGCGCCAAGTAAAGGGGCGTTGACACACAACACAGACTTTGGTCGGTAGGTCAGATTTAGCGCGAGCACGTCCCATGTTAAGTTAGCGATATGTACTACTTCTAATTTTAGGCAATTAATGTGGAAGAATTAGCTTCCAAAATACGGATCGTGTTGGTAGAACCAGCAGGTCCAATAAATGTGGGTGCGATCGCTCGCGTCATGAAAAATTTTTGGCTAACTCAGTTGGTATTGGTCAATCCCCAATGCGATCCGCTGTCGCCAGAAGCATTGCAAATGGCTGTACATGCTGACGATATTTTGCAGTCAGCGGTGCGGGTGGAAACATTACCAGAAGCATTACAAGGCTGCACGCGAGCCATAGCTACAACCGCGCGGGTGCGTCATGCTGAATCAAGAGGAGTCGAACACCCTCGGATAGCCTTACCCTGGTTATTGGCAGTTAACGAACCTACGGCATTAATTTTTGGTCCAGAATGCCGAGGGTTAAGCAATGAGGAATTAAATTATGCTCAGCGCTTTGTTTTCATTCCCGCTAATGAGCACTATTCGTCCTTAAATTTGGCTAGTGCGGTTGCGGTCTGTTGTTATGAACTTTCTCAATGCGCTGCAACGCCACCGGAAACTAACTATTTACCCAGTATCAACCTCGCGCCGTTGGATGCAGTCGAAGGCTACTACCAGCAATTAGAGCAGCTATTGCTGAAAATTGGTTATCTTTTTCCACACACAGCACCTAGCCGGATGGAAAAATTTCGCCAAATATTTAATCGGGCTAGTTTGCAAACGTCGGAAGTCAGGATGCTACGTGGGATTTTAAGCCAGATGGAGTGGGCGCTGAAGAGGAGTGGGGAAGGGGGAGACCAGGGAAAGGAGGAAAATATGGAGGATATGTTATAAAAATTAGCCCCAAAATAGGCAATATCACTGTACACTAAACACAAAAACGGTACTCAGTAGCATAAGTACGTATGTAGGTGCTTGAGTGAGCACTTTTTAGTCTGGCACGATTCAGAGAGAGGGATAATTACCTGCTCTATAACAATCCGTTGAGGATTCACGATCATTTGTAGGAATTTAGATTACTAAGTTGAAGCTGTTAAAAGATTATTAAGTTAATTGCGATCACAGGGAAATTGAGGAGTTATTTATGATTAGTAAACCGGCACGTAAGAAAGGGACGCCAAAAACAGTCCCAGTGTCACCGAGTGAGAAAACAGCTTTTTGGCAGCGTCCGCGTTCTCATCGTCAACGGCGTCGCCTGGAAAAGCAGCATACGCCGGTGATTCCAGTGAAGCCACCGGCAAAGTCAAAGGATAACTATCTGAGTCGTTTTTGGAAAGCGAAGCCACGACCAACAGCAGTGATGGCACCCAAAGGACAACCTCCGAAAAGTCCATCGCCTAAATTCATGGCAAAGAAGCCACAAGTATCCCCAATTGCTACGCCAAGAAAGAGAGTGCGGAGCAATCCAATGGCAAGATCGGTGATGCATGGTGTCAGGTTGCTGATTTTGGGGGTAGGGATTGGCGCACTGGCGGGCACGTTGTTGTCGGTTTTAGACCCAGCTAATCGCATCACCGCAGTCACATCCTCAACTTCCGCCGCTGCTGAAAATCAGCAACCAACCCCTCAAGCGACGGCTGCACCATCTGTAGTTTTGACTCAAGAAATTACTCCGTTGAAAACTGCAGTGCAGGATCTAGCGGCAAAAACTCCTCTTCTGACGCCGGGAGTTTTCTTGCTGGATGTCAATACTGGCAGTTATGTGGATGTGAATGGGGCTGAGTCTTTTGCTTCGGCGAGTATGATTAAGTTTCCGGTGCTGGTGGCTTTATTCCAGGATTTGGATGCGGGAAAAATTAGTTTAGAGGAGAGCTTGACTGTCGATAAAGCGGTTTTAGCTAGTGGTTCTGGCGATCTCCAATATAAAGGTGCAGGAGTGCAACTCTCCGTGCTAGATACAGCAATCAAAATGATCACAATCAGCGATAACACGGCGACGAATATGCTGATTGCTAAACTCGGTGGTGCGGATGCCTTAAATCAACGGTTTAATGACTGGGGTTTGACCACAACTGCGATTCACAAGCCTTTACCGGATATCGAAGGGACAAACTCTACTAGTCCTAAGGATTTGGCGAATCTCATGGCTTGGGTGAGTCAAGGAAAATTAGTTAGCTTGCAATCTCGCGATCGCTTGCTAGATATTATGCGACGCACTGTTAGAGATAATTTGCTCCCGTCTGGTTTAGGTCCAGGGGCAATTATTGCCCATAAAACGGGTGATATTGGGGCAATGTTAGGAGATGTTGGGTTAGTCGATTTGCCTAGTGGTAAACGTTATATCGCTGTGGTCATGGTCAAACGTCCTCATGACGACCCTCGCGCCCAACAACTCATCCGCTCAATTTCTATTGCCGCATACCAGCAATTTAATCAAGGAGTCGCTAACCCGATCAATCCACAATACGGTCAACCTGCACCGCCAACAGGTAATACTGGCTACATACCCTACAGCAGCCCATCTCTACCTATGAGACCGAGCAGCACTGTCTATCCACCGTATAATAGCAGCCCTCCCATCCCGCCAACAGGTACCACAGGCTACCCAGCCTACAGGTATCCCAGCACAATCAATCCTACTAGCTACCCTGCCCCAAATAGTAGTTTGTATCAGAGATAATGCTTATTTGTTTGTATAAATGTAGAGAAGCACAATGAATCGAAGGTTGTTGGTGACTGGTGGTGCGGGGTTTATTGGCTCGAATTTTGTGCATCACTGGTGTCAGGCTTATCCTGATGACCGGGTGGTGGTGTTAGATGCGCTAACTTATGCCGGAAATCAGCGTAATTTAGCAGGTTTAGAAACAAGCGATTTTCGCTTTGTCCAAGGAGATATTAGCGATCGCTCGGTTGTCGATCAATTACTGCAAGCCGAAAATATTGACACAATCGCCCATTTCGCCGCAGAATCCCATGTTGATCGGTCAATTCTTGAACCAGGGGCTTTTGTCCAAACTAATGTGGTCGGTACTTTCACATTATTAGAAGCTTTTCGCCAACACTGGGAGTCAAAAGCAAAACCCGAGGCATACCGCTTTCTCCATGTTTCTACTGATGAGGTTTACGGCAGTCTGGGTGTTGACGATTCACCTTTTACGGAAACTACTGCTTATGCTCCAAATAGTCCTTATTCGGCTTCTAAAGCCGGTAGCGACCACTTAGTCAGAGCTTATTATCATACTTACTCTTTGCCGACAGTAATTACCAATTGTTCTAATAATTACGGTCCTTACCAGTTTCCCGAAAAGCTGATTCCGTTAATGTGCATCAATATTTTGCTGGGTAAACAGCTACCTGTTTATGGTGATGGCAAAAATGTCCGTGACTGGCTTTATGTCGGCGATCACTGTACTGCATTAGATGCGGTGATTTGCCGGGGGAAACTCGGAGAAACTTATAATATTGGCGGGAATAATGAGGTAGAAAATATCAACCTTGTTCATTTATTGTGTCAGCTAATGGATAAATTAGCACCTGAACTGCCGGTGCGCCCGACAGAGAAGCTAATCACATTTGTGCAGGATCGCCCTGGACATGACCGTAGGTATGCGATCGATGCTTCCAAGATGAAAACTCAGCTAGGTTGGACACCCTCCGTCACAATCACCGAGGGTTTGCATCAGACGATTGAATGGTATTTGAATCAACGTAATTGGTGGGAACCTTTGCTGTCAAAGGAATATCAAGCCTATTACCAAGAAGTTTACTCTCAGAACCGAGGCTAAGTTACTATCCGTCGAAATCAAAATATACGGAAATGACTCGATCTCAAAATCTACAGCACACTCTCATGGGAGCAAACAAGAATTTCACCGACGGGGATGATCAGTAGTGAAGGTAATGCCCGAACTACAGGAAAAGAAATCAGAAGAACTGGTAAAGTGAAAGAAGTAGATCGCCGGCTAGTTTTTCATGGTTTTGCCTATTGGGCGGCTGCAACTGGCGAGCAACAGTGAGCAGCGACGGCTTTGCGAATTGCACTCATATTACTATCAAAATAAGCCTTAATTTTCAACATTCGCTTCAGATAAAGAACCGAGTGGTGGCAATGCTGAATCACACTCAATAAGATTAAAATTATAGTTGTTGTCATTTGTAATGTAATATGTTGAAAACTCTGTGGGCTACTGTTCGTCAAGGCAAAATTGAGTTGACAGAACCTGGAGTACTTCCTGAAGGTACAAGAGTGCTAGTAACGCTTTTGCCTGATGATGAGGCATTTTGGCTCTCCGCAAGCCAAGTCTCACTTGATGCCGTCTGGAACAATACTGAAGATGATGTGTATGCCCAGCTACTTAAAAAATGAGATCGTTTTGGTTCAATATCCTTTTTCCGATCTGTCTGGCTCAAAAGTAAGACCAGCAGTTGTTGTAAATGCGCCCCATGTTTCTCAAGATATTTTCATCGTTCCACTAACTAGCAAGATTAGATCGTTACTTGCGGGCGAATTTGTACTTACTGGCTGGGCGGCAGCCGGACTCAATGTCGAGACAGCCGTTAAACGGGGTGTTTACACTGTAAATCAGAGCTTGGTTGTTGCAGCAATTGGCAAGTTGACTACCCCTGATATTGAGCAGTTAGAGCAGTCCTTACGTGAGTGGTTGGATTTGTGAAAAGGTGGTTATGACAACTATCGTGATCCCGAAGGCGAGTGGATGAAAGTTTGCGTTCAAATCAAAGGTTAATACTAGCGAGGTAATTTGTAGTTCTGACGTCAGGATTCAGTAAGTGGCAACCAAAAATGGGAAGCGATAAATCAGCAAATAGCACAATGATACTACCTAAATACCGCAACTAACAGTATCAAAATACTCCAAATAAAGGCATTAAGAGTCTAGTGTAAGTTGTATCCTGCTCAACAAATGCTTTTCCCACTCAACTGTATTATCCATAACATTCTAGTCAAACTGCTATTCCCCCCATCTACATTAGGAATTCTTGATGACTGTTAGCCTTTTCGATCCTAAATTCTACGCAGCAAACAATTCTGACTTAGCGAAAGCTGGGTTAACGACAGACGCCCAGTTATTGTCTCACTTCCAACAGTATGGAATTAATGAGGGCAGACGGTTCTCACCTTTCTTTGACTATAAAGTTTATAGTGCCAGCAATCCAGACTTAGCAAAAGCTGGATTGACAACTAACAAGCAACTGCTTGAGCATGCCCAGACTTATGGGGTAAAAGAGGCTCGGAAACTTTCCGCTTTTTTAGACCTGAATTATTATTTGCAACTTTATCCCGACTTACAGAAAGCCTTTGGCAACGATGGCGAGAAAGCACTCCAACACCTGCAAACCTACGGACTACAGGAGGGACGGGTATTTTCGCCGGTGTTTGATGAGAACTATTACCGCAGCCTCTATCCGGATTTGCAGCAGGCGGGTTTGAATAATACCCAGTTATTGAATCACTTTGAAACTTACGGTCTTAAAGAAGGTCGGGCTGGGTCTTTCCGCTTTGATGTCTCCTATTACTTGAATAACAATAGCGATTTAAAAGCATTAGGGTTTGACAACCAACAGGCTTTGCAACACTTTACTATTTATGGTGCCGGGGAAGGTAGAGCCGGAACTGCGGGTATTGCTAGAGCACAATATCGCACAACTCTCGGCAATGGTCCTGCAATTACGCCTCAAGGTTGGTTT
>Ga0123337_10002758_pt1 | contig 19609 bp, 9 predicted proteins | sample frozenSSSSmetaG_FD_89792 | JGI IMG/M metagenome (GOLD analysis project Ga0123337, IMG submission 89792) | Glacier valley bacterial and archeal communities from Borup Fiord, Nunavut, Canada, to study Microbial Dark Matter (Phase II) -... | ecosystem: Environmental > Aquatic > Freshwater > Ice >... | reverse complement strand
TCCCCACATACAAAGATCCGTTTCATGGATCCCTTGGTTGCCAACATCTCCATTGCCATAGTCCCAGTTCCAATGCCAGTTATAATGCACTAGGTTACGTGTAAAGGGTCTTTTAGGTGCAGGGCCAGTCCATAAGTCATAGTCCAATCCTTCAGGAACTGGAGAAACACCTTTGTCTCCAATGTCTCCACGCATTCTAAACACAAGACCACGTGCCATATAAACTCTACCAATGTAGCCTTCCCGCATCAATTTTATCGCTTGCTGAACTGCCGGAGAGCTTCTCAATTGAACTCCATGCTGCACGATACGGTCGTACTTATTTGCCGCTTCTATCATCTTGCGGCCTTCAGAGATATTATGAGATCCCGGTTTCTCTACATAGACATCTTTGCCTGCCTGGCAAGCCCAAATGGTAGCCAAAGCATGCCAGTGATTTGGGGTAGCAAGACTTACAACATCTATATCCTTATTGTCAAATACCTTTCTTAGATCTTGCTCAATTGCTACATCTTTGCCGTATTTCTCTTTGAAAGCTTTTTGCGCAGGGGTCAGAAGGTTCATGTCTGGATCGCAAAGTGTGGTAATCTCTACATCCTTTTGCGCCATAAAGCCTTGAATATGACTTTTACCTCTACCATTGATTCCCAATACAGCAGCATTAATTCTGTCATTTGCTCCAAATGCTGACGCTGGAATGATGGTAGGGAGTACCAAGGCAGCGGTGCCTGCAATTGCTGTTTTTTTAATGAAGCTTCTTCTTGATGGTTCTTTATTCATTTTATGATTTTATTTTGGGTGTTGTTCAGCTTCAATTTATTAAAAAAAAACGCTAATCTATAATTGAATTATACAGATCGGTTTAAAATACTTTTAAGCTAGCTCCACAAGAAAGCCTCTCCTTATAATAAGAAGAGGCTTTGGCGTTTAAGAATTAGAATTATATTTTTTAATCAATCGCTTGTTCATCACAAGTATTCCTGTTTTCATTTGAACGGTATAAAGTCCCGGACTCAAGTGATCTATAGCAATCTGGTAAGTAGCAATGCCATTTTGCACTCCTTCTTCCTGATAAACCAATCTTCCGACTGCATCATAGATTCTGATTCCCACATTCATGCTTTGCTCCAACTCAACTTCCAAGTTTACTTCAGAAATTGCTGGATTAGGGAACATTTTGAATTCTCCGAATCTAGGTTCGCGACTTAGCTCAATTGCTCTTTCGATCGTCTGCCCTGCTCTATCTGTACTAAAGACTGTTATTCTGGCTGTTGCCGGGATTTCAGTTCCCTTCCAGATAAGTGACTTACCAACAAGCTCAAAATCAGTATTCTCAGCGATTGAATAGGTATACTGATCATCCACAGGATCAATCGTTCTCAGATCTCCGATCAAGCTACCGTTATGAATATTTCTAAGCAGAATTGAATTGCTCAGTTGAATATCTGTAGCCAGAGGCTTATCTGCCACCAGTACATTGACAGTAATCAGCTCCTCAAGTTCAAACCATTCGTTTTCTTGCAGGTCAACTTTCATCTCATAGAATCCTGGTTGTAGCGCATTGTACGATTCAGAATTGATGGTGAGTTTGATTTTCTTACTGTCAAACCAATTTTCGCTCTGAGAAACGATTTTATCATTTATCACTTCAAGTGGAGTATTCCATGGAACAGCAATTAATTCAGGTTCTTCCTCCATTCTGTAAGTAACGTTACAGCTTCCGATATAGGACCCAGGACTTACTGCGAGTAAAGCCTCGACTGCATTGGCACTAATACACATAGTTTTTCTCTTGCCATTCGGCATTATACGACAGACCTGAACATTGTTTTGTCCAGCCTTACCACAAGAAGCTTCAACTGAGATTACCTTGGAGAAGATTTCATTTCCTACACACTGTCCATCAACAATCAACTCTACCTTGTAGTCTTTCACAAAGTCACCATTTGCAACAATCTGGAAAGTTGAATATTCAGCTCCTGAAATTAGAGTGAAAGATCCACCTTCATTTCTTTCGTACCATTGGTAAGATAATCCAGAATATGGAGAAGGCTGATAAGTTGTTGTCAGAGTAGTGCTTGAAGGTAATCCCAGGGAACTTTCCGCTCCATCAAAAATGACCACATTGCCATTTGCGTTTTTAGGAATACTTGAACTAACGAATGCCTCAAACACGGTCAATTGAGCTGTTTCTGTCGTTTCCGAGCGAATAAGATTTCCAGAGACCGGCTCGAATTCCGCAGAAATTGGATAAGGCGATCCAGGTGTTAAACTAATGGTGAATGTTCCGGAGAAGACTCCATCAGTAACTGAGGCTACGTTGACAGTTCCTATCGTGGTACCACCGGTTTTGAAGGTAACTACTCCTCCAAGACTATTAACATCTGATTGGATTCCAGTATTGACAGTTTTCACAGTTGCAGTTAACGTTACCTGACCACCGTCACAATTTGCTAAAGCGTTACTAATAGTAATTGTAGTTGGAGCCATAGTGATTCCTATCACTACTGAATCGTTGTCGTCATTGTAGTTGCCAGTCACATCGGTGAACGTCCAGTAGGCTGTGCCACCTGGCACATTAGTGAAGCTAGCACCAAGATCAAGTCCTGCTAATATTTCGCCTGCTAGGCCTTTTGCTGATCCTGTCGCTCCATGAGCTGCTCCATCGTAAGTTCCTGCGTAACCTGTAACCGTGATAGTCGCATCAATCTTATTGATCGCAAAGGCAGTCCAGTCACTGGAACCCGCATTATAGTTCGTGTTACCAGCAAAGTTTGACCTTACACGGTAAGCTCCTGCATCCGTTGGTGCTCCTGCAATACCAGACCAAGTGCTGCCATCATTCTGTTCGTATTCAAATGTCACCGAAGGAATCAAGTCTCCTTCCAAACCGGTAACACTACCTGTAGCTACAAATGGATTTCCATCATAATCTCCGCCGGCTCGTGTAACTGTTATTGTCGCAGCGATCTTATTGATCGCAAAGGCAGTCCAATCACTGGAACCCGCATTGTAGTTCGTATTACCCGCAAAGTTGGATCTTACACGGTAAGCACCTGCATCTGTTGGTGCTCCTGCAATCCCAGACCAAGTGCTGCCGTCAAATTCTTGGTATTCAATTGTCACAGCAGGACTTAAGGCTCCTTCCAAACCGGTTACACTTCCAGTAGCTACAAATGGATTTCCGTTATAGTCTCCGCCGGCTCGGGTAACTGTAATTGTTGCTGCGATTTGATTGATCGCAAAGGCAGTCCAATCACTGGAACCCGAATTGTAGTTTGTGTTACCCGCAAAGTTGGATCTAACGCGATAGTCGCCCGCATCTGTTGGTGCTCCGCTAATTCCAGTCCAATTACTGCCGTCATTTTCTTGGTATTCAAAAGTCACCGGAGGACTTAAGTCTCCTTCCAAACCGGTAACACTACCTGTAGCTACAAATGGATTTCCATCATAGTCTCCGCCGGCTCGTGTAACTGTTATTGTTGCAGCGATCTGATTGATCGCAAAGGCAGTCCAATCACTGGAACCCGCATTGTAGTTTGTGTTACCCGCAAAGTTGGATCTAACGCGATAGGCGCCTGCATCTGTTGGTGCTCCTGCAATTCCAGCCCAAGTGCTGCCGTCATATTTTTCGTATTCAAAAGTTACTAATGGACTCAAGTCTCCTTCCAAACCGGTAGCACTTCCAGTAGCTACAAATGGATTTCCATCATAGTCTCCGCTCGCCCGGGTAACTGTTATTGTCGCAGCGATTTGATTGATCGCAAAAGCAGTCCAATCACTGAAACCCGCATTGTAGTTCGTGTTACCCGCAAAGTTGGATCTAACGCGATAGGCGCCTGCATCTGTTGGTGCTCCGCTAATTCCAGCCCAATTACTGCCATCATTCTGTTCGTATTCAAATGTCACCGCAGGAATCAAGGCTCCTTCCAAACCGGTAGCGCTTCCCGTAGCTTCAAATGGATTTCCATCATAGTCTCCGCTGGCTCGGGTAACTGTAATTGTTGCAGCGATCTGATTGATCGCAAAGGCAGTCCAATCACTGGAACCCGCATTGTAGTTTGTGTTACCCGCAAAGTTGGATCTAACGCGATAGGCGCCCGCATCAGTAGGGGCTCCTGCAATTCCAGCCCAATTACTGCCGTCATATTTTTCGTATTCAAAAGTTACTGATGGACTTAAGGCTCCTTCCAAACCGGTAACACTTCCTGTAGCTACAAACGGATTTCCATCATAGTCTCCGCTCGCTCGGGTAACTGTTAGTGTAGCATCAATCTTATTGATCACCCCTTCGCTGTTGGTCACATAGTTGATGTTGTAATTTGCTCCACCATTACCGTCTTCAATTGAAGCACCGATTGCGGTTATCGTCTTGCCCGTGCCTACATTCTCATCATCATAGCTCTGAGTACCTTCTGATATCCAAGCATCTGTGCCCTGTAGGACGTCTCCTACAGGTGATAATGATGAACTGTTTGTTCCATCGTAGTCTTTGGTATCCGTCTGTGCGGTTACATTGACCTCTAGTGCCGTAATTTCAAAATCAGCAGCAGTAAAAACAATGGTATACTTCAATCCTGCATCCAAGTCACCTTGGTTAATGCCATATAATCCCGCATTTTCACCTGCTTCTCTCCCTAATGCACCGGTAAGTATAGCTTCAGTGTCTCCATCCTGGAAGCCAGTTGCTGAATAAGTAAGTACCGGATCTCCTGTTCCAAAGACTTTAGACTGATTTGGAGATACCGTGATGTCTAATTGAATAGGATCCAAGGTAGTGCCCTCTAACATATTCGACTCACAACTTACCCCCTGATCATTTACTGCTCTAAGCTGAACCTGATAAGTGGTACTTGAAGTCAAGCCCTCAATTAGGATAGGACTCGAGGTCTGTGAAGGATTAGGGGTAATCCAATTTGCTCCATTATCGAGGGTGTACTCATAATTCGAAATGGCAGGTCCACCAAGACTTCCTGAAGTAAAGTCAACAGATAAGAAAGTGACTCCTGGGGTAATCCCATCAATCGTAGGCGCATCCGAATACACAGTAATGGTTACCGGATCAGCTTGTGTGGTAAGCACCCCGTCGCTTACTGACAATATCACTTGAGTAACTCCAACAGGATAAGGTCCTGCTGGAATTGCAGTAAAGGTTAAATCATCACCATCCGGATCACTTGAATTATTATTAAAGGCAATTGCTGGTATTGGTGCCACACAATTTCCCTGCACATTGGCATAAAGATCTTTAGCCTGAGCTATTGGAGGATTATTGCTTGGCGCAATATCAAAAGTAACAGAAGCAGTATTAGAGTCATCTGTTCCGTCATTGCTTACAAAGGCTATCGTACCTGCATCTGTTCCAACTAAACTCGGTGTAGGTGTAAAAGTGGCAGCATCCAATGCCGTATTTAAAGCGGCTAACGTACCAGCTGCTGTGAAGCTTGCTGCCCCATTTCCTGATCCTCCAAATGTGATCCCTGCAGTACCAAGAGTTACTGTTCCTCCAGTGATGGTAAACGTAATTGTCTGGTCATCTCCATCGGCATCGGCCACTTGAATGTCATCAGCCAGAGCGACATTTACATCATCCTCTGTGACCACTGGTGCTGTTGGAGGAGTCGCTACTGGAGGAGTCAATACTCTCTTGACCACCTGATCTTGTGCCGGAAGACCTTCATTATTTGAAGCATCAGTTAGGTTAACTGATAAGGTAATTGTTCCCAATCCCAAACCAGTTAAATCAATTCCAGTAATTTGATCTGTAGCCGTTATAATTGTTCCTGTATTAGTTACTGGAGTACCCCCTCCTGAGCTTGTAAAAATATATTCGTAGGTCGTTCCCACTTCTGCTCCAGCAAAAGTAAAGCTTACAGCATCATCGTTATCTGGTGTAATTGGATCTTGGTCAATGGTTACTGAATAACCCGAGGGTGCTACGTCATCGGCACAGAATTCGAAGTTGTCAACATTGAGGTATTGGAAAGATCCTCCTAAGGTAATGTCAATTTCATCTACAGATATCACTGAATTGTCAACGCCACCTTCTGTTTTTAAATCCAAAATATAATAGCCACTATTAGCACTGAAATCTGTTGGGAATCCAGATGCTTTGGAAATAGTATAAACAGTTGCCCCTCCATTTTTACCCACAACAGTGATATTACCATCATTAGTAGGGCTATCACCAGTAGGAATTGAAGAAAGGAATAATGCGATTTTTCTAAAATTGATTTCACCTGAATTGGGACGAATCGTATACGTTCCAGTTCCGGTATTTTTCAATACATTTTTGGAGCCATTGATTCCTATAGAAGGTGTTTCTGTATAAACTTCGAGGTTTCCAGTAATTGTAAAATCAAATCCTCCATAGCTAAACACCTTAGCTCCAACCGTCTCATCTTCAAAGTCTTCGACTAGACATGGGCTTACATTATGTACCTGGCCCGAAGTAAAAGCTGCAGTCCCATCTACCCCATTCTCATTTGTAATATCTGTTCCAACTTTAAGATCAAGCCGCAGAGTTCCCTCACCAGAAATCCCAGAAATAGGAACCGTATAAGTGGCGTTACTTCCCGTAACTGTCCCAATCGTTCCATTTGCAGTCCCTGTTTTGGTCAGCGTAAAATCATCAGAACTGACATTTTGAGCTATTTTAGAAAAATCTACTTGGTATTGTACAGAAGTAGCAGTGCTCAATGGAGATCCTATCAAATTGATAGCTGTCACTTCTGCCGGATCAGCATCACCTACGACAAATGGCACTCCATAGGTAATTTCATCTAAAATAATATACAAATCAACTCCTTCAATTCTTACTTCATCTACATTATAAAAATCCGGATTCGATGAAAAAGATTTTAATCCAGCGGTTGAACTATTGAAGTCAATATTTACTGTTGACCCTACTTGTAAGCCACCTGAAAAAGCCTTGATTGTTCCCGAAGTTGAAATTCCTGCTAAACCTCGCTCTTGAAGCCATATACTTATAAATTGAAATGAGGAATTATCCGCTTTTGAAATCTTCCATCCTTTAATTCCTTCTAATTCGAAATTGGCATCATCAAGCCCAGGACCTCCATCCTTTCCCTCATTAATATCAATACCCATGCAATTTACACAGGTCGCAGCAGGGCCTTTTATCACTTCAAATTCCAATTCACCTTCCACATGCGGAGTGCTCAAACCTTGGTTCTCAGTGTAACTGTTAAAATTAACAGTAGTCTGCGAAAACGAATACGCAGTACTGCAAATGAATAAAAATAGACAAAAAACGAGTTTGAATACTGGACGTTCCATCATAGTAGTTTTTAAATAAAAATACCTACTCCAATAAGAGTAGGCACAATGAATTCTAATTTCTAAAAGGTAAATTTTCTGAAATACTTATTGTATAATCACTATAGTAAGAAGAATGATAAGAGTGTGAAATACTGAACAAACACCCTCCAATTGTATCCTGAATCAAATATATAGGCAAAGATGAATTAGGCGTATTTAGAGCAGCAATCGCTAAGTAAACCGGCCTTCTACAGTTTAATTGTAGCTGGGGATTTACAGATACATAATTAACTGCAGCAGGCCTTGTATTTAAAGTATAACTGTAGACTATAATCTGATTTTGGTTTGAAAAGGAATGAATTGCTTTTTCAGTTTTTACAAACTGGGCTTCACTAACACCTAAAAAATCAGCGCCATAACTCTCGATAATTGCTGTTCGGCTCCCAAGAACCGGCAATCCCAAATCAACTAAGAAAACTCCACACGAAGCAATCAAAATATTAAAAGTTTAAGTTTAAAAATAATATATTGAGAATATTCATGACAATAAAGCCATCTCAATAATAAATTAACTCAGATTAAAGTAATAGTTTTCTATCTTAAAATTCTTACTCAATGTAATTACCTTCAAGATTTACCCAAGCAAAATACAGAGACACTTCCGTATTACCAATACGTATAAACACGTATACTGAATAAATCCTGTTGGCACCTATATCAATGCATCGCCGACCCACTTTCTGTTCTTAACGAGGCAGACATTAAAGAAAGTCTTGAGACATCACCTACCTCAAAAGTGCATTGCTATTTGAGAATATAGCACTCTCATTCTTATTATAAAAATTATAATTGAAAATTTAACACATAATCTATACCTAAAAAGTACTATTTAAATGCCCAGAATTCAAGAACACAGGTATTTATTATTAAATATTTATTCAAGCATTTTATTATTCACTCCTGCACCAAATAGTTTTATGATATGGATATAAACATTTATGTATATCCGCTTTGTTACCAGTAAAGAACCAAAAGCATAATAGGATTTGGTCAACTCAAGAATTTAGGCCACTTCGGTCACCCGTCTTCGGTCTTCTGACCGGGTTAGCAAAGAAATTTTGGGTACTGGCAAGACTGCGGATAATCAGATAAACATTAATTAATTTTACCAGAATTAAACATTACCATTTTTTCTCCTAACCATTTATACTGCTGATATTTCTTCTGATAATCTGCCTTCAGTTCTAAGTTCGGAATATAAACTTGGCGAAACCCTGCCCCCATTGCTTTAATAGCTATTTGCATATTCTCAAAAACACCCGAGGCAACAGCGGCATACATCCCAGCTCCCAAGGCAGGAGTCTGCGTAGATGCTGTGATTTTGAGGGTTCTCCCCAGCACATCAGCCATAGTCTGCATCACTAAATGGGATTTATGAGCTACACCACCAATTGCGATTACTTCATCAATCCTCAACCCCTCTTCTTCAAATCGATCAATTATTCGCTTAGAACCAAAACAAAGTGATTCAACCAAACTTCTGAAAATATGCGCAGATGAAGTCCCCATATTCAACCCCATAACAGCCCCTTCCAGAGATTCATCCACATCTGGAGAGCGTCGTCCATTTATCCAATCCAAGGAAACAAGGGTGCAATCCTCTATTGATAATTTGCCTGCTTCTTCAGATAAATTAATCAACATGTCATCTTTCATTTCCTGAATCAAATTCTCTTTGGTGTGGGAATCTAAAAAATCAGTGTTTTGGATGAGTTGAATAGAAGGAGTTAAAAGCAGTTTACTAAACCAGGCCAACACATCTCCAAAACCTGCCTGTCCAGCTTCAAGGCCAGTATAACCTGGCAAAACAGAGCCATCCACTTGTCCGCATATGCCTTTGATCAGCTTTTTACCCATTTCTGCAGTTGAAGCCACCAAAATATCACAGGTAGAAGTACCGATCACTTTTACTAAAGAATGCTCGACAATCCCTGCTCCCACTGCACCAGCATGAGCATCAATTGTCCCTACAGCTACCACCGTGTCTTCTGAAAGTCCAAGCTTCAATGCCCATTGCTTGCTGATTTTACCCGCCACTTCATGGGAGGTATAGGTATTAGTAAACAGGTTTTTGCGAAGAGCAGCCAATGAGCTATCGAGTTTAGTCAAAAAACTCTCTGGGGGAAGGCCATCCCAGTCTTGGTGCCACAATGCCTTATGACCTGCTGCACATCTGCTTCGTTTCAGTTTTAATGGATCAATTCCTGTAAGTACTCCAGTGATGTAATCACAATGCTCCATCCAGGAAAATGTTACACTTGCTACTGCCTTATCTTTTCTATGAATCGAAAGGATTTTAGACCAAAACCATTCTGAAGAATAAATCCCCCCCGAATATTTCGTAAAATCCTCCCCGCCCCAGGTTCTTGACAATTCAGTAATTTCAGCTGCTTCCTTAATTGCTGTATGATCCTTCCAAAGCACCATCATGGCATTGGGATTCTCTTCAAATCCTGCCGTCATGGCGAGGGACTCACCATTTTCATCAACAGCCATCGGGGAAGATCCAGTAGTATCCACACAAATCCCTTTGATCTGGCTCTTTGCTATCCCTGACTCTCGTACTACTTCAGCTATCGTATTTTCCAATCCCTCTAAGTGATCCAAAGGATGTTGTCTGAACTGATTCTTCGCAGGATCGCAAAATAGACCCTTCGCCCATCTTGGATAGCTATACACCGAGCTCGCAACGATGTCTCCATTTTCTGTATTTACTAATAACGCACGAACAGAGTCGGTTCCGTAGTCCAAACCTATTACATAAGCCATATTACTTTTCTGATTTTTGGTTTGAAAGAAGACCTGTAAGTAGAAAACCAACGATAAAAATAGTAAGCGTCCCCATCACTATAGTCAGATTGGTATGAAGTGTATTTTTAAAACCCTCCAATGAAGTTCCTGTCAACAAGACTGGAGAAAGACTCATCCATCCTATCACTACTACTCCGCATAGCACACCGATTGCAGCCGCTTTACTTGGAGCTTTTTTGACTACAAAACCTAATAGAAATAATCCGAGGATTCCGCCACTGAAGATCGATGAAAGTGCCCACCATGCTTCCAAAGCACTGGTAACCCCGTTGAACGCCAAACCAACCACAATACTCAATCCGCCCATGACGAAAGAGGTGATCAAAAGCACGCGCATGGATTGCTTTTCTGTAGTGTTTTTATTGATATACTTTCGATAATGATCAGATAGAAAAACAGTCGCAGAGCTATTGATACTGGTAGAAACTGTACTCATGCCGGCCGCAAAGATTGAGGCTATCAATAAACCTGTAAGTCCCGTTGGAAGCCCTGACACAATGAAGTATGGAAAAACCTTATCCGCATTCTCTGCCAATCGCAACTCAGCCGGTAACAAGTCAGGAAATGCCTGGTAATAGGAAAACAGAGCCGTTCCTATAAAGAAAAACAATAGCGAAACAGGTACATATAATAGACTACCTAACCAGGTAGATCGTATCGCTTCTTTCTCAGTCCTAGCGGTAATGTAGCGTTGGATGTAGCTCTGATCAATACCAAAATTCTGAAGGTTAATAAATAGGCCGTAAACCAAAATCATCCAAAAGGTGGATTCCACAAAATTGAATTCGAAACTGCCCAGACTGAACTTATCGGCCTCAGCAGCTATGGTAAGCACTTCTCCAGGTCCATTGGGCATGGAAAACATAATTACCAAGAGACAAACCAATGCTCCGCCAATCAACACAATTCCTTGTATGGCATCTGTCCAAATCACCGCTTCAATTCCTCCAAGCATAGCATATACGACCACACTTATTCCTGTACAAATAATAATCAATGGAATACTCCACCCAAAGAGCGCATTCATCGGCAAAGCAAGCAGATACATTATCGCTCCCATTCTGGCCAACTGCGTAAGGAGATAACAGATAGAAGCATATGTTCTCGCCCAAGGGCCAAATCGTGTTTCGAGATAGTAATAAGCTGATTCACTTTTCAGATTTCTGTAAAGAGGCACAAAATACCTGACCGCTATCCAAGCTGCCAAAGGAATTGATAGACTAAACACAAATCCGTTCCAATTGGACAAATAGGCATTTCCGGGAAGAGCCAGAAAGCTGATGCTACTTACAAAAGTCGCAAAAATGGACATGCCGATAGCCCAACTTGGCAACCTTCCACCACCCGTGGTATACTCCAAGGCAGTTCTTTTCCGAAAGGAAAATGAAATCCCGAAAGCCACTATCCCAGCCATGTAAACAAGAAAAACTACTAAATCAATTAAAGGTAAATCCATTAATTCTTGGGTATTTTGGGTTGAGGAGAATTTTACTTCTCCTAAAGGAAATAAATTCTATTCTTTGGCAGAATGCAAAGTAAGATTTGCAGCTATTGCCTCAAAGCGTGATCTTAACTCCTTTACCTCCGAGTCAGAAAAAGGATAGAGTGGCATAGCAAATTGAGCCTGACATAGTCCTAAAAACGACATCGAAGTTTTCAAACCTTTCATGTAGCTGGACTTATATTGACCTACCTGATAAATATTTCTGCTGATTTCCATCACAGATTCTTGGCAGCTTTTTAATTTCTCAAAATCCCTTTTCACAGCTGCCTCATACAGTGCTACATACAGCTGAGGAAAGAGATTGGCACCGCCACAAACTCCTCCAAATCCACCCATCAGTACAGTTTCTGCCATCATTTCCTCCGGACCTACCATCAATACAAAGTCTGGCTGATTTCTTAATGCATGACATAGAGACTGAAAATACACCCCGTGTGCTGAGCTATCCTTCAGGCCAATTATACGCTCATGAGCTGAAAGTTCTATCACTGTATCCACTTCAATGACCAGTTTGGTATGTGACGGCATATTGTAAAGGAACATCGGAAGAGAGATCGCGTCAGCCAGTTGAAGGTAATAGTGCGTCAATTCCTTTTGATCGATATTATTGTAAAAAGGCGGTGCTACAACCACTGCATAGGCACCGGCATTTGCTGAAAATTCTGCCAAGGCGATACTTTCTTCAATGGACACATCGGTAACTCCGACCAATACCGGCACTCTATTGCCAACCTGACTACAGGTCTGCTTGATCAAATCTCTACGAGTTTGATAACTCAAACCAGAAAACTCACCCGTGGTGCCCAGTATAAAAATGCCATGAACACCTCCAGCAATCAAGTACTCGATTAGCTTTTCTACACTTTCTGAATCCAGAGATCCATCGGCATGAAGTGGTGTAATCATAGGAGGAACAATCCCTCTCAGAGGTTCTTTTGAAGTAGTAAGTAATGTCATAAGTTATTTGTCAACTACGTTTGATAGGTTTATTGTAAAAATCTGGAAGAAAGACCTACCCGCTAAGTCTACTTTCCTATTGTATGCTAATATGTGCCCTGTATTGGACCAGTTAATATTGCTAAGATTTGTGTTTGAATTATCCGGAGCAGCTAAAACCTGCTGAGTTATACCATCACTCACTCCTGTGATATATATAGCTTCTTTTGCCCCATAGGCGAGATATTTCCCATCGGAACTCAAGCTGAAACTGGTATCAGGGGAAAATGTATTTTTGGTGATCGCTTTGATCTCTCCGCCATTGGGAGAGACTGTATAAATCTGTACTATTCCTGCATCATCTTTTTGATAGAAATAGATGGAATCCCCATCAGGTGAAGAGCGCAACCATTGTCTTGGCCCTTGCACTCCTGGGAATTTCTGGTCAGCTGTAAAAGTCAATCTGCGTTGTTTGACACCCACCGGAATAGTAGGCAAAGAGGTAAGACTTCCCCCATCAACTGACGAGATAAGTTCAGAAATGCTGGAAGAAATGTCAGCGATAAATACTTCTGTAACCTTCTCTCCAGTATCAGATACCACATCTCCCAAAAAAACCAACGCCTGATTTTGCCTAGTACCGTCTAGCTTGGTATAGCCAGAATTCCCTACCCAGCATTCTTCATAGGCTTTGTCAACCTGATCAGATCCTGGCTTAGGATCAGCAGTCACTTCTGCCAGCAGAACTGCAAAACTCGTCCCATCAAAGTTTTCATCATCCACTTTTCCATTGATAGCTACTCGCTCTCCTAGGATAAAAGCACCTACTGTCCTAAGGTCTTTGATAGAAGGATTTACTTTTGATTCACTCTCAAGAACTTGGTCATTATAAGTAAAGCTAACAAACCGCCCATCTGAACTGTAGGAGTAGGCATGTGAACCTCCACGCAGTGCGCCTTTAGTGAATGGAACCTGCACATCCCGAGCTTCCATAGCTTCAGATTTATTCGATTCATCCAAGCTAACTTGCTTAGCAACCCGAGCCGTAAATCCATAAGGCTGCTCCTGGGAAGCATTCATCAATCCATGAATAAAAACCACTTCATTCCTTGAGGGATGAAAACTTACGGCACCTGTACCAGGGCCGAAAACAGTTTGATTTTCCAATTGGTAGATGGTTTTAACTTCCTGTGTTTCCACATCCACCACTTGGATAGAAGCATTTTCCCCAATTTTGGAATCATCGTTTCTATTGTCAAACACAAGCAGTTTATCATCAGGAGAAAATGCCTGTCGTTGATTTAAAAAGTGTCCTGAAGGATCACTGGTAAGCTGGATTTCCACTATTTCTATTGTATCAAGAGTTTCGTTTTGAGTATTCACGTTTGAGATTCTGGGATTACATTGTACCATCGAAAAACACATCGCATTCAGCAATAGAAGGGAAAATACCCTGGAGGCTAAAGCATGACCCTTTATTTTCTTAGTCATTTCCGTCAAAAATCATTTCTGAAAATGATAGAAATGCCCATCTTCCGCGCCCACAAAAATCTCCCAAACGCCATCCTTATTCCAATCGACAAAGGTCGGACTGGTGGTATGTCCAGCCAATACTTTTTCTGAAAGTGGGCCTTTGTGGCTGAAGGTAACTTTGCCTGATTCTTCACTGATATTTTCAAACAGAGTCACATTCACACTATTTATTAACAGATCAAGATCTCCGTCGTTGTCCCAGTCCACCAATGAGATTTTTCTTCTCCCACTTCCACCGGCCTCTGCATTGTTCAAACGTAGCGGGCCACCTTCAGCATTTTCAGCTTTGTCCCTATTCGAATAGACAGAAACATTGTCACCATAGAATATCCGCTGACCGGGAAGAATGGCTTGCTGACCATTTTCATTTACACCTTTGAAAAAGGACAGATATCCTTCAAAATCCAGCATGACTAAATCCATCACACCGTCCTTGTCCCAGTCTATGGCATATGGAGTGGTCCGCCACTGAGTGACCAATTCATCTTGCGCTGACTTCCACCAGTTCCAGGCGGGAGAAGTAGCCACTTCTTTGCCTCGATTAACTTGGATAGGTTTGGGTGCTTCTAAGCCCGAGCCTGTATTTCTGATCCATTCTATCTTTCCCCAGATGGAATTAAAAATAATATCCTTATTCCCATCGCCATCCCAGTCTGCCACTGACAGTGTGGTGTAACCCCATTTGGCTTCGGCTGGACCTTGGATAGATCCATTTTCATTTGCCTGAATGCGTATAGGTTTTCCTCCCACTTCCAGAAGTTTCGGTTCATTCCAACTTGGCTTTTCTCCTCCGCCAATATTCTCTATAAAAGCAAAATAACCTGCTGAATTCCCTGTAATGATATCCTCATCCCCATCATTGTCCCAGTCCACGCTTACTGGCGTAGCCAAAGCTCCGAACTTCAGGTTATCAGATTGCTGGCGAAAGTATCTTGGCGATTCAAATTGAGGGACATTTCCGATTTGTTTCCCCGTGTTCCTCACTAAAGCGACACGTCCATCTTCGTCTCCGACGACCAGATCTACATGACCATCTTTGTCCCAATCCACGGCAACAGGAATAATCATCTCCAGATCCATTTTGATCAGGCCAGCATCATTTTTCAGAAAAACACCTTCCTTATACCTTGGCCTTTGTCTAGTCCCAATATTTTCGAAGTAAGTCATACGGTCCAAAAATTCTCCGCAGATCAGATCCAGATCACCGTCTCCATCAAAATCCGCAAAATTCGGCGAAGGCGCTCCATAGACATCAAGCATTTTTCCTCCGGCTTCTATTCTTCCTTTATTTACATAGATACCATTTTGATTTTCAAGCAAGAACACAAAGCCATGAAGAGGTCCATTGATCCAAACACCGGTGTCATTAAAAGCATTGTCCCATCCATAATCTGCCCAATCGTCAATACCCACAACCACATCTAGGTCTCCGTCACCCTCATAATCAACCATTTTCCATTGGTTGAAACGAACCTTCTCAAAGCCTTTCTTTAGTTCCTCTGCATCAAAAAGCACCTGTTCATTACGTGCCAGCTTAGTCTTGAAATCCACCAATTCAACTCCAGGAACATTGACTTTTACACCTTCATCGATGTGGGAAATCTGCACATTCTTGATCGCATCGCCCATTCGGACGGGTGCTGCGAAATCAGGAAAATCATCCCCCGTAGTATTCTCAAAAAAGTATAATCCATTGAACGGTTTGTCAGGACAGGAAACCAGCATATCCATATCTCCATCCCCATCGTAATCCATCGGTAGCGGCCAGGCCCAAAGTCCTACTCCCAAAAAAGAAGTGGTGTTTGCGTTATTGTACTTGACGATTTCGAAGTCAGTGGTGGCATGCTGAGCATAACTCAAATTCACCCAAAAAGTAGCGCATAAGCTAAGAGTGATCGTATTTTTCAGGAAGCACTTTACTTTGGAAAGAGGCGGCATACTTACTTAGGTTTTGGATTTCATTTTTTCAGGTCTTAAGACTCCAACTCATATTTCTCAACCATTGATTCAGGTCAAAAAATAATACTTGTGATAAACTAATAAGCTAAATAAAAGTTGAGACAGTGAATTTTTATTTAGCTGAAAATCCATCATCACATTGATTTTGGTGCTGTTTTTACTTTACTAAATATCAGTTGAATTTACACACCAAGCCTAGTCAATTTTATTAAAAAATTCCACAATCTTACCATGTTAATATATGAATTGAGGCCAATCCCTAGCAAAATCATATAATTGGTTGCTATATTAAACATTCCAATTTATTTTGAAAAAAATAGATTTACAGAAAAAAACATCAATAACTCCTTTAAATTCGAATGAAAGCCCATTTCCACAAAGTTGCAATCGAACCAGCAAAATCCTTTAATATCCGCTTGGATCAAAAGCCAAACTTTGGCACATTATGGCATTACCATCCAGAGTTGGAACTGCACTACATCATCAAAGGTGAAGGCACACAATACATTGGAGATAGCGTAAGTAATTTTAAAAATGGAGACATGGTTCTCTTAGGTGAGAATCTACCGCATACTTGGAGGTGCAAAGAAGAGTATTTCAAAGAAAACAATACTTTGGATGTTTGCGCTTACGTTCTTCAATTTCATCCAACTTTTTTAGGGCAAGAATTTCTACAACTCCCCGAGGCACAAGCTATTCCTGCTCTATTTGAAAAGGCAAAGCAAGGATTGGTAATCTCAGGAAATACCAAACTAAAAGTAGCTGAACTGCTTCAGCAATTAGAGCAAGCCACTGATCTGAATAGAATAATTCTTTTACTTGAGATCATTGAAATTTTGTCAGAGACAGATGAATATCAAACGATCTCACCAAGCTATGCCTTTAGCCATTTGACAAACTTGTCTGAAATGCATCGATTAGAGAAAATCTATTCATTTGTCCTAGCTAATTATAGGGGAGAAATTAATCTATCAGAAATTGCTTCACTTTCTAACCTGAGTGCCTCTTCGTTTTGCCGATATTTCAGAACAATGACCAATAAAACATTTTTTGAATTTGTTATTGAAATAAGGATTTCAAATGCATGTAGAGAATTGATTCAGAACCAACTCACCACTCAGGCAATTTGCTATGAATCTGGATTTAACACCCTTTCAAATTTTTACAGGCACTTTAAAAAAGTAAAAGGCATGACTCCATTTGAGTATAAAAAACAATACCTGACTTAGTAGAATAATTCAAAATTTTTCAACAGTATTTAATAATTATATAATTTATAACCCTATATTATTGGAGGATTTTTCTACATAACAGATTAATTTTTAAGTTTTTAAGGAAATTCTACTTTTCTCATTTTCTCACAATTATTTAATTATTTATGAAAAACATCAAAAACCTGAGCAAACATTTAATGACAATGTTTGCTCTATCGATTTTCCTGCTAACGGCATGTGAAATAGAACCCAAAGAATCCATTACCCCACCTGGGGCTGAAGGGATTTCATCTAACATGATGGATAGATTCAAATCACTTCCTGAAGGATTTCAGTCCAGAATTGATCCTAAACTCAACTTTGGATCTGAATCGGCTCGGCAAACTAATTTAGGAGTACAAACAGATCAACAGTATAGAGAAATAGTACGGAGAATATTAAACGCCGTGGAAGATTCAGAATGTAGTGACACAGACCTATACTTATGGCTAGATGAGGAACTTGCAGATTGGGATGATGAAGTAATTTTTTATGCAATTGTTTCTGGAATGTTGGATTTCCCAACTTATGACGCATTCCTTTTCGAAAACAGTTCAGAAGGTCAATATTTCGGAAAGGATGGAGAATACACTCAATCTACAACCAAAGCTTTTAAAGATTTACAACGCTTTTGGAATATAGATTCGAAGGGCATTGTATTAGCTGCCATGCATGGAAATATGTTATTGGATAGAGAAAAAGTAATTAGAATAGATAAAATCTTATATGGTGATGATCAAGAGACAGCTGAAGATTATGCTGATCTAATTCTAGATTTATTGGATTACTTTCCCCAATACAGGAATGGTGACCACCCGATATTTACATTTAACGCTTTCGCCACAAGCGGTTTCTTTTTCCCTCCTGCAGGAGGCGATATTCCACCTAAAATAATAATGGGTGATGGAATTCTGGAAGCTTACTCTGCTCTAGGATTTGATGATGTAGCACCTCAGGCAATACTTGCACATGAATTTGGCCATCATATTCAGTTTCAACTGGGACTTTTTGACAGCCCAATAACTGACCCTGCTGAGGCAACAAGACGAACTGAAATGATGGCTGATGCCTACTCAGCTTATTATTTGTCTCATGCTAGGGGAGCTACAATGCAATGGAAAAGAGTTCAACAATTCTTAGAGGTATTCTTTAACATAGGTGATTGTGGATTTGATAACAGCGGACATCACGGTACTCCACTTCAGAGAATGGCTGCAGCAGAATGGGGATACCAAGTTGCTAATACTGCTAAAAAACAAGGTCAAATTTTGACTAGTGAGGAATTCGCTGCGTTGTTTGAGGCCAAATTACCAGAACTAGTTGCCGTTCCCTAATAGTTAATTTGAACTTTACTAGTAAAAATCACCCTGCATTTTAGACAGGGTGATTTTCTATTTATAGCCAGTCCACATATTCAACCAGTATTTATTGAAAATTAAAAACCAAAATTTCGAGCTCCTGAGCCAATCGTAATTCACAAGGGAACCCATCATATTTATTCTTTCGCTTATGTTATTGAAATAAGGATTTCAAATGCATGTAGAGAATTGATTCAAAACCAACTCACCACTCAGGCAATTTGCTATGAATCTGGATTTAACACCCTTTCAAATTTTTACAGGCATTTTAAAAAAGTAAAAGGAATGACTCCATTTGAGTATAAAAAACATTATTGCAAGCAGAATATCCCAATATAATAGCCAATGAAGATTTGCTATTTCTTGGCGCAATTTTCACATGTAAAATTCTGACTATTTGAACATTACAAAAAGATGCCTGTCAAGGATATTATCCTGACAGGCCTCTTTTATATAATTAGGAAATTAATTCTCTAAACCTGATCAGGCACTTCAAATCCTGGTCTATAGTCGCGGGTTAACATTTTATCCGCTTCAGGATCATTGACAAAAGTCTCCGATTTTGGATCAAAATCTAAAACTCGTCCCAGTCTATAAGAAATATTTCCCAAGTGAGCCAAACCTGAAGCGAGGTGTGCTGTTTCCACAGGTCCATTCAAGATGGACTTGTCATGCTTGCGAACTGCATCTATGAAGTTGGCAAAGTGTCCATCCGTTCCGCCGGCTCCTCTATCCATACCCGAAGAAGCTGCTGCTCCATCATCTCCTGATATACCTGGAGTTCCCTTTTCACCAAGGAAAGTCTGAAACTTATCATAACCATCGACAACAAGGTATCCCTTGTCACCATAGAAGATATTTCCTACCGAAGCACCGCCTTCTGAATTGGTGTACCATGGGCGAACTTCAAATTG
>Ga0123337_10002755_pt1 | contig 19629 bp, 16 predicted proteins | sample frozenSSSSmetaG_FD_89792 | JGI IMG/M metagenome (GOLD analysis project Ga0123337, IMG submission 89792) | Glacier valley bacterial and archeal communities from Borup Fiord, Nunavut, Canada, to study Microbial Dark Matter (Phase II) -... | ecosystem: Environmental > Aquatic > Freshwater > Ice >... | reverse complement strand
GCATCGTTCATTAAGGTGTAAATAAATTTATTTTGCTCCGGTGTGATGGTTGAAAAAATTTCCTGCACATCCAGTTTCTTTGCCACGGTAATGGTATCGTCAATATCAGCCAGGATGGGGTAATGCGTAAGTTCCCTTACATTTTGTTCATCTTCCACAAATCCCAATAATTGTGTATTAATGCCCTCTTCCTCAAAATAAGAAGCCAGTTTTTTTGCGGTGTCATTTAAGCCCAGGATAATCACTTTATTCACCAGGTGATTGTGTAGTTTGAAATAGTTTTTGATGCCAAAATAAAGAAAGCGGTTTAGAAATAATCCCAGTGCATAATTGGCAAATGTGAGGAGGATGAAGCGTCGTGAAAATTCACTTTCCCGTAAGAAGATGAGGTATAAAAGAATTGCCATCACCCATAAGAGATATACCTGCACAGTTCGTTTGGTGAATGTTTCAAAATCTATGATGATCTTTTCGGAATAGGCGCCAAAAATGGAACAAAGCAGCAACCAGAATATGTTCAATGCCAACCAGAAAACGATGTAAGGATTTGAAAAATTTCCAGGGATACCTCCTTCAAAAAACAAAACCGTACCAATATATAGGGAATTCAATAGAAAGAGATCCAATAGGATCAGGGGCATTTGTAAATAATGATTTAAATGGGTGTTCATATTAAATGCATTAAAAATGTTGATCAAAAAACTTCTCTTGTTGCCACACCAGGGGCTTTAAATTTGCGCCGGGGCGGCACCATTGAACCAATGCGTCAGTGTTTGCGGTGTCTTTGATGGCTGCCCTTCGCTATAAAGCGATCTGTTCAAATTTTATCTTTGAACTTCGGGCGTATAGCGATAGCAGAATTTTTACAATTCTTTGAGAGGTATTGCCATCCCAAAAAGTAGGAATCGTTCCTTTTTTCCAGTTGCCTTCAATGATTTGCCTTACATACAAAGCTAATTTTTGGAGGTTATCTCCCACCAGTTCATTGGTGCCCAGTAATACGGTTTCAGGTCGTTCGGTAGAGTTTCTCATGGTCAGGCAGGGGATATGCAAAACGGTTGCTTCCTCTGTTATTTCGCCTGAATCTGTGATGATTCCTTTGGCATTTTTTACCAGGTAAATGAATTCAAGATAGCCCTGCGGATCAATCATGATTATTCTGTTTTTACTGATTTTATACTGATCCAGTATCTGCCTCGTACGTGGATGCACCGGAAATACAATCGGGTAGCGCTGGGCAGCATTGGTGATTACATCTAAAATGGTACTGAGTTTTTCAGGGTCATCGACATTGGATGGGCGATGTAAGGTGAGCAGAAAATAGTTCTTCTCAGTAAGTAGTTTCGATTGCCAGAAGTTGGGTTGCCTGATATTGTTGATCTGCTGATAAAGTGTATCAATCATTGTATTGCCCACATAGTGTATCCTGCGTTCGGGTACCTGGCTGGCCAGCAGGTTTTTATTGGCAATGGTGCTGGTGGTAAAAAAATGATCGCAGATGCTATCCGTAACAATCCGGTTAATCTCTTCCGGCATGGTCATATCACCGGAACGGATACCTGCTTCTACATGCACCACATCAATGCATAATTTTTTTGCCGCAATGGAGCAGGCCATAGTGGAGGTTACGTCTCCCACAACCAGCACCACATCAGGCCTATGCTGTTGTAGATCTTTTTCAAATTTTACCATGATGGCCGCAGTTTGTTCTGCCTGCGAACCGCCGCCACATTCCAGGTTGCTATCCGGATCGGGTATTCCAAGTTGTTCAAAAAAATCACCACTCATTTTTTTATCGTAGTGTTGTCCGGTGTGTACCAGGCGATAGGCAATATCGCTGCCACCCGTTTGTTCTTGTCTGATGGCCTTTATAATGGGCGCTATTTTCATAAAATTGGGGCGTGCCCCGGCAACAATAGTGATGAGCATACAATAGATTTTGAGGTGAAAAATAGGGATCAGTCAACATGCTTTGCAGGCGAAGGCCCGATCAGCTAAAGTTTTTGAAAAGGAGTGGGGGAGAGCATTTTAATGGAATAACGATTGGATAGACAACTGGCAGTTTTGCAGATAAGGCGATGGAAGTTGTTTGGAAAGGCCTTGTACAATTGACAAGCTGCAATGTTTTTTTTTAGGACTTCACCTAACAGGCGCCTGTGCTGAAGATGATTTGAAATGATCTATTCGACAGGTTTGGCTGGCTGGTTTTACGGACAATAGCCAATCAATGTCGTTGACTTAAGCTGGGCAAGTGGCGGGTGGGGACTGTCCACGGCTCGTGGCCGTGGTTGGTGTCTCACCAACCACTCTTAAGTCAACGGCATTGAATAGCCAATGACAATTTTGTTACAAAGGCTCTTTTACTTTGATACCTTCTCTTTTTACAATGTAGGCTGGCACGCCCACTACCACACAATTATCCGGCACATTTTTTACCACCACGGCATTGGCACCAACCTGCGAATTGTTGCCCACAACTACAGCCCCGATTACTTTTGCCCCGGCATTGATGGTTACATTGTCTTTTATAACAGGGCAATCCTTTTTGTTAGAAAATCCAATCGTGACCTGTTGATTGATCCAACAATTTTTGCCAATAGATTTTGCTGCAATGATGGTTGCAAAGCCATGCTGGATAAAGAGTCCTTCGCCGATGCTGTCGGTTGTAATAAACAACGTAGACATCTTTGGACAAATGATATTTAAAAGCTTACCGGGCATGCCTACCCGGTAGTAAAACAGGTTTCTAAACTCCGGGTAGTTGGCTAATAGATAAATGAACCCTTTTGTAGCCTTGTAATTTAATTGTATGATATCGAGCCATCGTTTTGTATCGGCTTCAATAATTTTCCTGTTGCGGTGATTGTAAAATAAAAACAAATGTGGCAGGTATAACAAAGTGCAAAAGAATAACCTGGTACAGGTTAACAGCCTTTTTAAATTACTTTCCATTTCGATTGCTTAGCTAATTTTTTACATTGCCGGTTCCAGCAGGTGCTCTTTTTGTATGTCAAATTCCCTGATAAAAGAAACGGTTTGCGCAATATTTCCCCTGGAGGATGCACCAAATAAAATCGATTCCACATTGGGCATATTGCACACATATTCGATTGCTTTTTTGGGTTGTGTTGCACCGCCGGATAATACCTGCATGGCAATGGCTCTTAGCCTGCGTGTCTTAAGTGTTTGCTCATACAATTCCTTGCCGCCCGACATTCTGAATCCATCCACATTCATCGAGAAACAAATGATGGGATTTTCAATGCCTGTACTCTCGAGAAAATCTAACAGTTTGGGCATGTTCATTGTGATAAACCCTGGCTCTGCATTGTATTTTTTTATGATGTAGTCATGGTAGGCTTTCAGGATATCCTTCATACCAAGCCCGAGCAAAAGATCGGTGATTACATTTTGCAGAAAAATTACCGGTGTATTGATGCCTTTGAACATTTTCATTTCGGCATCAATCATCAGCTCCATCATAGCAATATAATCTTTCGAAACAAAGGCCATTCCTCCCTTAAACAATGATCCGAAAAAGTTGCCCGGAACGTATTGTTTCAATGTGCCAAGAATACCGAGTTCCGTTACCGCATTGGCGTATTTGTGGGCATAGGGCAGGCATGGGTAGATACTAAAATGCTCGTATTTTTCCGGATCCTGTTTGATCATTTCACAGATATGGCTGATGCGGTCATGCGTGGTACACATAAACGTATCTACTCCTTCTGCAATGGCCATGTCGATGGTTTTTAAAATGGTTGTATCCTCTTTAAACCGAATGGCCTGTGCCCTCGACTTTTCATCGGATACATGATTCACACCAAAAAACTGGTTGTCGCCATATAGTATTCGTTCCATCTTAATTGGTTTTAAAGGTTTTAATTTGATTGATTACTTTATCTGTGCGCCAGGCACTTTCAAACGTGTTTTTATTGTTTGGAACTTTGCCTTCTACCGCTTTTACAAAATAATCTACCTGTGCAGAATACTCTTCGCCCCGCAGATAAAACTCAACGTCTTCTGCAAAATCATTGATATGTCTTTCGTTCCAGCCCTTTGAATAATTTGCAGGACAATCATCTTCTTTAAAATATATTTTCAACTCGGTAGAATCTACAATCACTTTTCCCTTTGTGCCAATAATGGTAAGGGTAGTAGACATTTTCCGGTAGGTTTCATCGCTCCAGTTTACATTCAAAACGCCGGTGATATGGTTCTCTGTTTCCAGTAAAGAAAAGACGGCATCTTCCACCGCACCGGAATAAAACGATTTTAGTACGGCCCCTTTTACGCTATTGACCGGTGCTACCAGGTAATTGATCAGGTCGATGATATGTGCTGCATAATCCATCAGGCATCCGCCGCCTTCATCGGGTTTTGATCGCCAGTTTTCCTGCTTCTTTTTTACAACTACCGGTCCGTTCATATCGCCTGAAAAGTGTACAATATTTCCGAGATAGCCGGCATGTATTATTTTTTTTACTTCCTCAAAAGTTCCAATGAATTTGTTGTGATAGCCTACCTGGTTGATAAGATGTTTTTCGTGTGCCATCTTTACCAGTTCAGCACCTTCATCAATGCCGAGACAAAATGGCTTTTCTACAAATACATGTATCCCCCGGCTTAATAAGTCTTTTACAATAGCAGCATGGTATTTGGTGGGCACGGCTACAAAAACTGCATCGGGATGTGTAGATTCCAACATTTTTTTGTGGTCATCAAAACATTTAAATGCACTGTATTTCTGTAAAACGTCAGTTACAATTTCTGAAGTGTCAACTACTCCAACCACTTCCACATCGGGATGTGCGCCAAGTATTGCCAGGTGAGAAATGCCCATTTTTCCGGCTCCTATTAATGCTATTTTTATCATGATGTTAGAATTTAAATTGATGATTGGATAAGGTTGTTTATTTAAAACATCGTATTACTAAGCGGGTGTATATTGATCAATGCCGTGACAATGCTGATGTCTTAAGATATTTTATTGGCGGTGGCTCTACCGCCACGGATTTTTCGCAGTAGATCCGCTGCATGTCTTTTGTATTGATGCGAACTACAAACTTGTCGAGTTTTAATTTCCTGGATAAGCCGGCAAAAAATTGCTTCTTCCCTGTTATCACGCCAAAATTGTAAAAGAGACGATCCAGGGTGAGTGTGCGGCCAACTTTTTCATGTTTTAAGATAATGAAATCACTTTTTTCAACCAGTTTAGATAAAGTTTCTTTTGTGAAAAAGTAGATATGTCCGTTGCACCGCACGCTTCTTTCACGATGTCCCAATAGCTTAAAAGAGAGTGAATCGTAGGTGGGCGTTTCCAGAATCAATTTGCCGCCTGGTTTTAAAAGCCGGTAAGCTTTGTCAACAAAAGCAGAGGGATCACTCACATGTTCAATTACATGGGTGGCTACAATTACATCAAGGCTTTCTTCTTCGATGGATGCATTTTCAAAATATTCCCTGATCACCCTTACGCCTGATTTTTCGGAATACAATGCAGGTATTTCCAGCGGCTCTATGCCAACTACATCCCAGCCTTTTTTCTTTGCTTCATTTAAAAATATGCCGGCATAGGACCCTATTTCCATAAAAGTACCTTTGTCTTTTTTTTCAACAAAGTCGATGATTTTTGCATAATCATTTAGCTGCAAAAATTGCTTCCGCATATACTGGTGATTTTCCGGTGTAAAATTCCTTAACGCCTCGTCTATATTGATTTCGGTTTCGCCGCCAGCAGTGGTTAAATGATTTTTTTCAACGGCGCTCACATTGTCTGTTTGTGGGTTGGCGTATATCAGGTTGCATATACTGCATTTTACAATCCGGTGCACCTGTGCTTTGTCGGCTGGGTATAATTCAGTGTAGTTATCTGAATCACAAATATTGCAGGTTACTGTTTTTGTGTCCATACATTTTGTTCACCATCCATCGAAAGGAATTGAAACTCAATTCCTGTTGTATGACGGCATTTTTTTGTGTTGAGTAAATATGATTGGATGAAGTATTTAATGTGGCAGCTTCTGTATTGGGATAACAGCTTTTAGGGGTGTAGCTGCGAATTTTAAGATCTCACTTTTAAACAAATAATAAGCCTGCTTCCCCTTATTCATCAGCTCAAGTTCGGGCGGCTTATTTTGTAATTGCCGGATATAGGTTTCTACTTTTTCGGCGGTCAGTTCCGGTTCGTGCAACATCAGCCCCCTGCCAATTAAAAACTGGTCTACTTCCAAAAGTGCATCCTGGTAAACCGAAATGGTAGGTATTCCCAAAATGGCCAGTTCTCTTGTCATCGATCCTCCGGCGCCAATGAATACGGTGCATGCTGCGGCTATCTCATCAAAACCCATTGGCTTTTCCGGCACATGGCTATCAGCAAATTTCTCCTGGGTATAATGTGCAGCCTGGGCGGCATCCCGGGGTAATATCGTGATGCTGTATTTTTTTTGAAGCGCAATAATAGTATCGTCCAGAAAGTTTTGTTTGCCGTGATAGTATTGTGCAGTTTGAGGCTCAGGCCTGATAAAGACTTTAAATTCAGCGGAATGATTTGCATTTCGCTGATCCTGTATTGCTTCACCTTTGCTCCATAAATAAATGCCTTCTTTAACGCCCGGATACTGTATCACTTTTTTTGCGGATATCCCATTTTTAGCAATCCGGTGAATGGGAAGATTTTCAGGAATGAGTATGTTGGTGGAAAAATAAAAAGCGGGTTGGTTTCCCAGCGCATGCTCATTGTCGTTGGTATAAATGGATGGGATGCCCAATAGCCTGGCAACCACCGGCGAATGAAATGAGCTTTGTGAAACAGCCAGATCGATTTGCTGATTTTGGAGAAATTTCCAAAGCTGTATTACCCTGATGGGGTAGCCAAATAGTTTCTTTAAAAAATTCTTTCCATAGTGTTCTCCCACTACTGTGTGCTGCAATCCTTTTTGATCCAGCAAGGCAATTGTATTTGCCAACGGCCTCGAAGTGATGATTATGTCATGTCCCTCAGCTTCCAGTTCTTTAATCAGTTGAAAGAACAGGTTTACATGAGGCGAATTGGATAAATCGAACCAGATACGCATAAAATATAATTTAATTGATAACAGTAGTGAGCAATCAGCCATTGGTTGAAAATGCAGGAATGAGTGTTTATAAAAATTGGATATTTTAAAAGTTGTTTTTTAATGATTGGTGGTATTAATGATATACCGGTGTTTGGCATTACAAGCTTTTATAAAAGGTGCATTGATCACAATTTCATATGCATTAAAATGAAGCATCCTTTTTATTTCTTCCATAATTCGGTTGTATTCCATGTGCGGTTTGGAATTGTCTACCGCCAGGTATAAGGCAAAACTTTCATGGTCAAATAAAATCTGAAACTGGTGTATGCTGGGGTCTTTTCTAAACATGATGTTGAAAATATTGGAGTGCAATTTTTTATGGTCCATGTCAATGATGATGTCATTGCTTCTTCCTAAAATTTTGCTGATCACCGGGTACTTTCTACCGCAGGTGCATTCATCATTGGAAAAAGTTACGATGTCTCCCGTATCATACTTCATAAAAATGAAGGCATCATTTTCTAAATCTGTGCTGGTAAAGCGGCCATTATTATCCAATTCATACACTGTTCTGGTACTGAGCAGGTGCATTTGCTGATGCTCACATTCAAAAGCCATTACCCCTGCATCATGGCAACCGTATTGATTGTAAACCTTCACGCCAAAAGCATTTTCAATATTTTTTCTCATCACATCTGTCAATACTTCCGAAGTGCAAATGATTCCTTTTAAATGGGGGAATAGGATGTTTTTTTTTGCATGAATATAGTCAGCAACCAGGCTCATCACCATCGCATACCCGAAAATTATACTTGCCCTGGTTTCAATAATATCAGCTATAAAATGCCCGATACTTTTTTCATCTATTGCGAATGCATCGTAAGCTTTAACGTTTAAAAGTTTGTAAAATATGCCGTGCATGAAATCAGATTTTATCAATGCACTACCTGAAATAAATGCAACCCGGTCTCCACATTGATATCCGGCTATTTTCCAGGAATGGATTAAACCTGCCCATAAATAAGACTGTGTACTGACCGATCCAAAATAATTAAGTGTAACTCCAGTAGAACCGCCGGTTGCTTTCTTAAACAGCTTTTTTTTATAGCTGCTTGAAATAAAAGCATTTGGATTTTGCTGAATGATGTCTTTTGTCAAAACAGGTACTTCGTCTAATGATTTGAATGCAGCATAGTAATCGGTTGTTTTTTGCGCCACCTGGAAAAGCTCTTTTAGCCGCTCTTGTCTTATTTGATCAAGCGCTGCCTTTGGCATAAACTGGTGCGAATTGATGGTTTCCAAAACCTTACAAATATTCAGTCCGCCAAAGAGGTCAATTGCCTTCAGTCGGAGGGAGTCTTCTGTTCCAGATTTCATAATAGGTTTAATTGTTGTAGGGGTAAATGTGGTTCCTTGTTGAGGTAGTTTTATAAGTGATTGGGTAAATGGCTATCGCTTTTTCTAAAGATGAATTTTAAAAAAAAGGAATTATTACGATTAAAATTTGTTTGCTAAACCGGATATCGGTGGAGTTGTAAAGGATTTCGTGTATAAAAAATTCAAGCGGTTATTGAAGCCTGCACCAGAAAAAAGTATTACTCTTTTACGAGCGATTTGTACAATGTTGACAATTCAGCTAACACTACTTCCGGCGTATATTTTTTTGCTTCAACCGATGAATTGGCGCTGTATTTTGTGCATATATTTTCATTGGAAAAAATCTGTTCAAAAACAATGTCAAGTTGGTGAAATGCGCCGGGGTCAATCAACCAGCCGTTGTAGTCATTGATTACGATTGAAGGTATTCCTCCTACATTGGTAGCAATGATTGGCTTTCCACCTGCCATCGCTTCCAGGATTGAAACCGGCAAGCCTTCCACATAAGACGGTAATATAAAAATATCACACTCGCATATCATTTTCTTTTTTACTTCACCGTTTACCCAGCCATGGCTTTCAATATGCTTATTCAAAATTGGATCATTGAGAACTTTCATGAGCCGCTCGTCTTCACCGTTTCCGCCAATGTCTAATTTAATTTGATCCTCCAAAAAATACTTGTTTGTCTTTAAATAATTGATCAGGCCAAATATGCCCTTGTCATCACAGATCTTTCCCAAAAACAATAACCTTAAGGTTTCGGTGTGCTGTTGGTTTTTCTCACAATAATTTTCTTCAACCGGGTTGCCAATGATGCTAACATTGGTAAGATGCATCCCACTGCTATAAAATTCGAACCACTGTTTCGAAAGACAAATTACCCCATCGCTTGCATGTAGGATATATTTTATGTAGGGTTTTAATAATCCTGAATTATTGTAATAAGATTCGAATCCTCCCGAATGCATATGAAATATTATTTTTCTGCCACTCAATTTACCAATGATGCAAATGATCGATTTTCTAATGAAGCTTCCCTTTGAGGCGCTGTGCAAATGCAGTATTTTAATTTTTCTATTAAATACCAGCAGGCGAATGTTTTTGAATATGCTTTTAATGAAGAAGGTGATTTTAGATTTCCTATGATTTGAAGGATAGGTGGGGATGAAATTATAATGACAGATGTTTCTTTTATATATTTCTAAAACGGAACCTACACCACCTAATTCATTCTCCGGACCAAAATACAATACTTTGGCAAAAATGCTATCCATATGTATGCTTTTAAAGTTGGTGATAAATTGCGGTAGATCCCTTTTGAAAACGCTCCGTAAAACTACACATTGAATGGCCCCGGCTTATTGCATATCCTACGAATTGTTGCAGGTTTTCGTAGGTTCGTTCAGTAAAGCATTTTGGATGGCCGGTAATACAAAAATATTTTCCTCCCTGCTTTTCTTTTTGTTTAAATGACTCCAATAACTGATCAGCTTTATAAGCATCTATTGAAACAGCATCAGTGGTTTTGAGAAATAGTTTTTTAAGCACTTCCTTCACCGATGGTTTTACTCCCTGTCCATTACAATCCTTTTTTCTTAACCTGTCTGCCATCACTTTCCAATACATGGCAGGTGACAGTTGCTGCGCTGCTGAAGGTACTTCAAGAAAGATTCCATTTTCATCTTCAATTGCAGGCTCGTTGTTGAATTTCCAGATTTCTTTTTTTGGGTAATTCCTAAAGTCATACCGGTGGGTAGCGGTGGTGGAATATCCTTCTGCATATACAGTTGAATCTATGTAGATACCGCATTCAAGCATGGCGGACCTTATATGACTAAATGGTTCAAGACACCAGCCGCCAGCCCGGTACGATATTATTTTTTTAGCTGAAAGCGGTTGCAACACATTGTAGTAATTTTTAAAGATAGCTTCTGCTTCCGGTTTTGAGAAATCGGCCAGTTTATACCTGTTTAAATTCATTATCCACTTATGTCCATCATAAAAACTGTCTTCCCAGTGAGGGTGTATATGCAGCCCGATCTCGTGTCCCTTTGCTTCTAAAAATAAAAGTTGGTTGACTATTTTTGTATAATCACCTTGTAGTTTTTTATACAATGGCTTTTGTCTTTGCAAAGCAACCAGGTAACCTGCGTCTACGAAAAAAACAGCCTTTACTTTTTCTTTATCCAGAATATTGAGAAACCGTTGTGTTGAATGTATAAGACAGTCATCGATACCCTCTGACGGTTCTAAAAAAAATAATTCATAGTCAAGGGTGATAAATATTTGCATATCATCTTGCATTTAATAGTTTAACATCAAGCAGTTTGGTGAGCCCGCCAGCCCCTATCAACTGAAGATATTGATCCAGCATTTTTTCTGACGTAAAATTTTCCAGCATATATTGCCTGGTTCTTTTTCCCTTCATGTTACTGTTTAATATTTTGTTCCAACTTGCTGCAATGGATCGTGGATCTTTTGGTTTACTCAATGCGCCTGTAACACCTTCAATAGTCATCTCATTTGCTCCACCAATGTCGGTTAATGAACATGGAAGATAGAAGGCCATTGCCTCCAGCGCTGCCAGTGAAAATGTTTCGGTGCTGTAGGAAGTAAGTGTGAACAGGTCTGCAATACAATAGAATGGCCTTACGTCTGACTGACTTCCTGTGAAATGAACATAATTGCTTAGCATTTTGTCGTCTGCATATTTTTTTAATGCCAGTGTATATTCAGGACGACCGCCTCCAACAATCAGAAGATGCGCATTTTTGTTAAACTGGTTATGCAAAATATCGAGGGCATCAATGGCATCACAATGTGCTTTTTCTGCCTGCAATCGGGCTACCTTAATAATTACTTTATCTGCTGGTGAAATATCGTATTTCTTCCGAAGTGCGACAACATCAAGGTCTTTAAACAACTCCGGATTGAAGTAGTTGGTATCAATGCCATTGTTGATTACTATGCCATTGTTGTTGGCAATATGATATTTTTTATTTCAGATATTTTTTTTGATTGTTACATAAATAAATTACCTGGTCGTTGTTGCTGACAAGTCTGAAATATGCCATATTTTGCCAGTATACTTTTCTTGTTCCGGGAAGGGTGGAATGCAGGGAAAGATAAAATTGCCTTGAGCTATCGAAGAAGAAACTCAGTTTTGTTAAAAAGAAAGCATAGGTATTGATACAGAAGATCGTCTTTATTTCCTCTGCTTCTATTACCGCTCTTATTCTTTTGGATATCGTTAAATCTAATCTTGATTTTTTTAGAATGGTAATTGTTTTAACCCTGCTGTTTAATTCGCTGATTAAAATTTTCTCTTTACTTAAAATAATTAACACGGGTTCATATCCATTGTTATAAAAATGATGGATTACACTGATCAGAAATTTTTCGGCTCCCCCCATACCCATGCCATGAATAACAAAGGCGATTTTATTATTGTATAACATGAAAAAAACTTTTTGTGATTGAAAGGTGTTTTTGAGGCGCTATAAATTTTAATAACGCTGTATTTTGAAACCTGTAGAAACTGCTCTAATCAAATACAGTTTGCAATGCTGTATTATTGTAGCCGTGGATATTTTCCTGGTATGCAGCAAGCAGCACCTCAGCGTTTTTATTGCCTGTTACGTTATCGTATTTTGAATTCAGCTTTTGCTCAATTGTTTTATAATGATCGTTTTTTATAGCCCGTATGATAGTGGCTTCTATGCCCGCTGCATCAGGTGAGGTAAGCATGCCTGTTTGATCTTGCTCAATGTATTCCGGAAAGGCGCCGATATTGGTGGCTATTACCATTTTACCCGCTGCAAGTGCAGTCATCAGCACACCACTTTGTGTGGCATCTCTGTAAGGGCATATTACAAATTTTGCTTTTGAAAGTAGCATCATTAAATCCGAGACGCTGATGGTACCTTCTATCAACCGGATGTTTTTACTAAATTGACCGATTATTTTTTCATCAACTTTATATCCATAACTGGATGCGCCTGCAATGATGAATTTTTCATCCGGGAACTTCTGAAGCACTGCAGGAATAGCTTTCAATAAAAGATCGATTCCTTTATATTTTGAGATTCTTCCAAAAAATAAAATTACTTTCTCATCTGTACTTTCATCCCGTTTAAATTGCTGAATATAAGTGAAGGGTTGAAATCTCAATACGGCTGAAGCTGCCTTATACCTGCCATGATATTTTTTAAATTGATCCTGTGCAAAATTTGAATAAAAGAAGAATCCTTTCGCCCGGGGGTAATAGATCCATTCAGGCACTTTCTTTTTCCATGACCCTTCGCCTGAATGGGGCATAGGATCATGAACGGTTACCATGATTCTTTTTGACCTGATATATGGATACATGCCAATTGATCGGCCAGACACCGTGTCAAAATGAATGATATCGGCATTCAATAGTTGGATGTATTTGCCTGCCTTTGCTGCTGTGCTAAGACTTGTAAGCGAAAAAGCTTTTTTGTGTTGATGCACAACAAACCGGATGCTGGCTACACCTTCAAAATATTTTTTAAGTAGTGCCCATTTTCGCCACCCCAATACTTTGTCGCAGTCTTCGATTGTTTCAAAATCATTCAACGAACCGATGTCAATGATCGTGCTTTGTTTTGATTCAGGCGAAAGCTCTATCAGTACATGCAGTTCAACCATGTTTTTTATGGATTGAATTGTTTCTATAACAGCATCTAAATAATAAGTTTGTGTGTAATAAACTACAATCATAAAGCTTTTTTTATCTGCTTTCAAATAGTTAAATGTGTTGGTTTCATCAAGGTGTACTTTCCTTAATCAATGTTCTCCTCAAATATTTTGTTTATTCAGGGTCAAAGCGTCGGGTATTCTTTTAGCAAATACCACTGCTACAGATACCATTGCGATGATTGTCCAAAATCCGATGAATAGAAAAAACGCATTCATATAGTTTGCCAATAATGTATAGAGGATATACACAGATCCTATGATAATATAAAAGGCAATCGCATGTTGCAATGTCAGAATTTTCCTTCTTACCAATGCTGCGTCCTGTATAATATGAAACAGAACGAAGGACGTAAAGATGGCGTAGTTAATGATCGAAAGTGACTTGACATAATATAATCCGATACCACAAAGCAACAGGCAGAATGCCAGGCATACAATATTAAACCACATATCCAGCTTCTCCAGTTTCATTGTAATTAATAAATTGGCCTGTAATAAAACAGTAGGACAAACAAGTGTTGTAAGAAACATCTCCTTGCAGTAACCGGAAGTGTCCAGGTACTTATCTCCAAATAAAAATGGAATGATGATGCCTGAAAAGGAATAGATAAATGTAAAGGCCAACATGCCATAAAGTGTATATGCAACAAACGCCTTTTTGTAGATGGTCTGTAGTTCGTTAATCCCCCGGCTGAAGGATTTTATTAGCACAGGGTAAAGCGATGACGAAACAATGACCGGAAGAATGACCGCCATTGAAAATAACTTGTAGGAAATTTCAAAATGCGCTACATCGGCCATTGTAAGCACCTTTGATGCAAGAATATTACCAATACGCCAGTGTATGATTGATACGCTCCCGATAATAATAAATGACCAGTTGGATGCAATGATCTCCTTTATGCCAGCCGTATCTATTTTTGTTTTTAATATCTCTCCCAGGTGAATGCTGTTGGATGTGCCGATCCGGATAAATAAGTTCAATGTTATAAATCGCAATAGGATTAATATAACGGCAAGGTAAACAACCGGTATCGGGAAAATAAACAACGTGCATGCAATTAAAAATTTTAGGAATGCTTCTACAGTTATGATGATAAAGTTTTTCTTTTGCTCAAGATTTGCGATATTGATATTGGTAATTACATAAATGATGTTGTCAAAAATTACGTTGATGCCGATGAGCAATGATAGTGACCTGATTAACTGGTGCTGGTACAATACATAGGACAATACAATATTAATGGCATAAAAAAATACACCCACATACAATTGCATTTTAAAGAACTTGTTGGTAAGGTTGGTCTTATCTTCCGTTTCCATCAATTCTCTGATGAACCACTGGCCGAGGCCCAATGCTGAAAATGCTGCAACAAATGCGTACAAAGTATTGGCAAGAATATAATTGGCAAAATCGGAGGTGGAATATTTTCGTGCAACTACAATAAAGAAAACACTATAAAGAATATTCTGCAGAATGTTGGAGAGAATACCCCAAAAGCTATTCTTAACCAGCGTTGTTTTGAACTTCTGTGAAAGTGAAGCAGTGATTTTAGTCCGCATCTTCTGGTGAAATTCTTTTATAACTTGTAATTAGGAGACAAATAACAGTAACTACTAAAATTTTAATTCGGGTGTCGTCCAGCGAGTAAACTGTATAGAAGCCAACCATCCAGCTTACAAGGGCTGCAATCAGAAGCAGGTTATTTTTATTTTTTGTTTTTATTAATTCCCTGAATGCGATGATCATTGGAAGCAGGATGAGGGAAAAGATTAGAATAAAACCTGCAAGCCCATACTCTGTCAAAAATTTCAGGTAACCACTTTCCGGGTGACTGTAAAACGTAAATCCGGCATTTGCTTCCCAGACCTGATCGGGGTTGTGAACCGAAACATAATTTGCATAATTGCCTATTCCAATTCCGAAATACGGATTGTCTTTAAATATCTCAAAAGCGTCTTTCCATACCGTAAACCGAAAATCGTAATCATCACTGATGGTTGCAAACCGGTTAAATATAGGAAATTTTTCAGGGAAAAAATATACGAGACCCCCTAATATTAAGGTAGTGGTAATGCCGGCAAGCCTGTATTGAGAACTGCCGAAAATAATGATGATCAATACCCCCAACACCCAGCCGGCAAACCCCGCCCGTCCACCTGTATAAAGCATTGCAATAACGGACAGCATCAATAACAAAAGGCTTATCACAGAAAGTTTTGTATCATCTTTATCTTTTATCAACAACAGAAAACTGGTTATTGCCAGAAATTGGGTATGTTTTTGCGGATCCTGAAAAAAGCCAGGGTACCTGATGCCGAAACTGCCAACTACATTTGCATTTTGAATTCTTGCCAAAGTAAATTCTGGCCCGAAAATTAGTTGCCCACCTAAAAAAAGCAGCGATACGATCAACGTTATTTTTAAATATTTTATAACTGAATAGAAAAAGGTGGAGTCATTTAGGCATTCATCTATTAATATTTTTGCAAAGATAAATGCGGTAAAGAAGTCGATGAATGCTGCAGCGGTATCCACTTTTAAACTTTTAGCGTTGAAGGCGCCAATGACTGCTATCAGGGTAAGTAGAATGAAAATAATCAGGTATGTGTGACCGTTTTTAACATGCGTAACTCTTGATTGGTAAAATGTTAATGCAAAGATTACAGTGATAAAATCAAATATTGAGACTGGTCCCAGGTTATTTACAAGCGTAAAATTTAATAGCGGGTATGCCAGTAAAACATATTTAATATAGGCTTTATTTTTATCGCCTGTAGTAAAAAGCATTACTACAAAAAACATAGTAAATCCAAGCAGGATTAATATGATAAATAATTTTCCTCCCATTTGCTATGGATCATTCGATTGGTTAATGAGTCTTTGCGACTGTCGGATATGAATATCAAATTCAATTGATTACTGAAATGCTACGCACCCTTTTTTTGGGTTGGGATTCATTGTTTTGCAAGCAATTATCAATTGAGTTTGGTTTTGATTATTCTACTCTTTAGAAAATTAAATTGTTCTCTTTTTTTTGACCAGATACCTGTTATCCGGCAAATGTTTTCCGCAAATGAAAACGTCTCCACTATTTCAATTCTTGGCAGGGTATATAACGCCCTTATGTTTTCTGGTGTTATGTATTTTTCATCAGTGGTAAAAGCCATTTGATAACCGGCTTCTTTTAGTATTTTAATTTCTCTTGTAGTGAAGTCGCCGTTGGGATAGGCAAAACTTGTTATCTTTTGTCCTACCCATTGCTCTAATATTTTTCCCGATTCGCAGATTTCAAACCTGGCCTTATTTTCTGTGCAATTGGTAAGTATGGGATGCGTTACTGTATGACAGCCAAATGAAATATACCGGCTTTCGGCAATTTCTTTTAATTCCTCTATTGTAAGGGCTTCCCGTTTTAAAGACAGCCTGGCTTTAACAGTCTCAAGTATTTGAAGGCGTACATCATCTGTTACTATCTTTAAGTCGGATGCAGATTGCCCGATCATTCCTGTGCTATGCGCCTTATTAATGTAAGACCACCAATAAGCATTACCTGTAGCCACCGGCTCAGTTGTAATGAAGATTGTTACCGGTATCCTATATTTATTGGCTATGGTAACGATGTTTGCTTTGTTGTTTTTCCAGCCATCATCAATGGTAATTAAGACAGCACCTTTTGGGAAGGCGGTTTCACCTCTTGCGATGGCAGCTAGATCATTTACGCTGATAAACGTAAAGCCCTTTTTTTGTAACCAGCGTACACAGTTTTCAAAAAGCTTTTTATCCGGATTGTGGCTGCAAAGACATAAGATAATTTCCCTGTCGAGAATGAGTTTGCGAACTGCTTTTAAATGTCCTGTCAGATAGAAAATTCCTGCGCCCATAAAGGCAAGGACATTTCTGAATGTATAGTTCATAAGATATTAAGCAATTGAGAGGATTAAACAGGGCAAAATGCCCATAGACGACATGGCATAAATTTTTGCTGCAACTTTTTGCGGCTTTCGGTCGCTTACATTTGATCAGGATACAAGCTTGTTTACCTGGTAAGGATAATTGGTTACTTCAATATTCGATTTCCTGACTTCTGCAATCATCATGAATCCTAAGGAAGGAAGTAATAGCTTGACCTTGTTGTTTTCTACGGCAATGATATCGCCTTCCATATTCATCAGCGGGCCATTCAGTACACGAACCTTGTCGCTCACCCTAACAAAGTCTTCTTCCAGCTTCACATTAGAATATTCATTCAGGAAACTTCGGATCGCTTCTATTTCTGCATCCTTTATTACAGCCGGTTTACCCAACCAGTAAACAATATTAATTACGTCTGTTGTTACCTGTTTAATGGAGTATAATTCTTCTTCTGATGCATGAATAAAAACATAGGAAGTAAACAGCGGTTCGTACACCAATTTTTTCCTGTCTGACCACTGCCTCATAATCCGGTTTAGCGGGCAGTAGTTTTCAATTTTTCTCTTTGAGAACAAAGCAGCTACTTTTTTTTCACATCTTGATCTTGTGTAGGCTGCGTACCAATTCTTTTCCATTTGTAGGCATTTATAGTGAATGAATAGGTAGTTCTTCAAAAATGATTAGGATTGGGATCTCAATTTTTTCCATTGTTGTTATCAATGAGTGTAAATGGTTTTGATGTTTTGAAAGACTTTTATCAAGCTTGTATGGCTACGCCACACTCACTTACAAGTACTTTATTTTAAAACATATTTGATTGCTTGAACGGCAGTTTTTAAATTGTAGGTTCAGTTGACATGCGTATCTATAAAATAGATTATTCAAATCCCTACGTCGTTTTCCCCTGTAAATCAAAAACTACCCACAGCTCCAGGATAAATTGGTATTTGGTGTGGCTGCACCAGCTTTAATCACAGGTATTTTATTTTCACAGTCGCAAAATTGTTGTTATAGTATAGCTAACGCATTCTATTCGTTTTTAAACTGCGTATTGTTGTTTCCTTTTCTTTGCTGATATATACTTATCACCATACACATATCCATAACCATGGCCATAATTGTTCTTGATATAACCTCTCGTTTTAACACCGTTAAAGATGATTGCAGGATTGGTTAGTGGATTGATTTCATTGTTTTCATCAAATCTTTTGAGCAACATTTTTGGTGTATACTTATGCCTGACCACATACAGAGTGGCGTTGCAACAAGCCGATAATACATGGGCATCGGTCACCAATACCACCGGTGCGGTATCAATAATTACCATGTCGAAATGGCTATCAAGATATGCAATCAGTCTTTGTACCCGGCCATTTTCCAGCAGTACAGAAGGGTCTTCTTTTGAGCTGCCGGATGAAATGAAATATAAATTTTCAATCGTTGGAATCGAATTGATAATAGCCATTTCGTGCTTATCGCCAGTGAGGTAATCGCTTACCCCTGGTTGTGGTTCGGGATTAAATATTTTACCAAGACTTGAGTTGTGCAAATCGAGATCTACCAATACTACCCGCTTCCCGGTTAATGAATAGCTAATAGCAAGGTTGGCAGCTACAAAACTTTTTCCTTCGCCCGAAATGCTGGAGGTAATTAAAAGTTTTTTAGTATTGGGGCCAATGCCCAAATACAGCAATGAGAAACGTATTTTCCTAAACTCCTCTGCAATAAAACTTCTTTTGCCCGCTTCTACTACCAGTGGCTTACCCGATTTGTTAAATGCCACTTCTCCAATGATTGGGATAGAGGTAAGTGTTTCTATTTCCTGCCGGTACAATATTGTCGGGTTCAGTGCCTCTTTTGCACCAATCACCGAAATGGGGATGCCAAGTGCGGCTAAAATTGCTGCCGCAGCCACCAGCATCCGGTTGGGGCTTACCGGGGTATTGGATGATTGGGCATAGTTTACAACCCTGCTGTCTGAAATGGTAGCGGCATAGGCCAATTCGCTTTCCTCTCTTTTCTGAAGCAGGAAGGAATAGATACCGCTCTTTATATTTTGGTCCCTGCTGATTTCAAGCAATTGTCTTTCCTTTACCGGGATGGTGTGTAGTATATTGTTATAGCTGTTATTGGTAGCGTATAGGTTGGCTTTACTGGATTGCAAACTTTGCCGCTGGTTTTTAATATAATCCAGTAGTGTGGGTTTTATTTTATTGATCTGGTCGGATATCGAAACGAGCAGCGGATTATTTTCAGCAACGGTTTTTTTCAGGCGTTCCCTTTCCAGCTCTGCGGTATTTAAGCTGTTCATTAATTCCGATAAAGTAGGGTCGCCCACACCCAGGGTAGAAGGTAGAATGCCGGCGCCGTTGTTGTTTTCAAGTACCTGTTTTTCCAGTTGGTTGATCACTGAGATTTGCATATTTACTTCACTAAGCTTCTGGTCGTTTAAACTTACATTTTGCAGAAACAACTGCCCTTGTGTGCCAATATCCACGGCCCTGTTTCCTGCCTTGTATTGTTGTATTTTTTGTTCGATGGTATCAAGGTCGG
>Ga0123337_10002754_pt1 | contig 19631 bp, 12 predicted proteins | sample frozenSSSSmetaG_FD_89792 | JGI IMG/M metagenome (GOLD analysis project Ga0123337, IMG submission 89792) | Glacier valley bacterial and archeal communities from Borup Fiord, Nunavut, Canada, to study Microbial Dark Matter (Phase II) -... | ecosystem: Environmental > Aquatic > Freshwater > Ice >... | reverse complement strand
CAAGCAAAGAATCAGTGCCTCAAGTACCGATACCTTTCGGGCGTCTCAGACCAGTCTGGTTTATGATTCGGAGGGAGATGTCATTTCCACCTTAAAAGCCGAGAAGGATGTTTATTATTTGGAGTATGGGGATATTCCGAAGCAGGTAGTAGAAGCTCTAGTGGTTTCTGAGGACAGAAAATTTTTTGAACACGACGGAATAGACTACATGGCAAACCTTCGTGCTGCGATCGAGCTCATTGAGAATAAAGGTGAAATTACGCAAGGTGCAAGCACAATCACACAACAGCTAGCGCGTAATGTATTTCTGACAAACGTCGTTACCTATGAGAGAAAAATTAGTGAAATATTTATAGCTCAGGAACTGGAGAAAAAATATTCTAAAACTGAGATTATGGAATTTTACTTAAATAACATATACTTTGCTAACGGTCATTACGGGATACAGGCTGCAAGCCGCGGATACTTCGGGGAAAGCATAACCAGTTTAAGTTTATCTCAAATGGTATTTTTAAGTGCAATACCAAATAATCCAACCAGTTATAATCCGGTAACCAACCTGGAAAATACATTGGAAAGAAGGGATAGAATTCTTCTCCAGATGTATCAGGAGGATAAAATTAATATAATAGAATACCGCAGTGCACTGGATGAAACAATAGAATTACAACAGCAAGTTACAGACAAAAAAAATTATGTGGAAACATACATTTATCATTGTGCTATCAGAGCTTTGATGAGCAGGCAGGGCTTTGAGTTTCGCAATAAATTTGACAAGGAAGCAGACCGACAGACTTATGAGGAAGCTTATAACGAATTGTATTATAGCTGCCAGAGGGATTTGTTTATATCAGGCTACCGCATCTATACCTCCATTGATATGACAAAACAGGAGCTATTACAGAAATCGCTGGATCATGCATTAAAGAATTTTACTGAGGTAAACGAAGAAGGTATATATAAACTTCAGGGAGCAGCTGTCTCAATTGACAATGATAACGGAAGAGTAGTAGCAATTGTCGGCGGACGAAGCCAAAAGCTGAAGGGCTATACTTTTAACCGCGGATATCAAAGCTACCGACAGCCCGGTAGTGTCATCAAACCACTGATTGTCTATACTCCTTCCTTTGAGAGAAATTATACTCCGGACAGTACCGTGGTGGATGAACCGATTGAAGGGGGACCTTCAAATACCGGAAGAAATTATGTGGGAGAAATGAAGCTGCAAAGGGCAATCGAAGTTTCCAAGAATACAATTGCATGGAAGTTATTTGAGGAATTGACTCCGGCAATAGGATTATCTTATTTACTTAATATGAATTTTGCAAAAATTGATAAAAATGATTACTTTCCGGCTGCCTCTTTAGGAGGGTTTACGGTAGGTGTCAGTCCAGTCGAGATAGCTTCCGGATACTCGACTTTAGAAAATGACGGATATTACAGGGAACCAACCTGCATTATTAAAATTATGGATGCAGAAGGAAATGAAATTGTCGGAGAAAATCGGACAGAGAAAGCAATATATCAAATGAAGGCTGCAAGGATAATGACAGAAGCCTTAACAGGTGTAATCAAAAACGGAACCGGAAAGGGATTAGGACTGACCAACACCGTAAGCGCCGGAAAAACAGGAACTACGGACAAAAAGAAGGATGGTTGGTTCGTTGGTTACACTCCCTATTATACGACCAGCGTATGGGTTGGTTATGATCTACCCCAACCGATGGAGGATTTAACAGGCTCCTCCTATCCGGGAACCATATGGCATAATTTCATGGAGCAGATTCATGATGCCTCCATGACGAAAACCTTTGATCTATATGACTGGAGGGCGGATTTAATAGCAGCGCAGAAAAGGGCCGAGAAGTCTTCGCAAGACGAGGTAACATTAGAACTAAAAGAACCTGCAGCAGAGGAAGAGGAAGGTCTTATGAATGAAATACCTACAGATTTAGGGGATACTGCTACAGAAGAGGAGCCTACACAAGACAAATCTGTAGATACGGATGACATTGCTACAGAAGCAGAATCTACAGAAACAACACCTAAAGAAGAAACACCTAAAGAAGAAACACCTAAAGGAGAAACACCAGTAGATATGGAAAATATTGATACAGAGACAGAATCTACAGAAAAAATTCCTACAGATGTTGAAGAGACTGTTACAGAAGAATTACCTACAGATGGGGAAGACATTGGTACAGAAGAATTACCTACAGATGGGGAAGACATTGCTACAGAAGAGTGATCCGCATCAGTTACGCAGAGGGTTATATCAGATATTGAGGATAGCCCATAAGATAGTATGGCACTTGAAAAACACGAGAGGAAAGCAAAATGGAGAGAAATATTAGTCTTGATGAAATATCTGACCGAAAATTGTATGAATTAAATGATTTAGTAAAAGCAGATTGTAATGACTGTAAGGGATGTTTTGCCTGTTGCCAAGGAATGGGAAATTCAATTACTTTAGATCCTCTGGATATTTATCAATTATTAATAAACCTTAACAATACTTTTGAAGAATTAGTTACTGATAAAATTGAATTAAATGTTGTAGCTGGAATTATTATGCCAAATCTTAAGATGACAGGATTATTAGAAAGATGCTCATTTCTTAATAGTGAAGGAAGATGTGGTATCCACATCTTTAGACCTGGAATTTGTAGGCTCTTTCCTCTTGGAAGATATTATGAGAACCATGCGTTTAAATATTTTCTGCAGGTTTATGAATGTAAAAAAAAGAATAAATCAAAAATAAAAGTCCGTAAGTGGATTGATACACCTGACATAAAGAATAATGAGCGGTTTGTGATAGACTGGCACTATTTTATAAAAGAATCACAGAATATTGTAAGAAATACACAGGAGGATAATCTGATTAAAGATATTAATATGTATATACTAAAAAATTTTTACATAAAGCCATACGATGCAAACATTGATTTTTATTTACAGTTTAATGAACGATTAAGTGAAGCTAAGGAATTTGTAGCATTAGTTATGTCGAATTCTTAGTGAAGGGCATCGCAATCTTTATATTGCGAATTAATAGAAAATAAAATCAGCTGTCATGATAGAAATCCATCATGGCAGCTGTATTCTTATTCATGATACAAGAATCCATTTTTTGATTGCTCTTGTATCTTTATTTATTTCCTTGATTATAATCTTCTAGGATATTTTGAATTCTCGCCACAGGATTTAGTAGGCCGCTTATACTTTCATCATGATTCATGGTGTCTATGATAAGAGCAATGTATTTACTCATATCCACATTAATATAATAAGGTTTTGTAAAAAGTTCGGGGGTTTGATAGGTTAAATTGGTGGTTAGAAGACGATAAATTAGTCCTTTTTCATAGGCTTCGTCAAATTTAGAAAAACCGTTTGTAAATAAACCAAAGGTTGCAGCAACAAAGATTCTATTCGCTTTTCTTCTCTTTAACTCAGCGGCAACATCTAGCATGCTTTCACCGGAGGAAATCATATCATCAACGATTAGAATATCCTTACCCTCCAAATCGGTGCCTAAAAATTCATGAGCAACAATCGGATTACGGCCGCCTACAATCTTTGTATAATCTCTTCTTTTATAAAACATACCCATATCCAGACCTAGGACATTGGCAAAGTAAACAGCTCTGGACATACCGCCTTCATCAGGGCTGATGACCATCATATGTTCAGCATCAAATTTTATATCCGGAACTTTTCTGAGCATGGCTTTAATAAACTGATAGGTTGGAGCTACTGTTTCAAGACTTTTTAGAGGGATGGCATTTTGAACTCTGGGATCATGAGCATCAAAGGTAATAATACTTTCTACACCCATATGTGTTAATTCCTGTAATGCTAATGCACAGTCAAGGGACTCTCTGGAGTTCCTTCTATGCTGCCTGCCTTCATAAAGATAAGGCATGATTACTGTAATTCTTCTGGCTTTACCACCCACAGCTGCAATAATTCTTTTTAAATCCTGATAATGGTCATCAGGTGACATGTGGTTGGTATTCCCGCAAACGCTATAGGTTAAGCTATAGTTGGTGACATCAACAAGCAGGTACAGATCCGAACCTCGAACAGATTCTTTAATCATTCCCTTTGCTTCACCGGTACCAAATCTTGGACAACAGGTATTAATCAAATAAGATTCCCGTTGGTAGCCAGAAAAAGCAATAGTACTTTTATGCTCGCTCTCCCTTGCATTACGCCATTCGACAAGGTAATCATTTACTTTATTTCCCAAGGTATTGCTGCTTTCCAGAGCAATGATGCCAAGCGGTCCAACAGGAATAGTTTCTACAATCTTATCATGCTTAGTCATTAATTTCCCTCCATTTAATAGTCGTGCGCTTCAAATGCCACTAAAGTTATACCATTATACAATTATTAAGTCAAGTTGCTTTTCGTTTTTTATACATCTTGTAGTACCTTTATTTCAAATTACTTACTGCTTTATGTAAACGAATATCCTCTCCCATAATCCTACGAATAGAGTATTTACTAATAATTCTAGAATAAACCCGTTCGCTGTAATTGGTATTCAAATTATCGAGAGATAAATTGGTGGAAATGATGGTTGATTTTTGCTTAAGCAAACGTTCATTAATAATTAAATATAATTGGGAGGAAGTAAAAGCATTATTTAATTCAGTTCCCAAATCATCTATAATGAGCAAATCACAATCCATGATATAATCAAATTGATTCGAGGCAATATAGGTGCTTTCTTCATCTTTTCCAAACTTATGCTTTTCAAGGATATCAAATAAACGAAAGGCAGTAAGATAAATCACGGTATATCCGCGGTCTAGAAGTTCCTTAGCGATACAATTCGCAAGGAAGGTTTTGCCAACTCCGGTGTTGCCCAAAAGAAGCAAATTTTCATGGTTTTTATTAAAATGCCGAATAAAATTTTTGCAACCGGCTACTACCTTCTGCATATTAGAGAGTGGAGATAAGCCAAGGGTTTCATCAACATAATCATCCGAATAATAAGCAAAGGAGAAGGAAGTGAAATTCTCGTGTGCTAGGATTGATTTTAAGTTTGAATCATCATAAATCAAACTTGCAATGGCCTGTTTCAAACATGTACATTTTTCATTTCCAACATAACCGGTATCCTTACATTTGTTACAAGTATAATGTAAGTCCAAATAATCTGCGCAGTAGCCATGTGATATTAAAAGCTCCGTCTGAAGAGACTTCAAATTAAGCGTCTTCGATTTTAACTCTATTAGGCTGCTTTCGTCACCACGGATTGCCATTCTGCCACTACTGGCCGAAAGGGAGATCATCTCATCCTCCAATTGTTTTAATTTCGGAATAGCTTGATAAGCCTCTTCAATACGGCGTTCTAACTCATGTCGGTTCTGAAGCTTGCGATAATCATATTCACGTAAAATCTGATTGTATTGATCATTTTTAATTGCCATACCGTAAGCATCTCCTTTATAGCTCCTTATTAATAAGCTTTCGTTCCAGTTCGGCATAATCTTTTGCAGTATAAGTCCTTTGAGGAAATTGATTAAATTTGTTCGTAGAAGGTTTTACCAAGGGCGTTACTTTTGTATTACCTGCACGACCACCCTTACTAAATTCTTCATCTAATCTTGTAATATCTGCCAGTCCCTTTGCTCCTTTTTTAAACCAGGTTTCCAGTATCTTGTCGGTGTATTTAAAGTCGGGCTTCCCGGTTCTAAGGATTGTCCTATTGCAGGCCTCGGTAATAATTTCATCTGAAAATCCGAATACCTCAACCCATTTCGTAATATATTGGCGTTCAATCTGACCCGGGGCTCTATTAAGTCCAAAGGCCTTATTTACCGTGTTAAAATGATCGTTATATGTAGTAGTGGCTTCTTTTGCCTTTTCTTCGGTATCAATACCTTCCTCAGCCCAGGTAAGCGCTACCGCCTCGATATAGGAGGCATTTTTTTTGCTCTTGGATACGCAGTATTCATACAAATACATGATTAATTCTGCTGAAAAATGAAGCTCCTCATAAAGGTAAAGAATCAATTGGATATCCATCGTCTTAAGCGGACGGTCCAGGTAAATTTCGACAATATGCATCGCCCATTTTATTACGTCATTGTTCGTTAATTGAGCAATTTTCTCTGCAGAATAACTTTGCCTTTCTGCAGGCTTTGACTCAATATGTATACTGACTGCGACTTCATCCAATTCGGAATCTATGCCTGCAGGCACTAAATTATTAGATTGTACATTACTTATGTCCACTAAACTTATCGCTGTTATTTCTTTTTGCATGTTGCGTGTCAATGTAAGCAAATTAAGCTTTTCCCAGTAACTTAATGCACGAATGATATCCTTCTCGGTATTTTCCAAGCGATCAGCAATGGAGGAAATCGACACTTCGGGGCAATTTCCGGAAAAACAGCGAAGCAAATAAAGATAGACCTTTATGTAGGCTTCGTTTGCTGAGGGCATAAATTGATCAATAAAAATATTGGGGACAATAGTAACATCAGAACTACCTTCAGCATATAATGATATCTTTTTCATAGTCTTACTCATCTCCTTAGCATACTATTCTTTATGCCAAGCAACATTATAGCACAGATAAAACTATCTGGAAATAGCCTATTTTATGGCATTCTCACGTTTTTCTGGAATGTGGATATTGTGGATATTGTGGATAAAGTGCGGGCGAAACAATGTAAAAAAATGTAATAAAAGAAGGAATAACGGTGAATATATGAAGAAAAAGGAGATAAAGTCTATAATTGTAGAAAAGCCAGAGAGAAAAAAATTATCCACAGAATTATTAACATAATATGTTGATAATTCTGTGGATAATGTGGATAATTACTGTCCTAATAAGGATTCGCCCACGGTTACAATATCTCCGGCTCCCATAGTTATCAACAAGTCACCGTTCATACAATTTTGTAATAAAAAATTTTCAATTTCATCAAAGGATGGAAAATAGTATACATCCTTACCTAATTTCTGCAACTCTACTACTAAATCTTTCGAAGAAATGTCTCCAGGATCTTTTTCTCTGGAAGCATAGATGTCGGCCAGAACAATTTTATCTGCATAGGATAGAGAAGAGGCAAATTCTTTTAAGTGTTGCTTCATTCTGGAATAGGTATGAGGTTGAAATACACACCAAATTAATTTGTGCGGATAAGCCTGAGCAGAGGTTAATGTAGCGGTCACCTCAGTCGGATGATGGGCATAATCGTCAATAATGGTAACCCCTCCGATGGTACCTTTGTACTCGAAGCGGCGCTCAGCTCCCGTAAAGGCCAGCAAGGCTTTTTTAATCTTATCCATCGGGATTCCTACCTGCATAGAAACGCCGATAGCTGCAAGGGAATTAGAGACATTATGAATGCCGATGACATTTAGCTGAATATGGTCAATATATTGCCCTTTAAAATACAAATCAAAGCTGCCAGCACTCATACCATCAAACGAAATGTGATCTGCACTATAATCATAAGCATTTTTTGTCTTGCGGTAAGCAGAATCTACTATACCATAGGTAAAAACCTCACAATCCAGATCCTCCGTAAGCTCATCATAACGGTCGATTTCGCCATTGATAAATAGCTGACCGTCCGCTGGAAGACGTTTCGCAAATAAATGAAATGAATTACGGATATCGTCTAAATCTTTAAAGAAATCCAGATGGTCGGCATCTGTATTTAAGATAATACTCCGGTTCGGATTAAATTCTAAAAAGGTGTTGGTATATTCGCAGGCTTCAATAATAAAATGCTCGGACTTGCCCATTCGGATATTACCACCGATAGCCTCTAGGATACCACCGACAGAAATGGTAGGATCTAAATCCCCTTCCATAAAAATTAGTGAGAGCATGGAGGTTGTAGTCGTTTTCCCATGGGTTCCAGATACTGCCACTGCATCATTGAAGTTCAGCATCAGTTGGCCAATCATTTCAGCCCGGTTAAGATAGGGGATTCCCATTTGCTTAACCGCTAAAAATTCCTCATTATCCTCCCTGATTGCTGCAGTGTAAACAACAACGTCAAGGTTCGAAGTAATATTGGAAGACCTTTGTCCATAGAAAACTTCCATTCCTAAGGAGGTGAGATGGTCGGTAATTTTACTTTGTTGTCTGTCTGAACCACTGACTTTAAACCCGATGTTATGTAAATACTCTGCGAATCCACTCATACTGATACCACCGATGCCGATAAAATGTATCCGGCATGGTTTGTCGAAATCTATTTTATACATTGTACACTTCCTATTCTAATTTATTATCATCAACTCAAGGTTTTACTACATGATATTATAACCCATTTCTGCTAAAATACAATATTAATTTGCTTCTATGTCAAGACCTGATCAGAAAATTCATAACATATTAATGATATTATATTCATTTTGTTTGGATAGGTTGCAAGTATAAACTTTAAAATAGTTAAATTTATGGTTAGAAGAAGGCAAAAGGATATTAAATATTATAAAGCTCCAAAAAAAAGCAAATTTTACCGAATTTTTTGTAAATATTATTCACATTTTTAAATAGATATGGTATAATATCCCTAACATACTCAAATTAGTTACAATTGCTATGGAATAGAGGAGATTCATAAGAATTCGTAACAAGGAAAAGTGAGAATAACCCAAGTTAAACATAACTTTTTCTATTCATGACAAGGTGAATAATAAATTTTGCTATGCCGAATTCATGACAAATGAATAAGTTTTTTAAATCATTTGGAGGTTCATTCATCTTGTATACTGAACGATAAATATTGACAGAAGGGGGAACATGCCATGCAAATTACCGATGTACGAGTACGTAAGGTAAGTAAAGAAGGCAAGATGAAAGCAGTTGTCTCAATTACAATTGATAACGAGTTTGTGGTTCACGATATCAAGGTAATAGAGGGTGACAAAGGATTGTTCATTGCTATGCCGAGCAGAAAAGCAGGAGATGGAGAGTACAGAGATATTGCTCATCCAATCAATTCGGAAACTAGGGATAAGATTCAAAAAATAATCCTTGAAAAGTACGAAATAGCAGCTTTAGAAACGGATAACGATAGCGGGAATGAGATTGAGGAGTAAGTAAAGCAGCGATAAAAAGACAAAAAAGGCAGCGATGGGGCTGCCTTTTTTGTGTGATGAATGGACGGAAAACAATCCGGTATTATATGTAATAGGTTTTATAGTTAAATATTTTTGATGAATTCATCTATCAATTGAATGGCTGCACCTGCAGCCGTAGCTTCAACTTAATGTGCAGGAGACTTGAAGTGTTATCACGGAAACTCTACATGGGGAGATGAAACACATGAAAAATGGGTTCGCCCGCCATTTATTCCGGGTCATGAATTCCTTGGAACCGTGGTTGAAAAAGGATGCAACGTCACAGAATATGAATTGGACGACCGCATTATTGCGGATCAGATTGTTCCTTGCGGAACCTGTAAATTTTGCAAAACCGGAAGATACTGGATGTGCCAGCCTCATGCCACCTTTGGTTTCCAGAAGGAAAATAATGGGGGTATGGCTGAATATGTCCGCTATCCTAAAAATGCAGTAATTCATAAAGTTCCTGCAGATATGCATCTGGAAGATGCATTACTGATAGAGCCATATGCATGTGCGAAACATGCCGTTGACCGTGCACAGATTACCGTAGAAGATGTGGTTGTAATATCTGGTGCAGGAACTCTTGGCTTAGGAATGATTACTTATGCACGCATGATGAATCCGGCGAAACTTATTGTTCTGGATATGAAAGAGGAACGTCTGGAAAAAGCGAAAGCATTTGGCGCTGATATTGTTATGAATCCTGGCAAAATGAATGTTGTCAAAGCAATACAGGATCTGACAGAAGGGTATGGATGTGACATCTATATCGAAGCTACCGGACATCCTTCCAGTGTTGTTCAGGGTCTCCAAGCTATCCGTAAACTGGGACGTTTTGTAGAATTTAGCGTATTTGGTGAGCCGACTACCGTTGACTGGACACTGATAGGAGATAACAAAGAACTGGATGTGCTGGGTTCTCATCTGAGCCCGTATTGCTACCCATTCGTAATTGAGAATATTGCTAACGGCAATCTGAAAACAGAGGGAGTTGTAGGCAAATTTTTCCCAGTCGAAAAATGGGAGGAAGCTTTTGAGTATGCAACTGGAAAAGATGGTGATTTTAAAGTTGCAATTAAATTCTAATTTATAGAACCATCCAAGAGGTATCATGTAATGCTAGAAGGTGGGATAGTAGTAATAGTACAGGAGATAGTAAAATAGAAATTCTTATAAAAGTATACCTTTACAAACGGTTCGGATTTGAAGAAAATCTGCATTTGTAAAGGTTATTTTTTATATAAAAACGTTTGTAAAATGAATGGTATGTTGCCGTTCCTAGAACGATACAGCTAAAATAATTCTATAGATTAAAAAAGCTCTTACAATATTAAAAAATTGGTACTATAATAATATTTTGCAAGAAATTACTTAACAGTTGCCATCCCCCACCAAAAGAATTATAATATTATCGCGTGGACTACTAGTTTAAGCGAGTGCAATCTGTTTGCTTATAATTATAAAGAACTATATAAGAAATTTAAATGTAATTATATTATCAATACGAGGCTGGGGACTTTACTCTATGCGAAGGATGACAAGGCAGCAGTGGCTTCTTCCAATTAAAATAAAGAATAGAGTTAGAAGTTTTTCACGGTTGCTTCAGACTGAATGCTAAGTGAATTCGCTTCTGGAAAGGCTTGAATTTTATATGCATATTATTATAGGATTAGGAAATCCGACAGACAAATATCAGGCTACCAGGCATAATGTAGGGTGGGATGCCATCACACGGATATCGGACGATTATAAGATTTCTTTGGATAGTAAACGCCACAAAGCTATCAGTGGGAAGGGTTATATCGAAGGAGAAAAGGTAATATTAGCTCAACCAATTACCTACATGAACCTAAGCGGAGAAAGTGTTAGAGAGTTGTTGGATTTTTATAAGGTAACTCCGGAAGACATCATCGTAATCTATGATGATGTCAGCCTTGATGTTGGACAACTAAGAATTCGAGTAAAAGGAAGTGCCGGCGGGCATAATGGGATGAAAAGCATTATCCAGCATCTTGGAACAAATGAATTTACTAGGATTAAAATTGGCGTAGGAGATAAACCCAAGGGTTGGGACTTGGCAGACTATGTATTGTCAAAGTTTCAAGGTGAGGAACAGGTAACCATAAGGGAATCCTTAAAGGATGCCTCAGATGCCTGCAAAACAATCTTAATCTCCGGTATTGAAGCCGCTATGAATCTATATAACAAGAAAAAATAAGGAAGTTTTCAAAGGAGGAAATATCGTTGAAAACCTTTACAAATCCCCTGAAGGAGTTAAAAGAATTTAATGACATAAGGGATAACATAAAGTTAAAAACTCTGCCGGTACAGGTTACCGGCTGTATTGATTCGCAAAAATGTCATCTTGTCTTTGGCCTTGGCGAAGGATACCGCTTTAAAGTGATTGTTACTTATAATGATCTAAAGGCAAAAGAAATTTACGAGGACTATCGCCTATATGACAAGGAAGTATATCTCTATCCTTCCAAGGATATCATTTTCTATAGTGCGGATATCCACGGAAATGCCATCGTAAGGGACCGTTTGAAGGTCATGCGGCGAATCATAGAAAAGAGGGACGCGACAATTATTGTTACCTTGGACGGAGGTATGGACCGTTTATTACCGTTGCAGTTGATGAAGGACCGCGTGCTTACAGTAGCATCGGATTCTACCATTAAGCTGCAGGAGTTTAGTGCCTCACTTGTACATCTGGGCTACGAGAGACAAGCGCAGGTGGAAAACCCCGGCGATTTTGCAGTCAGGGGCGGTATTATCGACATCTTTCCACTAACAGAGGATAATCCTTACCGGATTGAGCTGTGGGGAGATGAAGTTGATTCCATTCGTACCTTCGATGTAAGCAGCCAACGTTCCATCGAGCAGGTGAATCAACTGGTTATCTATCCGGCAGCAGAAATCATACCGGATGAAAACCGGATGCAGGCAGGTCTACGAAAGCTTGAAGAGGAAGAAAAGCAGTATGTCAAAGGCTTAAGAGAGCAGTTTAAGACGGAGGAAGCAGCCAGAATTCATACAATCATTGCAGAATTTAAAGATAACCTGGAGGCATTCCAGGGTTCCATGGCGATGGAAAGTTATATTAATTATTTTTTTGATCAAACAGTGAGTTTCTTCGATTATTTTGATAACGAGGATACGTTATTTTTCCTGGATGAGCCGGGTAGGCTCTCGGAAAAGGGCGAGGCAGTAGAGACGGAATTTCGCGAGGGCATGATTGGGCGAATTGAAAAGGGCTATATTCTTCCTGGGCAAATCGACGTTATCTATGGGTACAAAGAAGCACTCGGTATCCTTTCAAGAAAAAATTCTATTTTGATTAGTACGATGGAAGTAAAAAATAATTTTTTTAACCCAAAAAGAAAATATGATTTTACAGTTCAGACCGTAGCATCCTATCATAATAATTTTGAAGTTCTTGTTAAGGATTTGGAACGCTGGAAGAAGAATAAATACCGAGTTATCTTACTTTCTGGTTCCAGAACGAGGGCGATGCGCCTTAGTGAGGATTTGCGCGACTTTAACCTAAATGCCTTTTATAGCGAGGATATGAACCGCATACTGGAAAGTGGCGAGATTATGGTTGCTTACGGTAATCTTCGCAGGGGCTTTGAATACCCGCTAATTAAGCTGGTTGTCATATCTGAAAGCGATATTTTTGGTATGGAGAAGAAGAAAAAACGTAAGAAAACCGGGTATGAAGGAAAGAAGATACAGACCTTCACTGAGCTTGCCCCCGGCGATTATGTGGTCCATGAGAATCATGGCTTGGGTATCTACAAAGGAATTGAAAAGATAGAAATAGATAAGATCACGAAGGATTATATTAAAATAGAATATGGTGGTGGAGGCGTGTTGTATATTCTTGCAACAGGCCTTGATGTGATTCAGAGATATTCCGGCTCAGAGGGAAGAAAGCCGAAGCTTAATAAGTTAAATTCCTTGGAATGGAAGAATACGAAAGCGAAAGTTAAGGGTGCAGTGAAAGAGATTGCCAAGGAATTAGTGGCTTTATATGCGCAGAGACAGGAACAACAAGGGTTTCAATTTAGCTCGGATACGGTATGGCAGAGTGAGTTTGAAGAGGCTTTCCCTTATGAAGAGACAGACGATCAGTTGATTGCCATTGAAGCTACTAAGAGAGACATGGAAAGTAAACAGATTATGGACCGTCTCATCTGCGGAGATGTCGGCTATGGCAAGACGGAGATTGCGATAAGAGCAGCCTTCAAGGCCGTATCGGATGGCAAACAGGTGGTATTCTTAGTACCTACGACAATCCTGGCACAACAGCATTATAATACATTAGTGCAACGTATGATGGATTTCCCTGTCAGTATTGATGTTTTATCACGTTTTCGAACCGCTTCAGAGCAGAAAAAGACATTGGAACGGTTAAAGAAGGGAAGTCTTGATATTGTAGTTGGAACGCATCGGGTTCTTTCTTCAGATATCAAATTTAAGAATTTAGGACTCTTGGTTGTAGATGAGGAACAGCGCTTCGGTGTTACCCATAAAGAGAAGATTAAGCAATTAAAGAAAGATGTTGATGTTCTGACCTTAACTGCAACCCCAATCCCCAGAACTCTTCATATGAGTTTGGTGGGTATTCGGGATATGAGTGTACTGGATGAACCACCGGTGGACCGTTTGCCAATTCAGACCTATGTGCTGGAGCATAACGATGAAATTATACGAGAAGCAATCAGCAGGGAGTTAGCTAGGGGCGGACAGGTTTATTATGTATACAACCGTGTAAATGGGATTGATGAGGTGGCAAATACAGTGGCACGGCTCGTTCCTGAGGCAAATGTTGCTTTTGCTCATGGTCAGATGCATGAACATGCTCTTGAAAAAATTATGTATGAGTTTATTTCCGGAGAAATTGATGTCCTGATCTCAACGACTATCATTGAGACCGGCCTTGATATCTCCAATGTAAATACAATGATTATCGATGATGCAGACCGGTTGGGGTTATCCCAGCTTTATCAGCTGCGCGGCCGTGTTGGGCGTTCCAACCGTACCGCTTATGCCTTTCTGATGTATCGAAGGGACAAGATGCTCAAGGAGATAGCAGAGAAGAGACTCCATGCTATCAAGGAGTTTACGGAACTGGGTTCCGGATTTAAGATTGCTATGCGAGACCTTGAAATTAGGGGTGCCGGAAATTTACTGGGTGCTGAGCAAAGCGGACATATGGAGTCAGTCGGATACGATTTGTACTGTAAGATGTTAAACGAAACGGTAAAATCTCTAAAGGGAGAGTTTACCAAGGAGGATACCTTTGAGACTACGGTTGATATGGATATGGATGCCTTTATCCCCGCAACCTATATTAAGAATGAGATTCTTAAGCTGGATATCTATAAAAGAATCGCTGAGATTGAAAGTGAAGAAGAGATGATGGATATGCAGGAGGAACTGGTGGACCGGTTCGGTGATCTTCCGGGGGCAGTCAACAATTTGCTAAACATAGCACTATTAAAATTCATATGCCATAGCGTTTATGTGGTCGGATTAGTTCATAAGGGCGGCGAGGTAAAGCTTGTGATGTATGCGAAGGCAAAATTGGCGGTAGAAAAGCTTCCGGGACTTTTGACAAAATATCAGAGCAGTTTAAAACTAATACCACAGACCAATCCTTATTTTATATACAAGCTTCCCGGCAACCCCAAGGGAAAGATGGACACCATTTTCATTTTTGAGAAATTGAAGACACTTTTAGGCGATTTTAAGCTGCTATGTCAGGAGTAGTACAAGAATTAACCTTGACAACGCAAAAATGTCAATTTACAATGAAATTTAGAATAACATTTGAGCCAATGATAACTTCAAATGAAATCTCTTGGGATTTCATTTTGCGCTTCTTCATGGCTAGGTAATTTGTGTAAAGGGGAGCAATGATGAAAACGAATTGGAAACTTAATATCTTAAGCTTAGTCCCGGTACTGCTTATGATGCTGGTCCTTGTGGGCTGCAGAGCCGGAGTGGAACGATTTGAATTAACAAATTATATAGGGCGTTCGGTTGCATCCTTTGAGAAGAAAACCGGAGTAGAGCTTGGAGAGCAAAGTAACGGTGTCTATGTAATGGAAGATGTGATACAGGCTATGGTTCCTGATGGAGAGGTAACCGCTGTCACACTTTTAAAGGATGCCGGAAAATATACCATATTCGGTGTAGGAATTGGGATGAGCAGAGCAGATACTGAATTAAAATTATTTGAAAAATTCGGCAAGGAGATATCGAAGGCGATTAACTCCGACAACAACTCTGTTACTTCTTCTTATCTTAATAAGGAGGAAGAACTGTATGTTTCCTATGACATCGACGCAGACTCCGTGATCGAACTATCCTATTATAAACTGGAGGCTCCGAAAGAAGAGAAAAATGATGATATTCTGAGTATAAATGCAGGGGAACTGATTGTTATGATCGGTGACAACCGCGTGTATTATAATGAAGCCATGGTATATTTGAAATCAGCGCAGGAAAACTATGAATCGGAGTATGGCAAGAATATATGGGGTGTTGACATTTTAGGAGACGGTAATACTTTTGGCGGCCTAATTAAGGATGAGGTCCTACAGCAGATTACGGAATTGAAGGTTATCAAAAGTAAGGCAGTAGAGCTTGGGATAGCATTGACGGAAGAAGAGCTCGCCGATGTAAAAACCTATGCGAAGGAACATTATGAGGGGATGGCGAGTGAGGATATTGATAGGTATCTAATTACGGAAGAACTATTACAACAGGTCTATGAAGACAATTTACTAGCGGAAAAAGTGTTTGAGTCGCTTACCATCAACGTTGACAATAATGTTGATGATATAGGAACAAAGCAAATTACGGTAATGGATATTTTAATATATGGAACTGATTTTGATGAAGAGGGCAATAGGGTTGCCTATACCGCCCAGGAGAAGGAACAGGCATATGATAAGGCCAAGTCGTTACTCGAACAAGCGAAAACGACAGAGGATTTTTACACTTTGGCTGAAGCTAATTCAGAAGCGGATAACATCGAATACACCTTTGGAAGGGGTGGCGGGCCGACAGACTACAGCGTAGCCTTTGAACAGGCAGCATTTACCTTAAGGACAGGGGAAGTAAGCGATATTATTTCAACAGACTATGGCTGGCATATCCTATATTGTGTGTCGGATTTTAATGCGGATGCTACAACGCAGATAAAGGAAAAGATTATAGAGCAGCGCCGCAATGAAGTGTTCTCTAAGCTCTATACAGAATGGTCTGCAGAGTACGACATCGTGATAAACAGTGAGGCATGGGATGCAGTTACCTATGAAGAATAAGCGAATACTTCATAGCAATTAATAAAAAAAGTAAAAAGCCCTACGCTACCGAGGTATTTTCGATACCATAATCGGTAAGTGTAGGGCTTTTCCTTTATGTCAAGTGAATCGGTTTACTAATTAATCATGTTGATAGCAAGTGGCATGGCCTGCGAATTTATCTTGTAAAAATAATGTTATACGTAATATAAATTCTCGGAAGGATAAACAGCGTCACAAGTTACATCAATACCCAACTTTTTCAAGATCTGCTCATCATTTCTGTTTAACATAATTGTGGCATGTGCCTGTACACCTTTTAACATGGACAGCTTATCGTAGGCTAACTGGGCAGTCGGATTGGTAACGGCACAGATGCTTAGAGCAATCAAGATTTCACTTGCATTGAGATAAGTAATTTTACTGTGTAAATCCTTTTCCTTCAAATCACGTATTGTATTCAAAATGACGGGTGACAGCAAATAGATATCATCACTGATTCCAGCCAGATATTTAATGGCATTGAGTAAGGCAGCCGAGCAGCAATCCATAGTAGAGGAACCTTTGCCGGTGAGTATGTTACCATCCGTTAACTCGAAAGCAATAACGGATATTGTTTCATTGTCGCAGCAGTTTTCTTTTAATTTCGCAGCATATGCTCTTGCCGGGAGTACACATTTGCGATCCTCCTGTTTCAGCCCGACTTCTTCCATAATCACTTTCATACGGGTTAAAGATTCTTCATCCAGAAGACCTTTTTTAAAATCACAGGCTGTAGCAAAATACCTGCGGATAATTTCCTGTTTCGAAGCTTCCACGACAACAGCATCATCAGTAATACCAAAGCCACAACGGTTTACACCCATATCGGTCGGGGATTGATAAACGGATTCTTCTCCTGTAATCTTTTCAATAATTCTTTTAATGACCGGGAACATCTCCAAATCTCGGTTATAATTTATCGTTACCTGATGATACTTTTCAAAATGGAAGTTATCAATCATGTTAACGTCCTTTAAATCGATGGTAGCAGCTTCATAGGCAATATTTACCGGGTGCTTTAGTGGAAGACTCCAAATAGGGAAGGTCTCGAATTTAGAATATCCGGCAGCATGACCCATTTTATACTCATGATAAAGTTGATTTAAGCAGGTTGCTAATTTGCCGCTGTTGGGACCTGGTGCGGTAACAACGACAATCGGTTTGGTAGTAGTTACATACGGATTAATGCCGTAACCGTTCTCACTTACAATGGTATCTACATCTGCCGGGTAACCGGGAATGGGGATATGCTTATACACCTTGATGTTACGGCGTTCCAATTTATTAATGAAGACAGTTGTGGCAGGTTGCTTATTAAAGCGGGTAATTACCACGCTATTTACTTCCAACCCGTAACTGCGTAAATCATCCAGTAAGCGTAGGACCTCCATGTCATAGGTTATGCCGAAGTCGCCACGAATTTTATTACGCTCAATATCTCCAGCATAAACGCAAATAATAATTTCCGCTTGATCCTTCAATTTTTGAAGCAATTTTATCTTGGCATCCTCATCAAATCCCGGTAAAACTCTTTTTGCGTGCTTATCGCCGATCAATTTTCCGCCAAACTCCAGATAAAGCTTGTCATAATTATTGACTCTCTCCAATATATATTTTGATTGCTCCTCAATATACTTCTGTGGATCAAAACCGGTTCTCATATGGTATCCTCCCTTGAACACATTTGTTATAAGTATCGACATATTCGACCTTGTTATTTATATATCGTAATATATAAATATTGTAACTTTTTCGATGCTTTCTATGAAACACGTTAACGGAAAATAATTTTTTCTAAATATTTTCACACCATACTCTATCATAATCGATAATCCTAAAATGTCAAATGTCTTTTTCTGCTTTTACCTTCTTTTTTTATGCTTTTTTAAGCCTCCAAAAATATTTGGAGGAACCCCGCCAATCGATATTCACTACAAAACGACAAATTCATATACTGTATTAAGGAGGAGGTGATTTCATGAATTCAAGCTGTTTGATTATTTTATTATTACTATTATGCTGTGGTAATCAAGAGAGTAGTAGACCAACTCATCGAAGATGCGGTTGACATTATGATAGAAAACGTGTAAATGATAAAAATACCCTGTAAGGTAATCGCGCCATTTTTGGAGTTACCTTACAGGGTATCTCTGCTTTTTGCATGGGAATACTACCTATTACATTACGGGAATATGTGGTAAAATAATTATGACAAGTGAGATTGTCAAGCCTATTCGCGACAAATAGGCCGCCAATTCATCAGCTTATGACAATTTATCTTATTCCAGTAATATTAGCATCTACTTTTAAGATGTTATAAAGTCTGCGAGTGATGAAAATACTATAGTAACAAAGATGTAAATGTATGTCTTTGAAAAAGACCATGTCTTTGAAAAAGACATTAAGCATGCAGATGGAGGTTAATATGTGTGGAAGATATAATTTTACGGTAGAACAGAGCGATGAAATCAGGGAAATTCTTGAGAAGGTCAATGCTAAGTTTCACGGGAAAGAGGCAAGGACCGGTGAAGTCTTTCCTACGAATCAGGTACCGATTCTGATAGAGGAGCTTAAGGAGACTTCACCCGCCTTAAGCATCTGGGGGTACCCCAAATTCGATCAGAAGGGTGTAATTATTAACGCAAGATCGGAAACAGTCTTTGAGAAAAAGACCTTCCGTGACAGCTTGCTTAATAGGCGTTGTATTGTACCCTCTACGGGATTTTATGAATGGGACGGTGAAAAGCGAAAGTTTATGTTTCGGCAGGAAGGAACCAATGCTCTTTACATGGCAGGTCTATATACGTATTACCGGGAAGAGATGCGTTTTGTCATCCTAACCACGGAGGCCAATACTTCGATGAAAGAAGTACACAGCCGTATGCCGCTTGTAATTCCGAAGAAAGAGATAGATACTTGGCTTTTTGACTATAGTGCAACCAACGAAATACTAAAACGGACACCTCCACAGCTAATTAGGGAGGTAGTGTAAATTATTGAAAAGCATAATTCACACTTAGAAGTTTGTGCCTGCGAAATCCTCGGCACAAACTAAATCAAAGGGTAGGCATGTTAGGTTAGTGTAAATTATTGAAAAGCATAATTCACACTTAGAAGTTTGTGCCTGCGAAATCCTCGGCACAAACTAAATCAAAGGGTAGGCAT
>Ga0123337_10002753_pt1 | contig 19646 bp, 15 predicted proteins | sample frozenSSSSmetaG_FD_89792 | JGI IMG/M metagenome (GOLD analysis project Ga0123337, IMG submission 89792) | Glacier valley bacterial and archeal communities from Borup Fiord, Nunavut, Canada, to study Microbial Dark Matter (Phase II) -... | ecosystem: Environmental > Aquatic > Freshwater > Ice >... | reverse complement strand
GGGACGCTCGTCGCGCCGTCTTTGTCGGTTGCAACGCCGCCCATAGCGTAGTGCATGCCGGGGAGAATCGGAATCGGTGCGTCGATTGCATCGATGCCGGTTGCATCGAGGGCGAGTTCGCGACTCTGCGGCAGACGTACGAGCATCTTTTCACGCCCGAGGTGACGTAAGTCGAGCTGCACGCAGCCATCGATGCCACGGCCTTCGAGAATCTCCGTCCACTCCGCCCGCGAGACGACGTCTCGCGAAGCAAGTTCGCCTTTATTCGGCGCGTACTTGAACATGAAGCGTTCGCCGAGTGAATTGAGCAGATACGCTCCTTCACCGCGGGCGGCCTCGGAGAGCAGCACGCCGTTCTCTTTGAGCGAGGTGGGATGGAACTGCACGAATTCCATATCCATGAGCGGGATGCCGGCGCGATACGCGATCGCCATGCCGTCGCCCGTGGATGCGTAGCCGTTGGTCGTCTTTGCGTACACGCGACCGAGACCGCCCGTTGCAAAGATCGTGGCCTTTGCGCTGACCAATTCGAGTTCGCCGTTGCGCATGTTGTATGCCACGACGCCGGCGCCGATGCCATCTTCGATGGCAAGGGCGGTTGCAAAATATTCTTCGTACACTTTGACTTGGAAGCGTTCGAGCTGCTCCCAAAGCGTATGCAGAATGACCAGGCCCGTGACGTCGGCCGAATAGCACGTGCGCGGGGAGCCCGCGCCACCGAAGGGACGCTGCGCGATGCGGCCGTCCGGCAGACGGCTGAAGATGCAACCGCGATGCTCGAGCCAAACGATTTGTTTTGGCGCATCGGCGGTCATCGCTTCGATCGCGTCCTGGTCGCCCAGGTAGTCCGAACCTTTGACGCAGTCGAACGCGTGGTTTTCCGGGGAGTCGTCTTCACGGTTGCCGAGTGCGGCGTTGATGCCGCCTTGCGCGGCGCCCGAATGGCTGCGCACCGGGTGCATTTTCGAAACGATTGCAACGTCGGCGCCGCGTTCGGCGGCTTCAACGGCGGCGCGCATCCCGGCGAGGCCGCCGCCAACGACGACAATATCGTGCTTGATCAAGTGTACGTGCTCCGGCCCAGGAGCTGGGCCCCTCGACAAAGTGCTTGCTGTCCGTCACCGCAAAGGGCGAACAAGACAACATTCTTGCCTGCAAGCATAGCACCCGTCCCTTGGGAGCTATCATTACCTACGTCGCATGTTCTCTAAAGAGAGTCGCCGGAGGTCTTTGCTTTTCGGGCGGTCCGATCGAAGAAGATGTATCGGTTTTTGCCCTGTTCTTTCGCTTCGTAGAGTGCCTCGTCGGCTGCGAAAAAGAGTCCGGGCCCATCCGTACCGTCGTACGGGAACATTGCCACGCCAACCGAGCACTTGACGCCTTCGCGGCGCAGTGCGGTAAAGACGCGTTCCACGCCTTGCTCGGCTTGGTCTCGGTCGACTTGGCTCATCACGATCACGAACTCATCACCGGCATAGCGCGCGACGACGTCGCCTTTTCGTGCCGAGCCGCGTAGGACGTCGGCGAAATTCTTGAGCGCCCAGTCGCCGGCTGCGTGGCCGGAGGAGTCGTTGATTCGTTTGAGGTCGTCCAGATCCAGGATCACGAACGCCAGGGTTGTCTGGTAGCGCTCCGCGTTGAAGAGTTCGCGCTCGAGCAGATCGTTGAGCGCCCGGCGGTTCGACAAACCCGTGAGGTGGTCGGTGAGCGCCAGCCGCTGCGTCTCCTCGAGCAGGCGCTTGGTCTCATTGTAGAGTCGGGCGTTTTCGATCGCGATTGCGGCCTGCGCGGCAAAGTCGAGCAACATCCGCAGCTGCGAATCGTTCACGTCGGTCGTTGGAGGATCGTCCACGTAGAGCAAGCCGCGGACCGTGTTGCGGCTGATCAGGGGCAACATGCAGAACGTCCCGCGTACGTCGCCCAGTGGTGCGTCGTCTTCGGTCGCCGTCCCGAGCGCAAAGTCGGACGTTCCGATGATCATCGCATCAAAGACCGGCCCGGGTCGGAACGCGGCCGGATCGGGCGAGGCAACGACGCTGCCGCTCGCGTCGGTTTCCAGGCGCCGTTTGACCTCGCCACCCTCAACGTCAAACAGAATGACGCGGTTGAATCGAAGCGCTTCGCGGATTCCGCGGAGCACCATCGAGAGGATGTCGTCGATCTCCAAGGTCGAGTTGATCGTGGAGAAGACTTGCTGCAGCACGAAGAGTTCGGCGTTCTGCTGCGCGTATTCGTCGCGTTCGGCGGTTAGTTCGGCGATGCGCCGGTTGAGCGCATCGAGTTCGGATTGCAAAGAAACCCCGTCGACTGCGGCGGTGATGGTTTGGGTGGCAACCGAAGTGTCACTCCGTCCGAACAAACGATTGAACTCCCATTGGAGATTGTTGCAATCGGTTCGGAGGGGTGGAGAAGCACTCCTACGGTATTCTAACCGGAACCCGGCTGCCTGAAAAGGAATCCACGCGTACTGTGAGCGCCTTCGTCCATTTGCACGTCCATAGCGAGTATTCTCTTTTGGACGGTGCCTGCCGCGTCGATGCACTTTGTCGGCGGTCGGCGGAGGACGGATCCCCGGGCGTCGCCTTAACGGATCACGGCGTGATGTTCGGCGCGATGGAGTTTTACTACGCCGCGCGCGAGCACAAGCTGACGCCGATCGTGGGCTGCGAGGCCTATATCGCGCCGCGCGGCCGGTTCGACAAAACGGTCCGCGATGAAGCGCACGTGACGCTCCTTGCCGCGGATCTCGTCGGCTACCGAAACCTGGTGACACTGATCAGCAAAGGGTTCCTCGAGGGATACTACTACAAGCCGCGGATCGACATGGACTTGCTCGCCAAGCACCACGAAGGGCTCATCGTGCTCTCCGGCTGCATGTCGAGCCTCGTGGCGCAGCCGCTGCTCAAGAACGATTATGCGGGCGCGAAGAAAGCGGCCCAGGCGTTCGTCGATATTTTCGGCGACCGATTCTACATCGAGATCATGCGCCACGGCATCCCCGAGCAAGACGTCATCAACGATGGCCTCATCAAACTTGCACGCGAGATGAATTTGCCGCTGGTCGCGACCAACGACTCGCACTATCTCAATCGCGCGGATGCACCGGCCCACGACGTGCTGCTTTGTATCGGCACGGGCAAAACCGTCCAAGACGCCGGACGCATGAAGTTCTACTCCGATGAATTCTACGTCAAATCGAACGACGAGATGCGCGAACTCTTCGCCGACGTTCCCGATGCCTGCGACAACACGGTCGTGATCGCAAACCGGATCGACATCAAGATTCCGGAGAAGATTTTCTATCTGCCCGACTTCCCCGTGCCGATTCGCACGCGCGAAAGGACGGCGTCGGGCCTGGTCGTTCCCGCATCGATCGAACCGTCGCTCTGGTCGCCGCCGACGCTTGGCGGACTGGATATCGCCGTCGTGCCGGACGAGCCGGGAGCGGTTCTGCTTCCGGTCGATCCCGAGGACGTCGTGCCCGCAGTCGTGCTTGCGGAAAACGAATACCAATCGACAGCCGAAGAGTATCTGCGTGAGGTCTGTGAAGTCGGCCTCATCGAGCGTTACGGCGCCGAACGGGTCGCAACCGATCCGGTACTGCGCGAGCGCATGGACTACGAACTGGGCGTCATCAACAAGATGGGCTTTGCATCGTACTTCCTCATCACGTGGGATTTCATCAAATATGCCCGGGATCAGGATATTCCGGTCGGGCCGGGGCGCGGTTCGGCCGTCGGGTCGATCGTGTCGTACGTCTTGCGTATCACGGATCTCGATCCGATCAAGTTCAAGCTGATCTTCGAACGCTTTCTCAACCCGGACCGCATTTCGATGCCCGATATCGATACGGACTTCTGCGTCGAGCGACGTGATGAAGTGATCGAATACGTCACGGCAAAGTACGGCAAAGAGCGGGTCGCACAGATCGTCACGTTCGGAACGATGGCGGCGCGTGCTGCCGTACGCGATGCCGGCCGCGCACTCGGTGTGCCCTTACCCGACGTCGATCGCGTCGCGAAGCTCATTCCCTCCGGACCCACCGGTTTGACGATCGATCAAGCGCTCGCGCAAATCCCTGAGCTCAAAGTGCTCTACGATAGCTCACCGCAGATTCGCAAACTCGTCGATACCGCAAACTCGATCGAAGGCTTGGCTCGGCATGCATCCACGCACGCCGCGGGCGTCGTCATTTCCAAGGGCCCACTGGTCGATTACGCACCACTGATCAAACTCGGCGATGGCGACGTCAACACGCAATACTCGATGGGGTGGGTCGAGAAAATCGGCTTGCTCAAGATGGATTTCCTGGGCTTGCGCAACCTCACCGTGATGAAGTCGGCGCTCGATGAAATCCGCCGCACGACGGATCCGAATTTTGAGCTTGCCAATATTCCCGACGACGACTCCCGCACGTTCGAAATGCTTTCGCGCGGCGAAACGATGGGCGTCTTCCAACTCGAGTCCGACGGAATGCGTCGCGTTATAATCGAGCTGAAACCCAATGCACTCGGCGATATTATTGCGCTCAATGCGCTCTATCGGCCAGGCCCAATGGAGTGGATTCCGCAATACATCGGCAACAAGCACGGGCGCACAAAAGTTACGTACGTGCATCCGATTTTAGAACCAATCCTTTCCGAAACCTATGGCATTGCCCTGTTCCAAGAGCAAGTCATGCAGATCGCTCGCGATGTTGCCGGATTCACGATGGGGCAGGCCGATGAACTTCGAAAAGTCATGGGTAAGAAACAGAAAGATAAGATTCCGGTTTACCGCGAAAAATTCATAGCGGGTGCCGTCACAAATAATATTAGCGCCGAAGTTGCCGATCAGATTTTTGCATTCGTCGAACCCTTCGCGGGATACGGATTCAATAAGTCTCACGCTGCTGCGTATGGCTGGATTGCCTATCAAACTGCCTTCCTCAAGGCAAATCATCCGCTAGCGTACTTTTCTGCTTTGATGACGTCGGTTAAAGACAAGACCGATAAGCTCGTCGACTATATCGAAGAAGCAAAAAAGTTAAAAATACCGGTTTTGCCACCAGACATAAACGCATCGCTCGTAAATTTCGCCGTTGTGAGAAACGAGATTCGCTTTGGCTTAGCAGCGGTCAAAGGTGTGGGCGAGAACGCGGTTAATGCGATTTTAGTAGCGCGAGAGAATGGCGGCCCGTTTACCGATCTCTTCGATCTTGCGCGGCGGGTCGATACGAAGAACGTCAATCGCAAGGCGCTCGAAGCGCTCGTGAAGTGTGGCGCTTTCGATACGTTGCCAGGCAATCGCGCACAGTTGCTCGAGGCGATCGATTCGGCGCTCGATATCGCGAACCGAGCAACGCGCGATCGCGAATCGGGTCAGGTTTCGCTCTTTGGCGAGGTCGAGGATTCGGCGCCGGCTCTCGCCCCATCGTTGAAGATCATGCCGCCGCCGACGACGCTCGAAGCGCTCGCCTGGGAGAAGGAGACGCTCGGGATTTTCATCTCGGGTCATCCGCTCTCGGATGTGGCGGAGGCACTCGTACGGGCCGGAGCGACGCCGGTCAAGGACTTGCGCGCGCTCGATGATGATGCGCCGGTCAGTGTCGCCGGGCTCGTGACATCGGTACGGCGGACGATGACGAAGTCGCAATCGCAGATGCTCATCGCCGTGGTCGAAGACATGACGGGGAGCATCGAGTGCGTCGTGTTTCCCAAACAGTACGCGGCGCTGCAAAGTCACTTCGTCGAGGATGCAATCATCGTGATGCAGGGTCGACTGCGCTTGCGCGAGCGTCGCGGCTCCGTGCCCGGCGAGGAAACACCGCTCGAACTCAGCGTGACCGTCAACGACGTCAAGCCCTTCGAGCGCCGTTCCGTGCCCCCACCGCAGCAACTCACCGGGTGGCACCTCAACGTAACCAAGCGCGATCAAATCGATGACCTCGCGCAACTGATCGAGACGGCGCCGGGTCACGTGCCCGTCGTGCTCCATATTGCAAGCGATCAAAAGCGGATCCCCAAAGGCATCTCGCCGGGTGTGGTCATCCGCAGCGAACTCGAACGAATTTTCGGGCTTGGCAACATCCGCCTGGGACCGCCGTAAGATGCGTCTCCCCGCCGGTGTGCGCGATTGGCTGCCGCACGAACTCGTTCGCAAACGCGAAATCGAGCAGACGATGCGCGCGCTCTTCGGGCGCTGGGCGTATCAAGAAGTCGCGACGCCGAGTTTCGAGCGTTTCGATGTGCTCGAGATCGGTCTCGGTCGCGAATTGACCAAAGAGTCGTTTCGCTTTGCCGATCGACGCGCGACGGCGCTTGCGCTACGACCCGAAATGACGACGCCGATCGCGCGGCTGGTGTCGACCCGAATGCGTGAGGCGCCGCTGCCGCTTCGTCTTTCGTATGTTGCGACGGCCTATCGCTATTACGAACAGCCGCAAGAAGGCAAGATGCGCGAGTTTACGCAGGCGGGCGTCGAACTCATCGGCCCCGGCGGCGTCGACGCCGATGCGGAAGCGCTCTTCATGGCGATCGAAGCGATGGATCAGGTCGGCTTGCCCGATGCACACTTCGATATAAACGATGCCTCGATCGTGGATGGCATTCTCGAAGGCCTCGGTCTTGCACCCGAGGTGATGCCCGTTGCGAAAGGCTTCATGGCCGATCGCAATATCGTTGCGCTGCGATCGTTCGAACGACCGGAACTCGTGGCATTTGCGATGAGTCGTGGCGGCCGAAACGTGACCGCTCGCGCCCGCACGGTGTGCCGCACCGACACCTCGCTTGCCGCCCTCGATCGGATCGACGCGCTGCTCGCGCGCGCCGATGGGCTCGGCTATGCGGATCGCGTGTCGGTCGATCTTGCGCTGTTGCGCGATCTCGAATACTATACCGGTTTTCTCTTCGAGGGTTCCGTGCCTGAGGTTGGTTTTTCGCTCTGCGGCGGCGGTCGGTATGATTCGCTCTTGCCGCGCTTCGGCTACGACGCGGCCGCCGTCGGCTGGACGGCGGAAATCGAACGGCTGCTGATCGCCCTCGAACGGCGCGGCAGACACGTCGATCGCAAGCGTCCACGCATCGATGTCATCGTAAGCGGGTCGGATGTGGTCGCGGCGCGGGAACGTGCGGCCGGCAACGTCGTACGCTTCGCCGGCGCGACGCTGAGCGACGAAGAACTGCTGGCGGACGCGCGCGAGCACGGCATTCCGCGCGTCGTCATCGCGAAGAACGGAGCGGTGCGCGAACTGCACGTCGATCTGCATCCAGCCGAACGGCTTCCGCGTCCGGTTTCGTCACGCAGAAGTGAGGGCTCGTAGTGGCCGTTCCACACTCGCGCCAGACCGATCGCCTCGTCATCGCGATGCCGAAGGGCGCGCTCTATGCCGATGCTGCGGACCGTTTGCGCAAAGCGGGGATCGACATACCGGTCGATGTCGGTCGTAAGCTCACCGTCATCACGCCGGATGATAAAGCCGAACTCTTGTTCTTGCGTCCGACCGATGTCCCGGCCTACGTCGAGTTCGGTGCGGCCGACTGCGGCATCGTCGGGAAAGACGTGCTGTGGGAAAGCGATCGGCACGTCTCGGAGTTAGCGGATCTCGGTTTCGGCTATTGCCGCCTGGTCGTCGCCGCACGCCGCATCGATCGTTACCACGAAGGCGCGCCGTTCCCGACGTTCTTGCGCGTTGCAACGAAATTCACGCGCTCGGCAGAAACGTATTTCTCCGAACGCGATCTGCCCGTGCAACTGATTCCGCTACACGGTTCGGTCGAACTCAGCCCACTCGTGGGTCTTGCCGATGCGATCGTCGATCTGGTTGCCACGGGCACGACGCTGCGCGAGCACGACATGGTGGTGGTGGATGAAATCGCGGAAAGTACGGCGCGATTCGTCGTAAACCCCGTGCGCTTCCGCGCAAAATATGACGCGCTCATGGCGCTCCTCGAACGATTAGAAGGACAACCCGTATGATCATTATCGACGCGCACGATCGCGCGGCGCTCGCACGTTTGTACGCCAGCGGCTGGGATCCGCCGCGTGTCGTGCGCGAAACGGTCACGAACATTCTCGAGGACATCCGTACCGGCGGCGATGCTGCGGTCGTCGGCTACACGAAGAAGTTCGACGATTCCGAGGCAACGATCGCCGGAATGCGGGTCGATATTCCGGCACGCGAGAACGCGCGCGGTCTCGTTCCCGAGCAAATCGCCGCGGGTCTCGAGATCGCTCGCGAACGCATCGCCGAGTTTCATACGGCCCAGAAACCGGCGGATATCTCGTACCGCAGCGATGATGGAACGTATAGCGCGTTCGTGTACCGCCCGCTTGCGAGCGTCGGATCGTACGTTCCGGGCGGGAGCGCACCGCTGCCTTCATCGGTGCTGATGGCAGCGGTTCCCGCGAAAATTGCGGGCGTGGAGCGCGTCGTCGTTGCGACGCCGCCGCAACGCGACGGCTCGATCAACTCCGCGATTCTCTATGCGTGCAGTCTCTGCGGCGTCGATGAACTCTACGCGGTCGGCGGAGCGCAAGCAATCGGTGCACTCGCCTACGGCACGGCGACGATCGCGCCAGTCGACAAGATCGTTGGGCCGGGGAACGTGTACGTGACCGAAGCCAAACGCCAAGTGTTCGGAATTTGCGGGATCGATGGGCTCGCGGGACCATCCGAAGTCCTCGTCGTTGCCGATGCGCAAGCCAAGCCGACCTTCGTTGCCGGTGAGATTCTCGCGCAAGCCGAGCACGATCCACTCGCACGCGTCGCGGCCGTCTCGAGGGATCGCGCGCTCCTCGCGGCGGTCAGCGATTTACTCGACGGCGACTTCGCACGGGAAACCGGACGCGGCGAGATCGTTCAAAAAGTCCTACGTGACGGCACGTATTTGATTCACGCGAAAACCGAAGCCGAGATTTACGACGTAATCGAACGGTTTGCACCCGAGCATCTCTCGCTACAAGTGGCCGACCCACACGCCATGATTCCACGGATCCGCCGAGCCGGCGCCATCTTCATCGGCAACGATACGCCGGTTGCGGCGGGCGACTATATCGCCGGAAGCAATCACACGCTGCCGACCTCGGGCGCCGTGCGGTTCTCGTCGGGCTTGCGGACGCTCGATTTCGTTCGTTCGATGTCGATCATCGAGAACAGTCGTGCGCGCATGCACGGCGACCGTGAAGTGCTCGCGGCGCTGGCGAATTTCGAAGGTCTTCCGGCGCACGCGCGCACGGCGCTCTTGCGCGAATGAAAAAGCTGCTCGCGCTGGACCTCGATGGCACGGTCGTCGGGCCGGGGCCTTCGATCACCGATGCCGTCGTCGCAGCGGTCGCGCGCGCCCATGCTGCGGGCATCGCCGTTACCGTCATCACCGGACGCATGTTCGCCGCAGCGAAGCCGTTCATCGATCGGCTGAATCTCACCGGCCCCGTCGTATGCTATCAAGGCGCGGTGATCTTCGATGCGAAGAGCGGCGCGGTGCTTGGGCGCACGCCGGTCGAGCGCGGTGTCGCGCGTGAGATCCTAGCACAGGCCCTCGTCGATCGAATTCACGCGCAGTGCTACGCCGATGACCGACTCTATCTCGATGCGGTGAACGCCTGGTCGCAACTCTATATCGATCTCGCTCGCGTCGAACCGATTATCGTGCCCTCACTCGTCGCCGCGTTTGCCGATCGCGATAGCGACAAAATCGTTCTCGTCGACGCGCCCGAACGTGCGAGCGCTTACGTGAAGGTGGTGCAAGAACGGCTCGGCGAGCGCGCCTACGTAACGCGTAGCAATCCCGAATTTGTCGAAATTCTCAACCCGCGCGTGAGCAAGGGTACCGCGCTTGCATTCGTAGCGGATCACTACGGTGTTGCGCTCGCGCAGACGATCGCGGTTGGCGATTCGTGGAACGATCTGCCGCTCTTGGAGGCGGCAGGTTTTGGCATCGCAATGGGTTCGGGGCCACCCGAATTACTCGCGCGTGCCGATGCCGTCGTCGCCGACGTGTCCCATGATGGCGTCGTCGAGGCGATCGATCGGTACGCGCTGCGGTGAGTTCGGGGGCGAAGGATCTGCGGCGCCGGACGAAGCGTTCGCCGCTCGTACGACTGCGGATCTTTGCGTTTTTCATCATCGTGCTCGGCATACTTGCGGCGTGGGGCGGCTTTGCGATTGCGACCTCACCGGCATTTCACGTCGGCGCGGTCGCGGTCACCGGCAACACGCGCGTTTCGACGGCGCGAATTCTTAGCGCCGCACGTATCGACTCGACCGCAAACGCGTGGTTACTCAACCAAAACGAAATCGCCGCGCGCGTCGAAGCGATTCCCTGGATCGATCGCGCGCGCGTCTCGCGGACGCTCCCGGCGCGCGTCGAACTCGTGATCACCGAGCGTGTGCCTGCGGCGTGTCTGCAAGCCGGACGTCTCGTCACGATCGATGCAACGCAGCGCGTACTCGCTCTAAGGTGCCTCTCGCCGCTGCTCACACAGCTCGCGGTTCCGCTCAAGAAACAGCCGGTCCCGGGGGAGACGATCCTCGATGCGCGGGTCGGGCAACTCGTCCGCGATCTCGCCATCCTGACGACGGCGGCCGTTCCCGTCCGGTCGCTATACTTCGATCGCTTTGCCTCGCTGGTTGCGATCGACCCCCATGGGGACGTGCTGAAATTCGGCGAGGACGGCGATCTTGCGAAGAAAGCCGCGTTGATCGAACCGATCCGGCTTGCGACCCAAATACACGGGCGCTCGCTGCGTGCGATCGACGTTCGGGCCCCCCAAACGCCCGTTGTCGAGTACCGTTAGGAACGACTCTCAACAAGGGCAAAAGCCCACGGTTTAGTAGGAGAACGGCTTTCGAACCACAATATCTTGGGGCGTGACCGCAAAATGAAATATGAGACGGTAGCCGGTCTCGACATCGGGACCACCAAAACGTGCGCCGTCGTCGCTGCCATCGGACCGGAAGGCCTCGAGATCATCGGGGTTGGCGAAGCACCCTCAACCGGCATCCGCAAAGGCGTCGTCACCGATCTCGAAGAGACGGTCAAAGCGATCGAGGCCGCCACTGAAAAAGCCGAGCGCATGGCCGGTGTGCACATCTCGCACGTCTACGTCGGCGTCACGGGCGGACACATTCAATCGACCAACAACCGCGGCGTGGTCGCGGTGACGGGCGACGAACGCGAAGTCGTGGGCGCCGACGTGAAGCGCGTCGTCGAAGCATCGAAGATCATCAACCTTGCAGCCGATCGCCAGATCGTCCATGCGCTGCCGCGCCACTTTACGGTCGACGGCCAAGACGGCGTTACCGACCCCGTCGGCATGTCGGGCGGTCGACTCGAAGTCGACACGCACATCGTCACGGGCGGCACCACGTTTATTTCGAACGTCCTCAAGTGCGTGCATCGCGCCGGACTCGAAACGGCGGGCATCGTGTTCGAGCCGCTCGCGAGCTCGGCTGCTACGTTACTGCCCGAAGAGAAACACATCGGCGTGATTCTGCTGGACATCGGTGGCGGCACGACCGACATCGCGGTGTACAGCGGCGGCGGAGTGATCCACACCGCGACGATTCCGGTCGGCGGAAACATTCTCACCAACGACATCGCGCTCGGCTTGAAGACGACGTTCGCGGAAGCGGAAAACATCAAGAAGACGTATGCCTCGGGCGCCGCGCGGGTCGAGGATCCAAACGACGATACGATGACGTTCTCGGTGAAGACGCTCGATGGCCGCACGTCGCGCGAAATGACCGGCGCGCAATTGCGCTCCATCGTCGTGCCGCGCGTGTTGGAGATTTTTCGCATGGTCAAGGCGAACATCGTGGCGAGCGTTCCGCGCGACCAGATCTTGGGAGAGGTCGTGATCACCGGCGGCGGCGCGCGCTTACGCGGCATCGACGCGTCGGCATCCGATTTCTTCGGTCTCCCTTGTCGGATCGGCATTCCGACCACCATCGCCGGTCTCAACGATACGATCGCACAACCGGAGTACGCGACGGCCGTCGGCCTCGTTCTCTTCGGGCCGCGCGGCGAAGGCGCACCTCACCTGGCTACCCGGACCGCACCAAACCCGTTCGCGCGGATGTGGACGTGGCTCGGCGGGCTGTGGAACTAGAACAAACCTCGCTCTTTCCGGAGGATCCAACCACGATGGCTGATGCAAAACGCTTCGTTCCCGAACACGCGGCAACGATCAAGGTCATAGGGCTCGGCGGCGGCGGCTGTAACGCGATCAATCGGATGATCGAGCAAGGCTTAGCCGGTGTCGAATTCTACGCGATCAACACCGACGTCCAAGCGCTCCGTAACGCGAAGACGAACAACACCGTGCAAATCGGCACGGGCCTCACGCGCGGACTCGGTGCGGGCGCGAATCCGAACATCGGTCGCGAAGCAGCCGAAGAATCGCGCGAAGATCTCGCGATGATTCTCGACGGTGCGGATTTGGTCTTTATCACCGCCGGCATGGGCGGCGGCACGGGCACGGGCGCAGCCGGCGTCGTTGCGGAACTGGCGCGCGAATCCGGCGCGCTTACCGTCGCCGTCGTGACGAAGCCGTTCTCGTTCGAAGGCCGCAAACGCATGCAGCTCGCCGAACACGGCATCAAAGAACTCGAATCGAAAGTCGATACGCTCATCACGATTCCAAACGAGCGCATTCTGCAGATCATCGAGAAGCGTACGCCGCTGCAAGAAGCGTTCACGTACGCCGATGACATCCTGCGCCAAGGTATTCAAGGGATCAGCGATCTCATCACGCAGCCCGGGCTCATCAACCTCGACTTCGCCGACGTCAAGACGATCATGACGGACGCGGGTTCGGCCATGATGGGCATCGGAGAGGGTTCGGGCGAACATCGCGCGGCCGACGCAGCGCAAAAGGCGATCGCCTCACCGCTGCTCGAGACGACGATCGAAGGCGCGCGCGGCGTGATCTTCAACATCACCGGCGGCACCGATCTCTCGATGTACGAAGTGAACGAAGCGGCCGAAATGATCTCGCGCGCGGTCGATTCCGAAGCGCAAATCATTTTCGGTGCGTCGATCGACCCGACGATGCAAGGCAAAGTTCGCGTCACGGTCCTCGCCGCGGGTTTCGGTTCGCGCCCGCATCGCGGGATGTCGATGTCCGGCAGCAATGGGATCGAGTTTGACAAAGTCGCCCCGGTCAACATGGACGATATCGAAGTTCCGGCATTCCTTCGCTACCGTAGTTAGCACGTAAACGGATACAGAAAAGCGGAGTCGTCGAAGGGCTCCGCTTTTTTTGTACCAACGCGATCCCCATGCAGACCGCTCATATTCGAGGAAATGGTTGACCATCGACCCGACGCCTAGCGACTCTTTTCTCGCAGCGGCGCAGGCTGAGCCCCACGATGCTTCGTATTCGAATGGGTATGGACACCATCGCAATCGACGCCATCGGACAGCATGCAATCGAACTTCGGCGTGAGATTCATCGCCATCCGGAGCTTGGTTTCGAAGAAGTCAAGACCGCCGCCCTGATCGAGCGCGAACTCGATGCGCTCGGAATCGAGCATCGGCGTGTAGCGAAGACGGGTGTGATCGGGGTCGTGCGCGGTGCGCTTCCCGGCAAGACGGCGGCGATCCGCGGCGATATGGATGCGTTGCCGTTGCAAGAAGATTCGGGCGATCCGAATAGCTCGGAGGTCGCAAACAAAATGCACGCGTGCGGACACGACTCGCACGTCGCGATGGTGCTCGGCGCGGCGCGCGAATTACACGAGAATCGTGCGACGCTGCACGGCAACGTCGTGTTGCTCTTTCAACCGGCTGAGGAAGGTCCAGGCGGTGCGGAGCCGATGATCGCGGAAGGCGCGCTCGACGATCCGAAGGTCGACGCGGTTGCGATGCTGCACGTCGACGTCCGCATCCCGACGGGAACGGTTTCGATTACGCCGGGGCCCGTGAATGCTGCGGCCGACGAAGTGCACATCACGATTCGCGGCAAGGGAGGGCACGGTGCGGCCCCGCACAAGGCGTGGGATGCGATCCCCGCTGCCGCCGCAACGATTCTTGCGCTGCAAAACGTCGCCGCTCGTGAAACCGATCCACTCGCCTCGATCGTGGTTACGATCGGAACGATCGAAGGCGGATTTCGCAACAACATCATCGCCGACCGCGTGCACATGACCGGAACCGTGCGCACCACCGACCCGGTGCTGCGCAACGAAGTCGAAGGGCGCCTGCGCCGGATCGTCGACGGCGTAACGGCAGCGTACGGCGTGAAGGCGGAATTGACGATGATGTACGGTTACCCGCCCGTGGTCAACGATGTCGCGCTTGCGGAGAATCTCGCAGCGCATTTGCGCGCGACGACGCCGATTACCGTCGCGCGCCTCTCGCCCACCATGGGCGCCGAGGATTTCGCGTATTTCGCTCAGCGTGTTCCCGGCGTACTGATTCGTCTTGGCGTGTACAACGAGGCCGTCGGCTCGACGTTTTACGTTCATAGCCCCCAATTCAAGCTCGACGAGGGCGCCATTCCGGTTGGAATCCGCACGCTGGTCGCCTTCGCTCGCGGTGTCACGTCGGGAGAAATTTCCGCCGGCGGCTGAAGCCGTACCCGACCGTGGGCGACCTCACATCCCCGCCGGTCAGCCCTTGGTACGCTCACCGAGACTTATTCGGCGTGGCCGGTAGGCAAGTGGATGGAGGGTACTCACGTGGCAGTAACGGAGCGGAAGCAGCTGGGCATCGAGCAGCAGTTGCGCGCCGAACGTGATTTGCGCCTGATCGAGGCATTCAACGCCGGTCGCCGCGATGTGTTCGACGAGCTCGTGAAAAATTACGAATCGACCGTGCATCGCGTGTTGGGCCAACTCAACGTGCAAACGGGCGATGTCGAAGATCTCACGCAAGAAGTGTTTCTGCGCATTTATCGCAATATCCATCGGTTCCGCGGCCAATCGTCGTTCTACACGTGGCTCTACCGGATCACCGTCAACGTGTTTTTCGATCACAACAAAAAACGCAAACGCGCGGACGTTCGGCTCTCACGTTTGCAAAATGCGTTAGTCGATGTTTCGAACGCTCGTCCCGAGGCTGACGATCCGTTTTTCGCGACGTATAATGCGATCACGCGGGAAGAATTCTCGCACGCAATCGACACGTTGCCGGAGCCGTTCCGAGCGGTCGTTGCGATGCGCGAAGTGCACGATCTGAGCTATGAAGAGATCGCCCTACAGACGGGGATTTCGATCGGCACGGTCCGCTCGCGGCTCTCGCGCGCTCGGCAGCGGTTGAAGGAGCTCCTTCGCCCCATCCTCATCGAAGCGGCCGCTTAGAGATCACGCCTGCCACAAGTGCTTGTGGCAGGCGTGATCCAGACCACAATCCCTTGTGGTCTCGCGCAGGCTGGTGCGGCCGTGTGGCGAAGGACGACCAATGGCGATTCCGCAAATATCGTTCGATCGCCCCGGCGCACTCCATTGCAGTCAAGATGTTGCCTCATCGGCTGAATCCGCGTTCGCGCTCATGTGCGAAGTCGAGAAGTGGCCGGTCTGGCTCTCGTTCCTTCGCAGTGCGCGGCGGCTCGATCCGCTAAAGATGCTCGGTCTCGGTGACGAGGTCGCGATTCGCTCGGCGATACCGGGCGAAGAAGAAGAACTCTTCGAGGTCGATCAATACATCGAGAACCATATCGTGTCGCTCGTCGGCGCGTATTCGGTTCGTCGGCGGATCGATTTACGCGTCGAGCGGAAGACCGAGCGTTCGAAGATCGTCGTTCGCATCGATTATCCCACGTACGGCGGAGCGATCGGTCGCTTGATCGACCGCATCACGGTGCGCCCCAAACTCGAGGGTGCACTTGGCGACTCGCTCGTTCACTTCAAGGGCCTCTGCGAATACGATCGCGGCCCCGATGCGTTGCTGGAAGACTTTTAGCAGTCATTGACCCGTAGTGCCAGCTTTTGCTACACTACCGCCTAGTGCAGCTCTGCCCCCCGGAGAACGACGTGCCCCTCTACGATTACAAATGTGCCAAATGCCAAGAGACGACCGAAGTGCGTCATGGCTTCAAAGAAACGTATGGGGAACCGTGCCCCAAGTGCGGCGGGAAGCTCAATCGCGTCTTCAATCCGGCCGGCATCGTGTTCAAAGGCTCGGGGTTTTATATCAACGACTCGCGTCCGGCGCCCGCCTCGGAATCGAAGAGTGAGCCGAAGAGCGAGCCGAAGAGCGAACCCAAGACGGAGACCAAGAGTAAGAGCGATACCGCAGCGTAGGCCGGTCGCTTCGTGATTTCTTCAACGACGCTCGGACTTTGGTTTGCGGGCGTCGTTGGATTTATCCTGATCGATTTGATGGTGGTCGCGGCCATCCGACTGGTGCGCGCCGCGAAGCACCTTGAAGCGCACGCGGCGAGGCTGGCGGAACTGCCGCCCGGGATCGATCCGGCAAAAACCACCGCCTCGCTCAACCGGCTGAATCGCTGTAGCGCACAGACGGGTCTGCTGCGAGAACGCATGGACGCAGCGATGGCGATACTTCGCGTTGGCCCGCGTATTCGGATCGAGGATTTGTCGCCGGTGGTCGCATCGTTCTTGGACGATCTCGCTCGGCTGCGAGCGCGCTAAGAATCTGGCGGTTTCGGCCCCGGCGGTGCAAACGGCGGCGGCTCGCTCGGCGGTAAACCGAACGGTTCGGCTGCCGCGGGTGGCGCGCCGAAGGGATCGACCGGCGCTGCGGGCGGTTCGGGCGGTTCCCACGCCCAGGCGGGAGCGGGAGCTGCCGCTGCGGGCGGCATGCCAAACGGCATTTCGGGCGGCGAGGACTGCGGCACGGCAAACGGTGGACCGAAGGCGGGGGCGGGACCGGCCGGTGCCCCCGGCGGCATTCCAGGCGCTGCTTCGGGCATTCCGCCAAAGCGGAACGGGCCGCTCTGGCGCGTTTCCGGCAACGGATTCACCGGCGGCATCATCGATTCGCTCGACACATCGCCCGTCGGTTTGAATGAGAATGCGGCTGGCAGCCCCGGCGGTCCACCGGCGTCCGCCGGAACCGCCATTGGAACGAACGGGGCACTTGGCACGGGTGGAATCGGCGCTGCGGGCGTGAACGGCGGCGGTGCGGCGGCTGCGGGCGGCTGCGAGAATGCGCTCGGCAAGGCGCCCGGTGCGATCGGCGCCGGCGGCAATGACTTTGCGATGACCGCCGGAGGCGGCGCCGGGGCTTGCGGATTGTGGGCAAACGCTGCGATCGCCGCGTCGTTTGCGCGCTTGTTGCGTTCGGCCGAATCTTCGCGTAGGCGCGTTCCGGCGCCATCGACGGGGATTTCGCCCACCGGTGCGGCGACGAGCACGTAGCGCGCCTGCGGCAATAAGTGTCCACCGGGACGCTTCGCGAGTTCGCGCAGCTCTTCGAGATACGCCTCAGGTGTCTCTTCGATTTCCATCGTTTCGAGGATCAAGCGAACCGTGTCGTCGATGTATTCGCGCGGCGGTACGCGCATGAACGAATACGTGGCGCTCGTAACGTCGGCTTTCACAACGGTCAACAGCTTTTTCCAATAATCGAGTTGCTGGTAATACTCGAACGCGCCGAGTTCGCGTTTGGCGCGTGAATAGAGCGCGGCGATGCGGCGCCCGAGTGCATCGCTCGGCGGCGCGGGTTCGACGATGACGACGCGCTGGCCGACGCGCGAGAGTTCGGAGACGATCTGCGCGTGGAAAAACGGATCGACTTCATGCAGATAGTAAAATGCGATTGCCGCATCATAGGTATTTTCGCGCGCGGGAATCGTCGTGGTACTTCCTCGCACCGTCTTGACGCCGACGTCCGCAAGCGTGCCGAGGCGTTCGCCATCCGATTCGATGACCGTCACGTCGGCACCGATTTGCATCGCGCGCACGAACCAGAGCGGGTCGATGCTCGCGCCCGCGAATAGCACGGATTCGCCTTTGCGGATCGCCATGGCATCCCAGACCAACTGGTCGATGCGGTGCGATTCGCGTTCGAATTCCTCGGCTAAGACTGTGCTTTGTTCCATATCTCCTGGAAATCCGGAAAGCTGATGGCGATCGGCGTCGCGTCGTCGACGACGATATTCCCCGTTCCAGCCGCAAGTACCGCCGCGCTCATGGCAATTCGGTGATCGCCCGCGCTAGCAACCGGAGCGGTCGCTTCATGCAAAACGGCGGGTTCGATGGCGAAACCATCGGGGCGTTCTTCGATATTCGCGCCCACGACGCGCAGGAGGTTAGCGAGCGTCGCGATACGGTCGGATTCTTTTTGACGGAGCTCTTGTGCGCCGCTAACGACGCTGCGCGAGCGCGCGAACGCCGCTGCGACGCCGAAGACCGGCAATTCGTCGATCATACGCGACACGAGCGCGCCTTCGATCGATGTTCCCTCGAGCGCCGATGCGATCACGCGAACGTCGGCGATCGGTTCGCCGCCGACTTCGATTTCGTTTTCGTAGCTGATGTTCGCGCCCATCGCGCGCAGGGCGTCGACGATTCCCGTGCGCGTTGGGTTGACGCCGATACGCTCGACCGTTAGATCGCTGCCCGGCGTGATCGCCGCGGCAACGAAGAAGAAGGCCGCCGCGGAAATATCGCCGGGCACTTCGATTTCGGTGCCGATCAGCGGGCGCGGTTCGAAGGTGACCGTCTCCCCGTTCCACTCGACCGACGCACCGAATCGCTGCAGCATCCGTTCGGTATGATCGCGACTGAATTGATCGCCGGTGATGTGAACGGGTCCGCTGGCGTTGAGGTGTGCGAGCAGAATCGCCGATTTGACCTGCGCGGAAGGCACCGAGAGTGCGAACGTCGCGCCCGGTGGATTGCGTACGCCGACGATCGTTGCGGGTAGTCGACCGCCGGTCGTCTCGATCTGTGCGCCGATCGTTCGCAGCGGTACGGCGACCCGTTCCATCGGGCGTCGCCGCAGCGATTCGTCTCCGGTAAATGTAGCCCGGATTCCGGCGCCCGCGATCAGCCCCATCAGCATACGTGCGGTGGATCCGCTGTTGAGACAATCGATGACTTGCACGGGATCTTGCAGCGTGCCGCCGGTCACGACAAGCGTCGCACCGTTATCGCGGCCGGCCCAATGCTGAATGCGAATGCCCATCGCCGCAAGCGCCTCGCGCGTTGCGCGCACGTCGGCCCCGCGATTCGCGTTCGAGATCACCGTCGTGCCGCGCGAAACCGCCCCGAACAAGAGTGCGCGGTGCGAGATCGACTTGTCTCCGGGAACGCGCACGCGGCCACGTAGCGCGCCGCGACCGAACGTTGCAGCAGTGGTCATCATCGACAAAAAGTACCTTGGGGAAGGTGGGACTCGAACCCACATGAGCTCACACTCGGTCGCTTTTGAGGCGACTGCGTATACCATTTCGCCACTTCCCCGACCCCGGGCACGTTCGCGGAACCGATCCTGCGCCCTTGTCCGCGTGCGAGCACCGCCTGCGCCGCCTCGGGAGACGCGGCGGTCTCGAAACGGTAGGTCATGTGGCGAACCGGGCCGGGCGTCAGACGCAAGCGGGCAACGAGCGACCCATCGCCCACGCTAGCGTTGGCCTTTTCGATGTCGCCGTGCGTCCAGGTGACCGCGATGAGATCGTGCGTGACGAGGTTGTAGACGCCGACACCGTCACCATCGATCGATAGCGTCGCGGGCTCGAAGGGGCGGACGTCGCGT
>Ga0123337_10002750_pt1 | contig 19653 bp, 15 predicted proteins | sample frozenSSSSmetaG_FD_89792 | JGI IMG/M metagenome (GOLD analysis project Ga0123337, IMG submission 89792) | Glacier valley bacterial and archeal communities from Borup Fiord, Nunavut, Canada, to study Microbial Dark Matter (Phase II) -... | ecosystem: Environmental > Aquatic > Freshwater > Ice >... | reverse complement strand
CTGATGCCCAAGACCATCGCCGGCCAGAAAATCAACTACATCGTGCTGGACGACGCGTCCGACACCACCGGTGCGGTCAGCAACACGCGCAAGCTGATCACCGAAAGCAAGGTCGACATCATTTTGGGCTCGACCATCACGCCGAACTCGCTGGCGATGATCGACGTGGTGGCCGAAGCGCAGACGCCGATGATCTCGATGGCCGCCTCGGCCCGCATCGTGGAGCCGCAGGACGCCAAGAAGCGCTGGGTTTTCAAGACGCCGCAAAACGACATCATGATGTCGCTCGCGATTGTCGAGCACATGGCCAACAGCGGCATCAAAACCGTCGCCTTCATCGGCTTTGCCGACGCCTACGGCGAGGGCTGGTTCCAGGAATTCAGCAAGGCCGCAGCGCTGAAAAAACTGCAGGTCGTGGCCAGCGAACGTTACGGCCGCACCGACACCTCGGTGACCGGGCAGGCCCTCAAGCTGATGGCGAGCAAGCCTGACGCGGTGCTGATTGCCGGGTCCGGCACGCCAGCGGCGCTGCCGCAAAAAACGCTCAAGGAACGCGGCTACGCAGGCAAGATTTACCAGACCCACGGCGTGGCCAATGCCGACTTTTTGCGCGTGGGCGGCAAGGACGTCGAGGGCACCTTCCTGCCGGCCGGCCCGGTGCTGGTGGCCGACCAGCTGCCGGCCAGTCACCCGGTGAAGAAGTCGGCGCTGGCCTATATCGCCGCCTACGAGGCCGCCCACGGCAAGGGCTCGGTGTCCACCTTTGGCGCGCACGCCTGGGACACCGGCGTGTTGATGGCGGCCGCGGTGCCGGTGGCGCTGAAAAAGGCCAAGCCCGGCACAGTGGAATTTCGCATCGCGCTGCGCGACGCGCTGGAGCAGGTCAAGGAGCTGCCGGGCGCCCACGGCATCTTCTCCATGTCCGCTACCGACCACCTGGGACTGGACCAGCGCGCCCGCGTGATGGTGAAGATTGAAAAGGGTGCCTGGAAATACCAGCCCTGATGCGCTTGCGCTGACGCTGCAAAGGGGCATCGCCGTGCGGTGCCCCTGTTTCTAACCCCGGTCCTTCAGGGACCCAAACCGGTATAGCTCATGGATCTGCAGATTGCCCTGGTGCTGGCGCAGGACGGCATCGTCAATGGCGCGGTCTACGGACTGATGGCCCTGGCCCTGGTGCTGGTGTTTTCGGTCACGCGCGTCATTTTTATTCCGCAAGGCGAGTTGGTGGCCTTTGCCGCCCTGTCGATGGCGGCCCTGCACACCGGCGGTGTGCCGCACACGCTGTGGCTGCTGCTGGCGCTGGCGCTAGCCACGTTGCTGACCGAGGCTTGGCGCTACCGGCGCGGCGCGGCGGTAGACTGGGGCGCAACGCTGCTCTGGACCGTGGCGCTGCCTGGCGTGGCCTGCGTGCTGGTGCTGCTGCGCCCCACGTCGGTGCTGGCGCAGGCGCTGGCCACCTTGTCGCTGGTGGTGCCGCTCGGGCCTTTGCTGTACCGGCTGGTGTACCGGCCGCTGGCCGACGCCACGGTGCTGATGCTGCTGATCGTGTCGGTGGCGCTGCACGGCGTGCTGGTCGGGCTGGGGCTGCTGTTTTTTGGCGCCGAGGGCTCGCGCACCCCGGCTTTTTCCGAGTTGAGGTTCGAGGTCGGCGGGCTGACGGTGACCGGCCAGGCGCTGGTCGTCGTCGGCGTTGCGCTGGTGCTGGTGGTGGCGATGTACCTGTTTTTCGAGCGCTCCATCATCGGCAAGGCGCTGCGCGCCACCGCCATGAACCGCGTGGGCGCGCGGCTGATGGGGATTCCGACCGAACTGGCCGGCGACCTGAGCTTTGCGCTGGCGGCGCTGATAGGCGCCGTGTCGGGCCTGCTGATCGCGCCGCTGACCACCGTGTACTACGACACCGGCTTCCTGATCGGCCTGAAGGGCTTTGTCGCCGCCATCATGGGCGGTCTGGCCAGCTACCCGCTGGCGCTGGGCGGCGCGCTGCTGGTGGGCCAGCTGGAGTCGTTTTCGTCGTTCTGGGCCAGCGCCTTCAAGGAGGTGCTGGTGTTCACGCTGATCATTCCGGTGCTGTGGTGGCGCTCCATGAAGAGCCACCATGTGGAGGACGAGGAATGACACCGCGTCGACTGACTGTTTTCTTTGTCGCGCTGCTGGCGCTGGCCTGGGGCTTTTTGCCTGCCTTCACCGTCACGCTGCTGAGCTACATCGGCCTGTATGCGCTGGTGGCCGCCGGCCTGGTGATGCTGACCGGCGTCGGCGGCATGACCTCGTTCGGCCAGGCCGCCTTTGTCGGCATAGGCGCTTACGCCACGGCCTGGGTCTGCACCTCGCCGGACGTCGCTGCGGCGCTGGGCGGCCAGGTTGGGCCGGCGCTGCTGCCCTGGCTGGGGCTGCTGCTGGGCTTGCTGCTGACGGCGGCGGTGGCCTGGGGGCTGGGCGCCATCACGGTCAAGCTGTCGGGCCACTACCTGCCGCTCGGCACCATTGCCTGGGGCCTGAGCCTGTACTTTCTGTTTGGCAACATGGCGCTGCTGGGTGGCCACACCGGCATTTCCGGCGTTCCGCCGCTGGTGGTGGCGGGCTTTTCGCTGGCGTCGCCGCGTTCGCTGGGGCTGGTGATCTGGGCCGTGCTGCTGCTGGTGCTGTGGGCGATGCACAACCTGCTCGACTCCCGCGAAGGCCGCGCCATCCGCGCGCTCAAGGGCGGGCGCGTGATGGCCGAGTCGATGGGTGTCAACACGGCGCACTACCGGCTCAAGGTGTTTGTGCTGGCGGCGTTGCTGGCGGCGCTGTCGGGCTGGCTCTATGCCCACCTGCAGCGCTTCGTCAACCCGACGCCGTTCAACCTCAACATCGGCATCGAGTTCCTGTTCATGGCGGTGGTCGGCGGTGCCGGCCACCTGTGGGGCGCGGTGCTGGGCGCCGCGCTGATCACGCTGCTCAAGGCGCAGCTGCAGGACCTGCTGCCCCAGTTGCTGGGCAGCAGCGGCAACTTTGAAGTGGTGGTGTTCGGGCTGCTGATGCTGCTGGTGCTGCACCGCTTTCCGGCCGGTCTGTGGCCGACGTTTGCGCGCATCACGCAGCGCTGGGTGAAGGCCGGCGCCGTGCCGCCGCCGCAGGCCGCGATGGCGCTGGCGCAGCAGCATCTGCCGCCGGCCGGCGAGGTGCTGCTGCAGGCGCACGAGGTCACGAAACGCTTTGGCGGCCTGCTGGCCAACAACGCCGTCAGCATGGACGTGAAGGCCGGCGAGGTGCATGCGCTGATTGGCCCCAACGGCGCCGGCAAAAGCACGTTTTTCAACATGATCTCGGGCGTGGACGATGCCAGCGACGGCGAGGTCCGGCTGATGGGCCGCGTCATGACGGGACGGCCGTCGCGCGATTTTGCGGCGTTGGGGCTGGGCCGAACCTTCCAGCATGTGCGCCTGCTCAGCACCCGCAGCGTGCTGGAGAACGTGGCGCTGGGCGCGCACCGGCGCGGCCGGCGCGGCTGGCTGGCCGCCATGCTGCGGCTCGACCGCGCCGAAGAGGCCGCGTTGCTGGCCGAGGCGCGGCAGCAGATCGAGCGCTGCGGGCTGGGGCCGTATGCCGATGCCCCCGCGTCCTCGCTGGCGCTGGGCCAGCAGCGGGTGGTTGAAATTGCGCGCGCACTGGCCGGCCAGCCGGCGGTGCTGCTGCTTGACGAACCCGCCGCCGGCCTGCGCCACCTGGAAAAGCAGGCGCTGGCCACGCTGCTGGGCCAGTTGCGCAGCGAGGGTCTGGGCATTTTGGTGGTGGAACACGACATGGAGTTTGTGATGAATCTTGCCGACCGCATCACGGTGCTGGAATTCGGTTGCGTGATTGCCCACGGCACGCCGGCCCAGGTGCAGGCCGACCCGCGCGTGCTCGACGCCTATCTGGGCGGCAGCGATGACCTGGTGGAGGCCGCAGCATGAGCCAGCCACTGCTTGAACTGAACGATTTTTGCGTGTCTTACGGCGCGGCGCAGGCGGTGCACCGCGTGGCGCTGGTCGTCAACGAGGGCGAAATCGTCACCGTGATCGGTCCCAATGGCGCCGGCAAAACCACGCTGCTGTGCGCCGCCATGGGCCTGCTGCCGTCCAGCGGCCAGCTGGCGCTGGCCGGCCAGCGCATCGCCCGGCCCAGCGTCGAGGCCATGGTGGCCGCCGGCGTGGCGCTGGTGCCCGAGCGGCGCGAGTTGTTTGGTGAAATGTCGGTCGAGGACAACCTGCTGCTGGGCGGCTTTTCGCGCTGGCGCAAGGGCCTGCGCGACCAGCGCGAGCGCATGCAGGAGGTGTTCGCCATCTTTGCGCGCCTGCAGGAGCGCCGCGCGCAGATGGCGTCCACGCTGTCGGGCGGCGAGCGCCAGATGCTGGCGATTGGCCGCGCGCTGATGGCCAGGCCGCGCCTGCTGATGCTGGACGAGCCTTCGCTCGGGCTGGCGCCGCTGATCGTGCGCGAGGTGCTGCAGGTGGTGGCCTCGCTGCGCCAGGGCGGCGTGTCGGTGCTGCTGGTCGAGCAAAACGCGCGCGCCGCGCTGCAGGTGGCCGACCGGGGCTACGTGCTGGAGATGGGCGCCGTGGCGCTGACCGGCCAGGCGCAGGACCTGCTGCACGACCGACGCATCATTGACACCTACCTCGGCATCGGCAACAAGCGGGACGCCCAGGCGCCTGCGCCCGCACCCGCCGCCTGATCTGCATTTTCAAAAAGAACCCAACATGACCACCACCCCCACGCTTCAGAGTTTTATCGCCGGCCGCTGGATTGGCCAGCAGGGCGCGCAGCTGCTGCGCAGCGCCGTCAATGGCCGGCCGGTGGCACAACCCCATGCCGAGGCGCTTGATTTCGGCGAAGCCGTGGCCTACGCGCGCGGCACCGGGCTGCCGGCCCTGATGGCGATGGACTTTCAGCAGCGCGCCGAGCGCCTGAAAGCGCTGGCCAAATACCTTGGCGAGCACAAGGAAGAACTCTATGCCATCTCGGCCCACAGCGGCGCGACCCGTACCGACAGCTGGATCGACATCGAAGGCGGCTTTGGCACGCTGTTCGCCTACGCCAGCATGGCCGGCAACGAACTGCCCTCGGGCAACGTCGTGCATGAAGGCCCGGTGATTCCACTGGGCAAAAAAGGCGGCTTTGCCGGCACCCACATCCTGGTGCCGCGTGGCGGCCTGGCGGTGCACATCAACGCCTTCAACTTTCCGGTCTGGGGCCTGCTCGAAAAGTTCGCGCCCGCCTTTCTGGCCGGCATGCCCTGCATCGGCAAACCGGCCACCGCCACCAGCTACCTGACCGAAGCGGCGGTGCGCCTGATGCAGCGCTCCGGCCTGCTGCCCGAGGGCAGCCTGCAGCTGGTGATTGGCGGCACCGGCGACCTGCTGGACCGCCTGCAGGGCCAGGACGTGGTGACCTTCACCGGCTCGGCCGACACGGCAGCCAGGCTGCGCGTGAATCCCAATTTGATCCGCCATTCGGTGCCCTTCAACGCCGAGGCCGATTCGCTCAACTGCGCGATTCTGGCGCCCGACGTGACGCCGGACGACGTGGAGTTCGAACTCTTCATCAAGGAGGTGGCGCGCGAGATGACGGTCAAGGCCGGGCAGAAATGCACCGCGATCCGGCGCGCGATGGTGCCGCGCCAGCACCTCGACGCCGTGGCCAGCCAGCTCAAGGCGCGGCTGGCCAAAATTATCGCCGGCGACCCGTCGCGCGACGACGTGCGCATGGGCCCGCTGGCGTCGCACGCCCAGCAGGCCGACGTGGCCGAGCGCGTGGCGATGCTGCTGGGCAGCACGGAACTGGTCTACGGCGCGCGCGACGGCTTTGCGCCGGTGGGCGAGGGCGTGGCGCAGGGGGCGTTTTTTGCGCCCACGCTGCTGCTGGCCCGCAACCCGCTGACGGATGACGCCGTGCACGACATCGAGGCCTTTGGCCCGGTCAGCACGCTGATGGCCTACGACGGCATCGACGAAGCGCTGGCGCTGGCCGCGCGCGGCCGGGGCAGCCTGGTCGCCACGCTGGTCACGCGCGACCCGCAGATCGCTGCCCGCGCCATTCCGGTGGCGGCCGCCTGGCACGGCCGGCTGCTGGTGCTGGACGCTGAAGCGGCGGTGGAATCGACCGGCCACGGCTCGCCGCTGCCGCAGCTCAAGCACGGCGGCCCCGGCCGCGCCGGCGGCGGCGAAGAGCTGGGCGGCATGCGCGCCGTCAGGCATTACCTGCAGCGCGCGGCGGTGCAGGGCTCGCCCACCATGCTGGCGGCCGTGACCGGCGAGCATGTGCGCGGCGCCGCGGTGCGCGAGTCCGAACTGCACCCGTTCCGCCGCCACTTTGAAGACCTGCAGATTGGCGACTCGCTGCTGACGCACCGGCGCACCGTGACCGAGGCCGACCTCGTCAACTTCGGCGGCATCTCGGGCGACTACTTTTACATGCACTTCGACGAGATCGCGGCCCGCGAATCGGGCTTTGGCAAGCGCATTGCGCACGGCTACTTCGTGCTGTCCGCCGCCGCCGGCCTTTTTGTCTCGCCCGCGCCGGGGCCGGTGCTGGCCAACTACGGGCTGGACACGCTGCGCTTCATCAAGCCGGTGGGCATAGGCGACACCATTCGCGCGCGTCTGACCTGCAAGCGCAAGACCGACCGCAACAAGAAGGACGCCAAGGGCGTGGGCCAGGGCGTGGTGGCGTGGGACGTTGAAGTGAGCAACCAGGACGGCGAACTGGTGGCGGCCTACGACATCCTGACGCTGGTAGCCAAGCGCGGCTGAAAATGAAAAACGCTACTAAATAAATAGCTGCTGGCGCCCGCCCTTTATGGGCTGGAGCCGTATTTGATGCTTAATTTTATGTTTTGGGGTGTCAGCCGGCCTGGCCGGGCAGGTTGCGCACATTGCTGCGGTCGATGACGCCGCCGCCCAGGCAGACCTCGCCCTGGTACAGCACGGCCGACTGGCCCGGCGTCACCGCCCACTGCGGCGCTGAAAACACCAGTTCGCAGTCGGTGGCGCTGGCGCTGCGCAGCTCGCAGGCCGCGTCCTGCTGCCGGTAGCGGCTTTTGGCGGCCATTGCGCCCGGCGCGGGTGGTGCGCCCGCCACCCAGCTGCAGTTTTGCGCGCTGAGCACCGTGGACTGCAGCCACGGGTGCTCATGGCCCTGCACCACCCACAGCGTGTTGGTCTCCAGGTCCTTGCGGGCGACAAACCACGGCTCGTGCTCGCCCACGCCGCGCTGGCCGCGCGCCAGCGCCGCCTTCAGGTCGGCGCCCCGGGCTTTCACGCCGCCAATGCCCAGGCCCTGGCGCTGGCCCAGCGTGTAAAAGCTCAGGCCCACATGCTCGCCCAGAATCCGGCCCTGGTCGTTTTTGATGAGGCCCGGCGCCTTGGCGATGTAGCGGTTCAAAAACTCGCGGAACGGCCGCTCGCCAATGAAGCAGATGCCGGTCGAGTCCTTTTTCTTCGCATTCGGCAGGCCGATCTCGTCGGCAATGCGGCGCACCTCGGTCTTGTGCAGCTCGCCGACCGGAAACAGCGTTTTGGACAGCTGCGCCTGGTTCAGCCGGTGCAAAAAGTAGCTCTGGTCCTTGGCCGGGTCCAGGCCCTTGAGCAGCTCAAACAGGCCAGTGGCGTCGTTCTGGCGCACCCGGGCGTAGTGGCCAGTGGCGATTTTCTCGGCGCCCAGGCGCATCGCGTGGTCTAAAAACGCCTTGAACTTGATTTCGGCGTTGCACAAAATGTCGGGGTTGGGCGTGCGGCCGGCCTGGTATTCACGCAGGAACTCGGCGAAGACGCGGTCCTTGTAGTCGGCGGCGAAGTTGACATGCTCGATCTCGATGCCAATCACGTCGGCCACGGCGGCGGCATCGACAAAATCAATATTGGAGGAACAGAATTCGCTGTCGTCGTCATCTTCCCAGTTTTTCATGAAGATGCCGATGACCTCGTGGCCCTGCTGCTTGAGCAGGTGTGCCGTCACGGCCGAATCCACGCCGCCGCTCAATCCCACCACCACCCGTTGCTTGCTGTGTTGCTTGTCCATAGGTGTGAGATTATCCCCGCCATGACATTTTTGCGTTTTTGACAGCCCGCCATGGAACTTCGGCAACTCCGGTATTTCGTTCGCATCGTCGAGCTCGGCAGCATGAGCCGCGCCGCGCTCGACCTCGACCTGGTCCAGTCGGCCCTGAGCCAGCAGATCAGCCGGCTCGAGGGCGAGCTGTCGACCCGGCTGCTGCAGCGCAGCAGCAAGGGCGTGGTGCCGACCGAGGCCGGGCTGGCGTTTTTCCGGGAAGCGCAGCTGACCCTGCGCCACGCCGAGCAGGCCGTGCGCGCCGCCCAGCAGTCGCGCCTGAGCGGCACGGTCAGCGTCGGGCTGGCCTCGACCACTGCCGTGGTGCTGGGCGTTCCGCTGATGCAGGCCATGCGCGCGCGCTACCCCGACGTGCGGCTGCATCTGGTCGAAAGCATGTCGGGCCACCTGACCAGCATGCTCAATGCGCGCCAGCTCGACCTGGCGGTGCTGTTTGACACCGGCGTTGCCCGGCGCTGGAGCGTGATGCCGCTGCTGGAGGAAAAGCTGTACCTGATGAGCCCGCGCACCGCAGGCGAACCCAGCCTGCCGGCTTCAACCCGCATGGCGCAGCTCGACGGCGTGCCGCTAATCTTGCCAACCGGCGCGCACGGCCTGCGCAGCACGCTGGACGCAGCCTTTGCCCGGGCCGACATCAAACCCCGGCTGGTGGCCGAAGTGGACTCGCTGTCCATGCTGATGGATGCGGTCTGCGCGGGGCTGGGCAGCACGGTCCAGCCCTGGGCCGCGCTGGGGCGGGTGCATAACGCCGCGCAGTGCCTGCAGTGGGCGGAAATCACGGATGCCCAGGTGCACCGCAGCAACGCCCTGTGCAGCCTGTCGGACGACGAGCTGTCGCCCGCCGCGCTGGCCACCCGCGTGGTGCTGGCCGACAGCGTCCGTGCGCTGGTCCGCTCCGGCGCATGGGAAGGCACGCGGCTGGCCCATCACGATTTGTGATGGCCCTATCGTGCGCCGGGGCTGACCAAAGACCCGCAGGGCCCTTACAGTCGGCAGCTTCCTGTAAACGGAGAGGCGGTCATGGCTGTGGATGTATTGGTGATTGGGGGCGGCAACGCGGCGCTATGCGCGGCGCTGATGGCGCGCGAGGCTGGCGCCAGTGTGCTGCTGCTCGAAGCGGCGCCGCGCGAATGGCGCGGCGGCAACTCGGGCCACACGCGCAACCTGCGCTGCATGCACGATGCGCCGCAAGACGTGCTGACCGACGCCTACCCTGAAGAAGAATTCTGGCAGGACTTGCTGAAAGTCACCGGCGGCCAGACCGACGAGGCCCTGGCGCGCCTGACCATCCGGGCGTCAAGCAATTGCCGCGACTGGATGCGCCGCCACGGCGTGCATTTCCAGCCGTCGCTGTCGGGCACGCTGCACCTGAGCCGCACCAACGCCTTTTTCATGGGCGGCGGCAAGGCGCTGGTCAATGCCTACTACCGCAGTGCCGAACAACTCGGCGTGCAGATTCGCTACAACGCGCCGGTGGAACGGCTGGAACTCAAGGACGGCCAGTTTGTCGCCGCTTACATTGGCGACGAGCGCATCACCGCCAAAACCTGTGTGCTGGCCGCCGGCGGCTTCGAGTCCAACCGCGAATGGCTGCGCGAGGCCTGGGGCCAGAACGCGCGCGGCGAATGGCCGTCGGACAACTTTGCGATTCGCGGCACCCGCTTCAACCAGGGCGTGCTGCTCAAGCAGCTGATGGATGCCGGGGCCGACATGATTGGCGACCCGACGCAGGCCCACATGGTGGCGATTGACGCCCGGGCACCGCTGTACGACGGCGGCATCTGCACCCGCATCGACTGCGTGTCGCTGGGCGTGGTGGTGAACCGCGAGGGCCGGCGTTTCTACGACGAGGGCGAGGATTTCTGGCCCAAGCGCTACGCCATCTGGGGCCGGCTGGTGGCGCAGCAGCCGGGCCAGGTGGCTTATTCGATCATCGACGCCAAGGCCGCGGGCCGCTTCATGCCGCCGGTGTTTCCCGGCACCCGGGCCGACACCCTGCCGGAACTGGCGCAAAAGCTCGGCCTGGACGTGACCACCTTCGTGCAGACGATGGACGGCTACAACGCCGCCTGCCGGGTCGGCCGCTTCGACCACACGGTGCTCGACGACTGCCACACCGAGGATCTGCTGCCGGCCAAGACGCACTGGGCGCGACCGGTGGACAAAGGCCCGTTTTACGGCTACGCCCTCAAGCCCGGCGTGACCTTCACCTACCTGGGCCTGAAGACCGACGAAACCGCCGCCGTGCGCTTTGGCGGCGTGCCCAGCCCCAACCTGTTCGTGGCCGGTGAAATGATGGCCGGCAATGTGCTGGGCAAGGGTTATACCGCCGGTGTCGGCATGTCGATTGGTACGGCTTTTGGCCGTATAGCCGGCGTCCAATCTGCGCAGGCAGCTATGAAATCAGGAGTTCATCATGCAGCAGCTTGAAGCCCTGGCGCGCGACGCCGTGGCGCTGGCCAATGGAGAGGTGGGGGCTGGCCTGGCGCTGAGCGCGCCCGAAGCCGAAGTGGCGCGGCAGATGCAGATCTGCAACGCCTGCCGCTACTGCGAAGGGTTTTGCGCGGTGTTTCCGGCCATGACGCGCCGACTCGACTTCGGCAAGGCCGACATTCACTTTCTGGCCAACCTGTGCCACAACTGCGGCGCCTGCCTGCACGCCTGCCAGTACGCGCCGCCGCACGAGTTTGCCGTCAATGTGCCGCAGTCCATGGCCCAGGTCAGGGCCCAGACCTATGTGGACTACGCCTGGCCGCCGGCGCTAGGCAAGCTCTACCAGCGCAACGGCCTGACGCTGTCGCTGGCGCTCGCGGGCGGACTGGCGCTGTTCCTGCTGCTGGCGCTGGCGCTCAATGGCACGCTGTGGGGCGGCGACCTGCAGGGCAATTTCTACAACTTGTTCCCGCACAACCTGCTGGTCGGCATGTTTGCCCCGGTGTTTTTGTGGGCGGTGCTGGCCCTGGGCCTGGGTGTGCGGCGTTTCTGGCGCGACGTGACGCCCGCCACCTCGGGCCTGCCGGTCACCTCGCCGGCCGCCGCCGAGGCGACCCATGACGTGCTGCGGCTGAAATACCTGGATGGCGGCCATGGCGACGGCTGCCACAACGAAGACGACGCCTACACCCTGTCGCGCCAGCGCGCCCACCACCTGACCTTCTATGGTTTCATGCTGTGCTTTGCCGCCACCAGCCTAGCCACGGTGTACCACTATGTGTTCGGCTGGGTCGCGCCTTACGACCTGCCCAGCCTGCCCAAGTTGCTGGGCGCGGTGGGCGGCGTGAGTTTGCTGCTCGGCACGGCGGGCTTGTTCCGGTTGAACCTCAAGCGCCACCCGCAGCACGGCGATGCGGCGCAAAAGCCGATGGACCTGGGCTTTATCGCGCTGCTGTTTTTTACCAGCTTGAGTGGCCTGGCGCTGTGGCTGGCGCGCGGCACGCCGGCGCTGGCGGCGTTGCTGGCGATTCATTTGGGAGTGGTGATGGCGCTGTTTGCCACGCTGCCTTACGGCAAGTTTGCCCACGGTATTTTCCGCACCGCGTCGCTGCTGCGCCATGCGGTCGAAAAACGCCAGCCCAACCCGGTCGGGCTGGGCGCCGATTGAGGTGCCAAGGCACCTGTTGACAACCTGATCTGTTTGCACACTGGAGAACCTGCATGAACGACGATGGCTACCTGAAGATTGAATCGATGAAGGGCCGCTGTTCGGCTGCCGAGTGGCAGGCCCGGGTGGACCTGGCCGCCTGCTACCGGCTGGTGGCGATCTACGGCATGTCCGACATGATGGCCAACCACATCTCGGCCCGCGTGCCGGACGAGGACGGCGCTTTCCTGATCAATGCGTACGGCATGATGTACGAGGAGATCACGGCGTCGAGCCTGATCAAGATCGATCACAACGGCCGCATCCTGGCCCAGCCGGATTTTGGTGACCTCAATTACGGCGTCAACAAGGCCGGCTATGTCATTCACAGCGCGGTGCATGAAGCACGGCCCGAAGTAGCATGCGTCATTCATACCCACAGCTGGGCCTCGATGGCCGTGTCGGCCCTGGAGTGCGGCCTGCTGCCCATCACCCAGACCGCCATGCGCTTTCTCAAGATCGGCTACCACGACTACCAGGGCGTGGTGCTCAACCTGGACGAACAGGTCTCGCTGGTGCGCGATCTGGGCCAGGGCGAGGCGCTGATTTTGCGCAACCACGGTGTGCTGACGGTGGGGCGCAGCATTGGTGAAGCCTTCAACTGGATGCACCGGGTCGAGCTGGCCTGCCACTCCCAATTGGCCGCCATGGCCTGCAACACACCGCTGGTGAAGGTGGCGCCCGAAGTGCTGGAAGAGACCTGGAAAAACTACCAACCCAGCACCCGCCGGCCTTACGGGCTGATGGAGTGGCCGGCCCTGCTGCGCAAGCTGGACCGCACTGACCCGAGCTACAAGACCTGACAGACGCCATACCGGCGACCCGTGAAGCAACGATAAATAACAACAGGAGACAAACATGAAAACAACCCTATCGCATCTCAACAAGCCTCTCGGCAGCCGACTGCACCGCCTTTGGGCACAGACCCGGCGCCATGGCGCGCGCTGCGCCGCCGGCCTCCTGCTGGGGGCTGCTGGCGTTGCCAGTGCGCAGGCGCCGGGCTATCCGGCCAAGCCGGTGCGGGTGGTGGTGGCTTTCACGCCTGGCGGCACGACCGACATCCTGACGCGGCTGGTGTCGCAGCAGTTGTCCGAGCGTTTCAAGCAGCAGTTTGTGGTGGACAACAAGCCCGGGGCGGGCGGCAACATCGGCACCGAGATGGTGGTGCGCTCGGCGCCCGATGGCTACACGCTGATTGTCAATTCGGTGGGGCCGATCGCGGTCAACCCCACGCTGTACAAAAATCTGCCTTACAACCCCCTGAGCGATCTGGTGCCGGTGGTGCAGATCGCCGAGGTGCCCAATGTACTGGTGGTCCATCCGTCGATCAGTGCCAAGACCGTCGACGAGCTGATTGCTTATGCCAAAGCCAATCCGGGGAAGCTGAACTATGGCTCGACAGGCGTGGGAACTTCTTCGCACCTGTCGAGCTATATGCTGAGCCAGCGCGCGGGTCTGCAGACCACCCACGTGGCCTACAAAGGCGCGGATGCCCTGCGCGACCTGCTGGCCGGCCGCATTCACTTCATGTTTGCCACGATTCCGTCGGTGATCGCGCACATCCAGGCCGGCAAGCTGCGTCCGATTGCGGTCAGCAGCGCCAAGCGCTCGCGCTCCATGCCCGAGGTGCCGACGGTTGCCGAGAAGGGTTTTCCGGGTTTTGAAGCCGGCTCCTGGTTTGGCTTTTTTGCGCCCAAGGGCACGCCCGAGCCGGTGATTGCCGCGCTCAACAAGGTTGTCAACGAGGTGATCAGTGTGCCGGCGATCGAGCATCAGATGATCCGCGAGGGCGCCGACCCGACGGGCGGCACGCCCGCACAGTTTTCTCAATTCGTGCAGAGCGAACACAAGAAATGGAAAACCATCGTGCTGGAATCCGGCGCCAGCGTGGATTGAACGCCGTGAGCGCCCGCCCGCTTCGAATTTTGCTGTCGCCGCAAGCCCGCCAGGAACTGGCGCCAGCGATCGCCGCCCTGCTCGGGCCGCGCGCGTATGAACTCGTCACTGCGGGCGAGGCCGGCGGCGCGCCGCAGCCTGGGGTTGACCTGGCCTTTATCTCGCGCGATGTGACCGGGCTATCAACCAAGCATGTGCGCACGGACGGCTCAGAGGCTTTTTACGCCTTCCTGCGAGCTTCCACCGAACTCCGGTGGGTGCATATCCATTCGGCCGGTGCCGACCGTCCGATCTATTGCGAGTTGCGGGCACGCGGGGTACAGGTGACCACGTCGTCGGGCGCCAATGCCGAGGTGGTGGCGCAAACCGCGCTCGCGGGCCTGCTGGCCCTGGCGCGCCGTTTTCCGCAGCTCATGGCCGCGCAACAGGCGCGCACCTGGGCGCCCCTGGTGTCGCAGCCGCCGCGTGATCTGGCGGGGCAGACCGCTGTGGTGGTTGGCTGGGGGCCGATTGGCCAGCGTCTGGGCGCATTCCTGCGCATGCTGGGGCTGCACGTCATCGCGGTGCGCCGCAACCCGCCATCGGCCGAAGAGGCAGGCGTCGAGATGGTGGGCTTCGCGGCATTCCCGGCCGTGCTGCCGCGTGCGGACTGGTTGCTGCTGGCGTGTCCGCTGACTGAACAGACCCGGGGGCTGGTGAACCGCGAGGCATTGATGGCCCTCCCGGCGGGGGCGTGCATCCTTAATGTGGCCCGGGGCGAGGTGGTGGTCGAGCATGACTTGGCAGAGGTCCTGCGACAGGGGCGGCTGGGCGGCGCCTTCCTGGATGTGTTCCAGCATGAGCCGCTGGCCAGCGAGTCGCCGCTGTGGGGGTTCGACAACGTCATCGTGACGCCGCATTCGGCCGGGCATTCCGACGGCAACTACCGCCGTGTCGCAGATATCTTCCTTGCCAACCTGGCGCGCTGGCATGCGGGCCAGCCGCTGCAAAACTGCATCCCTTGAGATCCATCGTTCAACTGTATTAAAGGAAACACCATGAAAAAACGACAACTGCTTCAAGTCTGTGCTGCGCTGGCCCTGCTGCCCGCGCTCACCACGTTCACAGCATCTGCCCAGGCACAGGACTTTCCTCCCAAAAAGACCGTGAACCTGGTCGTGGGCTTTGCGCCAGGCGGCGCTGCCGACACCGCTGCGCGCCTGATTGCCAAAAAGCTCGGAGAAAACATCGGCCAGACGGTGATCGTGGACAACAAGCCCGGCGCAGGCGGCAACATCGCCCATCAGTTCGTCGCCAACGCTGCGGGTGATGGCGCCACGCTGCTGTTTGGCTCGGTGGGCCCGCTGACGATTGCGCCGCACATGATGAAGCTGGGCTACGACCCGGTGCGTGACCTGGCGCCCATCACCATGGGCGTGAACTTTCCCAACGTGCTGGTGGTGCATGCGGGCGTCGGCGTCAAAACCCTGGCCGAGTTTGTGGCGCTGGCCAAAAAGAAGCCCGGCAGCCTGGACTTCGCGTCGACCGGCGCTGGTTCGGCATCGCACCTGGCCGGTGAATTGTTCAACGTCCAGGCCGGCATTGACACCGTTCACATTCCCTACAAGGGCGGTGCGCCCGCGCTGCAGGACCTGCTGGGCGGCCGGGTCGCCGCGTACTACTCCACCCCGGCTACGGCTGGCCCGCACATCGAGTCCGGCAAGCTGATTCCGCTGGCCACCACCGGTTTGAGTCGCCCCGCCTTCATGCCCAACGTGCCGACCATCGCCGAGTCAGGCTACCCCGGCTTCAATGCCACCAACTGGTATGCCTTTGTGGCTTCCAGCAAAACACCCAAGCCCCTGCTGGACCGCTGGAATGTTGAGCTGGTGAAGGTGCTCAATGCGCCCGATGTGCGCGAACAGCTGCTCAAGCATGGCCTGACGCCACAACCCGGCACGCGTGACGAGTTGGCCCGCTACATCGCAAGTGAGTCCGCGACCTGGGGGCGAATTGTCCGGGAGCGAAAGATCTCGGCTGAATGACCGGCGCTAGTGCTGCGCTGCGTGTGTGGGGCTTGGCGGCCCGCCGGGTGCGTCACTGCGCGCACCGGTAACCTCTGGTGCCTGCCGTCTGGTTTGTGCATGAAATAGGCATCAAGCGCATACGGGACGGCCGGTTCTAGCTATTAACTTATGAGCATCACCGAGGGGTCCGTGGTCACCAGTTCCAGCGGGTAACGGCATCCGGCCAGGTAATCTTCGAGGCAGCGCAGCAGCATGGGGCTGCGGTGCATGTCAGTGCAGGCGCGAATTTCGTCCGCCGTGAGCCACACGGCGCGCACAATGCCTTCGTCCAGCGCCTGGCCTTCCATGTGCGCGCCCAGGTCGCCGCAAAACGCAAAACGCAGGTAGGTGATGTCCAGTTTTCCATTGGGCGCCTGGGCGTCTGTCTGCTCAAAGCGTGACAGGTAAACCCCGACGAGGGCGGTGGGGGTGAAGTGAAAAGCGGTTTCTTCCAGCGTCTCGCGCGCGCAGCCTTGCGCCGGGCTTTCGCCCGGGTCGAGGTGGCCGGCCGGGTTGTTGAGCTTCAGGCCGTCCCGGGTTTCCTCTTCCACCAGCAGGAATTTCTGGATGCCATCGAAATCGCGTTCAATCACCGCCGCGACCGTGGCGCTGGGTTTCCATCGTTTGTTCATGCAAATATTATCCGTGCCGTTTTTGACACCACGCTTAATCGGCCGGCGGGCCTGCCAGTGCGGGGGCAAAACCGTGGGCAAAGCGCTCGCGCAAATGCGTGACAAAGCACTGAACAGCCTTGGGAACTTGCGCTGACCAGGGACGAAGCGCGTAAATATGCTCGCCAAAAAAGCCCTGCACCTGCCAGTCGGGCAGCACCTGGACCAGGGGCGGGTGCAGCAGCGCCCCGCCGGGGGCCGTCGGCAGGCTGAAGTCAGGCAGCAGGCCTATGCCCAGCCCGGCCAGCAGCGCATCGCGAAGCACTTCACTGTTGTTGGCCTTGAGCGTGCCGGTGATGTTCACGCCCACCCGTTCGCCGGGTTTGTCCGATTTGCGTTTGGTCTTGCGCACAAACGTCCAGTTGCGGGTCGGGCTGCCGCCCAGGTAGAGCAGGCAGTCGTGCGCCGCCAGCTCGGACGGGTGCGACGGCAGGCCGCGCCGCGCCAGGTACTGCGGGCTCGCCATCAGCACGGAATGGGTGTCACACAGCAGCCAGGCCACATGGGTGTCGGGCGGCGTCTGGGTGTGCCGGATCGCCAGGTCAAAGCCCTCGTTGGCCAGGTTGACGAAGCGGTCGGTCAGCTCCAGTTCGATGTGGATGTCGGGGTAGCGCAGCAAAAAGTCCGCCACGCAGGACGCCAGGTGTTGCCGCCCCAGCGCAACCGGCGCGGTGACCCGGATCAGGCCGCGCGGCGCGCCCACCAGGTCGCGGGCGGCGGTGTAGCTTTCGCTGATCCGCTCGAACGCGGGTTGCATTTCATGGACCAGCTGCTGCCCGGCCTCGGTCAGGCCCACCGAACGCGTGGTCCGGCGTACCAGCAGCACGCCCGCTGCGCGCTCCAGTTCGCTGATGCGCGTGCTGGCCGAGGCTTTGGACAGGCCCAGGCGCCGCGCGGTCTCGGTGAAGCTGCGGGTCGCGGCCAGCACCGTCAGCAGGTGCAGGTCGGCAATCAGGGGTGACAACTGGTCAGAGGACATCAAAGGGCTTCATTGTTCAGGAATATGAACAATGTAATCAGTAAACGGGCCATTATCAAATCGGCCGGGGACCCCTAGACTGCAGGGCACGACTCATTTTTGAATCAAAGGATTGAACATGTCTTCATCGCCCGCCACCATCGGTCACTATCTGAACGGACGCGCGTCCACGCCCGCAGCCGGCCGCAGCCAGCCCGTCTTCAACCCCGCCACCGGCGCGGTGTCGGGCCATGTCGCGCTGGCCAGCGCAACGGACGTAGACGCCGCGGTCGCTGCTGCGCAAGCGGCGTTTCCGGCCTGGGCCGACACACCGCCGATTCGCCGCGCCCGCGTGATGTTCAAGTTCCTGGAACTGCTGAACCATAACAAGGACAAGCTGGCCCACCTGATCACCGCCGAGCACGGCAAGGTGTTCACCGACGCGCAGGGCGAGGTCTCGCGCGGCATCGACATCGTCGAATTCGCCTGCGGCATGCCGCAGTTGCTCAAGGGCGACTTTACCGACCAGGTCAGCACCGGCATTGACAACTGGACGCTGCGCCAGCCGCTCGGTGTGGTGGCCGGCATCACGCCGTTCAACTTTCCGGTGATGGTGCCGATGTGGATGTTCCCGGTGGCGATTGCCGCGGGCAACAGCTTTGTGCTCAAGCCCAGCCCGATTGACCCGAGCGCCAGCCTGTTCATGGCCGAGCTGTTCAAGCAGGCCGGCCTGCCCGACGGCGTCTTCAACGTGGTGCAGGGCGACAAGGAAGCCGTCGATGCGCTGCTGGTGCACCCGGACGTGAAGGCCGTGTCGTTTGTCGGCTCGACGCCGATCGCCAACTACATCTACGAAACCGGCGCGCACCACGGCAAGCGCGTGCAGGCGTTGGGCGGTGCCAAGAATCACATGGTGGTCATGCCCGACGCCGACCTCGAGCAGGCCGTCGATGCGCTGATTGGCGCCGGCTACGGTTCGGCCGGCGAGCGCTGCATGGCGATCTCGGTGGCGGTGCTGGTCGGCGATGTGGCCGACAAGCTCATTCCGATGCTGGAGGCGCGCGCCAGGACGCTGGTCATCAAGCACGGCGAGGAACTCGACGCCGAGATGGGACCGATCGTGACCGCCGCCGCGCACCAGCGCATCACGGGCTATATCGACCTGGGTGTGGAAGAAGGCGCGAAACTGCTGGTCGACGGCCGCACCTTTACCGGCGCCGATGCCGGCGAGGGCTGCGCGCAGGGCTTCTGGATGGGCGGCACGCTGTTTGACCATGTCACACCCGACATGCGCATCTACAAGGAAGAAATCTTTGGCCCGGTGCTGGGCTGCGTACGCGTGAAAGACTTTGCCGAGGCGGTGAACCTGATCAATGCCCACGAGTTTGGCAACGGCGTGAGCTGCTACACCCGCGACGGTCATGTGGCGCGCGAATTCAGCCGCCGCATCCAGGTCGGCATGGTCGGCATCAACGTGCCGATTCCGGTGCCCATGGCCTGGCACGGCTTTGGCGGCTGGAAGAAGAGCCTGTTTGGCGATATGCACGCCTACGGCGAAGAGGGCGTGCGCTTTTACACCAAGCAAAAATCCATCATGCAGCGCTGGCCCGAGAGCATTGGCAAGGGCGCCGAGTTTGTGATGCCGACCGCGAAATAAGCGTTCAATAGCTGGCGTTCTTTAACAGCCCCATGCGCCGCTTGCCCGGCGCCTGGGGCTGTTTTCATGGGGTGGGCGCGTGGACCGTTTGCCGATTTGCAGGCCAACCTGCTGCACCCAATCGCCTGGCGCTGCGCGTTGGCCCGTCGGTGCCGAGGGTGTCCGAGGCGACAACCGTCTCGAAAAACTATAGTTTGCCCTGACGGAAATTTTAAAAATCTCATGTAAGCTGCAAGACAGTCACGAATCCTGTGCCGGCTGGCGCAGGGCCGCTAAAAAAACTAATCTACTGAGGAGACACCCATGCTGATCGGGGTACCTGCCGAACTTACGGCTGGAGAAACACGCGTTGCCATCACGCCTGAAACGGCCAAAAAGCTCAAAGCCCAAGGCCACACCGTTCGCGTCCAGTCGGGCGCGGGCGTGGCAGCCAGTGTTACCGACGACGCTTACACCGCCGTGGGCGCTGAAATCACGGACGCCGCTGGCGCCTACAGCGTCGACATTGTGCTCAAGGTGCGTTGCCCGCTGGAGGCCGAAATGCCCCATGCCAAGCCTGGCAGCGTGGTGGTCGGCATGCTCAATCCCTTTGATGCCGCCGGCCTGCAACGGCTGGCCGCAGCCCAGCTGACCTCGTTTGCGCTCGAAGCTGCACCCCGCACCAGCCGCGCGCAAAGCATGGACGT
>Ga0123337_10002749_pt1 | contig 19659 bp, 17 predicted proteins | sample frozenSSSSmetaG_FD_89792 | JGI IMG/M metagenome (GOLD analysis project Ga0123337, IMG submission 89792) | Glacier valley bacterial and archeal communities from Borup Fiord, Nunavut, Canada, to study Microbial Dark Matter (Phase II) -... | ecosystem: Environmental > Aquatic > Freshwater > Ice >... | reverse complement strand
GGTTCCTCTCGATACCGATGCGCAGGGCTTCGGCTATCTCGGTCTGGCGCTGCGTGAGGGCGGCAGCTTGACTACGCTCGCGCCCTTCCACCCGGAGATAAGCTATCTCTATTCACCCGCGTTCCCGGTGCTGGTCGCCTACCTTGCGCACGCGCTCAACGCCGGGATACAGAATATTCAGCTTGCGCTTGGCGCGGTCCTCGCCTTTCTGTTCGTCACGCTCGCTTATGATTTCGGCAACGAGGTCGAAGAAGACCTGACGCGCCGCACGGGATTGTTCTACGCAGGCGCGGCGCTGATCGGGGTCGGGTTGTTGCTCGCCACGCTCGACTCGCATTATACGACGTTGCTGGCGCTGGTCTTCGCGCTCGGCTTCCTGTGCTTCACAGTGCGCGTGCTGCGTGGCGGCGGCTGGAAGGCAGCGCTCCCGGCGGCGGTGCTGCTCGCGGGCGTGCCGCTCTCACAGCCGGATACGACGATCATTCTTATTCTCGGCTTCGTGCCGTGGCTGCTCACGCTCTGGATCGCGAGGCCGCGTCCGACCTTCCGATGCTGGCTATTGGCCGGGTTTGGCGTGCCGCTGCTTGCATTATTGCTGATCGCGCCCTGGCTCGCGAAAATCGCGCCGCTGCTCGGCTCCAATGTTGCCTCACCGTTCGAGATCGATCCGCGCCACCTCTTCGTGCTGGTCGCCTATCATGGCCTCGTGATTATCCCATTCGCACTGTGGGGAGCCGTGATCGCGCTGCGCCGCCGCTCACCAGTCGATGTACTCATGCTTGGGTGGCTGCTGCTCGTGGTCGATTTTTCGAGTATTGGCATATTGCCGCGCCTGCTGCCCGGCCTGCTTGCGCCGCTCCTCAAATATGATTATCCGTTCAGCATCGCGTGGCACGGTCCGATTATCCCGTATACAGTCCTTGGTGGGATGGGCTTGCTTGCGGCAGTGCGCCGTATCGGTCCGCGCTTCGATCCCTTTGTGAAACGAATCAGCCTGCCCACGCTGGCCGCCGCCGCGCTCGTGATCGGCCTCGTGATCGCGTTCAACCGTCCGCTGTTGGCTGCAAGCAAGGCGACCCCGCTCATGATCTTCGGGGCATTCGCGAGCGCCGCCGATGTGCGCGCGATGGAGTGGCTCAAGGCCAACGCGCCCGCCGATGCGCTCATCCTCAACCACCCCGGACCGCAAGAGGGCGATTGGGTCCCGCTCATCGCACAGCGCGATACGGTGTACTTCCGTCCGCAGCCGTTCTATCGTGGCACAGAGCAATCCGACGCACGGCAGGCAGCGCTCCTCGCCTTCTGGCAAAACCCCGCCGACCCCGCCAACGCCGAGTTATTGCGCCAGTATAAAATCAGCTACGTGATCGTCCCGCAAATCGCCGCGCAACTGGACGCGCTGGCCGGGCTGTTCCGCTGGCGTGCGCCCGTCCCAACCGCGCTCCTGAACATCCGCGCCGACCTTGCGCCGTACCTCAAACCAGTTTTTGAAGCGGACGGCGCGCAGGTCTATCAGGTCGTGCCGTGAAGATCGTCCACATCACGCCCTATTACGCGCCCGCCTTCGCCTATGGCGGGGTCGTTGCCGCCGTGAGCGGGCTGGCGAGCGCACAGGCAGCGAATGGGCATCAGGTGACGGTCCTCACGACGGATGCGCTCGCCCCCGGCAGGCGCAGCAAAAGCGCAGCGGAGCGCATCGACGGCGTGAGCGTGCAGCGTTTCCCAAACCTGTTCCCGACACTGCGACGGCTCAACCTTTCGACGCCACGCGGCATGGCGAACGCGCTGCGCGTGCTGGAACCGGATGTCATCCATTACCACGAACTGCGCACGGTCGAAGCACTGCTCACGCTGCCACACGCCCGTGCGCCACTGGTCCTCTCGGCACATGGCACGCTCCCCTATGCGATCGGGCGCGCGACATTCAAACGCCTGTGGGATCGGCTGCTCGGCGCGCGGCTGCTCGCACGCTTTGGCGCAGTGGCGGCGCTCACCGACGCGGAAGCCGCCGATATTCGCGCGCTGTGGAGCCGCTTTCACATCCCGCTCCCGTTGCTCGACACCATCTCGAATGGCGTAAACGTCCCGGCGGCATGGCGCTTCACGACGCGCTCCTATGCACAGCCCGATCAAGGCGCGTTTAATATCCTGTACCTCGGACGGCTGCACGAGCGAAAGGGCGTTCACCTGCTCATCGCGGCCTTCGCGGAAGCGGCGCTCCCGAATACGCGGCTAGTCATCGCCGGACCGGATGAGGGGATGCTCGCGCACCTGCAAGCGCTCGCCGTGCAACACGCCGTCGCAGACCGCGTACTATTCACCGGCTATATTGAAGGGCGCAAACGCGAGGAAGTCCTCAGCAGCGCGGACCTCTTCGCGCTTCCCGCCGAAGGCGAAGGGCTGCCAATGGCCGCGCTCGAAGCGATGGCGGCGGGCGTCCCCGTCCTGCTCACGCCCGGCTGCAACCTGCCGGAGACTGTGGCGCGCAACGCAGGGCTGGTCGTCGAGCGCACGGTTCCCGCGTTGGCGGCGGGCATTCGCGACCTGATGCACGACCCGACACGCCGCGCCCGGATGGGCATTGCCGCCCGCGCGTGGATGGTCAGCGCCTACGGTTGGGGACCCGTCGCACTGCGGATGCTGCGCCTCTACGATCAGCTTTTGGAAAAAACCGGATGATCGCGCGCGCGGGCGGGCTGCTCCAGCGTAAATTCATCCGCGATACGCTCACGCTGCAAACCGGGCAGTTCTTCGTAATTGCCATTGCGGGGCTGACGCAGGCAATCCTTGCGCGCGGGCTGGGCGTGGATCGACTCGGCTTCTATACGACGGTGGTCACGCAGTTTGCGTTGCTCGGCACGTTCGAGATTTCCGGCGCGGCGCTGATCATCAAGACGCTGCTCGCCAAAGCGCTCGGTGCAAACGATGCCGACGCCGCCCGCGAACAGCTTGCATGGTTCGTAAAAGTCGCTTTTCTCTCGAATGGGCTACTCGTCTTCGGCTTCTTCATCGCGTTTTCGCTGTATGGCGGCGAGGCCGGACAGTTGACGCGCTGGCTTGCGTTCACGCGCCTGCTCGATCTGCCATTCGCGGTCGTTACGCTCTCGCAATCCGCGCGGCGCTCGATGCGGCGCGTCGTGCAACTGGAAACGGCGCGGCTGATCGTCGGGTCGGTGCTGACCATTGCGGCGGTGTTCACGTTGCGCGTCGAAGCAATCATTGCCGCGCAGCTCGTGACGAGCGCTCTCTTTTGCGCGCTGGGTGTGTACCGCTATCCGCGCTTCGCCCGCGAAGATGCGCGCTTGCCGTCGCTCCCGGTCCTGTTGTGCGAACTCCCGCGCGTGCCACTGCGCCGCTACATGGGGCAGGGTGTGCTATTCTCGATTGATAAAAACCTGAGTGCGTTCACCGTCGAAATACTACCGTTTCTCATTCTGAGTGCGTGGAATAAAATCGACCTCGCCTATCTCGCCATCGCATACAAGGTAATCACCTATCCCGGACCGTTCATCACGGGCTTCGCGCGCAACCTCGAAAGCTATCTGCCCTTCAAAACCAGCCAGGGCGCGAGCCTGCGCGCGATTTTCATCCGTGCCACACTCGCCAGCAGCCTGCTCTGGTCCGCTGGGACAGTCGCGCTTGCGTTCGTCGCGCCGTTCGTGCTGCTCGGCGTCTTCGGGGTCGAGTATGCACCCGCGATTGGCTGGATGTATCCGCTGCTGCTGCAATCGCTCGCGGTCGGTCTGGGCGTCGGGCTGGGGACCGCCTTTCGCACCTTGAACAAGCCGCAGCATTCGATAGTCGAGTCGATCATCGTCACAATCCTGTTGCTCCCCATCGGTGTTTACCTGATTATGAATTATGGCGGCTATGGCGCGGCATGGTATATCGGCCTGAGCTGGCTGCTAAATGCAGTTGCGGGGATCGGCGTGGTCCTCTGGTTGACAAGGAAACAGCGATGACATTCTCGGTGGATTTCTCGGATAAAGTCGCGCTCGTGACGGGCGCGGGTGACGGTATCGGCAGGGCGGCGGCGCTGGCCTTCGCGAAGGCGGGTGCGGCGGTATTCATCAACGACATCAACCCCGACCGCGTGGAGCGCATCGTCGCAGAGATCACAGAGTTGGGAGGGCGTGTGGCGGGGCTGATGGCCGATGTCGCGAATAAATTTCAGGCAAGCGCGACCGTCGAAGCGTGCCGCGATAAATTCGGCGCGGTGAACCTGCTCGTCAATGCGGCGGGCGTGGAGAAGCCGGGCAGCATTTTTCGGTTGGATGAATACGATTGGCGGCGCGTGATCGAGGTCAACATGAACGGACCATTCTTCATGTGCCAACTGGTCGGGCGCGTGATGGCCGATGAAGGCGGTGGCGCTATCGTGAATGTCGCGAGCGTCTACGGCCACCCGCTGACGAAGCTGAACAACGCCGTCTATGGCGCGAGCAAGGCCGGGCTGATCGGTTTCACACGCGAAATGGCGCGCGAATTCGCACCAATGGGTGTGCGCGTGAACGCGGTCTGTCCCGGTGATGTACAGGAAACAGCGACGCAGCAGGTCGAACCCGCCAACCTGCTTGGCCGCGTCGGGACACCGGAAGAAGTCGCGGATGTGATCGCCTTCCTGTGCAGCGCGGGCGCGCGCTTCATCACGGGGCAGGCGCTGCATGTCGATGGAGGGCTGGCGACGGTATAATCTCAGGTCTGTGGCGTTCGATCAATGCAGCACACCGTGTTATCATCTTGCGCAAACGATTTCTCTATTCCTATTTATCGAGGTTGATTTTTACCTATGAGCATCACGCCACGCATGAACCGGCTGTTCGCGCCGGATGGCAATTGTTTCGATGTCGCTGTCGATCATGGCTTCTTCGGGGAACGCTCGTTCCTCGGCGCTATCGAAGACATGCAGAGCGTCGTGCATACGCTCGTTGAGGCCGCGCCGGACGCGATCCAACTGAGCATCGGGCAGGCGAAGTATTTGCAAAACATCCCCGGCAAGTACAAGCCCGCGCTCGTGCTGCGCACGGACATTGCGAATGTCTATGGCGGCAAGCTGCCACGCACGCTCTTCTCCGAACTCATTCAGGAGCCGTTGGAGCAGGCGCTGCGGCTGGATGCCTCGTGCGTCGTCGTGAACCTGTTCATGCTGCCCGAACAGCCCGAAGTACATCAGGCGTGCATTCGCAATATCACGCTGCTCAAGCCACAGTGCGAGCGCTACGGAATGCCGCTCATGATCGAGCCGCTGGTCATGAAGGATAATGCGACGGCGGGCGGCTACATGGTCGATGGCGATTTGAATAAAATCCTGCCACTGGTCCGGCAGGCGGTCGAACTCGGCGCGGACATTATCAAGGCCGACCCGACCGATAACATCCACGACTATCACGAGGTCATACGGATTGCAGGTGATATTCCGGTCCTCGTGCGCGGCGGCGGCAAGGCCGCGGAGTCCGAAATCCTGCAACGCACCTATGATTTGATGCAGCAGGGCGCGCATGGGATCGTCTATGGCCGCAACGTGATCCAGCATCCGAAGCCCGCAGCGATCACGCGCGCGTTCATGCAGATTGTCCACGACGGCGCGAACGTGCAAACCGCGCTCGCGAGCCTGAGCTAACATGGCGCGCAAAGAACTCCGTTTCGGGATCATCGGCCTCGGCCTGATGGGGCGCGAATTCGGCAGCGCCGCCGCGCGTTGGTGTCACCTGCTCGACCTGGATTACATCCCGCGCGTCACCGGAATCTGCGATACGAATGCCGCCCTTTTCAACTGGTGGGATACGAATTTCGACACGATCAAGGTACGCACGGGTGATTATCATGCTTTGCTCGCCAGCGACGAGGTAGACGCGATCTACTGTGCCGTGCCGCATAACCTGCACCAGCAGGTGTACACCGACATCCTGCGTGCGGGGAAGCACCTGCTCGGCGAAAAGCCGTTCGGGATCGATCAGGCCGCGAATACGGCAATCCTCACGGAAATCGCGGCGCATCCCGATCTGGTGGTCGCCTGTTCGTCGGAATTTCCGTTCCTGCCGGGTGCGCAGCGCGTCGTCAGAGCGATCAACGAGAACCGCTTCGGGCAGATCATCGAAGTTCACGCCAGCCTTTTGCACAGCAGCGACCTCGACCCCAACAAGAAGATCAACTGGAAGCGCATGGTCGCGCTTAACGGCGAATATGGCTGCATGGGCGACCTCGGAATGCACCCGCTGCACATCCCACTGCGCGCCGGGTGGATGCCCGCCAACGTCCGCGCACTCCTGAGCAACATCGTAAAGGAACGCCCGAATGCGGAAGGCAAGTTGGTCCCCTGCGAGACGTGGGACAACGCGACGCTTTCCTGCGAAGTACAGACCGCCGAGCAGCGCTTCCCGATGTTCATCCAGACGCACCGCATCTCACCGGGCGATACGAATACATGGTCGATTCGCATCCTTGGCACACAGTTCAGCATCGACTTTTCAACGAAATATCCAAAGACGCTGCGCACGCTCGAATATACGTCGGGTGGCGAACAGTCTTGGAGACATCTCGATCTCGGTTACGAGACTGCGTATCCGACCATCACGGGTGGCATTTTCGAGTTTGGCTTCTCCGACTCGATGCTGCAAATGTGGGCGGCCTTCTGCGACGAGCTGACCCACGGACGCGCCGCGATGCGCCAGCCATTCTACTGCGCTACCCCGCACGAAACCGCACTGCATCATCGTGTGCTGGCCGCCGCGCTAGAAAGCGGCAAGACCGGGCAGACCGTCGCGCTGCAAGGGACGTAGGCCGTGTCCGGGCTGCGCAATGTGCGTGAAATCGATGTGGTGGTGAGCGGCCACCTGTGCATGGATATGTTCCCCGACATGGATAGCGTTCCGCGCGCGGCGCTCGCCTTGGCCGGGACGCTGCTGGAAACGGGACCGCTTGCGCTCTCGACGGGGGGCGCGGTCTCCAACGTCGGGCGCGCGCTGCACAGGCTCGGTCTCGATGTGCGGCTGGTCGCGGCGGTCGGCGACGACCTGATCGGGCGCGCGACGGCACAGCTTCTCGGCACGCAGGACCCGGCGCTGACCCGCCATATTCGGTTCAGGAGTGGCGCACCGAGTTCATATACCATCGCGCTCTCGCCACAGCGTACCGACCGCACCTTTCTACACTACCCCGGCGCAAATGGGACCTTCGGCGTGGCAGACATCGAATTCAAACTGCTGCACGAGGCGCGTTTCTTCTATCTTGGCTATCCAAGCATCCTGCCGAAACTGATGGAAAACGACGGCGCGGAACTCGAAACGATCTTCGCGGCGGCCTACGCGACAGGAGCCGTGACCGCGCTCGATATGTCGCTGCCAGACCCGGCTGGACTGGGCGGGCGCGTTGATTGGCACAGGCTGATCGCGCGCACGCTGCCCTTCGTGGATGTCTTCGTACCGAGCATCGAGGAAATCCTGTTCATGCTGCGCCGTGCCGATTACGACGCATGGCGCGGCGCGGTCATCCCACACCTGACGCGCGCGTACCTGCGTTCCCTTGCCGATGAACTGCTCGCGCTGGGTGCAGCGGTGGTTGGCTTCAAGCTTGGTGAGTACGGCATGACCCTCTACACCGCAAATGATGCGGCACGCTTCGCGCGCTTTGCAACGCTCGATAGCGTGCGATGGACGGGGCAGGAAGTCTATCATCCGGCCTTTGCGGTGACGGTCGCCGGGACGACGGGCGCGGGCGATTGCGCCTATGCGGGGCTGCTCGCAGCATTGCGGCATGGGCTTTCGCCTGCGGGGGCAGTCGAGTTCGCGTGTGCGGTTGGTGCATGCAATGTCGAAGCGCCGGATGCGTCGAGCGGGGTCCGAGCGTGGGAGGCGACCCGCGCCCGAATTGCGGCTGGCTGGCCGCTCCGCGCCGAAAGGCTGACGTGAGGCCGCCGTTTGGCCGCCTCTGCGCGCCAGCTTCACGTAAATTCGTTACAATTTCAAGTGAGAGGTGAATTGTGGCGAAAGATTATATGATCCCGGACGCGGCGAAACCGCCGGAGTCCGCTGTTACCGCGAAGCCTACCGTTCCTGCACACCATGCGCGCTGGCCTGCGACTCTTGCGTTCATCGCAATTGGCGTAATGTACCTGATCATCTCACCCGCGCGTTCGATTGTCCCGAACTGGCTGCCGCTGTCCGTCATCGTCGGAATGATCATCCTGATTCGGACCGCACTCTATCGGCAGCGCTACCGCCTGAACGAAATTCTTGCGATCTCGGCTGCGACCATTGTCACGATTGCGCTGGTGGTCAGCGTCTTTCTGCTCATTATTTCGCTGCCCACGCATCAGACGGGCGCAATTTCGCTGCTCGGAGACGCTATCGCAATCTGGGTAACGAAGGTGCTGGTCTTCGCGCTGTGGTACTGGATGCTGGACGGTGGGGGACCCGCACGGCGGCATCCGACGCACCACGTCACGGGCGATTTTCTGTTCCCACAGGCCAATCTGGACAGCATGAAAAAATGGGCTCCCGGTTTTGTGGATTACCTGTTTCTATCGTTCAATACCAGCACTGCCTTCAGCCCGACGGATACCGCGCCGCTCACGCCGCGCGCCAAGCTGTTCATGATGATGCAGGCTTCGCTTTCGCTGATGACGCTGGCTGTCCTTGCGGCGCGCGCAATCAACATCTTCTGACGCTCTGCTGTCAGGCCTGACCGACCCATCTTCATTTCACGTTGTCGGGGCATCCGGATTCGAACCGGAGACCTCACGCTCCCAAAGCGTGCGCGCTACCAAACTGCGCTATGCCCCGTTGCTGCAATTCAGTATAACCGATTCCGGCGAATTTCCATAGCCCGGCTTTGCATTCACACATACCTTAGCATCAGTTGTATCGAGATTGTCCGCGTTTGTGAATATTTTGTGAATTTTTGAGGAACCGTGTTCCGTTCGTGTGTGTTTAGCGCGATACTGAAATAGGGACATTGCATATCATCATTCCAGACCGATCCAATGACTGTTAGCACGTTTAGCGAACAATCGAAGCGCACTATGTTGCGCGATCTCGTCACGGGCAGGCGCACGGCGACGCAGATCGGCAGTGACTTCGGCGTGTCGAGCGCTACCGTCGAACGCTGGTGCGAGGATGCCCTGCGCACGCTGGAGAATGCTGCCGCCCGTGCCGATACAGATGCGACCGCGCGCGAGCGTGCCGGGCAACATTTGCGGGCGTTGCTGGATAACGGAACGGATGCAATCGTCCTGCTTTCGCCAGAAGGTCGTGTGCTGGTCTTCAACCACGCAGCCAGCCGCCGTGCCGAGGCACTGACCGGCTTTCCACTGGTTCCCGGTGATGCGCTTGAAAGGTTCACGCCGCCGCTGTTACAAGCTGCTTTTGCGCGAGATTTTCAAGCCGCGCTCGGCGGGCAATATTTAAGCGCCGAGTTACAGTACACAAGCACGGGCGGTGGGGCGCTGTGGGACCTCGCCGGATTTGCCCCGTTCTGGTCGGAAACGGGCCAGATGGCGGGTGTCTGCCTGACTCTCGCCGACATCACTCCGCGCAAGATGGCCGAAGAGACGCTACGGCGCTATTCACAGGCACTCGCCACCACTGTCGCGGAGCGCACATCGGAACTCAGCGACGAGCGCAATACGCTGATCACGATCCTCGATGGTATGACCGAAGGCGTTGCCTATTACGACCTGCGTACTAATCAGGTCAGCTATGCGAACCCGGCGTTGACGCGCCTGAGCGGATACCCCTGGCGCGATTTAGTCGGGAAGTCGTTCCCCGAACTGCTGCCGACCCTTGCTCATGCTTTCACCGGATTGGAAGCCGAGCGCCATGCAATTTGGGACTGCGTAGAGGCCAATCGGCAGTGGGAAGGCGATTTGCTCCTGACCCATGCGAATGACAGCCAGCTTCCGATCAAAGTGACCATTCTCCCTATTCTCGATTATGAAAACGTACTTTCCGCGCTCGTGATTCTAATCCGTGACGTGAGTGACGAAGTACGCCTGCAAATGCAGCGCGACCGCTTCATTTCCAACGCCTCGCATGAGCTGCGCACGCCTGTCACCTCGCTTAAGTTGCGCCTGGGGATGCTGCGCGACCAGCCGCACGAAGTCGAAAAACACGCAGAGGCGATGCGTCGTTCGGTTGATAATCTGGTACGGCTGGTGGATAGCCTGCTCGATCTATCGCGCTATGAAAGCGGCGTGATTGCTCTCAGTCGCCGCCCGGTGGTCATGCAAACGCTGGTTGAGCGCACCGTCGCGGAGCTGCAATTGCGCGCCGAGCAAAAAGGCGTTCGGCTGTATTTCGACCTGGCCGCCGATCCACTGATCGCAGCGGTCGATGAAGATCGCCTGATGCAGGCATTGATCAACGTTGTTGGCAATGCTATTAAATATACCCCTGTCGGCGGGCGCGTGAGGGTCGAGCTATGCGAGCAGGACGGGCGGATTACGCTGATTGTGCATGATACCGGGGTTGGCATCCCGCCGCACGCAATCCCGCACCTCTTCGAGGCGTTTTACCGCGTCGGCAACTCGGCGGAGAAGGGGACCGGGCTGGGTCTCGCGATCACCAAAGAGATCATCGACATGCACCACGGCAGCATCGAAGTTCACAGCGAACCGGGGCAGGGTAGCCGCTTTACAATCCGGTTGCCCGACAAGTTGGGCGAATAGCCATGCCTTGCTATACTTCTCGGCAAGGGTTGAGGACCGCGCCAGAAGGCGCATCACAGGGAGAACACGATGGCCGGAACCACGCCGCGCAGTGAATTGGATCGCATTTACGGCCTGATTCAGGCGGAGCGTCTGGAAGAAGCGGCGACCGCCTTACGGCCTGTCGTTGCTGCCGACCCGGATAACGACGATGCGTGGTGGCTGCTCGCCAATGCCGTTTCTGACCCTACGGAAGCGCGTGCCGCGCTTGAACGGGCGCTCGATGCCAACCCGGATAATCAGCAGGCGCGCGATTTGTTGGCGAAGCTGCAAAGCGCCTACCCGGAACTCACGCCCGCCGTCGCGCAACCCGCACTCGTCGCTACTCCGAACTTCGACCAGCCAGATTTTTTCCCGGAACCCTTTCAGGATTTGGAATTGAACCGCGCTCCCGACCGTGCGCCCGCTGCGCCAATTCCGGTCGCGCCGCAGCAGGCCGAGCCTCCCAGCCGTTGGGTTCCACTCGCGCTGGCCGCTATGTTCATTTTGGTGGTCGTGTTGTTCGGCTACTATTTGCTGGTCAATCGCCCGACCACGACGGTTGTCGATGCCACACCTTCACAGGTCGTCGTCGTGGTCCCGACCAGCGGCACGACCCTGATCCCAGGCAGCAGCGCGAGCGCCGAAGCGACGAGCGCGCCCAGCCTCACCGAAACGCTTGCGCCGACAAGCACCGCCGTCAGCGCCGCATCAACGCAAGCAGGCTTACCCGTCGCGCCGTCTACAAGCACCACAACCACAATCGTACCCGCTACGAGCGCAGTATCGACCACTGCGGCTACAAGCGTGGTAATACCCAGCGGTACGACCTCGCTCGATAGTGTAACTGCCGCGTTCAAAGCGGGCGGTCTCAATGACGCACTGGCGAGCATCGAGGATAGCATCCTCGGCAAAACGCTCACCGTGAAACTCTGCTCGAAATCAGGACCGGACCTGATCACCAACACCGATAAGGCGCGTGACCTGCTCGCGGCGCAGGCCGCGCCATTCAAGGGACAGGTCGAGGCGGTGGGCGTGCGGATTGCCAATTGCGCCGACGCCGGGAATGTCCTCTACAACCGGGTCACGCCGCTTTCAGTGGCGCAAGCTTTCGCAGAAAGCCGGATCGACGCGCGAGCCTATCATGCGCGCTGGATCAATCCCTGATAACATCTAACCCGTAGGGACGCCATTCTTGGCGTCCGGCTTGCTGCACTAAGACTTCAACCGCACTAGCTCGGCAAGCAGCGTAGCGCGGTCCTGCTTACTGACACCCGCCGTCAGCGCCGCGCGGAACTTCTCGGCAGCGCGAGCGCTCTCCCCGCCATCACGCAGCGCGTAGCCCTGCACCATCAACGCAGAAGCGGCGGGAGTTGTGACGACTTCCACTGCCTTGCGAGGTGTAGGGCTACCAAACTGGCGGCGCGCAAAGACTAGAAACGCGATCACCGCCACGAAGACGAGCAGCACGAGGAACGCAGAGAATGCCGGGATGTTCATCGCGCCTCGTCTCTATTCAGCTATCGGCAACTAGAACGGAATTTCCTCGTCGCTCTGTGCCGGACGTCCGCGCGCCTTGCCGCCACTCGGTGCGCGTTGCTGCTGCTGTGTTTCCGGTGCGGGTGAATACATCTCCTCTTCGGAAACAGAGCCGCCGCTCCTGTTGCCACCGGAGTATTCGCCGCGCGAACCATCATCACGCGAACTCATAAAATCGATGTCCCGAACTGTGACCTGAATTGTTACCTGTGTCTGGTTACTCTTATCGACATAAGTCGAAACATCGATTTCACCCGTGACGAGGATTTTGTTTCCTTTTTTGATGTACGGTGCGAGTTTTTCCGCTTTTTCACGCCACATCGTACACTTGAACCAGGTCGTCTTTTCCTGCTGCGCGTCACCCTGTCCAGTTTTCTTTGAAACAGCGACGCTGAAATCTGCAACGGCGACACCCTGCGGCGTGTACTTGAGTTCCGCGTCGCGCCCGACATTGCCTGAAATTGTGATTTGTTGGTAGCCCATCGCCATCGCCTTTCGTGCGCAAATTGACTGTATATTATAGAACTTGTGTTCAAAAATGTCAACCCATTTATTACTAAATGGTTGATTGTGAGTCGGGCAAGCCGCAACTTCTACAACCCGTCGCTCTCACTCGCCGCCTCCAAATCCGTCTTGCTCGGTTCAAGCAGGCGCGTGATCGTCTTGCGCAAAACCTCGATCTCGACAGGCTTGGCGAGCCACGCATCCGCGCCATACTGCCGCGCGATATAGCCGACATCGACGTGCGCGGAGAGGACGAGGATCGGCGTTCGCGCGATTTGCGGTGTACCACGTATGAATTGTAGCGCCGAGTCGCCGGGTGCGCTCGGCATCATCAGGTCCATGATGATCAAGTCTGGCTTGCGCGTCAGCGCAGCGCGTACCGCCGCCAGACCATCGAAAACCTCCGTGACGGTATGCCCCATCACATCCGCCAGATCGACCAGCAGTTGCCGCACATCGGCGGCGTCTTCCACGACCAGTATATGTGCCATCCGGTGCGTTAGACCTTGCGCCTTTCCAACTCGTCAGCCAGTACCTTGTTGACGATTTTTGGGTTGCCACCTTTGCCGACCTCGCGCATGACGGTCCCCATCAACAGTTGCGCGACCTTGACCTCGCCCGCCGCATAACGCGCCACTTCCTTCGGGCTGGCATCCAGCACCTTGACCACTGCTGCGAGGATCGGTCCCTCGTCGCTGACGAGCGCCAATCCTTTCGCCAACACGATAGCTGCCGGGTCGCCACCATCCGTGAACAGCGCTTCGAGGACCGTCTTTGCCGCGTTGTTGCTGATCGCCTGCGCATCCACGAGCGCGATCAGTTTGGCGAGCGCATCCGGCGTGATTTTAATCATATTGAGCTGTTCGCGCTCGATAGCGGCCTTGTTCATCAATCGGAAAACCTCGTTGATGATCCAGTTCGCAGCCTTCTTCGCATCCGCGCCCGCGTTCACCACCGCGTCGAAATAGACGCTGATCGGGCGCTCCGCGACGAGTACCGCTGCCTCGTAACGACCCAGACCAAGCGCGGTCAGGCGGTCGCGCTTCGCATCCGGCAGTTCGGGCAGCTTCGCGCGCACGGCTTCGACCCACTCCCGCGAAATTTCGAGAATAGGCAGGTCCGGCTCCGGGAAGTAGCGGTAATCGTCCTCGTTTTCCTTCACGCGCTGGATGATCGTCACCTGCTTGCCTTCATCCCAGCCGAGCGTCGCCTGCTTGATCTGCCCACCGTCGTCGTAGACCTTGCTATGTCGCACGATCTCGTAAGCCGAGGCACGCGCGAGGCTGCGAATGCTGTTCAAGTTCTTGACTTCGGTGCGCTTGCGCAGTTCGTCGCTCCCGACCGGGCGCACGCTGATATTTGCCTCCAGCCGCAGAATACCCTTCGACATATCGCCGCTATTCACGCCGAGGTATTGCAATATCGCGCGAATTTTGCGCGCGTAGGCTTCCGCTTCTTCGGGCGAACGAATATCTGGCTCCGTCACGATTTCGAGCAGCGGCACGCCGGATCGGTTGAAATCCATCAGGCTGGTTTGCCCGATGTGCATCGATTTGCCAGTATCTTCTTCGAGGTGCGCGCGGCGAATGCGGATCACCTTCGTCGCACCGTCCGGCAGGTCGATCTCGACCCAGCCATTGCGTGCCAACGGTAGCGCATACTGGCTGATCTGGTAGCCTTTGGGCAGGTCCGGGTAAAAGTAACTTTTGCGCGCGAACTGATTGATCGGTTCAATTTCACAATGCAGCGCAAGACCCACCATCATCGCCATTTCGATGGCCTGCTTGTTGATGACCGGGAGCATCCCCGGCATTCCCAGGCAGACCGGGCAGACACAGGTATTGGCTTCGGCCATCGTGCTATCGACGACCGCGCAGCCGCAGAACATCTTACTCTTGGTGAACAATTCGGCGTGAATTTCCAGGCCGATTACGGGTTCATAGGTGGACAAAATCGATTGCCTCTGTGCCTCTCTGCTTTTATTCCTCGCCCGGTCGTCCGAGGCGATAGGCGTGCCGTTTCGGGTCGAGCGCCATACCGAGCGTGGTCTCCGCACGGGGTCGCCAGGTAGAGTGAATATCGCGCACGAAGCTGGTCAGCAGTTCATAAGCCATCGTCTCGAAATCAGTATAGTCTATGGCGTCCTGCGTGCGCGGCCAGCCATAGCCCCACGCGAACCACATCCCATCCGGGAAAATCAGAAAATCGTAAAAGCTGGTTTCAGTCGGGTCGTCGCCCCAGAAGAACGCAATACGCCCGGCGGGCTCCTTGAAGCGCGCGGGCTGGATGCGTGCTTCGTCGCGCGGGTTCGGCCACGCTACGCCCGTCATCGGGACGATGATCACGCTGAAATCCTCGACGAAAAGCTGAAGTGCCTGCCGCCAGTCGCCGGAGGGGTGCGGGATGCGGCGCGGTTTGGCGAGGCTCGGCGCGCCCTGTTGAATCGCAGTCTCGACAGCGTTTTCAAAGGCTGTGTGCAGCCGCGTCGTGAAATCGTGCAGGCTGCGCTCGATCTGCGCGTGGATAGTTTTGCGGGTTTGGAGTTCCTTGCGCAGGACGAGGATTATATCTTCACCATCGTCGTTGCGGCGTGGAGCCGGTCTGGGCAGTATAACTTCGCTGGGCATGGTGAGCAGGCTCCTCGCCGCGACTCTAGCAATGTGGGTCTTCGTATGCTTCAATTGTAACGATGTTGTATAGCCGAATCAATATGTGTTGTGTTTAACAATCCCTTCGCCAAAACTTCAGGGAGCAATTTGCAAGCCTGAGCAGCGGACATTCCGATAAACGGGACATCATGAACTCCTTTTTCTGGTCAAAACAGATCGGTGAGGTCTGGGAATAGTGCTGCAAAACGCTCCGGTTCCAGCATCCACGACAGTGCTTCCGGCGCTTCGGAGAACAATGTATAGAGTGGCAGATGGGGCGTCAGCCGCGCATCGGGATAAGCGCGTGTCGTGCGGTGTTCAAGCGTCGGCAGTGCTGCGTAGCGCTCGTTCGGAACGAATTCACTGCTGCTGAGGTAGAAATATCCTGCGCCACCCATCTGCGCGAATGGCTCGTAATTTCCGCTCACGGCCAGCGGGATGATGTCGGAGAAGAGCAGCGGTTCATCGCCTGAGTTTATTGTGAGGTGATGTACATTCGGTGGGATGACCACCTTGTCACCCTGCCGCGCTTCAATTGCGATTACGCGCGACACGCTCCGAAGCTCCACATTCATACATTGAAAAAGGAAGATCGCTGTTCCGTGCAGCACCTCGCAGACTTCGGGGTAGTTCAGGGCGCTGTTCGGTGGAAAGGAATGCAGATGTCCGAGCGTCTTCGCACGCTCACGTCCTATCGCGAGTGGAGCCATGAGCGTGAGTTCATAGCGCATCCCGGTTGCAGCGAGCCGCGCCCGGTCTTGCACAGTTGCCACACCGTTGTACATCCAGTATTGTATACGTTCAGGCGGCGTACATGCTTCGGGATCAAGCGCAACAGGACGCAGCCGTGACAGTGGGCGGGTGAAAGCCTCGTCAACGCTGACGCCCACGCCAAAAGCGAGCGTTCCATCGGCTGCCCAATCTAATTCCAACCCCACATCATCTACCATCATCAGTTACAAGCCTGTTGACAACAACGAATGAATTACGTTATTTTATGGCAAAATGGTAACGGCAGTTCTGGAAACGCGCAACAAGTCAGATTGCACAAATGGAGTCCGTAATGATCATAGCTTCACAAGTCAACATCCCGGTCGAAGACCTGAAGCGGCAATGGCTGCAAATCGGTCCCGAAATCATGGAAAGTGTCGGGCGCGTCTTGCCGACTGGAAAATATACGCTGGGACCGGAACTCAAAGCCTTTGAAGAGGAATTTGCGACGTTCGCAGATTGCCAGTACGCGGTTGGGATTAGCAGCGGGACGGCGGCGCTGCACATGGCGCTGCTGGCGTGCGGGGTTGGTCCAGGCGACGAGGTGATCACGGTCTGCAATACGTATGTGGCGACGGCTTTTGCGATTAGCTACTGCGGCGCGACGCCTGTCTTCGTTGATGTCGAGGCCATGACGTACAATATGGATGTGAAGAAAATAGAAGCCGCAATCACGCCGCGTACCAAAGCGCTGTTACCTGTACATCTTTACGGGCAAATCGTGGACATGGACGCGCTGCTGGCTGTTGCACGCAAGCACAACCTGAAAGTAGTAGAGGACTGTTCGCACGCGCATGGCGCAACGCAGAATGGACGCGCAGCAGGCAGCTTCGGAGATGTGGGCTGCTTCAGCTTCTACCCGACGAAAGTGCTGGGCGCGTTTGGGGACGGTGGCCTCTGCACGACGAATGATCCGGCAATCTATGAGAAACTGCGACAACTGCGTTACATGGGACAGCGCACAAAATATAATCATGAGATTATCGGTTATCAGGAACGACTGGATGAACTGCAAGCTGCAATGCTGCGCGTCAAGCTGCGCTACCTACCGGGCTGGATCGCTGCGCGGCAGGAAGTCGCAGCGATGTACGATGAACTCCTGACAGGGCTACCCGTCGTCACGCCTGCGGTGCAGCGCGGCAACACACACGTTTACTATTTGTATAATATCCTCGCGGAGCGGCGGGATGAATTGAAAGCGTATTTGCAACAAGCGGGAATTGGCTCGTTTGTGGTGTATCCATATCTCGTACCGGGAACAGGCGCTTACGCAGATTTGAACGTTGCGCCCGAAAGCTTCCCGGTCGGGGCAGAACAGGTGAACCAGACATTGTGCCTGCCCATGTTCCCCGAACTCACAGAAGGCGAAGTGCGGTGCGTGGCTGATGCGATACGAGAATTCTATGTCTGAGCAGAGCGTCAAGGTCACTGTCATCGGCGGGAGCGCAGTCGGTACGCCGGAGTTCGTAGAGGCTATCAAGCGGCATTCACACGCGCCGGGCGAGCGCCAAATCGAAATCGTCCTCTACGCCCGAAATGCTGGACGATTGGACGCCGTGACGCGCGTCGCGAAAAATATGGCGCAGGGCTGCGACTGGCTGCATGTCTCCGGTACAACCGACCTCGCGCAAGCACTCGATGGCGCGGGGTACGTAATCAACCAGATGCGGATCGGCGGGCTGGCGGCACGCGCCTTCGACGAGACCTTTCCGATCCGGTTCGGCATTCCCGGAGAGGAAACAATCGGACCGGGCGGCTTCGCCAATGCGATGCGGACTGTCCCGGAGGCAGTTCGGATAGCAAAACAAATCGAGCGGTACGCACCCGGTGCGATGCTGCTCTCGTTCACCAACCCCGCAAGCGTGATCCAATACGCCGTGACGCGCACGACCCGCGTGAACGTCATTGGCCTGTGCGACGGTCCCGTAACGATGACGACGAATGCAGCAGACGCGCTTGGCATGGACAAATCAGCGCTCAAGGTGGATTATGTGGGAATGCACCATTTCGGGTTCATCACGCGCGTGGTTCATGCTGACACGGACATGACGGCGCAGATGCTGGATGCGCTCACGTCAGCGCATGTCGCGGGCATCGATCTGGGGTGGGTGCGCTCTCTCCAGGCACTGCCGTCTGCCTATTTCCGTTACTTTTTACAGCCCGAAGAGGCACTTGCCAAACAGAAAGCACAGCGCGAAAGCCGCGCCGAACAGCTTATGCAGATTGAAGCAGACCTGCTTGCCGAATATGAAACAGCGCAAGGCCGCCCGCAAGGGTTGAGCGCACGCGGCGCGAAGTGGTACGACGCGATCATCGCGCCCGTTCTGATGGCGTTGATCGAGCAGCAGAGCGGATCGTTCATCATGAACGTGAAGAATGGGGGAGCGCTTGGCTGGCTGCCTGAAGACGCGATTATCGAGACACCCTGCGCCGTTACTGCCGGGGAAGTACGTCCGCTCTTCGCGGATACCCGGAACAAGGAAATCCGGGCGCGCGTCGATCTGAATTGCGCTTATGAACAACTTATGGTTGAATCATTCCTCGAAGGCTCGTATGCAAAGGCACTGCGCGCCCTGACCATGAACCCGCTTGTACCATCACTCACCAGGGCGCGGCAGATGCTCGACACGTTATGGCCGGATGCGGCTCCCAAAAATCTATGACATCTCAAAGCAACACTCCCCAAAGAGACGCTACGAAACCTACCTCTGGCTATGCAATCGGCGTAGACATTGGCGGGACGAGCATGGTGGCTGCCGTCGTCTCCGGGATAGATGGACAGATACTTGCGCGGCACAGCATCCCGACGGACGCTGCGCGCGGTCCAGAAGACGGGCTGCGCCGCTTAAACGCGCTCATCGAGAGGGTGATCGCTGACGCAAACTCGGATCGAGCGCATCTGGCAGGCATCGGAATTGGCTGTACAGGTCCGGTGGATACACCGACCGGGCGCGTCCACAACCCCTATACGCTGCCCACCTGGGACGATGTGCCAATGGTCGAAAGCGTAGTGCAGTATTTTTCACTGCCTACGCTGCTCATCGGTGACTGCGATGTAGCGGCGCTCGGCGAATATTGGGCAGGAGCGGGACGCGGCTACAGTAGTATGTTGTACCTGACCTTCGGCACGGGGATTGGTGGCGCAATAGTCAGCGGCGGGCGGCTGCATCGCGGTGTCGGGCAGATGGCGAGCGAACCGGGACACATGGTCATCGATCTACATGGACCGGAATGTTACTGTGGCGCGCATGGCTGCTTCGAGCAGTTGGCGGCAGCCCCTGCTATTGCGCGGTTCGCACGCGAAAGAGCAAGCCCGGCAATGCTTGCGCTGGCGGGTGGGGAGATCGAGCGCATCACAGCGGAAACAGTGGGTCGTGCAGCGGAGCAGGGTGATTTGGTGGCAGGTGCGCTCATCGAACAGACGGCTTTCTACATTGGAGTCGGCCTGGCGAACCTGATGAATATCCTCGCGCCAGAGGTGGTTGTGTTAGGCGGTGGCGTCATGGGCAGTTGGCC
>Ga0123337_10002748_pt1 | contig 19661 bp, 17 predicted proteins | sample frozenSSSSmetaG_FD_89792 | JGI IMG/M metagenome (GOLD analysis project Ga0123337, IMG submission 89792) | Glacier valley bacterial and archeal communities from Borup Fiord, Nunavut, Canada, to study Microbial Dark Matter (Phase II) -... | ecosystem: Environmental > Aquatic > Freshwater > Ice >... | reverse complement strand
GTGCTGCGCGCCGAGGCCCGCGCCCGCCGCGTCGAGGGCTTCATGCTCAAGCGTCGCGACGCGCGCTACGGCGTGGGCCGGACCAAGGACGTCGGCGTGTGGTGGAAGTGGAAGATCGACCCGCTGACGGTCGACGCGGTGCTGATCTACGCGCAGCGCGGGCACGGGCGACGCGCGTCGCTGTATTCCGATTTCACGTTCGCGGTATGGGACCGCGCGGCCGGTGCCGAGCCGCGCACGCTGGTGCCGTTCGCCAAGGCCTACTCGGGCCTCACCGACGACGAGATGGCGAAGGTCGACGCGATCGTGAAGCGCACCACGATCGAGAAGTTCGGACCGGTGCGCAGCGTCAAGCCGACCCAGGTGTTCGAGCTCGGCTTCGAAGGCATCCAGCGCTCGAGCCGCCACAAGTCCGGCATCGCGACGCGCTTCCCGCGGATGCTGCGCTGGCGCACCGACAAGCCGATCGACGAGGCCGACACGCTCGCGTCGCTCGAGGCGCTGATGGGCGGAGAGCCCGTGCCCGAACCCGCCGTGCCGACGGTCGCCGACTCCGACGGCCACGACGCGGTGGTCGACGTCGTCGACGGGGCGCGCTGAGCGATGGCCGGACCAACACCGTCGATCTACGGGATCGACTTCACCAGCGTGCCGCGCCGCGCGAAGGCGATCACGATCGCGCGGCTCTCCGTCGACGACGAAGGCAGTCATGCGCTGGTCGGCGTCGAGGCGCTGGTCGACTGGCCTTCGTTCGACGCGTTCCTCGCGCGGCCCGGTCCGTGGATCGCGGGCTTCGACCTGCCGTTCGGGCTGCCGCGCGAACTGGTCGAGACGCTGGGCTGGCCGCGCGAATGGCGCGCGCTGATGCGCCACTACGCCGCGCTCGACCGCGCGACGATCCGCGAGACCTTCGTGGCCTTCTGCAACGCGCGTCCCGCGGGCGCGAAGTTCGCGCACCGCGGCGCCGATCGGCCCGCGGGCTCCAGCCCGTCGATGAAGTGGGTCAACCCGCCGGTCGCGTGGATGCTGCATGCCGGCGTGCCGCGGCTGATCGCGGCCGGCGTGTGCATCCCCGGCCTCGACGACGATCCGGCGCGCGTCGACCCGGCCCGCATCGCGCTCGAGGCCTACCCCGGCTACCTCGCGCGGTCGATCACGCGTGCGTCTTACAAGTCGGACACGCGGACCATGCAGACGGCGGCGCGTCGCGACGAACGCGCGCGCATCGTCGACGCGTTGATCGACGGCCGCCACGCGCTGGCGCTGCCCGTCGCGATCGACGACGCGCAACGTGAAGCATTGATCGAAGACGCACGCGCGGACCTTCTCGACGCGGTGCTGTGCGCGGTCCAGGCCGCGTGGGCGCAGCGACGCCACGACGACGGCCATCCGCGCTACGGCCTGCCCGACGCGATCGATCCACTCGAAGGCTGGATCGTCGGCGTGCCCGCATGAGCCGTCGACGTCCGGAAGCCAGGGCGGGACGCTGGGGTCTCCCGTCGACGCTCGCCGGCAGCGACCATCTCGGGCGCCAGCTCGACCGCAAGCGGCGCGAGAAGGCTGCGGCCGAACGCCAGGCCGCGACACCGGAAGATGCCCCTGCCAAGGCCTTGCCGCGCGAACGTCGCCACGCGCCGGGTCCCCTGCCCGCACCCGCAGCGATCGATGCCTGGCTCGCGTCGCGCGGCATCGTGCCCTTCCCGTTCCAGCGCGAGACCTGGGACCACATCGCCACCGGCAAGTCGGGGCTGCTGCACGCGACCACCGGCGCGGGCAAGACCTACGCCGCGTGGATCGGCGCATTGCGGCTCGAACTCGAACGGGCCGCGAAAGATGGCTCTCCCACGCAGCGCAAGCTGCGCATCCTGTGGATCACGCCGATGCGCGCGCTCGCGGCCGACACGACCCGCGCGCTCGCCGATGCGACCGCCGGCATCGGACTCGACTGGGAGGTCGCGATGCGCACCGGCGACACCGATGCGGCGACGCGCGCCCGCCAGTCGAAGCAGTTGCCCGAGGCGCTGGTCACGACGCCCGAATCGCTGACGCTGCTGCTCGCGCGCGCCGATGCGAAGGAGCTCTTCGATGCGTTGTCGGTGATCGTCGTCGACGAGTGGCACGAGCTGATGGGCAACAAGCGCGGCGTACAGACGCAGCTCGCGCTGGCGCGGCTGTGGAGGTGGAATCCGAAGCTGATCGCGTGGGGGCTGTCGGCGACGCTCGGCAACCTGGAGACGGCGCGGCACGCGCTGCTCGGCCTCGACCGGCGCGGCAAGGCGCGACCCGGGGTGATGGTCAAGGGCGAATCGAACACTGGATTCGGGCCGAAAGAGCTTTCGATCGACACGCTGATCCCCGACTCGATCGAGCGCTTCCCGTGGGGCGGGCACCTCGGCATCAAGCTGGTCGACGCGGTCGTCGCGGAACTGGAGAAGTCCTCCACCACGCTGGTCTTCACCAACGTACGCAGCCAGGCCGAGATCTGGTACCAGACGCTGCTCGCCGCGAAGCCCGAGTGGGCCGGGATCATCGCGCTCCACCACGGCTCGCTCGACCGCGAGGTGCGCGACTGGGTCGAGGCGGGGCTCAAGGCCGGCACGCTCAAGGCCGTCGTCTGCACGGCGTCCCTCGACCTCGGCGTCGACTTCCTGCCGGTCGAGCGCGTGCTGCAGATCGGCTCGGCGAAGGGCGTCGCGCGGCTGATGCAGCGCGCGGGCCGGTCGGGCCATGCGCCGGGCCGGACGTCGCGCGCGACGCTGGTGCCGACCAACGCGCTCGAACTGGTCGAGGCCGCGGCAGCGCGACGCGCGGTCGCGGCGCGCCGCATCGAGCCGCGCCTTGCGCCGAACAAGCCGCTCGACTGCCTCGTGCAGCACCTGGTGACGATCGCGGTCGGCACCGGCTTCGTCGCCGACGAACTGTTCGACGAGGTCCGCACCGCGTGGTCCTACCGCGACCTGACCCGCGACGAGTTCGACTGGGCGCTCGCGTTCGACGAAGGCGGCGGCGCGTCGCTCGCGGCCTATCCCGACTACCAGCGCATCGCACCGGACGACGGCGGCGTCTACCGCGTGCCGCGCGTCGATCTCGCGCGCCGTCATCGCATGAGCATCGGCACGATCACCGCCGAGACCGCGATGCATGTCGCGTGGCTCGCGACGAACGGCCGGCTCGGACAGATCGAGGAAGGCTTCATCGCGCGGCTCAAGCCCGGCGACGTGTTCGTCTTCGGCGGCCGCGTGCTCGAACTGGTCCGCGTGCGCGACATGACGGCCTACGTGAAGAAGGCGACGAAGAAGCACGGGCTGGTGCCGACCTGGGCCGGCGGCCGCATGCCGCTCACATCGGAACTCGCCGACGCGTCGCTCGACATGCTGGCGCGCGCCGCCAAGGCCAGCGAAGCCTGGTGGAAGAACGAGCCCGAGATGCGTGCCGTGCGGCCGCTGCTCGAACTGCAGCAGCGCTGGTCCGCGCTGCCGGTGACGGGCCGGCTGGTGTGCGAGGAGATCGAATCGCGCGAAGGCCATCACTTCTTCTGCTACCCGTTCGCCGGTCGCATGGTGCACATCGGCCTCGGCTCGCTGATCGCGTGGCGCGCGGCGCGCGAGAAGCCGGGCACCTTCTCGATCTCGATGAACGACTACGGCTTCGAGCTGCTGTCGGCGCAACCCTTCGACTGGCGCGCGCTGATCGCGGGCGGGCTGCTGTCGACCGAGCATCTGCTCGAGGACGTGCTCGCGTCGCTGAACGCGAGCGAGCTCGCGCAGCGGCGCTTTCGCGAGATCGCGCGCATCTCGGGTCTCGTGTTCTCGGGGTATCCGGGCGAGCGCAAGTCGAGCCGCAGCACGCAGGCGACGTCGAGCCTGTTCTACGAGGTGTTCCGCCAGCACGACGCGGGCAACCTGTTGCTGACGCAGGCCGAGGCCGAGGCGCTCGAGCAGGAGTTGGAGATCGGCCGCCTGCGGATGACGCTCGAACGCGTGGTGGAGTGGGAGTTGACGATCACGCGCCCGGGCCATGCGACGCCGTTCTCGTTTCCGCTGATGGTCGAACGCTTTCGTGAAGAGGTCACGACGGAAAAGCTCGCGGAGCGCATCGCGCGGATGCTGGCCGAGCTGGAGGCGGCGGCCGAGGATGAAGCCGGCACTGCTTCGGGCAAGCCGAAGAAGGTCTGCCGCGAGCGCGGCTACGTGAAGCGCGTGCGCATGTCGAAGTAAGATTCACGCAGATCGCGCGCACGCGACCCGACCAACGGAGACCCGCATGAGCCTGTACACCCAACTCCAGCAACGTGCCGCGGACGACCGCCCGATCCGCATCGGCCTGATCGGCGCCGGCAAGTTCGGCTCGATGTACCTCGCGCAGATCCCGCGCACGCCGGGCGTCCATCTGGTCGGCATCGCGGACCTGTCGCCGGACGCGGCGCGGACCAACCTCGCGCGCGTTGGCTGGGACGAAGCGCGCACGCGCGCCACGTCGCTCGACCAGGCGATTCACGACGGCACGACCCACATCGGCGAGGACTGGCGGGCGCTGGTCTTGCATCCGGCGATCGACGTGGTCGTCGAATGCACCGGCCATCCGATCGCGGCGGTCGACCATTGCCTCGAAGCCTTCGCGCACGGCAAGCACATCGTCAACGTCACCGTCGAGGCCGATGCCTTTTGCGGGCCGCTGCTCGCGCGCCGCGCGGCCGAGGCCGGCGTGGTCTATTCGCTCGCGTTCGGCGACCAGCCGGCGCTGATCTGCGACCTCGTGGACTGGGCGCGCACCTGCGGCTTCCCGGTGGTCGCCGCCGGCCGCGGCCACAAGTGGCTGCCGCACTTCAACGAGTCGACGCCCGAGACCGTGTGGGGCCACTACGGGCTCACGCCGGAGCAGGCGAAGCGCGGCGGCCTGAACCCCAAGATGTTCAACAGCTTCCTCGACGGCTCGAAGCCGTCGATCGAATGCACGGCCGTCGCCAACGCGACCGGTCTCACGGTCCCGAGCAACGGGCTGCTGTATCCGCCGGCGAGCGTCGAGGACATCCCGTTCGTCACGCGGCCGATCGCGGAAGGCGGCGTGCTCGAACGCAAGGGCATGGTCGAGGTGATCTCGTCGCTCGAGGCCAACGGCCGAACCATCCCCTACGACATCCGCATGGGCGTGTGGGTCACGGTCGAAGGCGAGACCGAGTACATCCGCAACTGCTTCGAGGAATACAACGCGCATACCGACCCGAGCGGCCGCTACTTCACGTTGTACAAGCGCTGGCACCTGATCGGCCTCGAGGTCGGGATGTCGGTCGCGAGCGTCGCGCTGCGCGGCGAGGCGACCGGCGTCGCGCAGTGCTGGAACGCGGACGTCGTCGCGACCGCCAAGCGCGACCTGAAGCCCGGCGACGTGCTCGACGGCGAAGGCGGCTACACGGTGTGGGGCAAGCTGCTGCCGGCCGGGACGTCGATGCGCATCGGCGGCGTGCCGCTCGGCCTCGCGCACGATGTCAAGGTGGTGCGCCCGGTCGCGAAAGGCGCGAGCGTGTCGTGGAGCGACGTGGCGATCGACACGACGACGCGCGCCTACGCACTGCGCCGCGAACTGGAAGGCCTGTTCGCGACGCCGCGGCAGGAGGCTGCGTAAAATCGGCCCGATGCAGCACACCGTCGTCGCAGGACAGACCCTCCACCTCGCGCCCGAGCGCGCCGCCTACTGGGCCGAGGCCCGCACGCTGCTCGTCGCCGACGCGCATTTCGGCAAGGCCGCGACCTTCCGCGCGCACGGCATCCCCGTGCCCCACGGCACGACGCTCGACAACCTCGCGCGCCTCGACGCGCTGATCGCGCGCTGGCCGGTCGAACGGATCGTGTTCCTCGGCGACTTCCTGCATGCGAAGGAGGCGAAGGCGCAGCTCACCGTCGGCGCCATCGCACGCTGGCGTGCGGGTCATGCCGGCATCGCGATGACGCTGGTCCGCGGCAACCACGACGCGCGCGCCGGCGACCCGCCTGCCGGGCTCGGCATCGACGTCGTCGACGAGTCGCACGTCGTCGGTCCGTTCTCGCTGCGCCATCACCCCGTGGCCTGCGAGCGCGGCTACGTCCTCGCGGGACACCTGCATCCCGGCTACCGGCTCGGCGGCCGTGCCGGCGGCGGCCTGCGCCTGCCGTGCTTCTGGTTCGGCAACGAGGCCGGCTCGCGCGTGGGCGTGCTGCCGGCCTTCGGCGCGTTCACCGGCACGTGGATCGTCGACGCGCGGCCCGACGACCGCGTGTTCATCGTCGCGCCCGACGCGGTGCATCCCCTCCAGCGCCGCGCGGCTGTGCTGCCGGTGCCCTCGGTCGCTTGAGCACCCGCAAGGCTTCCGCACCGGACGCCGGCGACGAGGGCGGATCGGCCCGCCTCGACAAGTGGCTGTGGGGCGCGCGCTTCTACCGCACGCGCAGTGCCGCGGCCGACGCGATCGACGTGGGCCAGGTGCGCGTCAACGAGCAGCGTGTGAAGCCGGCGAAGGCGCTGCACGTCGGCGACCTGGTCGTGATCCGCATCGGCGGCATCGAACGCGAAGTGCGGGTCGCGATCGTCGACGACGTGCGCGTCGCCGCGCCGCTCGCGCAGGCGCGCTATGTCGAGACCGAGGTCAGCGTGACGGCACGCCTTGCCGCCGAGGCGCGTCGACGACTCGAACGCGAGCCTGCCGATACGCGCAAGGGCCGCCCGACCAAGCGCGATCGTCGCGAGCTCGCGACCTTCGTGGATTCGGGGCGGGACGACGACGGGTTCTAGTCGACGATCGTCGGCAGCACGTCGCCGGCCCGTCCTCGCAGCACGACGTCCGCGAGCGCATCGAGCGGCGTGGCCTCGGGACCGATCACCACGATCGCCGCGCCCGACGCACGGGCCAGCGCCGGCAGTCCTGCCGCGGGATACACCAGCCCTGACGTGCCGACCACGAGACACAGGTCTGCCGCCCGACACGCCTCCTCCGCACGCGCCCACGCCGCCGGCGGCAGCATCTCGCCGAACCACACCACGTCGGGCCGTGCGTGCGCGCCACAGTCGGGGCAGTGCGGCGGGACTCGCGCGTCGGCCGCTTCGAGCGTATCGGCGTCGCCGTGCCAGCCGCAGCCGGCGAAGCATTTCGGGCGGACGATGTTGCCGTGCAGTTCGACCGGGTCGATCGTGCCGGCGCGCGCGTGCAGCCCGTCGACGTTCTGCGTGACGACCACGGCCGAGTGCAACCGCGCGATCGCGTGATGGGCGGCGTTCGGTGCGCACTGCCGGACCGCGGCACGACGGGATGCGTACCAGCCCCACACCAGCGCAGGGTCGGCCGCGAAGCCCTCCTCGGTCGCGAGGCGCTCCGGTTCGTAGCGCGCCCACAACCCGGTCAGCGCATCACGGAACGTCGGGATGGCGCTCTCGGCGGAGACGCCTGCCCCGGTGAAGACGACGATCCGCGACGCATCGCGCAGCAAGCCGCGAATGCGATCGATCTCCACGTCAGTGGCCGACCAGCAGACGCGCGCCCAGCGCGAAGACCAGCGCCGGAATCATGACGACCGCCCCCAGCCGGAAGAAGCGCCAGAAGCCGACGTCCTCGCCCTCGCGACGGATCGCGTTGAGCCACAGGATGGTCGCGAGCGAGCCGGTCACCGAGAGGTTCGGCCCGAGGTCGACGCCGATCAGCAGCGCGTCGACGACCGACTGCGGCGGATGCACGAGCTGGATCGTCGAGCTGGCGATCAGGCCGGCCGGCAGGTTGTTCATGAGATTGCAGACGAACGCGATCAGCAGTCCCGACGACCACGACGTGGCCTGCGGCGTCGCGGCGACCGAACGCGTCAGCAGGTCGCCGAGCTCGCGGATCGCGCCGGTCGCGGCCAGCGCCTCGACCAGCACGAAGAGACCCGCGACCAGCGGCAGCACCGACCACGACACGTCCCTGACCGCGGTCCACGGCGCGGTGCGCGACGCGGTCAGCACGATGACCGTGGTGACGATCCCCATGATCGCGGTCGGCAGGCCGAGCTGCAGGTCGCGCGCCGACACGACCAGCAGCACGACGGCGGTGAGCACGAGGCCGGTCATCGCGGTCCATGCGCCCTTCGACAGCGCGGGGACCTCGACGTCGCTCTCGCAGGTCGCTTCCAGTCGTCGGCCCTCGGTCCAGCGCAACGCGACGAAGGTCGCCACGATCGCCAGCAGCGACGGCAGCGCGAAGCTCGCCAGCCACTGGCCGAGCGGCGGCGTCCGGTCGCCGTACAGCACGATGTTGGCCGGGTTGGAGATCGGCAGCACGAAGCTCGCGGCGTTGGCGACGAACGCGCAGATGAAGAGATACGGCAGCGGCTTCACCTTCGCCTTGCGCGTGGCCGTGTACACCGCCGGCGTCAGCACGACGGCGGCCGCGTCGTTCGACAGGAACGCCGTGACCACGACGCCGACGCCGTAGATCAACACGAAGAGCCGCTGCGGCGAGCGGCGCGCGTGGTTCACCGCGACGGCCGCCACCCAGTCGAACAGGCCCTCCCGGCGCGCGATCTCCGACAGCAGCATCATGCCGATGAGGAACAGGTACACGTCGGTGCCCTTGCCGACCGCCTCGACGGCGAGCCCGAAAGGCAGCAGGCCGCACGCGACGAGCACCACGGCACCGAGCACCGCCCACACCCCCTCGGGCAGCTTGAACGGCCGCACGATGACGCCGGCGGTCGCGAGCGCGGCGATCGCCCAGGTGGCGAGGTGCTGTTGCGGTGGGGAAAGCGTCATGGCGGGCAGGCGGGTGACCGGCGAGGCTGCGGCGGCCTCGGCGGACAGGCGGTCCCCGGTCGGTCGATCGAACAGGGCGGAACAGGCCGCGAAAGCGTAGCGCACCGGTCGACGCCGCGGGATCGGACGGCATCCGTCGTCGGGCGTGGCCGGTTCAGTAGACGTCGCGCCGGTAGCGCCCGGCGTCGGCCAGTTCTTCGCGCGCCGCCGTCCCGACGATGATTTTTGTTGACGATCCGCCGGCAAGGGCGACCGCCGATGTCACATTCATGCGTGGACTAAAAAGCACGGTCGTGCTAATTTGCGGCGATGGTGCCGACCGACCCTCCCTCTCCGACTCCCCGCCTGCGCAAAGGCGAACAGACCCGCGCGGCCATCCTCGATGCCGCGCTCGAACTCGCGAGCCGCGACGGCCTCGAGGGGCTGACGATCGGGCTCATCGCCGAGCGCATGCAGATGTCCAAGAGCGGCGTCTTCGCGCACTTCGGCTCGCGCGAGGACCTGCAGATCGCGGTCATCCAGGACTATCACCGGCGCTTCGAGGAAGAGGTCTTCCTGCCGAGCCTGAAGGAGCCGCGCGGCCTGCCGCGGCTGTCGGCGATGTATGCCGGCTGGGTCAAGCGCCATACGCGCGAGATCGACAGCGGCTGCATGTACATCAGCGGCGCCGTCGAGTACGACGACCGTCCCGGCCCGATCCGCGACGAGCTGCTGTCGATGGTGATGGCCTGGCAGAAGGCCCTGGTGCGCAGTGCCCGGCAGGCCGTGCGCGAGGGCCATCTGCTGCCCGACACGGACGTCGAGCAGCTGGTCTTCGAGATGCGCGCGATGGTGCTGGCGCTGCATCACGACGCCCGCTTCATCGGCGATCGCCAGGCCGTCGATCGCATCCAGCGCGGCTACCTGCGACTGATCGACAGCTATCGCGTGCCGTCGTCGCCGTCGACGCCGCATCTGCGACTCGTCACCCCCGAAGCGATCGAAGCGTCGCGCTGAGCGTAAGGCTCCGACCTCCACTCCGACTACACGAACCCACCCAGGACACCCCATGCCCGCCATCTACCATCCGCCGCTGCGCGACATGCGCTTCGTGATGCACGAACTGCTCGACGTCACGACGTCGCTCAAGGAAGTCCCGGCCTATGCCGACATCGACGCCGACACGATCGACCAGGTGCTCGAGGAGGCCGGCAAGTTCTGCGCCGAGGTGCTGCTGCCGCTCAACCTGTCGGGCGACCAGGAAGGCTGCCATTTCGATGCCGCGACCCACGTCGTGACGGTGCCCAAGGGCTTCAAGGATGCCTACGAGCAGTACCGCGCCGGCGGCTGGCCGTCGCTGGCGGCCGATCCGGAGTTCGGCGGCCAGGGGCTGCCGCACCTGATCGAGATCGCGTTCTCGGAGATGAAGTACGCGACCAACCAGGCGTGGACGATGTATCCGTCGCTCGCGCACGGCGCGTACACGGCGATCCTCGCGCACGGCACGCCGGAACAGAAGGCGCTCTACCTGCCGAAGATCACGTCGGGCGAATGGCTCGGCACGATGTGCCTGACCGAGTCCCATTGCGGCACCGACCTCGGCATGCTGCGCACGAAGGCGGAACCGCAGCCCGACGGCAGCTATCAGCTCACCGGCAACAAGATCTTCATCTCGGCCGGCGAGCACGACATGGCGCCGAACATCGTCCACCTGGTGCTCGCACGGCTGCCCGATGCGCCGGCCGGCTCGAAGGGCATCTCGCTGTTCGTCGTGCCGAAGTTCCTGCCGGTGGGCACGGACGCGAATGCCACCGTCGGCGAACGCAACCCGATCTTCTGCGGCGCGATCGAGCACAAGATGGGCATCCACGGCAACGCCACCTGCCAGCTCAATCTCGACGGTGCCACGGGCTGGATGGTCGGCCAGCCGAACAAGGGCCTGGCCGCGATGTTCGTGATGATGAACGGCGCGCGCCTGGGCGTCGGCGTGCAGGGCCTCGGCCTCACCGAGATCGCGTACCAGAACGCCGCGGCCTACGCGAAGGACCGCATCCAGGGCCGCTCGCTGACGGGACCGAAGGAGCCGTCGAAGCAGGCCGATCCGATCATCGTGCATCCCGACGTGCGCAAGATGCTGCTGACCGCGCGCGCCTACGCCGAAGGCGGCCGCGCGTTCGCGACCTGGGTCGCGCTGCAGAGCGACCTGCTGCATCACCCCGACGAGGCGGTGCGCAAAGACGCCGACGACATGATGGCGCTGATGACGCCGGTGGTGAAGGCGTTCATGACCGACAACGGCTTCAACGCGGCATCGGGCTGCCTGCAGGTGTTCGGCGGCCACGGCTACATCGCCGAGTGGGGCGTCGAGCAGATGGTCCGCGACGCGCGCATCAACATGATCTACGAGGGCACCAACACCATCCAGGCGCTCGACCTGCTGGGTCGCAAGATCCTGTCGGACAACGGCGCGAAGATGAAGAAGTTCGGCAAGATGGTGCAGGACTTCGTCGAGGCCGAAGGGACCAACGAAGCGATGGCCGAGTTCGTCAACCCGCTGGCCGACCTCGGCGACAAGGTCACGAAGCTGACCATGGAACTCGGGATGAAGGCGTTCCAGAGTCCCGACGAAGTGGGCGCGGCCGCGGTCGACTACCTGCGCGTGGTCGGGCACCTGATCTACGCGTACTTCTGGGCGCGGATGGCCAAGTTGGCGCTGGAAAAGGAAGGCAGCGGAGACCCGTTCTACAAGGCCAAGCTGGCGACGGCGCGGTTCTACTTCGCGAAGCTGCTGCCGGAAACGGCGAGCGCGATCCGTTCGGCGCGGGCGGGGTCGAAGGTGCTGATGGAACTCGAGGCAGAGCTGTTCTGAACTAGAACCCAGCGTCCCCTCCCCCTCTGGGGAGGGTCAGGGAGGGGGCGAGCGAAGCGAGCGTCGCACTTGCCTGGCGGCAAGTCCCCCCTACCCAGCCTTCCCCCAGAGGGGGAAGGAGCCTACCGAGCAAGGGCTCATGTCGAACACCATCATCAAGAAGGTCGCGATCCTGGGTGCCGGCGTCATGGGCGCGCAGATCGCCGCCCACTGCATCAACGCCCGCATCCGCGTCGTCCTCTTCGATCTGCCGTCGACGGGTGGGCAACATTCTGGCGACAAGAACGCCATCGCGACGAAGGCCGTCGACGGCCTGAAGAAACTGAGCCCCGCCCCGCTCGGCATCGCCTCCGATGCGTCGCTGATCGAAGTCGCGAACTACGACGACGATCTCGACGCGCTGACGTCCTGCGACCTCGTCATCGAAGCCATCGCCGAACGCCTCGACTGGAAGCACGACCTCTACGCGAAGGTCGCGTCCTCCATCGCGCCAGACGCGATCTTCGCGTCGAACACCTCGGGCCTGTCGATCACGTCGCTCGCCGACGGCATGCCGGACGCGCTGAAGTCGCGCTTCTGCGGCGTGCACTTCTTCAACCCGCCGCGCTACATGCACCTGGTCGAGCTGATCCCGACCGTCGACACCGACCCCGCGATCCTCGACCGGCTCGAGACCTTCCTGACCGCCACGCTGGGCAAGGGCGTGATCCGTGCGAAGGACACGCCGAACTTCATCGCCAACCGCGTCGGCATCTTCTCGATGCTGGCGACGATGCACGAGGCGGATCATTACGGTCTCTCGTACGACGTCGTCGACGACCTCACCGGCGCGAAGATGGGCCGCGCGAAGTCCGGTACCTTCCGTACCGCCGACGTGGTCGGCCTCGACACGATGGGTCACGTCGTGAAGACCATGCAGGACCATCTGCAGGCCGACCCCTTCGCCGCGCTGTACGCGACGCCGCCGGCGCTGGCCGGCCTGATCGCGAAGGGCGCGCTCGGATCGAAGACCGGTGCCGGGTTCTATCGCAAGGTCGGCCGCGATATCCAGCGCCTCGATCCGAAGACCGGTGACTACGTCGCCGGCGCCGGCAAGGCCGACGACACGATCGCCCGCATCCTCAAGAAGCCGGCGCCCGAGCGGCTCAAGCTGCTGCACGAGTCGAAGTCGCCGCAGGGCCAGTTCCTGTGGGCGATCCTGCGCGACGCCTTCCACTACATCGCCGTGCATCTCGCCGACATCGCCGGCAATGCGCGCGACGTGGACTTCGCGATGCGCTGGGGCTTCGGGCAGAAGCTGGGTCCGTTCGAGCTGTGGCAGTCGGCGGGGTGGAAGGAAGTTGCGGGATGGGTCCGTGACGACATCGAGAACGGACGCGCGCTGTCGTCGGCGCCGCTGCCGGCCTGGGTGTTCGAGGGGCCGGTGGCGGAGCGTGGGGGCGTACATCAGGCGGAAGGGTCGTGGTCGCCGAAAACCGCATCCTTCGTCGGGCGATCGTCGTTGCCGGTGTATCAGCGGCAGGTTTATCGGACTTCCGTGTTAGGGGAGTCCGTCGCCGCCTCCGGCAGCCCCCTCCCCAACCCTCCCCCAGGGGGGGAGGGAGCGTCCTCGGCCGGGGGCTCGACGCTGTTCGAGGACGACTCCGCGCGCATCTGGACACTCGATCGGTCCGGCCTCGACGACGTGCTGATCCTCTCGTTCAAGACCAAGGGCGGCACGATCGGTCCCGGTCTCATCGCCGCGATGGGCACCGCGATCGCGCTGGCGGAAAGCGACTTCAAGGGCCTCGTGCTGTGGAGTCCCGGCCAGTTGAGCGATGCGCCGTTCTCGTACGGCGCCGACCTGCAGGCGATGCTGCCGGTGTTCATGTCCGGCGGCGTCGCGGCCATCGGCCCCGAGATCGCGAAGCTGCAGGACGCGATGCTGGCGCTGCGCTACGCGCAGGTGCCGACCGTCGCGGCGGTCGCCGGCATGGCGCTCGGCGGCGGCTGCGAAGTGGCGCTGTCCTGCGCGCGCCGCGTCGCCGCGCTCGAGACCTACATGGGGCTGGTCGAGGTCGGCGTCGGCCTGCTGCCGGCCGGCGGCGGCCTGACCTACGGCGCGCGCCGCGCGGCCGAGGAACAGGCGGTCGTGCCCGACAGTTACCTGCTCGACGCGGTGAAGAAGTACTTCACGCACGCGGCCACCGCGGCGGTCTCGAAGAGCGCGATCGAGGCGAAGCGGATGGGCTGGCTGCTCGACGCCGACCGCATCGTGTTCCATCCGAACGAACTCCTCGGCGCCGCGATCCGCGAGGCGCAGGCGATGCACGCCGCCGACTTCCGTCCGCCGCTGAGGACGACCTTCCCGGTGATCGGCCGCAGCGGCATCGCGACGATCACGGGCCAGCTCGTCAACCTGCGCGACGGCGGCTTCATCTCCGCGCACGACTTCCACATCGGCAAGGCCATCGCCGCGGTGATCTGCGGCGGCGACGTCGATGCCGGATCGCGGGTCGACGAGGCGTGGGTGATGGCGGCCGAGCGCCAGGGCTTCATGGCGCTGCTCGCGCATCCGAATACGCAGGAACGCATCATGGGGATGATGCAGACCGGCAAGCCGGTGCGGAACTGAGTTCATGAGTGAACGCGCCCGGTACGACCACTTCACGCCGCTGCGCGTGCGCTATGCGGAGATCGATGCGCAGGGCATCGTCTTCAACGCGCACTACCTGACCTACTTCGACATCACGATCACCGAATACCTGCGGGCGCTGCGCTACGACTACGACGGCATGGTGCAGACCACCGGCCTCGACTTCCATCTGGTGAAGGCGCTGGTCGAGTACAAGCGGCCGATCGTGAAGGACGCTCAGATCGAAGTGGGGATCACGGTGGGACGCATCGGGACGACGAGCCTGACGTGGGTGCTGGCGATCTTCGCGAAGGGCGAGGAGGAGGTGCTGGCGACGGGGGAGATCGTGTGGGTGTGCTCGAAGGTGGGGGCGCACCAGTCGCATGCGTTGCCGCAGGGGTTGGTGGGGTTGCTGGGCCCGAAAAAATGAGGACCGCATCCGCCATCTCGCCGATGCGCCCCCTCCCCCTCTGGGGGAGGGTTGGGGAGGGGGCCGCCGCAGGCGGCGATGGACTGGGCAAGTACGAATCTGTCGCTCGCTGCGCTCACCCCCTCCCCAGCCCTCCCCCAAGGGGGGAGGGAGCCTTGCTCAGAGGGTCGACCTTGCAACGTCAGGCCTCGAAGTTCGCGCACAGCAATGCCAAGCGGCTGCGTGGCGCCATGACCAATGCGGAACAACGCCTGTGGTTGCACCTGCGCCGCACCAACATGGGTGTGCGCTTCCGGAGACAGCATCCCTTCGGCTCGTACATCGCCGACTTCGCGTGCCTAGAACCGAAACTCGTCATTGAAGTCGACGGACCGCAGCACGCGGAACAGCGTGACCACGACGCGAGGCGCGATGCGTTCTTCGCACAGCGCGGCTTCTCCACCCTTCGCTTCAACGCCGACGAAGTGCTGTCGGATACCGACGGTGTCCTCTCGATGATCTTCGACGCGATCGCGCGCCAGCGCGCGATCGCCCCCTCCCTAACCCTCCCCCATCGGGGGAGGGGACCCATCGAGCCGGGGCAACAGCCATGACCAAGCAACTCACCGACGCCTACATCGTCGCCGCGACCCGCACGCTCATCGGCAAGGCGCCGCGCGGGATGTTCCGCAACACACGCCCCGACGACCTGCTCGTGCGCGTCCTGCAGTCGGCGATGTCGCAGGTTCCTTCGCTCGATCCCGGCGTGATCGAGGACGCCATCGTCGGCTGCTCGTTCCCCGAGGCCGAGCAGGGACTCAACATGGCGCGCATGGCGGTGCTGCTGGCCGGCCTGCCGAACACCATCGGCGGCGCGACCGTCAACCGCTACTGCGCGTCCGGCCTCACCGCCCTCGCGATGGCCGCCGACCGCATCCGCGTCGGCGAAGCGGAGGCGATGATCGCCGCCGGCGCCGAGTCGATGTCGCTCGTGCCGATGATGGGTCACTGGCCGTCGATCAACGCCCTAGCCGTCCAGGACCAGAACATCGGCATGGCCTACGGCATGGGCCTCACCGGCGAGAAGGTCGCCGCGCAGTGGAAGGTGTCGCGCGAGGACCAGGACGCGTTCGCACTCGCGTCGCACCAGAAGGCGCTGGCCGGGCAGGCGGCCGGCGAGTTCGCCGACGAGACGACGTCCGTCGACATCGTCGAGCGCATGCCCGACCTCGCGACGCAGGCCGTCGGCATGCAGACCCGCACCGTCGATCGCGACGAAGGCGTGCGCGCCGACACGACGCTCGAAGGACTCGCGAAGCTGCGCCCGGTGTTCGCCGCGAAGGGCAGCGTCACGGCGGGCAACAGCTCGCAGACGTCGGACGGCGCGGGCGCGCTGATCGTCGTCTCCGAAAAGATCCTCCGGCAGTTCGACCTGCAGCCGCTCGCCCGCTTCGTGTCGTTCGCGGTGCGCGGTGTGCCGCCGGAGATCATGGGCATCGGCCCCAAGTTCGCGATCCCCGCCGCGCTGAAGTCGGCCGGGATCACGCAAGCCGACCTCGACTGGATCGAGCTCAACGAAGCCTTCGCCGCGCAGTCGCTCGCCGTGATACGAGACCTCGACCTCGACCCGGCCAAGGTCAACCCGATCGGCGGCGCGATCGCGCTCGGGCATCCGCTCGGCGCGACGGGGGCGATCCGTTCGGCGACGGTGGTGCATGCGCTGCGTCGGCGGCAACTGAAGTACGGGATGGTGACGATGTGCGTGGGGACGGGGATGGGGGCGGCCGGGATCTTCGAACGCATGTAGCGGTGGCACACTCCCTCCCCCACGGGGAAGGGAGTCCCAATTTCTAGAGGTTCCGCATGACCGACCACACCCCCCGCATCCCGCCCCTCGAACCTCCCTTCGAGGACGACCTCGGGACACTCATCGCGAAGATGACCCCGCCCTCCGCACCCGGCCCCCTCGCCCTCTTTCGCGTCCTCGCGAAGAACCCGAAGCTCGCCGAACGCATGATGTCCACCGGCGGCCACTTCCTCGGCAAGGGCTCGACGCTGCCGATCCGCGACCGCGAGATCGTCATCGACCGCGTCTGCGCCCGCTGCGGCAACGAATACGAATGGGGCGTCCACGTCGCGGCGTTCGCCAAGGCCGCGGGCCTGAGCGACGCCGAGGTGCGGCACACGGTCAGCTACCCCGCCGACCCGGACGCCTGGGCGCCGCACGAAGCGGCCCTCATCGCGATGGTCGACGCGCTGCACGAGACTTCGACCGTCGACGACACGACATGGCGCCGACTCGCCGGTCACTACGACGAGGCGCAACTCGTCGAGATGCTGATGCTGGCGGGCTGGTACCACGCGATCTCGTTCGTCTGCAACGCCGCGCGCGTGCCGCTCGAAAGCTGGCAGGCGCGACTGCCGAAGGCCCTGTGACCGTGCAGCCGCGCAACCTCGACTACCGCAACGCCGTCGCCGCGATCTTCGGGCGCGAGGGCTTCATCACCGATCTCGGCGTGACCTTCGTCGACTGCGGACCCGGCTGGTGCACGTCGAGACTCGCGCTGCTGCCGCGCCATCTGCAGCACACCGGTGCCGTGCACGCGGGCGTGGCGTCGACCATCGCCGATCACACCGCCGGCGCGGCCGCGATGACCCTGCTCGAGCACGACCAGGTGCCCGTGACGGTCGAGTTCAAGATCCACCTGCTGCGTGCCGCGCGCGGGACGCATCTCGAATGTCGCGGCGAGGTCCTCAAGCCCGGCGCGCGCTTTAGCATCGCCGAATCGACCGTGCATGCGGTCGACGGCGACACGCGCACGCTGGTGGCCAAGCTGATCGCGACGATGGCGCCGGTGGCCACGTGAACGCCGCTGGCGCGATGGCACGCTGGCCAAGATCGACCCTCGCCGTTAGGCTCTCACGTCGCATCGCGGCCGGCCGCGCAGTCCGCCGGCCGGTGCGAAATGGAATCGTGCCGGCGACGTGCGAAGGTACGCGCCCGACAGGGCCGACACCTCCTCCCCTCGTCAAGGACCCTCGATGAACGCTCATTCCGCGCATCGCCCCGATCGCCCGCTGCCCGCCCTGCTCGCCAGCGCATTCGTCCTGCTGGCCGGTCACGCGCTGGCCGCCGATCCCGCGCCCGCCGAACAGAAGCCGATGCCGGTCGCACTGGTCGACTCGCTCAACGCGCTCTCGGGCGGACCGCACGCCGGCTATCGCGCCAACCATGCCAAGGGCGTGCTGGTCTCGGGCACCTTCACGCCGGCGTCGACCGCGCCGTCGCTGAGCAAGGCGCCGCACTTTCGGCAGAAGGTCCCGGTCGTGGTCCGCTTCTCCGACACGACCGGCGTGCCGACCATGCCCGACGCGAGTCCCGACGCGAGTCCGCACGGCATGGCGATCCGCTTCCAGATCCCCGGCGGCCTGTCGACCGACATCGTCGCCATCTCGGCGAACGGCTTCCCGGTCGCCACGCCGGAAGACTTCCTCGCGCTGCTGCAGGCCGTCGCCCAGAGCGGCCCGGGCGTGGCCAAGCCGACGCCGATCGAGCAGTTCCTCGGCAGCCACCCCGCGGCGCTCAAGTTCGTCACCACGCCGCAGCCCGCGCCGGTCAGCTTCGCGACGCTCGCGTTCTACGGCGTCAACGCGTTCAAGTTCAACAACGCGAAGGGCGTGACGCACTACGGGCGTTACCGGATGCTGCCGGCCGCCGGCGAGCAGGGGCTCGACGAGGCCGCGGCCAAGGCCACGTCGCCCACCTACCTGATGGACGAGCTCCCGACGCGCATCGCGAAGGGCCCGGTCAGGTTCCGGCTCGTCGTGCAGGTGGCGAAGGACGGCGACTCGACCACCGACGGCACGCAGGTGTGGCCCGACGATCGCCAGATCGTCGAGCTCGGTACCCTCGCGCTGACGGCCGTCTCGAAGGACCAGGTCAAGGACCAGAAGGCCATCCTCTTCAATCCGGTGAACCTGCCGGCGGGGATCGAGGCGTCGGACGATCCGGTCCTCGCCGCCCGATTCCCGGCGTACGCCGTCAGCTATCGCCAGCGCCTGAACTGACGTCGGCGTCCTTCATTCCACACCGCGAAAGCCATGGACATCCTCTCCAGCATCGAAGACGACGTACTGACGATCACCTTCAACCGGCCCGCGAAGAAGAACGCGATCACGGCCGCCATGTACCAGGCTCTGGCCGACGCGCTGCACGGGGGCGACACCGACCCGGGCGTACGCGCGATCCTGATCGTCGGGCAGCCCGAGATCTTCACGGCCGGCAACGACCTCGAGGACTTCATGAAGTCGCCGCCGCACGGCGACGACAGCCCGGTCTTCCAGTTCCTGCAGGCGATCAGCACCGCGCAGAAGCCGATCGTCGCGGCCGTGCGCGGCGCCGCGGTCGGGGTGGGCACGACGATGCTGCTGCATTGCGACCTGGTGTACGCCGGCCGCAGCGCGAAGTTCTCGATGCCGTTCGTGCAGCTCGGCATCTGCCCCGAGGCCGCGTCCAGCCTGCTGCTGCCGCAGCTGATCGGCTTTCGCCACGCGGCCGCCAAGCTGCTGCTCGGCGAGGCCTTCGGCGCCGACGAGGCGCTGGCCATGGGCTTCGTCAACCAGGTGCTGGACGACGACGCGGTGGTCGCCCATGCGCGCGCGCAGGCGGTCAAGCTCGCCTCGCTGCCGACGACGTCGATCCGCACGACGAAGTGGCTGATGAAGGGCGACGCGGCCCCGGACGTGGCGGCGCGCATGCAGAAGGAAGGCGCGGCCTTCCGCGAGATGCTCGGCGCGCCGGAGGCGAAGGAGGCGTTCTCGGCGTTCTTCGAGAAGCGCAAGCCGGACTTCAAGCAGTTCGCGTGAACTGAATGACCGTCGATGTCGAGACCCTGGCGGCCTACGACGCGTTCGCGGCGGATTACGCCGAAGACTGGCTCGCGCAACCGCCGCCGACCGACCTGCAGGACGCGGTGCGCGCGCACTTCCGCTGCGGCGCCGACGGCGGCTTCGCGGCGGACATCGGCTGCGGCAGCGGC
>Ga0123337_10002741_pt1 | contig 19697 bp, 28 predicted proteins | sample frozenSSSSmetaG_FD_89792 | JGI IMG/M metagenome (GOLD analysis project Ga0123337, IMG submission 89792) | Glacier valley bacterial and archeal communities from Borup Fiord, Nunavut, Canada, to study Microbial Dark Matter (Phase II) -... | ecosystem: Environmental > Aquatic > Freshwater > Ice >... | reverse complement strand
TGAGTGAGAATAAGAACTCGGGTTTGCCCAGCGGCCCGGCGAGGGTGCGGGGCAGCTTCGTTAATTTCCTTGCTTTGCACAGGTTACTCATGGCCCGGCGCACGGAGGTAATGGGGGTGCCGGGGGCAATGAGGTTGTATTTAAGCAGGCCCGCAAGCAACTGGCTGGCCGTGGTCTCGCGCTTGGGGCTGTGGGTCAGCAGAAAGACGATGGCGTCCTCCTGACTCCGCCCCTGCTGACCGGCGCGGAGAAGCTCCTCGCCGGTCAGGCATACAGTATTAAAGAAGTGGGGCGTACTCAAAGCGATAATGATTAGTTTGTCTAATTCTCCCTTTCAGCACATGGCAGATATTGGATGCCCGACAGTTTAATTCTCGTGCGGCCTCCTGGAGGCCGTGAAAAAGCTGCCGCGTACCATCTGGCCTAATCGCGTATATGTCACGATGGCGAAAGCTGTCTTTGCCAAAATGGCCTTTAGGCCCGTGTACATTTTTTAGCTGGTCGATTGAGTGCCTGACATTCTCGGAATTAGTTACCCATTCCAGGTTTGATAGTACAGGGTTTGCCTTGTCTCCGTCAATATGATTGACCTGTGGCTTATTTTCGGGATTCGGCAAAAAGGCGAGCGCAACAAGCCTATGAACTAAATAGTGCTTACCAGCACCATCTTTAGAGAGGTGTACCCTGGGGTAGTCTGTGGTGCTTTGGCACTTTAGTTGGCGGGGAGCAATCCGGGACGATCCAGATTTAGTGTCAACATAGCGACCAATGCCGCGAACATTTCCCAAAGAAGAAACCTCATAATGGCCCTCGTATTCTGGTACTGGCTTCCATACTTCGCTTTTCATGGTGTTATAATAGGGGCGGGGCTGGCTCATGGCATATAGGCGGGGGGTTTGTCGGGCAGTACCGAGACGACGTTCTGGAGCGGGATATGCTGGTCGATGTACTGCACATTCCCGGACTGGCTGATGCCCGCGTAGCGACGCAGGGCGACGTACCGAAGGTCGAGGTTGACCTGCCCCACTGCGCCCCGGTCCTTTTTGTAATAGATCGTCGTCTTACCCTCGGCGTCATGGCCCGCGCTGACGAGCCGACCAACGTGGGTAATGTAGGGACCGTGACGCCGGGGGTGGCGCGTCAGAACCCGAACAATGGTGCCTATTTTAGGCATCGGCGGGAGTGTTGTCGTTTCCTGATTCATGGCAGATGTTGGTGATATTATTAATTATCCCGGCCCGGCATCCTGGCGTTGAATGCCTTAATCCATGCCTCGCGCTCGGCGGGGTCGGTGGGAATGATGCCCGGCACCGGCTCGGGTTCAGGCTCCGGCAGGGGTTGCTGGGCGTTGAGCTGATCGACCTGCTCCTGGGTAATAAACGGGTAGTGGCCCGATACCCAGACCGGCGGGGCCGACTCGCCCGCGAACACACTCAGCCAGACCTTACCGGTGGCGTTGATCTCGTCCAGCTCGTCGGGCGTTGGCTGCCAGCAGGAGACGCTGGCTACCCGGTCGTTGAATACGGGGAGGTCCATGCAGCCCTCGAGGTCAGGCGGGGCGGTGAGCGTTTTGTTGGCTTCTGGAAATTCAATGGGAGACATAATGCAACAGGGGTTTACAGTTGTGAATTGATAGGAAACAGGTTAGTCCATGAAGCGATAGGCCAAAGGCTCTTTCGTCTCGATAAAGCGGTACTCAATGGGTCTGCCATCTAATTTGGCCCGGCCAATGCCCTCGGCCATTCCGGCAGAAACGCCCCAATCAGCATAAACGACGGTGGCCTCGGCGACCACGCCCCAGGCCAGTCCGGCGTTGATGCCCAGGCTGCGCTGGCTCGGGTCGGCGTCGTCCAGGGTCTGGGTATAGAGCAGGTGGCTGACCATCGGGGCCTCGCCCAGGCCCAGGCTGTGGGCCATGCACTTTTTGGCGTAGTGCAGGTGATCCTCAACGGAGTGCTTTGCGTTGGCCGCGTAAGGGGATTCTAAAATGACTCGTCTCATGGGTTGGTTATTTAGTTTGGATCGTGGAAAATGAACAGGCAGGTATTAACGCCGGTGTTGCTTTCCTTGAAGCTCCCCTCGGCCAGCTCGATAATCGTTACGTGGTCACTGATGCCCTCCACGATCTGACGAAACAGGACGCTCTCCCGGTCCTGGGCGAACCGCCAGTGGGTACTCATGACGGAGACGAGACTGCCGCCCGGTTTGAGCAGGGCCAGCATCCTGCGGACGTGCTGAATGTCCTGATTTTTGGCGAACGGCGGGTTGGCCACAATTCTATCGTACTGCACACTGTCGGGGGCCAGCATAAAGTCAGCCCCCAGACAAAACACCTGCTCGATCTCGCCGAGTTTTTTGCGGTTGACGTCCCAGGCTTCGTAGGTGTCGATGGTATCGAGGTCGGGGCAGCGTCGCAGGATGGCCCGCACCAGCGCACCGTCACCGGCGGAGGGTTCGAGTACGTCCATGCCCGGCGCGAAGTCCATGTCAGCCTCGGCCAGCATGTAGTCGGCCAGCCCGTCCGGGGTCGGGAAATACTGGTAGGTTTTGACGGGGTTGGTATCGCCCGACTCAATCAGGTTGGCCAGGCGTTCACTGGCCGGTCCGGGAAAGATAAAGCCCCCGGCCTTCCGGTTCCATTTGCCGCTGTACGCTTCCAGGGCGGAGGCTACTTTGGTGTAGAGGGCGCGGTCTAACTGGCGGGGGAACGTCAGCACGTTCCCGGCGGTGGTGCATTCGGTCAGGGCGTCGAGTACGTCCTGCGGGGTTGGTTTGGTGGCGGTTTGCATTGCGTTTGGTTGGTTTATGGTGAATTGATTGGTATTGATTAAAACGGGAGCTGGGTGTTGGCCAGCAGGTAACGCAGGCTCTTTAAACGCCCGACAGCACTCTTTAAAACGGCTATGTGATAGTCGGCGTCGCCCTGCGTCATGCGGCCCGCTGCAACGCTTTTGGGGTAAACGCCGTGGCGAAACCCCAGCTCCCGGTTCAGCTCGTCGATCTCCTCGTCAAGCGAAAATTGAGAGTTGGAGCTGCGGGCTGGCGGGACTGGCTTCTGGGGCAGCAACTGCGCCAGGGGTACCGGCTGGGGGGATTCTGTCGGGTATTCTGGTGATGGGCTCATCGGAGTAGCTTGGTTTTAACAATGAAATTAAGTGGTGGTGCAGTTGTCGATCTTCGATGATCGGGGGGTATTCCCTGCGTCCGTCGGGCAGACACCAGTTTCGCACGATTTCCAGGCTGCCGTTTTTGTAGCTGTGCATCTGGTAATACTCGTGGTGGTACCGGTGAATGCCCGACTCGACGCAGACAATACCCGAGGCTGACGCCCCGGCCTTACCGGCCATTGCCGTAGCGCAGGTCAGTCCAGTGGATCAGCTTTAGCTCCAGCAGACCGCCGGGTGCCGAGGCAATCATCGGCCCGAAAAAATCAATGAACTGATCGGCGGACCTAAACCCGTCGTTGGTCAGCAGGGCCAGGCTCTGCTCGTCGTTGAGCAGGTACAGGCCGCTCGGGGCCGAAACCCTGATCTCGATACCGTACAGCTTGGCGACTGCCCTGGGGTCGGGCCGGGGCGTCGAAGGGGCGTACAGGCCATTCATCAGCACGGCCTGCGTTCCGGTGCATACGGCCCGGCCAAATTCGCGCTGCCGGGGGGTGCGACGATTGACGCAGAACTGAATGAGCTGGCCCTGCGCCCACAGGTTGTTTTTGTCCCGGCGCATGGTGTGGAGCTTGGGCAGGACCAGATCACTGGTCGCGATCCCGGTGAGCGAACCCGATGGGGTGACCTGCGAACCGGCGAGTATTTTCCGCTCGAAGTCGGTGGCCGTGCCATCGGCGAAGGTTTCCTTGAAAGAGAGTAGCATGATGTTGGCAGTTTAAAACTCGTATTGATTCAGCATGACGGGCATCACCAGCCGGGTCACGTTTTCCTGGGCGGCACCCTCGGCGAAGGGCAGGACGACAACCCCCCGGCTGGTCCGGACAAACCGCATCTGTACGTGCTTGCTGGTTATGGCCTTTAGATTGGCCCGCAGAATTTTAACGTTAAAGCCAATGGTCAAACCGTCTCCCTCGTAGTGCGTCAGGTCCAGGGTCTCCTCGCTGCTGCTCATGGTGTCCAGGTCGGTAGCCTGTACGCTCACGCTGCTGTCGGGCGTAAATTTGAGTGCAACCTGGTTTGAGTGTGCATTCACAAACAGCATCGCCCGCTCCAGGACCCGCAGCAGGGCCAGGCGGTTCACCGTGGCCGTGCGGGTAAACTCCTCCGGGATGGCCTTTCTGAAATCAGGAAACCGCTCCTCAATGAGCCGGGCCGTGAAGGTCTTGTTGCCCCAAGAGAATCTAATCCGGGCCGGGGTCAGCTCAACGGCTACCTCCTCGCCCTTGACCTTCAGGGCCAGAAACTGTTTCAGCGTTGGGCCGGAAACGACGAAGCTACTAACTCGTTCATACCGAACGTTTAGCGTGTCTCTGACGTGGATTAACTGGTGGCCATCGGTAGCCGCCCAATCGACGCCCCCGGAGAACACCTCGCAACCCGCACCGGTCATGGCCGGGCGCAGGTCGTCCTGACTCATGTACGGCAGCAAATCCCGGAAGATGCCGTTCAGCTCGTCGGCGGGCCAGGCGAAGGTTTCGGGATCATCTAACGTCGGCTGCTTGGGATAGTCGGCCCCGTTCTCGGCGGTGAAGTTGTAAATCCCGCTCTCGGTGAGCAGGGAGAATTTCAGCCCGTCCAGCAACAGCGTAACGGGCTGCTCCGGCAGGGCCAGCAGGAGCCGGTGCAGGGGTGTCGCTTCGATGCACCAGCCCAGGTTCTCGGCGAGCGAGTTATTTACCACCCAAACGGGCAGTGTGGCGGTAATGGATGTGCGGAGGTCGCTACCCGTAATCGTCATTAGGTCGCCCTCCCCAATCCGAAAGTGCAGACAGTCCAGAATCGGCACGATGGGGTTTTTTGCCACGGCCCTGATGCAGGCCGCTACCTGCTTTTCCAGCACGGCAGAGCTAATCATTATCGTCAGCTTACCAGTCAGCTCGGTTTTGCTTTTGGCTCCGAGGCTGATATCGGAGAGGGAGGGGAACTCCTCCTCGTGTTTCTCGATGGTATCGAGCAATTCGTCGGGGGTACTCAACTGGTTGTCTTGCATGGCTTTTGGTTTTTAATGTAAACAAACGTATTAACAAAATTAATTTGTTGCAAATATCATTAACTATTTATTTTTAAATCGGCCCCCACGTCGTCAGAAAGGGCATTGGCCACGTAAACGGGTGGGGTAATGCCTTGTTCGATCAGGTCCGTCAACAGTTGCCGGAACGCGATTTGTTTGGCCAGAATCACGCACTGACGCGACGAATCCGCCCCCAACGTAGCCAGGCCGTGTAAATAGTCTTTAATCCCGTCAGCGAGCGATTTAGACCGTTTGCGTTCACTTTGGGACACCTCGCCCGATGCGGCCCGCGCTGCGTGTCGTTTGCGGATTTGCCCGGCGGCCTGTTCCATGAACGCCTTTTTACGCTCGGCGGTAAACGGGATCATCCCGAACCCGTCCAGCCAGTCGTAAAGGGCATTGCCCAGGTCAGCGAACGTGCCGCCCGTTTCGGTCTCGACGTAAGCGCGGCAGAAGCTGTCCAGCATGATCCGGTCAATCTCGGCGCGGGTAGGTCCGGGGTCCGGCTCGGCGGGCCGGTGCTGGCCGTTGGCAATCTGCTGGTGGAGCTTGGCATCCCGGTACCGCCGGAATGCCTGCATCACCTCGCCCAGACCGGCGGGGTCGAACAGGCGAATAATCATCAGCGACTGGCCACGGGCATCGCACAGCTCACCCTTCACGTACAGCCGGTACGCCTGACGCATTTCCTCAATCGGGGTGCGTCGGTACTCGCGCCGGACGTACCCGGTCATGGTCAAGATCTGCTCCTCGACGGTCAGCATACCCGGCTCGCTGGAACGGACGCCGAGCAGGCCGATGATCTCCCGGATCAGATTCCCCAGGTCCTCGATGGTGGCATTGCCGATGATCTCGCTGTTGATGGCACTAAGCAGCTTCGGGGTCTGCCCAGCTTGGTAGGGTGTGCCCGGTGGCCTGGGCGTTTTCGATAGCGCGGTGGAGGTTGAAGTCAACGGGCCGCTTGGCGAACTGGTCTGCACGGGGAACTGATTGGAAGGCATGAGCTGGTTTGGTTTGTGCGCTGCGCTGCTGGTCGGGCAGCCAGACGCAGTTGTAGGAGGTTGACAGACGTTTGGCGATGTCGAAGAATTTCTCGCCCTGAATCCTGACCGTGCGCCCATCGGCGGAGGGTTCGGTCCAGTAGGCGAAAAAGTCCGCATACAGGGAGTCCTCGTATTTGCCGGGGTTTTTCTCCCGGTAGGTTTTCAGGTCGGTGTGGAACTGCGCCACGCGGACCTGGGCGGGCTGGCTGATCGTGGGTGCGCCCTGCGCTTTGAGCCAGCCGGTCACGGCGGCCCGCAGGGTTTCCAGGTCGGCGAACTCCGCGCCGGGATGGGCCGCTGCGAATGAGCCGACTCTGGCCCGGTTGTAGTTGGGCAGCCGGAGCCGCGTTGGCAGGGTGTCGGCGGTCAGCAGCACATGGTCAGGGCCACCGGTCAGCCACACCCCCACCCCCTCTCGGGCAGGCTCGCCCTCGTGTGTGCGCTCGGGCGTAGTAGGAGTATTATATATATTATTATTATTATTTAAACTCTTAGAGTTTAAATAATCGCCTGCGGGCGACCGTCCGGGGGTTTCAGGGGGGGGAAGCTCAACGCCTACCCCCTCATTTTGCCCGTTTTCCGGCTCCGGCAAACCATCAACATCTACCCTAACTGCCTGATTTTCAAGTAAAACAGCACCGGGGGCCGCGCCAAAGTCTGCAATATCTGACGACTTTATTGCAGACTTTATTGCAGACTTTCCGGGCTTAATGTCTGCAATATCTGACGACTTTAGGCCCGTCACGGTGTAGCTGCCGCCGTTGCCGCGCCCCATTCTCGGCGCGAACTCGACCAACGCCCGCGCCACCAGTTCGACGCGGGCGGGCCGGATTGTGTTGATGGCCATACCGGTAAGCACGTACAACTGTCCCTCGGTCATATCGAACTGCGGGGTGTTTCTGGTTGCGGCCTGGTTCAACAGAAACGAGTACAGGGCGCAGGCCGAGGGGGAGAATTTCTCCCCCAGGTTGAGCGTCCAGAAGTGGGCGAGTTGATCCAGTGCGTTGCTCATGTGGTGGCGGGTTTTGCGGCCATCAGCCGGTCGAAATACCGGCGAACCGGCCCGTCTTGCGGCCTGAACGAAAGCACCTTGTCAGGATGGGCAACGGCATGCTGGTAGAAGAATACTGCCCAGCCCATTGAGTACTGAACATCATCTGCGTATTGGGCTCGGCTGGTTAGCCGACCCTTCGTTTTGCGGTGGTTTTTAGAATCCCGGAAAATATACATGCGCTGGCGGGGTTCGTCGTCGGGGCAGTAGGTGTTCTCGAAAATGTACTGCGGCTCATAGCTGGTAGGCATCGCTTAGTCGTTTTTAAATTGCTGATAGATTTGGTGTAGGCCCTGCTCGTACCAGACGCGCAGGGCCTTGCGGTTGGCCCGGTACCGATCATACCGGGCGTTTAGTCGCTGGCGGGCTGTCATGGCTCAATAGTCGGGTTCCGGGTAGAGGTGTTCGATGATTGCTGCCTCCAGTAGTTCGATTGTCTCATACCGGCTCCCTTCTTCCAGCTCCTCGGCCTGTTCGTCGGCGTTCCAGTCGCTCGATGCGAAAGCGTAACCCTCCGGGTCGTGGTAGATTTTGATTGCGCCCGTTGCAATCTTTTCATTTAGCATTTGGTGGCCCTCGCACTCGTGCAGCTTACGGTGGTCAGCCATTGATCTGGCCCAGAAGTCTTTAAACGGGAGGTCTCTCATTTCCCTGATAAATGCCGGGTCAGTGTTGAATCGGAAATCTGTTAGTGCGTTCATGCTCGCTTGGCTTGTAGGTGCTGGGTAATGGCCCAGCCGATGTCATTGAGCCGACGCCGGGCCGATGGCTTGTAGATAAAAATACTGTCAGGGTTGGGGTTGCGCTGGGCCGGGTCATTGCAGATTGCCTGCTGGATGGCCAGTAACTCCTTCATGGATTTTTCACTCAGCCGGATTCGGGTTGTGTTCATAGCAATACCAGTTCGGGCCGTACCTGACAGACGCCCAGGGTTTGCAGCAGGACAACGGCCTTGCCCGGCTCCGATACGGCCACCTGTAGCGCACCCGCCTTGAGTTCATCCAGCGTGTCGTAGGCGTGAAAAAGGGTAAAGCCGGAGTTTAATCTGTCTCCCCCGCACACCGCCAGTATGAACTGGCCCGGCTTTGATTCCGGCACGTTCTCCGGCACCTTTTCCGGTGCTGGCTCCGGTTCTGGCTCCGCAGTCGGCTCCGTTCGGCCAGGGCGTCGGTGCGCGGGTTCGACTCTCAAACAGGCGTCCCAGGCCACGTTAGGCCGCAGGTGCAGGAGGTTGCGCGTTCGCCGGTACCGGTAGGGCTTTGTTCCGTTGCCCGACCCGATCCGCTCGATGCACGACAGACTCCCCGACAACGCCCGAAAAAAAATTAAAGTCGATGCCGGGGTGAACGGAGAAGAACTCGCTCGCATTGATGGCAACATACTCCCCCGACGCGAGTATTGATTGGAGGTCTGCGATGGCAGCCTGATAGGCGGCTATCCGCTGCTCATGGGATAGTTTATTCATAGCTCCTCACCTCCTTTCAGCAGCTTCGTCTGCGCGGGCATTCCGGCCAGCTCCTCCGGCTTCATCAGCGCGAGCCGCGCCTGGTTAAAGTCGGGATTGGCTGTCAGGTATTCGGCCAGCTTGAGGCCCGTCTCGATGCTGAACTGCGGCAGAATGTCAACGACCGGGTACTGCTTGCTGTCTCCGGGCTTGTTGCTCTTGACCTTTTTTACGTTCAGCATGAAGGGGAAAAACCGCACCGTACCAAACGCGGCCAGACATTCATCGAACCGGTCCCGCAGGTTGGGGATGCTGGTTTTGATCGCCCTGGTTGAAAACTGCCAGTAGCCCAGCACCGGCACCCCCCGGATCGCAAAGCGCACCGTCAGCACAGCCGCCCAGTCCTGCTTTAGGAACGCTTTCGTAGCTTCCATGATGTCAGGCCGCTCCGTGGTTTTTACCGTCACGTACTCGCCTGTTTTGGGGTTGTAGATGTGGAACGTCTCCCCGTCACCGTAGCCGAACAGTCGCCCGGCACTGTCGCGGATTTCCAGCCGTTCGCTGCATACGTCCTCGAAGTCGTCCGAGTAGAAAAAGATCGGCAGGCTGGTGGGCTTGTCTCCGTAGATCGCTTGCAGGGCCAGGGCGTTGCTGCCCCGGATTACGAAGTAATCGGTGCTGCGCGGGTACTCCTTACCCTCTTTGGTTTTGCCCTTATCGCCGATGCTGATACGCCCCGCTTCGGGCAGGGCGCGTTTGGCGGGCAGGGTGGCCGGGTCCGTTTTGGTGGTGCCCGGCGTGATTTTATTGTAGTCGATGCGGCTCATTTGGTCAGTGGTTTGTAGTGGTGGTTAGTCTGTTTACGCCGAATCTGCCGGGCGCGTCGTTTCCGGGCCATTAATCGCTCGTGGGCCAATAGGAACCGAATGAATATCTGGTACACTCTGAGGTGAATTAAAATCTTGTCCAGAATCTTGGTGCAGATGGTAAACAGAACGTAGGATGCGCCACAGGCCATAGTGAATACGGCAACGCCTAAGATTAAGAGCGTAAACGCTGCGCCGAGTGCGCCGTGCAGGGTAATATCCATTGTGTTTTGTTGGGTTTATGGTGGTTAGCGAGTCTCGAGGTAGGGGTCTATCGGGGCCGGGAGTATAGCCCATCCGGGGTCTGATTCGGGTTCGGGTTCCTGGGCGTCCAGTTCCAGATCGCCCAGGGCGCGGGCCAGGGCCTTTGTGATGGCTTCGTAGCTCTCATTTACGACCGTGGGGTGACTGGTGGTTAAGATTCTGGCCTGACCACTGTGGGTCTCCTCGACGCATATAATGTGGTCGGTGTTAAACGAAACCCGTGTGTGGCCCGTAACTTCTTTGCCCTCCACGTATTGAACGAAGGGGCGGGTGGCTGAGATAATAGGCATTGTGTTTGGTTGGTTTATGGTGAATTGTCATTTGGGGCTGATTCGCCAGATGGCTATGATCTTGTCATACGAACAGCAGAAATCAAACCACTTCATTGCTGTCTCTTGTCTGTGATAGACGACGCCGGGCAGGTATGTGTAGTACTCGCCCTTCCATTTGTAATAGATTGCGTATTGCATGGCCTGCGGGTTTAGCTGTTGTATTCGCCCAGCACCAGATCGGCGAGGTTGATGCTCTGGTAGTGCGGAGCCGGATCATCGCCCGGCAGGATATTGCCCGAAAATTCGCGGTACGATTTGCCCGATACCTCCTCCCCGTACAGCGTCCGGTAGATGTGCAGAAAGCTGTCCAGCACCCCCGGCGTAAAGCGGGTGGCGGTCTGGTCTTTCAGCGTGTAGGTCGGATCGGTACGCCAGTCCTTCGGCGACCAGGAGTACAGCTTGGCAATCGACAGGTGCGGGAAATTCTCCTCGAAAATCATCTTGTTGATTACCAGTTGCAACTCCGCGCTCTGGTGAATGCCGCCCGACTTGAAATCGACCTGGGCCAGCACCCGGCCCTCCTTCGGCAGCGTCAGGCAGCAGACGTTATCCAGCGTGCCGCCGATTCCCATTTCGTCACTGGCCAGCATCCCCTCGATCAAGACGGGTTCAACTTTGAACTCCCGGCAGAAGGCCGCGTAGGACAGAACCGCCTTGCAGAGCTTCTCGCTCCACAGACCGACAAACTTGTTAGTCAGCAGGCCGTGCTTTGAACAGTACTCGGCAATGAACGTCCGCACGTTGCCAAAGTCAAACCCGGCCTCGTGGAAGTTGGCCAGGGCAATGTGCATCAGCGTTCCGTAGTGCGCAGCCTCGTTCCGCAGGGCGTCCGACTCCGCCCCGTTCTTTTTCATCCACTCCATCAGGTATGGACTCGTCGGTAGGACTTTCTTAACGAAGCTGGTGGTCGAGACAAAAAAGCTGATCGTGGCCGGTTCCGTAATGCCGCCCTCGACGGTGTAGTAGTACCGGTCGTGGCTCCGGTCGAACCGGCGCAGGAGCCTCGGCGCGGCCAGCAGCACCGTCTGGTTGGCATAAATAAACAGCAGATCATCGACCGCTGTACCGTTGTGTTTGTTGGCTGACATAATCAAAAGATGAGGTTACAGAGGAAAAGAAGCGCGGCTATGATAATCAGCAGGCCAATGAAGCTGTTGAACTCCTCGGCCATGAACATAAAGAAGCTCTGACCTGACCCCTCGGGCCGGTCGGCTGGTTTGCGGTTTTTGGATTTTTCCGGCCTGACATGGGGAACGTAACTACCGTCTGACTGGAATCCGCTGCGGGGTTTCTGGAAGCCTTTAATGCGTCGGTTTGAGTGCATGGTTTGGTTGGTTTGATTGGTGAGTTGATTGGTATTGCTTTAAATCGCTTTGGCGTACTGCGCGGGCCACAGGCGGGCCGCTGACTCCCGGATCATTCGGGAAAGTTTCTCGTTGGCCGCGTTGGTCTCGATGCGTCGCAGCTGATCCGTTAGAGCCTTCGCCAGCTCGGCGTTTGTCAATGCGTCCGCCCGGATGCAGACCGTCCCGCGCTCGCCGGTTCGTTCGTTGAACGTCGAGGCATAGACCGACCCACGGGCCACGTCAAAAATCCTCGCGCCTTCGCTGACGTTGCCCGCCATGCGTTCGAGTTGCAGCAGGGCGTTGGCCCGCCGAAACAGGGCCAGTTGATCTGGCCCGTACTTACTTTTGTTCTTACGTTTCATGTGATACAGGGGTAAATGGTTAATGATATTACGAACATTGATTCGACAGGGCAACCCCCACGCGCCGGTTAATCTCGGCCTGGTCGATGCGCCCACGGTCCAGGTACGCCCGGCAGGAGGTGACGCTCACCAGCCGCCCGCTGGTCACGATAACCCGGTCCCTGGTCGTCAGCTCCCACAATTTCGTGGGGCCGACGTGCAGCAGGTCCTGCGCCTGGTTCCTGCTGATGCTCTCCAGACCGGTGGCCGCGCTGGTCAGCAGCTAGAGCTGCGCCCGCAAAAAAATAGTTTCGTCCCGCAGTGACGAGACGATTTTACACAAGTCAGGATAAGACACGTTATCCATATCGTTATGGGTATTCCCGTCAGGCGATAGCATCTTCGGCGGAGTTGACGGGTTCGCTGGCCACCATGCGCCCCAGCTCGGCGACCATTTCCCGCGCCGCTGCTTCGATGGCAAACCGCTGCGCCGGACGAACGCCCAGCGGGTCCTTCACCCACTTTGTTACCGTTGGCCGGCACACCCCCGCCAGGTGCGCCACGTTCTGGAGACCCATGATCGCCACGGCCTCCGTCATGCGGGGGGGCGTTGTTTTTTGCATGTTGTTCATTTTTAAATAAGTTTACTACGCCATTTAATAAAAACTTGGCGCAAATATTAACAATGTGTGGGTAAATAGCAATGAAATAATTAACAAAAGTACTAACAAAGGCCAACTACTATGGTTATCAAAGAGTTACACCCGAATCTATTTGCGCCGTTCAATCAAAACGCTATGCCCCTTGCTGATAAAATAAATCACCTGCACGAAGCCACCGGTCTGTCGCAGGTCAGCTTTGCCAGTCTGGTCGGTGTCAATGTCGTGACCCTGCGCCGGATGAAAGCGCGGGGGGATGCCACCGACCGGGTTCTCGAGCGACTGGCCTCGAGCTTCCAGGGCCTGACCGCCGACATGCTCCGCGACGACGAGGTGGACCTGCCCGATGCCCTGACCCTCCGGCCCGACAGCAACCGCAAACTGCCCGCCAGTCAGGACCTCCACGAGGGCCGGATGCTGGGCCGCTACCTCGACCGGCTCGGGCGCGGGTCGCGCAGTGCGCTGGCCGAGAAAATCGGTGTCAGCCGCCCGCAGGTCAACTCCTATGAGCAGACCGAACGCTTCCGCCCCGAAGTGCGCCAGGCGATTCTCGACGCGCTGGGGGTAGAAGCGCAGATCGTCTTTACCAACCGCATCCTGTCTCCGCTTTCCGTCAGCCGCGCCGTTCCCACCGCAGTTGATCGCGTCGCCCTGCCGCTGATCGGGGCGCAGGACCGGGACGTGACGCCCGGCGAGCTGGCCGGGATTCGCAGCGGGTTTGCGTTCTCCGCCGAACAGCCCGGCAAAAGCTACCTCGTGGACGGGTCACTGTTCGCCCATAAACCGGGCCTGGAACGCTCCGCGCTGGCCGTGGCCATATCAGCCGCCGACAACATGGAGCCGCGCCTGACGACCGGCGCAGTCGTTCTCGCCGAGCCGGTAGCCGCCGACGCGCTGCCCGCCATCACCGCTGACATTCTGGCCCTGATTCTGCCCGGCCAGGGGCTGCGGGTGTGCCGGGTGTACTGCAATAACCTGCGCAGTGGCGGCACCATCGAGGTCGGCCCGTTTGATCGCAACCGGGGCAGCAGCGTAACCCTGCGGCAGGAGGATATTGCCTCGCTCTACCGCGTAACGGCTATTCTGTACTCGCCGCTCTGATGTTTACGACGCGGTTTATTCTCAACCCCGGCCCCGTTACCCAGGAGCCGCAGGTGCTGCTGCGCATTACCTACCAGCGAAAGCATAAGTATATCTCCTGCGGGGTGTACGTGGCCGAGAAGTCATTCAACCCCGCCGGCACGGCGGATAAACAGAACTGGATTCGCAAGACCGACCTGCGCCATGCCCTGCATAACGCCACCCTGTCGGCCTGGGCCACCAAGACGGAGGACGTCCGGCGCAGGCTGATCGTCAGCGGTCAGCCGTTCACGGTCCACGACATCAAGCAGCGCATTGAAGGAAGTCAGGTAGGCGAATGCTTTCTGTCGTTTGTTCGCGCTGCCATTGCCCGCTACAAAGAAAACTTGCAGGAACGCACCGCCCAGCCCCACCAGACCACGCTGGCCCATCTAAGCCGGTTTATGGGCGTTGACACCCAGACCGGAACGCTCGACATTTCGCGCCTGACGCCCGAGGTGATCGGCAACTTCGAGGGCTATCTGCTGAACCTGCCCGCCAGCAGCACCTACTCGACAGCCGCCAAACGGCGTAACAACGTCAGCATGAACCTCCAGCGTCTCCACCAGCATATTACGGCTTACATTCATCAGCACAAACTACCCTCGGAAATCGACCCGATGCGCGGTAAGAAACTGCCCCGCGCCAAGACCGACCGCACCCAGCTCTCGCCCGCTGAAATTTCGGCATTGCAAACCCTCGTGTTGCCCACGGCCACCAAAGGCGAACGCTCGATAAAAGACGCCCGTGACCTGTATCTGTGCAGCTACTACCTGCACGGCCTGCGGGCCGGTGATTTGATCGGGGCCAGAGTCAGTCAGCTCCGCCGGGAGGTGTCAGCCCCCGGAACGCCCGCCGTGTACCGGTTCAATACCTCCGCCCAGAAAACCGATAAGACCAAAAGCATTCTCGTTGAGCCGCAGATCCTTCCGCTGCTTCTGGCGTATGCCGAAGGCAAACAGCCGGAGGACTTTTTGTTTCCCCACCTGCCCGCCCGCTGCAAACACTTGACGCCCGCAGGCATCGCCCATAAAATTAAGAACCGGGTTTGTACCGTCGATAAGATGCTGCGCGACGTGGCCCGCCTGGCAGGCATTGACAAATGGCTCACCATGCACACCGCCCGGCATAGCTTCGCCGATGCACTCTATGAAAAGACCCGAGACGTCCGGCTGGTGCAGACCGGTCTGGGGCATGAGCGTATCTCCATGACCGAACGCTATCTGTCCGGTTTCCAGCAGAAGATTGCGGATCGGGCCAATAGCGTTTACGAGGTCGAAACCCCTGCGCCCACTGAAACACCACTAAAACAAAACGCGAAACGGCCCGAATAATAACATTCGGGCCGTTGTCGTAACGTGCTGTATTTTACCGTATTGCGAAGATTTACATTCGTATAGATTCGCGCTCTGTCGTTTGTCGCAAACGGCGGGATTTTTAGCTTTGTTTTAATTGATTTTAACGTGGGCCGCGCGAACCACCGCCCCCGCCACCACCGCCGGAGTAACCGCCACCCCCACCAGAAGATGGAGCCGAATAACTTGGTGTACTGGGCTGGCTATAGCTACGCTGCGGTGCACTGTACGAAGGCTGCTGTTGCGACTGATAACTCGGCTGCCGTGACTGGTAGCTTGGCTGGTTGTAGCCGCTTCGTCCGCTATTATTATCACCGTAACTGCTGGTTGGCGGTGTATAGCTACCCCGGCTGTTCTGACGCGGTGCGGCATAATAGTCGCTGTTAGAGCGCCCACTGCTGTACGACGGTGCCGGACTGCTGTAAGTCGGCGTCGAGTTGCCCGCCGACCGCCCACTACCCGCCGTGCTGCCACTGTTGTCATAGTAGTACGCCCCCCGGCTGTTGGCCCGTGGAGCCGCATAAGTTCCATTGCTGGACGACGAACTGCCCCGGCTGTTAGTATAAGTTGGCGCATCGCCCGAGTACGTACCGGTACGACCACCGCTGTTACCTGTCCGGGCTGAGTTTACAAAACCATTATTATAGGTGTTGGTTGAACCACTACCACGCGGGCCGTAGCTACGGTTGCTGCGGTACGGGTCGGCACCCACTACGTTTACGTTGTTGACAATGACCGGGCTACCGTAGAAACCACCGTAGGGATTGTAGAAGTTGTTGAAACCGCCGTAACCGAAGCTGTTGTAGCCTCCGTAGCCAAACGGACTGTAACCGAAGCTGTTGTAGCCACCATAACCGAACGGACTGCCGAAACCACCACCGTAGCCAAATGGTGAGTAGGCATAGCTACCCCCATAAAATGGATTGCCGAAGCCAAAGCTATTATAGCCACCGTAACCACCAAACGCACCTAAGCCCAAACCAAGACCCAGCCCATTGTAGAAACCGGTGTTGTTAAAGCCCCAGCGATTCCAGCTATAGGCTGACGTTTGCGCGGAGCTATACCCATTTACGAAGCCCGAGTTATAGGCGTTTGTGCCATCGTCGCTCCAGCCCGGATCGGGGGAGAGTCCCCGGTTCAGTTTACGGGTACTTAGCTCGGTGTAATACTCGTCCGAGTTGGCGTTGTACCCCTGCTGCGCTTCGTTGGGCGCGTAGTCAGGGTTCGTGTTGCGGCTGAACTGTTGTTGCTGGCGGTTGCCGTACCGCTGCGCCGGTCGTTGCGCTACTGTCGATACGTTGGATGAATTACCCGCGTACACGGCTGCGTTGGATGAGTTCCCGTACAGGTCATCCACTTCACCCGCGTTCTGGGCAGTCTGCCGACTGGACGAGCAACTCCAGATACCGAGGAGGGCGGCCATCGTCAGGTAGCGATATAGTGGTTGTGTGTTCATGTCTAAACGATGTATAGGTCGAAAATTAAGTCTGTCAGGCTACTATATGTCCATAACATACAGCAGGGTTGATTGATTACAAAAATACTGGAAAAAGCTATCTTTGCAACTTTTCACTCATTAGATTCTGATTAGAATCACAAGGTTTAATCCAATTTCAAAAATAGGTGAAAAGGAATAGTAGGTGGGGGTAAAAGGTTTAAGGAGTAAGGAGTAGAGTGCAAAGACGGCAGATTCGTTCTGCCCTTTTCACCCCTACCTCTCTTGCCCCTTTATTACCCCTTACCCCTTCTATCCCTTACCCCTTACTTTTTTCATGGCCAAAGCAATCCCCTCCCGCAGCGAGAACTATTCTGAGTGGTATAACGAACTGATTAAGAAGGCTAACCTGGCCGAAAACTCCGCCGTGCGGGGCTGCATGGTTATCAAACCCTACGGCTTCGCCATCTGGGAAAAAATGCAGCGGGCACTGGACGATATGTTCAAGGAAACCGGCCACGAGAACGCCTATTTCCCGCTGTTTATCCCTAAATCATTCCTCAGCAAAGAAGCCAGTCACATTGAAGGGTTCGCCAAAGAATGCGCCGTAGTGACGCACTATCGGCTTAAAAATGCCGAAGATGGCTCCGGCGTCATCGTTGACCCGGACGCCAAACTCGAAGAAGAACTCATTGTACGGCCCACCTCCGAGACCGTCATCTGGAGTACGTACAAGAACTGGATTCAGAGTTACCGCGACCTGCCGCTGCTCATCAACCAGTGGGCCAATGTGGTACGCTGGGAAATGCGGACCCGTATTTTTCTGCGTACTACCGAATTCCTATGGCAGGAAGGCCACACTGCCCACGCCACGGAAGCCGAAGCCGAAGCCGAAACCCGGCAGATGCTGGACGTCTACGCTACGTTTGCCGAAGAATGGATGGCCCTGCCAGTATTGCGCGGCCATAAAACGGCCAACGAACGCTTTGCCGGGGCCGTTGATACGCAGTGTATCGAGGCCCTGATGCAGGACGGAAAGGCACTCCAGGCGGGTACGTCACACTTCCTGGGGCAGAACTTCGCCAAGGCATTCGATGTGCAGTTCCTCAGCAAAGAGAATAAACTGGATTACGTCTGGGGTACGTCGTGGGGTGTTTCAACCCGGTTGATGGGTGCACTCATCATGGCTCACTCCGACGACGCCGGACTGGTGCTGCCGCCCAAACTCGCGCCCATTCAGGTAGTCATTGTACCCATCTATCGCAACGATGAACAACTGGATGCACTCTCCGAAAAACTGAAGCCGCTGGTGGCCGAGTTGCGCAAAGCCGGCATTTCGGTCAAGTACGACGATTCGGATGCCAACAAGCCCGGCTGGAAATTTGCCGAGTACGAACTGCGGGGCGTTCCGGTACGGCTGGCTATGGGCGGGCGCGACCTGGAAAACGGCACTGTCGAACTGGCCCGGCGTGACCTCAAAACCAAAGAAACCGTTCCCTTCGACGGCCTGACCGAGCGCATCAAAACCCTGCTCGACGATATCCAACAGACCATCTACGAACGGGCCAAAGCCTTCCGCGCCGACAATACGTTCCGGGTCGATACAAAAGAAGAGTTCGAGGAGCAGATCGAGAAAGGCGGTTTTTTGCTGACCCATTGGGACGGCACGTCCGAAACCGAAGAAGCCATCAAAGAGGCCACCAAAGCCACAATTCGCTGTATCCCGTTCGATCAGGAACCCGAAGCCGGTACCGACCCGTTCTCCGGGAAGCCTTCGCAGGGTCGGGTCGTCTTTGCACGGGCGTACTAATTTACTTTTGTCATGCTGAGGAACGAAGCATCTCTATGTAGTAACAAAACGATATACATACAGAGATACTTCCTTCGTCAGCATAACAGAAATTCATAATTCAATTTCAATTTACATGCTCACTACCGGACAAAAAGCCCCCGATTTCACGCTCTTCAACAGCGAAAACAACCAAGTATCCCTCGCCGATTTTCAGGGTAAAAACCTGATCGTGCTGTTCTTCCCGATGGCCTTCACCAGTGTCTGCACTGCCGAACTCTGCGAAATGCGCGATAACATTGCCACCTATGCCGGTCTGAACGCCGACGTGATCGGTATCTCGGTCGATTCGCCCTTTACGCTGGCCAAATTCAAGGAAGAGCAGCACCTGCCGTTCAATTTGCTATCCGACTTCAATAAAGAGACCTCAACGGCTTACGATAGCCTGTACGACACCTTTGTCATGAATATGAAAGGTGTCAGCAAACGCTCGGCCTTTGTCATCGATAAAGACGGCACTATCCAATACGCCGAAGTCCTCGACAACGCTGGCGAGGTCCCCAACTTCCAGGCCATTCAGGAAAGGCTAAGTCAATTGTGAATGAGTGCCTCAATGGAATTGCCGCACTGGAAGTGCCGCAATTCCATTGAGGTACTGGAATTGAATGATAGAACGAGTGAATAGGTGCCGACGCATGGGTTTTCTGGCCGGTTCGCCGGTGCGGTCAGCAACTATTCACTCATTCGCTCATTCACAATTCGCTCATTAAAATGTGGTATCACGATTTCTTTACCGGCTTGCCGCAGGTGGCGTGGAAGGCGGCTCAGACCGATGAGCAGACGCAGCTTGACCTTGAACTGCTGGTGGAGACGCTGGAGTTTGGGCCTGACAACCGGCTGCTGGACATCTTTTGTGGCTACGGTCGGCACGCGCTGCCGCTGACCCGGATGGGGGCAAGGGTAATGGGTGTTGATATTTCGGCGGAGTACATTCAGGAATTACACCGCGAAGCTACTGCGGCCAAACTGCCCGTTACAGCCATTGAGGGCGATTTCCTGACGCTGCCCGACGCTGATTTGGGCCCCGCCGGTTCATTCGACGCTGCGTATTGTCTGGGCAATAGTTTTAGCTTTTTTGCTTACGGACCAATGCAGGCGTTTCTGAGCCGGATTGCCGGATTGCTCAGGCCGGGCGGGCGATTTCTGGCCCATACCGAAATGGTGGCCGAGTCGGTTCTGCCCGATTATCAGGCCCGTAACTGGCAACCCATCGGCAAGCCTAGCGCCCCGATTCTATTCCTGGCCGAGAACGAATATGACCCCCTCGAAAGTCGAATCGACTCGCACCTGACCTACGTCTATAACGGACAGACAGAGACCCGCACGGCGCAACACTACATCTATACCCTGGCTGAACTGCACCGATTATTTGCCCAGGCTGGCCTGTTGGTCACGGCCTGCTACGGCACTGTTGA
>Ga0123337_10002739_pt1 | contig 19701 bp, 12 predicted proteins | sample frozenSSSSmetaG_FD_89792 | JGI IMG/M metagenome (GOLD analysis project Ga0123337, IMG submission 89792) | Glacier valley bacterial and archeal communities from Borup Fiord, Nunavut, Canada, to study Microbial Dark Matter (Phase II) -... | ecosystem: Environmental > Aquatic > Freshwater > Ice >... | reverse complement strand
GGCGCTCTGTCACCACGCCCGCCTGCAATGGCACGACACGTATCAAGCCGTCGGAAGGCAGGAGGACTCCGGGGATCTGCGCCTTGCGCGTGTAGCTGAAGAAAGTGAAGAACAGCACCAGCGCCGCCGTCATCGCGACGAACAGCAGGGTGAGAAACGCGTAGCTGACCGGCCGCGCCAGCAGCACCGTGCCGTAGCGGCGATGACCTGCATGGCTCGAGACGGCGCTGCGGAACAGCGGCGTGGCGACGGGGGTCGCCGGCTCGGCGGACGCGTTCATTGGGTGATTGCCCGGATTCGGCGGCACTGACATCTGAGTTCCTGACCAGCTCTTTCGAACACTGGGACGCAGCATGCGGCGGGCAAGAAACGCCGTCTCTAAACCGTCTTAAACGTTCTTAGGATTGCACCTGGGGTACGCTCCACGGCCACGTGTTGCCCGGATACATGCTGCTGTCGAACCCTTCACCCGCCCACGCCACGCTGCGCTTCGGCCGCTTTGAGTTGCAGCTCAGCGAGCGGCGGTTGCTGATCGACAGCCGCCCGGCGCCGCTCGGCGCACGGGCCTTCGACCTGCTGGTGGTGCTGGCCGAGCGGCCTGGCGAACTGGTCGGCAAGAACGAACTCCTCGAGCGTGTCTGGCCGGGCCTGGTGGTCGAGGAAGGCAACATCGCGGTGCAGGTGAACGCGCTGCGCAAAGTGCTCGGCGGCGATCTGATCGGTACCGTGCCCGGCCGCGGCTACAGTTTCACGGCGCGCGTTGAAGGCATGGTGGTCGCCGCCCCGGCCGTGCCTGCGCCGGCGCCGGGCCTGCAGACTCACCTGCCGCGTGCACTTCCGGCACTGCTGGGCCGTACCAACGACCTCGCCACACTCGGCGCGCTGGTCGACGGCCACGCGCTGGTCAGCGTGATCGGCGCTGGCGGCATCGGCAAGACCCTGCTGGTGCAGCACCTGCTCGATGCGCGCCGCCGCGCCCACCCGCACGGCGTCTGCTGGGTCGAGCTGGCCGGTGTGACCGACGCGGCAGCGCTGCCAGCCACGATTGCGGCAGCGCTCGGCGTGCGGCTCGGCGGGGGCGACGCTTTCGACGCGCTGGCGCTGGCCGTCGGGCCTCTCGATCTGCTTCTCGCTCTTGACAACGCCGAGCACCTGAACGACGACGTCGGGCGGCTGGCTGCGCTGCTGATCGATGCTGCGCCGAGACTGAAGCTGGTCGTCACCAGCCAGGCGCGGCTGGGGGTGGCAACCGAACGTGTGCTGCGCTTGGCCACGCTCGATGTGCCGCCCCCCGGTGTCGGCGTCGAGCAGGCGATCGCCACTGGTGCCGTCGCGCTGTTCGTCGACCGCGCGCAAGCGGCCGACGCACGCTTCACGCTGACCGAGGCCAACGTGGCAGCGGTGGTGGCAGTGTGCCGCTCGCTCGATGGCCTGGCGCTGGCCATCGAGCTGGCCGCAGCACGCGCGCCGATGCTCGGCATCCACGGCCTGGCCAGTTCGATGGGCGACCGACTGAAGCTGCTGACACGCAATCGCAACCGCGCGGCGCCGGCACGCCAGCAGACGCTGCGCGCAACGCTCGAATGGAGCCACGGCCTCCTCGATGCCACCGAGCAGGCAGTGTTCCGCCGCCTCGCCGTGGTGGCCGGCAGCTGCTCGTTGCAGCTGGCGCAGCAGATCGCCGCAGACGCGGCCGGCGCGGGGTCGATCGACGCCTGGGCGGTGCTCGACGCGCTCGACGTGCTGGTCGACCGCTCGTTGGTCGCGGTGCTGCCCGGTGACGACGACGCCAGCCCGCGCTATCGACTGCTCGAATCGCCCAAGGCCTTCGGGCTCGAGCGGCTGGCCGAAGCGGGAGAGGTCGAGGCGACGCAGCTGCGCCTCGCCCAAGCGCTCTCGAGCCTGTTCGAAGATGCGTGGAACACGTACTTTCGCGGCACGACCACAGTCGGTCGCCTGCGCCAATTGCTCGCTCCCGATTGCGACAACGCGCGCGCCGTGATCGCCTTGATGCATTGCCCCGCATCCTTGCGATTGCAAATCTCGGCGCACCTGCAACGCGTCCTGCCGCGCACATTGTTTGCCGAGCGGCTGGCGCTCGCCGATGCCTGTGAAGCTCTGCTCGATGCAGAGCCGTCCCTTCACTTGCGCATGTTCGGCTGGCTGTCCACGGCGATGACCTGGGTCAACACGCGCCGCCGGCGCAGCCTCGCCGCCGCCGAATGCGCCGTGGCCCTCGCCCGGGAGTACGAGCGTCTGACGGGCGATCGCTTGTACCTTCACAACGCGCTCGGCGTTCTCGCATTTGCGACGGCAATGAATCATGAGCTGGACTCTGCCAACAGAGCCTCGGCCGAAATGCGGGCCATCGAAGACACCGTGTGGGTGCCAAGCCACCTGATGTGGCATGCCGATGCCGCGATGATCGTTGCGAGTCTGCGCGGCGACTATGCCGAACGCCTGCGCCTGGCCCGCGAGAAAGTGGCCGCGTCGATCGACTCACCCGAGGAACTGCTGATGGGAATGTCAAACCTGATCGACTCCGAACTGGCTGCCGGCAACCCTCACGCCGCCGCCACGACCGGTCGGGCCCTGGTGGCCATGCTGGTGTCGAGCCGTGACGAATACATGTTGATCCTGACGCGGCTCAACCTCTGTGCGGCTCTTCTGGCGCTCGATGCCGGTGCGGAGGCCCGCCCCGTGGCCGAAGCGGGCTGGCGCCAGGCGAAGCGCTTCGAGCTGCAAGCCTGCTGGGCAGACTATCTTGCACTGCTCGCCGCGCTGGAGCAGCGACCCGCTGCGGCTGCGCGGCTGTGCGGGTACTCCACGGTCTCATACGCCACCATCGACGAGCAGCGGGAAGTCAACGAAGCCGCAGCTTTCAACCGCGCCTGCCGGCTCGCCACCAACGCCCTGGGCGACACCGGGTTCGAGCGCTTGCAGGCCGAGGGCCGTTCTTTGCGCCACGAAGACATCGCAACGATTGCCTTCGGGAGCGCCGACGCCTGACATTGTTGAAAGAACGGGAGATCTCCCGAATGGCACCTTGCATCTGCTCGCACAGTGTCCTGCGTCGGCCTGCCCGATTGATTGGGGCAGGGGCACTATGCAAACTTCGACGCGCCAAGGTGCGATCGTGGCCATATTGACGGAGTGCGAGGCAAGGTGACATTTCGCATGCCCAGGTGAACAGGCCTGCGGTGGAGGCGGGCCTGGCGATGCTCGAAGCCGGCAGCTACTCGATGATGGCGTCATCGCCTACGAAGGAACCTAGCGGGGGTGGCGAGACCTTCGTCTCTTCTGACCGACCTCGTCGTTCAACCCGCCGAACGACGATCGATCCCATAAACTTCGCCCCGCTTCAGGAGTCTCGCCATGTCCTATCGTCCTATCCTCACGCTGCTCATCGTCACGTCGTGCGCAGCCCTGTCGGCTCCCGGGGCGTTCGCGCAATCGAAAGGCGAGATCCGCATCGCCCACGTCTACAGCCGCACCGGCCCGCTCGAGGCCTACGGCAAGCAGACGCAGACCGGCTTCATGCTCGGCCTCGACTACGCCACCGGCGGCACGATGACCGTCGCGGGCAAGAAGCTCGTCGTCATCGAGAAGGACGACCAGGGCAAGCCCGACATCGGCAAGAGCCTGCTCGCCACCGCCTATGGCGACGACAAGGCCGACATCGCCGTCGGCCCGACCTCGTCGGGCGTGGCGCTGGCGATGCTTCCCGTGGCCGAGGAGTACAGGAAGATCCTGCTGGTCGAGCCCGCGGTCGCCGACTCGATCACCGGCGACAAGTGGAACAAGTACATCTTCCGCACCGGCCGCAACAGCTCGCAGGACGCGATCTCGAATGCTGTCGCGATCGACGGCGACGGCGTCTCGGTGGCGACGCTGGCGCAGGACTACGCATTCGGGCGCGACGGCGTCAAGGCGTTCAAGGAGGCGCTCAAGAAGGCCAAGATCGTCCACGAGGAGTACCTGCCGCAGGCGACATCCGACTTCACGGCGGGCATCCAGCGCATCGTCGACGCGATGAAGGACAAGCCGGGCAAGAAGGTCATCCTCGTGATCTGGGCCGGCGCGACGCCGCCCTACGGCGCGCTGGCCGCCCTCGACCTGAAGAAGCGCCTGGGCATCGACGTCGCGACCGGCGGCAACATCCTGCCGGCGATGGTCTCGTACAAGCAGTTCCCGGGCATGGAAGGTGCGACGTACTACTACTTCGGCATCCCCAAGAATCCGGTCAACGAATGGCTGGTGGCGAACCACTACAGCAAGTTCAAGACGCCGCCCGACTTCTTCACGGCAGGCGGCATGAGCGCGGCGATCGCGCTGGTCGAGGCGCTGAAGAAGACCGGCGGCGACACGGCGACCGACAAGCTGATGAAGACGATGGAAGGCATGAGCTTCGAGACGCCGAAGGGAAAAATGACCTTTCGCAAGGACGACCACCAGGCGATGCAGTCGATGTTTCACTTCCGCGTCAAGGCCGACCCGGCGTTCGCCTGGGGCGTTCCGGAGCTCGTGCGCGAGATCAAGCCGGACGAGATGAACGTTCCGATCCGCAACAAGCGCTGACCGGCGCACCCCGGCGGATCGATGCTTGAGACGCGCGAGCTGACGATCCGCTTCGGCGGCCACGTCGCCGTCGATCGCGTCTCGTGCGCCTTCGCGCCTGGCACGCTGACGGCGATCGTCGGCCCGAACGGGGCCGGCAAGACGACCTGGTTCAACCTGATCTCCGGCCAGTTGCGCGCCAGCGCCGGGTCGGTGTGGCTCGACGGCCGCGACATCACCGCCGAGTCGGCGTCGGCGCGTACGCATCTCGGCCTCGGCCGTGCTTTCCAGCTGACGCAGCTGTTTCCGACATTGAGCGTGCTGGAGAACGTCCGCCTCGCCGTGCAGTCACGCCGCAAGCAAGGCCTCAGCCTGTTCACGGTCTGGCTCGATCGCCAGGACACGGTGCGGCGCGCCCACGAGCTGGTCGAGCGCGTGCGCCTGGCCGGCCGCGAGCATGCCGCGGCGAGCAGCCTGCCGCACGGCGACCAGAGGAAGCTCGAGGTCGCGATGCTGATGGCGCTCGAGCCGCGCGTCTACATGTTCGACGAGCCGACGGCCGGCATGAGCGTCGGCGACGTGCCGGTGATCCTCGAATTGATCCGCGATCTCAAGCGCCAGACCGACAAGACGATCCTGCTCGTCGAGCACAAGATGGACGTGGTGCGCGAGCTCGCCGACCGCATCGTCGTGCTCCACAACGGCCGCCTGGTCGCCGACGGCGAGCCGGCCGCGGTGATTGCCTCGCCGATCGTGCGCCAGGCCTATCTCGGCCTCGCGCCGGAGACCGAGACCGAGCCGGCATGAGCGACAAGGCGCTGCTCTCGCTCGCCGGCGTCCACACGCACATCGGCGCGTATCACATCCTGCACGGCGTCGACCTCGAGGTGCCGATCGGCGACGTGACGATGCTGCTCGGCCGCAACGGCGCCGGCAAGACGACGACGCTGCGCACGATCATGGGCCTGTGGCCGGCGTCGGCCGGATCGATCGCCTTCGACGGCAGGCGCATCGGCGGCCCGTCGGGCGACGCGGACGGCAGCACCGACCCCGCGCTGCGCACGCCGGAGATCGCCGCGCTGAGCATCGCCTACGTGCCCGAGAACATGGGCATCTTTTCCGACCTCAGCGTGGCCGAGAACATGCTGCTCGCGGCACGCAGCGCGCGCACCGTCGAGCAGCTCGACCGCACGCGCCTCGAGTGGCTGTTCGGCCTGTTCCCGGCGCTGAAGACCTTCTGGCTCCATCCCGCCGGCAAGCTCTCGGGCGGCCAGAAGCAGATGCTCGCGATCGCCCGCGCGATGATCGAGCCGCGCCGGCTGCTGCTGATCGACGAGCCGAGCAAGGGCCTCGCGCCGGCGATCGTGCAGAACCTGATCGCGGCGCTCAAGGAGCTCAAGCGCACCGCGACGACGGTGCTGCTCGTCGAGCAGAACTTCGAGATGGCCAAGGCGCTCGGCGACCATGTCGCGGTGATGGACGACGGCCGCGTCGTCCACCGCGGTCCGATGGCCGAGCTCGCCGGCGACGAGGCGATGCAGCAGCGCCTGCTCGGCCTGTCGCTCGCCGCCCACGCATGACGGCGCGGCTCGACGCGCGCCCGCTCGCGCTCGTCGCCGGGCTCGCGTTCGTCGCGTGGCCGCTCGTGGGCTCGTCGTCGACCTGGCTCACGCTCACGCTCGCCGGCCTGGCGATGGGGATGATCGTGTTCATCGCCGCTTCGGGCCTGACGCTCGTCTTCGGCCTGATGGACGTGCTCAACTTCGGCCACAGCCTGTTCATCGCCCTCGGCGCCTTCGTCGCGACCAGCGTCTTCGCGGCGCTCGCGGGCGAGGCGGCGTCGACCAGCGTCGCCACGAGCCTCGGCCTGGTCGGCGTCGCGATGCTCGCGGCGATGACCCTCTCGGGGACGATCGGCCTGGCCTTCGAGCGCGTGATCGTGCGGCCGGTCTACGGCCATCATCTGAAGCAGATCCTGGTGACGATCGGCGGCGCGATCGTCGGCGAGGAGCTGATCAAGGTCGTCTGGGGGCCGGCGCAGATCGCGCTGCCGCCGCCCGAGGCGCTGCGCGGCTCGCTCCTGATCGGCGAGGCGACGGTCGACAAGCTGCGCCTGGTCTCGGTCGCGGTCGGGCTCGTCGTGCTCGCACTGCTCCTCTGGACGCTCAATCGGACCAAGATCGGCCTGCTGATCCGCGCCGGCGTGCAGGACCGCGAGATGGTCGAGAGCCTCGGCTATCGCATCCGCCGCCTCTTCGTCGGCGTCTTCGCGGCAGGCTCCGCGCTCGCCGGCCTCGGCGGGTGCCTGTGGGGCATGAACCAGCAGATCGTCACGCCGCAGATCGGCGGCCAGGTCAACGTGCTGCTCTTCATCGTCATCATCATCGGCGGCCTCGGCTCGACGCTCGGCTGCCTGGTCGGCGCGCTGCTCGTCGGCCTGCTCACCAACTACGTGGGTTTCCTCGCGCCGAAGGCGACCATGTTCTCGAGCATCGGCCTGATGGTCGCGGTGCTGCTGTGGCGGCCGCAGGGCCTGTATCCGGTGGTCAACCGATGAGCCCCGTGCCGTGCTGAACCGGTTGCTGTCGCACGACCTGCCGCGGAGCCGCTGGCTCGCGCTGCTGCTCGTCGCGATCGTCCTCGTGCTCGCGCTGACGCCGTTCGTCTTCCCCGGCACCAGGGCGCTCAACGTCGCCGCCAAGGTGATCGTCTTCATCGTGCTGACGGCGAGCTTCGACCTGCTGCTCGGTTACACCGGCATCGTCAGCTTCGCCCACACGATGTTCTTCGGCATCGGCGCGTACGGCATCGCGATCGCCACGACGCGGCTCGGCCCGACCTGGCCCGCGCTCGCGCTCGGCACGGCGTGCGCTCTCGTCGTCTCGCTTGCGCTGGCCCTCGTCATCGGCCTCTTCAGCCTGCGCGTGCGCGCGATCTTCTTCGCCATGATCACGCTCGCCGTCGCCTCGGCCTTCGCGACGCTGGCCTCGCAGCTCTCCGACTTCACCGGCGGCGAAGACGGGCTCAGCTTCAAGGTGCCGGATGCCCTGCAGCCCGGGACGTCGTACGCCGCGGATCCGGTCCTCGGCGCGTCGATCGACGGCCGGCTCCTGACCTACTACGTGATCTTCGTCGCCGCCGTCGTCCTCGTGCTGCTGCTGCTGCGCATCGTCAATTCGCCGTTCGGCCGCGTCCTGCAGGCGATCCGCGAGAACGACTTCCGCGCCGAGGCGATCGGCTACCGGATCGTCGTCTTCCGAACGCTCGCGAGCGTGATCTCGGCCGTGTTCGCGACCCTCGCCGGCGTGCTGCTCGCGCTCTGGCTGCGCTACAACGGGCCCGACACGACGCTCTCCTTCGAGATCATGCTCGACGTGCTGCTGATCGTCGTCATCGGCGGCATGGGCACCATCTACGGCGCGATCGTCGGAAGCACGCTGCTGGTGCTGGCGCAGAACTACCTGCAGGACCTGATGAAGCTCGCCGCCGGCGCGGTGCAGGACGTGCCGTTCCTGTCGCAGATCGTCTCGCCCGAGCGCTGGCTGCTCTGGCTCGGCGTCCTGTTCGTGCTCTCGGTCTACTACTTCCCGAGCGGCGTCGTCGGCCGATTGCGCGCCTTGCATGTGAGGAGGCCGGATCATGCGAAGCGCTGAGCGCGTCGTGCTTGCGGCTGCGGCGCTCGCGTGCGCGCTGCACGGCGTCGTCGCCGCGGCCGCCGAGCCGTCGACGCCGCCGTGGCCGACAGCCGGATGGCAGACGTCGACGCCCGAGACGCAAGGCGTCGCGTCGTCGGCGCTCGCCGAGCTCGTCGACTTCGGCGCGGCCAACGACATGGACAGCCTCCTCGTCGTGCGCCACGGCGTCATCGTCGCCGAGGCTTACTACGCGCCGTTCCGGCCGGGGTTGCGTCATTCGGTCAACTCCGTGACCAAGGCGGTCGTCGGAACGCTCACCGGCATCGCCGCGAAGAGCGGCGACGTGCGCAGCCTCGACGAGCCGGTGCTCGACTCGTTCGCCTTTCGCACCATCGAGCGCCTCGACGCCGACAAGAAGGCGATGACGATCGCGCATCTCCTCGACTCGACCTCCGGCCTCGACTGGCAGGAGCCGCTCACCGACGCACCGCCGACCTCGATGCTGGAGATGGAGCGCAGCCGCGACTGGGTCGGGTTCGTCCTCGACCGGCCGATGGTGCAGCGGCCCGGCGCCGGCTTCAACTACGACAGCGGTGCCTGGCACCTGATGTCGGCGATCCTCGCGAAGAAAACCGGCATGGACACGCTGGACTTCGCGAAGCGGACGCTGTTCGCACCGCTCGGCATCGACGACGTGCGCTGGCGCGCCGATCCGCAAGGCGTGCGCAACGGCGGCTACGGCCTCTACCTGCTGCCGCGCGACATGGCCAAGATCGGCCATCTCTACCTGCACCGCGGCGAGTGGGACGGCCGGCAGGTGCTGCCGACCGGTTGGACCGACGCGGTCTTCAACGCCTCGGTCGACATGGGCATCAGCCCGCGCGTGCCGTTTCGCTATGCGCGCGGCTGGTGGGCGATCCCCGATCGGCACGTCGTCATGGCGGTCGGCTTCCTGCGCCAGTTGATCATCATCTTCCCCGATCTCGACGTCGTCGCCGTCGTCACCGGCAGGGCTCATTACCCGCTCCTGCCGCTGATCGATCGCATCGCCGCCGCCGCCAGGTCGCCGGTGCCGCTGGCTGCCGACGATGCCGGCGCCGCGCGACTGGTGGAGCGCGTGCGGGCCGTGGCGGTCGAGCAGGCGACGAGCGTCGGCCCGGCGTCGTCGCTGGCCGCCGAGGTCTCCGGCAAGACGTGGACGTTCGCGGCCAACCCCTTCGGCGTGCGCTCGCTGAAGCTCGATCTCGCGTCGGGTGAGCCGCGCTACGAGGTGCTCCTCGACCGAGCCGGCGGCGCGCCTCGCCGGCTCGGCAGCCCGATCGGGCTCGACGGCCTCTTTCGCGTCCACGCAGACGAGGCCGGCCTGCCGATGGCCGCCAAGGGACGATGGCTCAACGACCACGTCTTCGAGCTCGTGTCGCGCTCGATCACCGAGGGCATCGTCACGACCTCGACGCTCGACTTCCACGGCCGCGAGGTCGATCTCGCCTTCTCCTCGAACCAGGGATTCACCACGCGACTGACCGGGCGGGCAGGCGACTGACGGCGGCCCGGACCGGTCGGCGTCGATAATCATCCCGGTGACGAGCGACGACCTGCGCGACCCCGACACGACGGTCGCGACCCTCGCCAACGGCGTGCGCGTCGTCGCGATCCGCCTGCCGCACCTGCAGAGCGTCAACGTCAGCGTCTTCGTGCGCACCGGCAGCAGCCACGAGCCGCGCCGGCTCAACGGCATCAGCCACTTCGTCGAGCACATGGCGTTCAAGGGCACGCACGCGCGCACCTGCCAGCAGATCAACCTCGACGCGGAGATGCTTGGCGCCGACGTCAACGCGCACACCGACAAGGACCACACTGCGTACCACATGCGCGGCATGGCGGCCGACGCGACGCGCTTCATCGCCATGCTCGGCGACATCGTCCAGCACAGCAGCTTTCCGGAGAGCGAGCTCGAGCGCGAGCGCCAGGTGATCCTGCACGAGCTCACCGAGGACGAGGAAGACGTCCTGGCGATCGCCGACAAGCTGTTCGACAAGCTCTGCTATGGCGTGCATCCGCTGGCCCAGCCGGTGATCGGCAGCCGGCTCACGGTCCAGCGCATCACGCGCGACGAGCTTCTCGGATACGTCGGCCAGCAGTACTCGGGTGCCAACGTCGTCGTCGGCATCGCCGGCAATGTCGACGTCGCCGAGGTCGTCGCCGCTGCCGAGGCCGCTTTCGCGGCAATGCCGGCCGGCGCCGAGAACCGGGTCGAGGCGCCGCTCTACACCGGCGGCGTCGCCTCGAAGGTGCAGGCCGGCTACAGCCAGACGCACGTCGTCTTCGGCTACCCGGCCGCGTCGCTGCGCGAGGACTACCACGCGGCCGTCGTCGCCGCGGCGCTGTTCGGCGAAGGCATGAGCTCGCCGCTGATGGACGAGATCCGCGAGCGCCGCGGCCTCGTCTACTACGCCTCGTGCTCGGCCGACATCGGCGAGCTCTCGGGCCAGTTCGTGATCGAGGCGTCGACATCGCCCGAGCAGCTCGACGAGTTCCTGGTCGAGGTCAAGCGACTGCTCGCCGACCAGGCCGCGTCGATCCGCCCCGACGATCTCGCGCGCGCGAGGAAGCAGATCGCGGTGCGCACGCTGCGCAACGAGGAGCGGCCGTCGCGCCGGCTCGAAGATGCCGCCCTCGACCTCTTCGTGCACGGCCGCGTGCGCTCGCGCGCCGAGCTGATGGCGCGCGCGCTCGATGTGCCGTCGGAGGCGGTGCGCGGGGTGTTCGCGGGCCTGCTCGCGACGCCGGCGGCGGTCGCGATCGCCGGGCGCGTCAAGCGCGGCGCGAGCGAGCGCGCGCGCGAGCTGTTCGGCTGAGCCGGCAGGCGATTGCCGCGCTCGCTCAGTCGAGCCTGGCGGCCAGGGTCGCCGCGGGGATCGGCAGCGCGAGCAAGCGCCGCTAGATCGCCTCGACGGCCGCGAGCACCGGCGCCGCCGACGCCTCGGCCTTGCGATAGCGATCGGCCAGGCGACGGGGACGTGGTGGACCACACCGGGCCGGATCTGCGACGTCGTCGAGCAGCTCGCGCCGTGGTCGGCTGGTTCGTCGTCGGCGTCGCCGGCCAGATGCTGTTCGCGCTGTCGGTCGCGGCGTTCTACGGCCTCGCGGCCTCGCGCGGCCACTGGCAGTCGTGGAACCGGTTGATGACGCAGGGCTACGTGCCCGACGAGGCCATCGGAAACGGCGCGGTCGCACTGCATCTCCTGGCCGCGACGCTGGTCGTCGTCAGCGGCGCGTTGTCGAGGCCTATCCGGCGTCGAGCAACGTGCACGACAGCCTGGGCGAGGCGCTGGCCGCGAGCGGCGACGTGGCGCGAGCCGTGGCGAGCTATCGGCGCGCCGTCGAGCTCGACCCGAAGAACCGCAGCGCCGCGGCGACGTTGGCGAAGCTCACGACCCGCTGATCAAGCCGACGCCGCCCGCTCCGCGATCGGCGTGCGCTCGAGCAGCTTCACCGCGCGGTAGATCGCCGCGATCGTCGGCACGTCGACGTCCGTGATCTTCGCCAGCTCGACGACGCTGCCGACCAGCGCCTCGACCTCGAGCGGCCGGCCGTGCAGCACGTCCTGCAGCATCGAGGTCTTGTGCGCGCCGACCGCTTCGGCGCCGGCGATGCGCTGGTCGATCGAGATCTTGAAGGTGATGCCGAGGCGGTTCGCGACCGCCTCGCCTTCTTTCATCATCGTCGCGATCAACTTCCGTGCGTCAGGGTCGCGGCAGATGCCTTCGAGCGTCGCGCCGGTCAGCGCGCTCACCGGGTTGAAGCTCATGTTGCCCCAGAGCTTGACCCAGATCTCGGCGCGGATGTCGCGTGCGATCGGCGCCTTGAAGCCGGCATGCATCAGCGCCTTCGAGAGCGCCTCGATGCGCGCCGTGCGCTCGCCGCCCGGCTCGCCGATCGTGAAGCGGTTGCCCTCGATCACCTTGACGACGCCGGGCGCGACGAGCTCGGCCGCGGGATAGACGATCGAGCCGATCACGCGCGCCGGATCGATCGACTGCGCGAGCAGGCCGCCCGGGTCGACGCTCTCGAGCGTGCGGCCTTGCCACTCGCCGGTCAGGCCCTGGAAGTACCACCAGGGCATGCCGTTGATCATCGTCACGAGCATCGTCTCGGGACCGACCAGATGCGCGAGCTGCGCCAGCACGTCTTTCACCTGGTGCGCCTTGACGGTGAGGAGGACGACGTCCTGCGCGCCGATCTCGGCGGCGTCGCCGACCGCCTTCGCCGACGCGGCGCGGTGCTCGATGCCGGCTTCGTCGATCAGGCGAAAGCCGTTCGTCGAGATCGCGGCGAGGTTCTTGTTGCGGGCGATGAAGGTGACGTCCTCGCCGGCGAGCGAGAGCCGCGCGCCGAGCAGGCCGCCGATCGCGCCGGCGCCGACGACGGCGAACTTCACGTCGGCGCCAGGCCCAGCTTCTCGGCCAGGCCGATCCGCTGCAGCTTGCCGGTCGCGCCTTTCGGGATCTCGTCCATGAACAGGATCTTCGACGGCACCTTGTAGTCGGCGACGCGGGTGGCGACGAACGCCTGCAGCTCGCGGTCGGTCGCCGCGGCGCCGGCCTTCAGCACGACGACCGCGCCGACCTCCTCGCCGAGCTTGCCGTGCGGGATGCCGAAGCACACGACCTGGGCGACTGCCGGATGGTCCATCAGGATCTCGTCGATCTCGCGCGGGCTGATCTTCTCGCCGCCGCGGTTGATGATCTCCTTGAGCCGCCCGGTGATCGTGAGGTAGCCGTCGCCGTCTTTCGTGCCCTGGTCGCCGGTGCGAAACCAGCCGTCGCGGAAGCCCTCGGCGTTGGCGGCCGGGTTGCTCTCGTAGCCGGCCGTGACGTTGGCGCCGCGGATCACGATCTCGCCGGTGAAGCCGTGCTCGAGCAGCTCGCCGGCGCTGCCCATGATCGCGATCTCCGGGCCGGCCGGCAGGCCGACGCTGCCCGGCTTCCTCACCGCGGGCGGCAGTGGGTTCGATGCCATCTGGTGCGTCGCCTCGGTCATGCCGTAGGCCTCGATCAGCGGCGCGCCGAACGCCGCCTCGAGCTCGGCGATGACCTGCGGCGGCATCGACGACGACGACGAGCGCATGAAGCGCAGCGGATGGCGCTTGATCACCTCGCCGTTGTTCTTCGCGCGCGAGACGATCGCCTGGTGCATCGTCGGCACGGCCGTGTACCAGGTCGGCTTCGCGTCATCCATCCAGGTGAAGAACTTGAGCGCGTTGAAGCCGGGCGTGCAGTAGACGGCCGAGCCCGCGGAGACCGGCGCGAGCACGCCGGCGATCAGGCCGTGGATGTGGAACAGCGGCATGATGTTCAGGCCGACGTCGTTCGCGCTCAACGCCAGCGACGCGCGGATGTTTTTCGCCGAGGCGCACAGGTTGGCGACCGAGAGCGGCACGATCTTCGGCCGCGAGGTCGTGCCCGAGGTGTGCAGCACCATCGCGATGTCGCCCGCCGTGGCGAACCCGTCGCTCGCAGCCGGCGCCACCTCGGCCGACGAGGCGCGAGGCTCGAGGCGGAAGCTCCCCGCCGGCGCGCCGTCGTCGACGACGAGGTCGACGATGCGCACGCCGAGCTTCTTCGCGACCGCGACCGCCGGCGACGCGCTCCCGCGCGCGACCACGAGCAGCTTCGCGCCCAGGTCCGAGAGATAGAACTCGAACTCTTCCGCGCGGTAGCCCGGATTGAGCGGCGCGCTCGTCGTGCCGGCGGCGCAGGCGAGGAAGCACGCTGCCATCTCGGGGCCGTTGTCGAGGACGATCGCGACCCGGTCGTTGCGGCCAGCGCCCGCCGCGTCGAGCGAGCGCACCGTCGCCGCGACCAGCGCGCGCAGTGCGCCGTGCGTGAGCGGCGGCCGGCCCGGCGCGATCAGGGCGGTGGTGGCGTCGGCGCCGGTGCGCAGCAGGGTCTCGATCGTCTCGCTCATCGTTGGGTTTCCGTCAGGACTTGGGCAAGGTGATGGGTTGCGGCTTCTGGCGCAGCAGGAAGCCCGTCGTCGACACCTCGAGCTCGAGCTCGGCCGGTCCGTTGACAGGCACGTAGGTGGCCGAGCCGTACTCGGCGTCGAAGAACATGCCGAGCGGCACGCGCCGGCCGATCGCGACGAGATCGACCAGCGCCGGCGTGCCGATCGGATAGAGCGTGCGCCGCGCCGTGTTCTCCTGCTCGATCGTGCGGTAGCGGCCGGAGATGCGGTCGAGCCGGTACGACGTGTGCAGGCCGAGCTCGTTGGCGAGCGGCGTCCACTTGACGATGTGGCCGTCGATCAGGATGTCGTCGCCGGCGAGGTCGTAGGTCTCGACCCGGCCGTCGGCGAAGGTCACGGTCGCGTCGTAGCGCTGCAGGCCGGTCGGCACGACCTTGATGCGCGCCACGGAATCTTCGCGGGTCAGCGCCTGCATGCCTTGCAGGCCCAGCGCGGTGACGCCGAGCACGCCGCCGGCCGCGATGAGCACCAGGGCGACGACGGCGCGGAAGAGGAAGCCGAAGAGGCGTGCCCGGGCCAGCGCGCGAAGCGCCGAGGCCGCGGTCGCGATGCCGATCACGGCGAGCAGGGCGGCAATCGCGATCAGCATGGGGCGAGGCGTCTGTTCATGGGCGGCACCGGCGCGTGTCGCGCCGGCCGGTCACTCTAGCGCGGAAGCCGCACCGCGCGAGCCCGCAATTGTGTCGACGCGAAGCGTCGGCCCGCGTCCGCGCGAAGCGTCGCGTCAGCCGCCTGCGGCGATCCGGGCCAGGGCTTGCTCGAACACCTCGGGCGGCTGGCCGCCTGAGATCAGGTGGCGATCGTCGATCACGACAGCCGGCACCGAGTGGATGCCGAGCTCCTGCCAGTGCCGCTCGGCAGCGCGCACCTCGGCGGCGTAGGCGTCGGAATCGAGAATCTCGGCGGCCCGCGCCTTGTCGAGCCCGACCTCGCCCGCGACCTTGACCAGCACGTCGCGCGCGCCCGGGTTCTCGGCCCGCGTGTGGTACGCCGCCAGCAGCGCGTGCTTGAGCTCGCGCTGCCTGCCTTCGAGGCCGGCCCAATGGAGCAGGCGATGCGCGTCGAACGTGTTCCACACGCGCGGCCGGTCGCCAAAGGCGAAGCCGACCGCCGCGCCGCGCTCGCGCAGGTGCTGCCGGTTCTTGGCGAGCTGCTCGGGCGCCGCGCCGTACTTGCGCGAAAGGTGCTCGACCGCGTCTTCGCCCTCGGCCGGCATCTGCGGATTGAGCTCGAACGGCTGGAAGTGCAGCTCGACCGGGATCGCCGGATCGAGCTTCGAGAGCGCGATCTCCAGCGAGTTCAGGCCGACCGCGCACCACGGGCAGGCGACGTCGGAAACGAAATCGATCTTCATGGTCGGCGGCGCAAAGTCCCAGTCTAGCGAGGCGCGAAAAGAGTGGGCGCGCACCCTTGAAAGTCGGGCGCAAGGCCTTTGCAAACGAGGCCGCCGGCGCACGGGCCGCTCTCTAGAATGCCCGCTCCCTTCGCAAAAGAGTCCGCTCCATGACCTCCGGCGTCATCCGCATCCGAGGCGCCCGTCAGCACAACCTCAAGAACCTCGACCTCGACATCCGCACCGGCGAAATGACGGTCGTGACCGGGCCGAGCGGCTCGGGGAAATCGAGCCTGGTGTTCGACACGCTCTACGCCGAGGGGCAGCGCCGCTACGTCGAGACCTTCAGCGCCTACGCGCGCCAGTTCCTCGAGCGCATGGACCGGCCCGCGGTCGACAAGGTCGAGGGCGTGCCGCCGGCGATCGCCATCGACCAGACCAACCCGGTGCGCAGCTCGCGCTCGACGGTCGGCACGATGACCGAGCTGAACGACCACCTGAAGCTGCTCTTCGCGCGCGCCGCCGAGCTGTTCGACAAGGAGACGGCGCAGCGCGTGCGCCACGACTCGCCCGAGACGATCTACGCCGATCTGATGGAGCGCACGCGGCCGGGCGACGGCATCGACGAGCCCCGTCTCGTCTTCACCTTTCCCGTCGAGCTGCCCGCCGACACCAGCGCCGAGCAGGTCGAGCAGTGGCTCGCCGCGAGCGGCTTCACGCGCGTGCACGCCGAGCGCGAGGTCGCGTCGCCGACCGGGCCGCGCAAGCTGCTCGACGTCGTCGCCGACCGCTTCCGCATCCAGTCGACCGAGAAGGTGCGCGCGGTCGAGGCGATCGAGACCGCGCTCAAGCGCGGCGGCGGTCGGGTCAACGTCTATGCCGTGCCTGCCGAGGGCGACGCCGAGCTGTGGCGCTTCTCGACTGGCCTGCATTGCCCCGACAGCGACCTGCGCTACGCCGATCCGCAGCCGGCGTTGTTCTCGTTCAACTCCGCCTACGGCGCGTGCGAGACCTGCCGCGGCTTCGGCCGCGTCATCGGCGTCGACTTCGGCCTCGTCATTCCCGACCACAGGAAGACGCTGCGCTCGGGCGCGATCAAGACGATCCAGACGCCGGCCTGGAGCGAGCAGCAGATCGACCTGATGAAGTACGCCGGCGAGGCCGGCATCCCGCGCGACACGCCGTGGGCGCAGCTCACCGAGGCGCAGAAGCACTGGGTGATCGAGGGCTCGCCGAACTGGACCGGCAAGTGGAACCACCAGTGGTACGGCATCAAGCGCTTCTTCGGCTACCTCGAGTCGAAGGCCTACAAGATGCACATCCGCGTGCTCTTGTCGAAGTACCGCAGCTACACGCCCTGCCCGGCGTGCGGTGGTGCGCGGCTGAAGGTCGAGGCGCTGCTCTGGCGTCTCGGCACGAAGGAGGACGCCGACGCGATCATCGCGCCGGCGAAACGCTTCATGCCGGTCGGCGCGACCTGGTCGCGCGAGCAGCTCGAATCGCTGGCCGGCCTCACGGTGCACGACCTGATGATGGTGCCGATCGATCGCATCCGTGCCTTCTTCGATCGCCTCTCGCTGCCGTCGACGCTGCTCGACGACGCACTGAAGCTGCTGCTCGACGAGGTCCGCACGCGCCTGCGCTATCTGTGCGACGTCGGCATCGGCTACCTCACGCTCGACCGCCAGAGCCGCACGCTCTCGGGCGGCGAGGTGCAGCGCATCAACCTCACGACGGCGCTCGGCACCTCGCTCGTCAACACGCTGTTCGTCCTCGACGAGCCGTCGATCGGGCTGCATCCGCGCGACATGAACCGCATCGTCGAGGCGATGCACCGGCTGCGCGATGCCGGCAACACGCTCGTCGTCGTCGAGCACGACCCGGCCGTGATGCTCGCCGCCGATCGCCTCATCGACATGGGTCCGGGCCCGGGCGAGCGCGGCGGCGCGATCGTCTTCGACGGCACGCCCGACGCGATCAAGAGCGCCGACACGCTGACCGGCGCCTACCTCGGCGCGAGGAAGCACGTCGGCATGGGACTGAAGCGGCTCGTCACCGAGTCGACGCCCAAGCTCATCCTCGAAGGCGCGCGCGACCACAACCTCAAGAACGTCACCGTCGAGTTCCCGCTCCATCACCTCGTCACCGTCACCGGCGTCAGCGGCTCGGGCAAGAGCACGCTGATGCAGGACGTGCTCTTCCCCGCGCTGCAGCGCCACTTCGGCAAGGCGACCGAGACGCCGGGCGCGCACGACGCGCTGCACGGCGCCGACCGGCTCGCCGAAGCGGTGTTCGTCGACCAGAGCCCGATCGGCAAGACCGCGCGCTCGAATCCGGCGAGCTACGTCGGCGCCTTCGACGAGATCAGGAAGCTCTTCGCCGTCGAGCCGCTCGCCATGCAGCGCGGCTACGGCGCCGGCATGTTCAGCTTCAACGCCGGCAACGGGCGCTGCCCGACGTGTCGCGGCTCGGGCTTCGAGCACGTCGAGATGCAGTTCCTCTCCGACGTCTACCTGCGCTGCCCAGACTGCGACGGCCGGCGCTTTCGCGCCGAGCTGCTCGACGTCACGATCGAGCGCCGCATCCCCGGCGAATTCGAGGCCCCCACGCTCCCTTCGGTCGCTGCCCCCCGAGGGGGCGCCACCGGGCTCGGGGCGGCCCGGCGCCCAGTGACGCGCAGCCTGAGCGTCGCCGACGTGCTCGAGCTCACCGTCGCCGAAGCCGTCGTGCTGTTCCGCGACGACCGCGAGGTCTCGCGCCTGCTGCAGCCGATCGTCGAGGTCGGCCTCGAGTACGTGAAGCTCGGCCAGCCGGTGCCGACGCTCTCGGGCGGCGAGGCGCAGCGCCTCAAGCTCGCCGGCTTCCTCGCCGAATCGGCGCAGAGCCGCTCGGCGAGCCGGCAAGGGCTGGCGAGGAAGGGCACGCTCTTCATGTTCGACGAGCCGACCACCGGCCTGCACTTCGACGACATCGCCAAGCTGATGCGCTCGTTCAGAAAGCTTCTCGAGGCCGGCCATTCGATCGTCGTCATCGAGCACAACCTCGACGTCATCCGCGCGAGCGACTGGCTGATCGACCTCGGCCCCGAAGGCGGCGACGCCGGCGGCGAGCTCGTGGCCTTCGGCCCGCCGGAAGAGGTCAAGCGCCACGCCACGTCGCACACCGCGCAGGCGCTGCGCGACTACGACCGCGCGCTCGGCTTCGACGGCCATGCGGTCGAGGAAGGCACGCCGCTAAAGGACATGCTGAAGCCGGTGCGCTCGCGCCAGCCCCTCGACGAGAACATCCGCATCGTCAACGCGCGCGAGCACAACCTGAAGTCGCTCGACGTCTCGATCCCGCGCGGCAAGTTCACGGTCGTCACCGGCGTCTCGGGCTCGGGCAAGTCGACGCTCGCCTTCGACATCCTTTTCAACGAAGGCCAGCGCCGCTACCTCGAATCGCTCAACGCCTACGCGCGCTCGATCGTGCAGCCGGCCGGCCGGCCCGAGGTCGACGCGGTCTACGGCATCCCGCCGACGGTCGCGATCGAGCAGCGCCTCTCGCGCGGCGGCAGGAAGAGCACGGTCGCGACGACGACCGAGGTCTGGCACTTCCTGCGCCTGCTCTACGTCAAGCTCGGCACGCAGCATTGCGTGAACGACGGCGCGGCGGTGCAGCCGCAGAGCGTCGAGAGCATCGCCGCGCAGATGCTGCGCGACCACGCCGGCGAGCACATCGGCCTGCTCGCGCCGCTGGTCGTGGCGCGCAAGGGCGTCTACACCGATCTCGCGAAGTGGGCGAAGTCGCGCGGCCACACGCACCTGCGCGTCGACGGCGAGTTCCTCAAGGTCGATCCGTGGCCGCGCCTCGACCGCTTCAAGGAGCACACGCTCGAGCTGCCGGTCGGCGACCTGATCGTGAACGCAGAGAACGAGACCGAGCTGCGCGAGATGCTCGCGAAGGCGCTCGACGTCGGCAAGGGCGTGATGCACGTGCTGGCGCCGCTCACCGGCCTGCGCGGCGCGATGGTCGCCGGCACGCCAACGCGCCAGGTCGGCAAGGTGAAGGTGTTCTCGACCAAGCGCGCCTGCCCGACCTGCGGCACGAGCTACCCCGAGCTCGATCCGCGCATGTTCAGCTACAACAGCAAGCACGGCTGGTGCG
>Ga0123337_10002737_pt1 | contig 19714 bp, 17 predicted proteins | sample frozenSSSSmetaG_FD_89792 | JGI IMG/M metagenome (GOLD analysis project Ga0123337, IMG submission 89792) | Glacier valley bacterial and archeal communities from Borup Fiord, Nunavut, Canada, to study Microbial Dark Matter (Phase II) -... | ecosystem: Environmental > Aquatic > Freshwater > Ice >... | reverse complement strand
TCTCTCGAAACATTGTTATTGCTTGGACAAAAGCAAAAAGCATTTGCAATGGCAACAAAATTGGCTAAAGATATGTCTAGTGACCAATGGATGAGTACGCAAACTACGGCCTATTGTTTGTATGCTATGGCTAAATTTTCCGTTAGTAATGGTCCAAAAGGAATCGATGTCCAGTTCAGTAAAGACGGAAAAGCGCAAACTATAAAAACGATGAAAACCATCGCCGACAGAAGTTTGGTTGTCAAAACAGGCTTAAATAGTGTGACTTTAAAAAACAATAGAAAGAATAGATTGTACGTTCGTGTGCTGAATACTGGAATTCTTCCAATTGGCCAGGAGAAAGCGATTCAGAGTAATGTTTCGGCTTCTCTTGTTTTCAAAAACAGAAAAGGAGGCGTTATTGATGTATCCAAAATCAATCAGGGAACTGAATTTGTTGCAGAGGTAACAGTTAGAAACCTAAAAAATGAACACGTAGAAAATGTGGCGTTGTCACAAATTTTGCCATCAGGTTTCGAAATTGTAAATACACGTTTCACGGATTATGGAGATGCAACCAATAATATAGCCGATTATATTGATATTCGGGATGATAGAACCAATTTCTATTTTGGATTGAAAGCCGGAGAAGTAAAAACCTTTAGAATATTACTGAATGCCTCTTATTTAGGAACCTATTATCTGCCGGGACTGCAATGTGAAGCAATGTATGACAATACATTTTTGGCTAGAACGAAAGGGTTTTGGGTTCAAGTGGTGAAATAGAAGATGGTAAAATGGCCACGGATGACACGGATGCAACGGATTTTAACAATAGTCTAATCATAAAGAATAGAATCCGTGTAAATCAGTGCAATCCGTAAAATCTGTGGCAAAAATTTAAGTTTTAGAAACAATCAAAAATTCTTTGCGAACTTTGCGTATAACTTTGCGACCCTTGCGGTTAAACAATACAGCTTTGAAAAATAAACTAATAGCGTTCCTGCAACGCATCATCAATTGGATAAAAACAAATAAAATTAAATCATCAATAGCATTTTTGCTGTTGGTGGTTTATTATTTTTCGTTGCCTAGAACTCTTTTTCAGGAACCTTATTCTACGGTGATTGAAAGTAAAGAAGGAGAATTGCTTGGAGCTAAAATTGCTCTCGATGGGCAATGGCGATTTCCAGCACAGGACAGTGTTCCCGATAAATTCAAGAAATGTATTGTATATTTTGAAGATGAGTATTTCTACAAACACCCTGGATTCAATCCTGTGGCGATGGTCAATGCATTTCAGCAAAACAGGAAAGCGGGTAAAGTCGTTCGCGGGGGAAGCACCTTGACCCAGCAAGTCATTCGGTTGTCTAGAAATGGCAAAGGCCGAACTTATTTTGAGAAAATAATCGAACTCATTCTCGCCACCCGATTAGAATTGGGTTATTCTAAAAATGAGATTTTGGACTTATATGCTTCACATGCACCTTTTGGTGGAAATGTTGTGGGACTCGAAATGGCTTCTTGGCGGTATTTTGGCGTGCAGTCCCATCAATTGTCTTGGGCGGAGAGCGCTACTTTAGCTGTTTTACCAAATGCGCCTAGTTTGATTTATCCCGGAAAAAACCAAGTTAAATTATTGAGTAAACGCAACCGACTTTTGTTAAAGTTAAACCAAGAAGGAATTATCGACAAACAAACCTATGAACTTTCGATAGATGAGCCTTTGCCTCAAAAACCGTATGATTTGCCACAAATTGCCCCTCATTTATTGCAACGTGTTGCCAAGAATCAAGAAGGGACTCGGGTGAAAACGACAATAGAAATTGGGTTGCAAAATAGAGTCAATCAAATTGCAAAATATTATTACAATCAATACAAGCAAAATGAAGTGCATAATTTGGCTATTTTGGTTATCGATGTTTCCAATAGAAAAGTGATGAGCTATTTGGGCAACTCGCCTACGGACGGTAATCATCAAAAAGATGTTGATATTATTGATGCACCAAGAAGTACAGGAAGTATTTTGAAACCGTTCTTATATGCTGGTATGCTCGACGATGGAGAGTTATTGCCCAATACGCTAGTGGCAGATATCCCGACACAAATTTCGGGCTATACGCCTCAAAATTTCAACTTGACATTTGACGGAGCAGTTCCGGCACATCGGGCTTTATCGCGTTCTTTGAATATTCCTGCGGTATTGATGTTGCAGGATTTCGGAGTAAATAAGTTTTATGAAGAATTGCAACGATTCAAATTAAGAGACATTTCAAAACCGCCTGATCATTATGGTTTGTCACTTATTTTGGGCGGAGCCGAAAGTAATTTATGGGATTTGTGCCGAACCTATGCCGGTTTGTCTTCCACTTTAAATTTTTTCAATAAAAATCAAGGAAACTATAGAACCAATGAATTTGCTGAATTAAACTATCAGGATGATTTTCAAGTTAATTTTGGAGACGAAACTAAGCAAAAGAACATTTTGGGAGCAGGATCGATTTGGCTGACGTATAACGCAATGGAACAAGTTAATCGCCCCGAAGGAGATGAGGCTTGGAAGTTCTATGACAGTTCACTCAAGATTGCTTGGAAAACGGGAACAAGTTTCGGAAATCGTGATGCTTGGGCAATAGGAACTAATGCGAAATATGTGGTAGGTGTGTGGGTAGGAAATGCAACAGGCGAAGGAAGGCCGACATTAACCGGTGTCACCAGCGCTGCACCAATTTTATTCGATGTTTTTAATTTATTGCCCAGACAGCGATGGTTTGATACTCCGTTTAAAGATTTAGAAGAAGTGGAAGTATGCAATTTAAGCGGTCATTTGGCGAAAGAGGGTTGCCCAACAATAAAGCAACTCGTTCCTAAGAAAGGAAAAAACACTTCTATTTGTCCGTATCACAAAACCGTGCATTTGGATAAAACACAACAATTTCAAGTCAATAGCAGTTGTGAAAACATAGAGAATATAGTGACTAAAAATTGGTTTGTTTTGCCACCCGTAATGGCTTGGTATTACAAAAGTCAGCATATTGAGTATTTGCCGTTGCCACCGTTCAGGAGTGATTGTATGGGAACACAAACGGCTACAATGGATTTTATTTATCCAAAAACAAACAGTAAAATCTATCTTACGAAGAATTTCAATAGCGAAGTTCAGCCCGTGATTTTAAAAGTAGCCCATTCTCAAAGGGATAGTAAACTGTTTTGGTATGTTGACAATGTGTTCAAAGGGAGTACCAAAACCTTTCACGAAATGCCTGTTTCGGCTACAACAGGCTTTCATTACATCACTGTGGTTGATGAATTTGGAAACGAAATCCGAAGAAAAATTGAGATTGTAAAAGAGTAAATTTATAATTAAAAATTATTCTCCGGTATAATCCTGAAGTAAATAAACCAGCATATTTCGAGTTGGTTTTTTATTTCTGAATTGTTTGATGACTACAGGAACATTGATTTTTTTAAAGCTCTTTTGATAAAGCTCTTTTGGGTCGCTAAAACTATTCGAAACGGTTATAAAATAGGCATCGTCTCCAATTTTAAGCTGTTTTCTATAGGTGTTCAACCAAGCGTAGGTGTGAATGTCTTCCAGTTTTCCTAAAGCAATAAAGTCTAAATCCAAAGGTTGTGCAATATAATTGTCAATGTGCGCTCCAGGAAACCATTTGTTGTTTAGGATGAAAGTAGTTTTTGTTATCCCTGATTGTAGGTCTTTATCGCGAACTTTTTTAAATTCAATTTTGAAGAAGTTCCAATCGTACATATCAAGTGTAAAGTCTTTTTTGCCTAAAGATTTTTCATCCTTTTTTCCAATGGTTCCAGGATAAAAATTGATGATTAGAATTCCGGAAACTGCAATTGTTAAAATTAATATACAAGAGGAATATACTAGTTTTTTCATTCTGGAATTTGTGTTCTTCACTCTTTCTATATCATCTGAAATGTAGCACGAAGCAAGTATCAACAGCGTTACAAAAGCTGGGCCAGACCAATGCGGCAGGGTGTCTCTGAAGAATGAGAGGATAAGCAATAACGTAATTAAAGGCAAACTCAAGAAAAGAAGCAGTCTCTTTATGGATTTTTCAACATCAATTTTGTTTTTCCAAACTGCAATTAAAGAAATAAGTATCAAAAAGTAATTGATAGGATTGTTGTAAAAAACGCCTCCCAAAAACTCTCTAAAAAAGCTTGAAGGGTTAATTCCTCTACTAATGGTGACTCTTTGGCTGTGATACGTATAGGTTATAAAATGGTTCTCGACGTTCCAAATTAAGATTGGTGAAATAAGTAGTAAAGTGATTAGTAATGCTAAATAAAGATAACCATTCTTTAGTAAATCTCTTTTGTAGCATAAAATATACAATCCAAAACCTCCCCATAAAAATACACCATGAATTTTACTCATGATGCATAATCCACTAAACAAACCGAATAAAATAAGAGAATAATTTATTTTTTTTTGATTGGCTTGCTCTGAAACAATTTGAATTAGAAAGTAAACACTAATCAGCCAAAAAAACAATTGAGGTGAATCGGGAAGAATAAAGACACCAGCAATTATACTAGAATATAAAGAACCAGTATACAGTAAAGAGGATATTATACCGGCCTTTTTATTTTTGATTCCTTTGCAGATATAATAAATCAAGTAAGTATTAATGGCTCCGAAAATAATCGCCCCCAAACGAACAAATAGCTCATTGGTGAAATGTACGTTAAAAGTAGTTAGCCTGATCAATAAGGCAACTATTGGCGGATGGTCAAAATAGTTCCATTGCAGGTGTTGGGCGTATGTGAGGTAATATACTTCGTCATTGCCTAGACCAATTGACATTGCAATAATACACCTAATAAGTGTAGCAATAGTTATAATTAAAACTAATTGTTGTTTTTCTTGCATTATAGTTTAAAAGTATACAATGAGTTAGCTGTAAAATTCCAAAAGAAAACAATTATAGTTACGATGGCTTTGCAAACGTAAAAATTGATTTTGGTGTTCTTTTGAAGCAAATAAAGAAATGAGGTGTTTAACAAAAAACCAATTATGGAAATAATCAAAAAGCTTAGAAATTGAGTGGCAACATGGTTGTCATTATTGTGAAAAGTAAAATATTTATTCAAAAAGTAGTTGTTTGTAACACCAAATAAGAACCCAAATGAGTTGGAAAGGTATTTATTTAATAATAGTTTTTCTTTGCAAATCCACGTTATAGAGAAATCAATGACTAAACCAGAAAATCCAACCAGTCCAAATTTAAAAAATTTAATAAGATCCATTTATGTTTGGTTTATGTTGTGTTTTGGAATTATGTATTGCCGTGTTAAGTTGTTTTGCAATTTTTTTGATTTTGAATTTGTTTTTCTTGTACCATAAGATGCTGAAAGTTCCTGATAAGACACCTATTATGCCTCCAGCCCAGACATCAATTAAAAAATGATGAGCCAAATAAATTCGAGAATAACCAATCGCTACCGCAAACAATAAGCATAAAGCCCAAGCATGTCTCTTTTTTACATAATTTGAAATAACAGTAACTATTGCAAAAGCAGTTGCTGAATGGCCTGATGGGAAACTGCGAAAACCTATTCTGCAATTTGAAAAGGTGTCTAGGTAATATTCATAATGATGCGATTCAAAATAAACACTAGGCCGTGGAGACATTACAAAATGCTTTATTATTTGTGATAAAAGACCTGAACTTAAATAACTAATTAATAAAACTACGGCTAATTCTCTTTGTTTTTTAAAAGAAATCATAATAATAGTAAACACTATTATGGTAAAAATACCATCTCCACAAAAGGTAATGTTTTGAAAAAACACTGTTAACAAAGACGTATGGAATCCATTCATAATTATGAAAGTATCGGCTTTGGAATAAAAAATTAAAAAACACACACAAGCTATAGTCAATGCCAAACAGCTGATATAGAAAAAGTTGTTTCTGTTTATTATTTTTAAAGTGTTTTCATCTTTATAAAATTAGTAGCGGTAAAAATAAACCCTTACTGTTTTTACTTGCTGAAAATCAGATTATTAAAATTCGATGAAATCGTAAATATAATGTTATGCAATATTTTATGAAAAAATTATATTAACCTAAAAGGTTTCTTTTCAAAAACCGATTCTAAGCGGAACGTAAGCCTTTTTGTTGTTGGTGATCCTAAAGGTCAATCCAAAAGTAAATCCTTTAAGCTCTGGCGTTTTATCTTGAGTTAGCGGATAGGAGTAACCAAAGCCAAGATCTATAAAGTTTAAAAGGGATAATCCAGCGACTGAATATAAGTTTCTATTAGAGCCGCCAATTTTAACAAATCCCCAGTTGACAGTGTTTAAGGAGAGATAAGTGTCAGGAATGCCAAAATAGTTGTTGTCATAATTGCTTATTCCATAACCCAAACCTAGGAATAGTTTGCTTTTGTCTTCACACGACAAACAAAATTCCAATCCAGCAGTAAATTGACTTTTGATTGTTATAGAATAATTGATATAAAAAATGGGTTGCCAATCGAGGATTTTGGGAGTGTGCCTTTCTTTGTGATTGTAGTTTTGTGTATCCAAAAACTGCCCGTTTTCGTCATACCATTTCGATTTTCCGACTAAGGATTCTCCAGAATTATCAAAAGAATATCCTTCAAATTGCAATTTATTGTTTTTTGTGTAATAATCTTTAATCGTGTAAAGTGAATCAGTGCCTTCTATTTTATAACCAATTGCTTCTTTAGTTTTTATTTTTTTTGGTTTTAATCGGTAAAAAGCAGCTATTTCTTTAGAGCATGCTTTCCAATTGACATCAAAATAAGTTGTGTCTTTTTGTGCAAATAAATTAAAACTTAAGAATAGAAATGAAAAAGTAAAAAGTATTGATTTTTTCTTAATTGTATGAAATTGCAGATTTGTTTTAATCATTGTGATTTACTTTGAGAATTCAAGAAAATATTTACTTTTATAGCAAGTGAAAGTAATGAAAAAGTTTGTTTTGAAGTTAATTTCTGGAATGAATATTTTAAAAAAATTGCACAAAAAAACCGTCAATCTTTCGAAAAACGGTTTTTGTTTTTATTCTTTGATAACATTTCCTTTTTTGTCAAAGAAATGATATTCCAAATACGTGTAAGCGTCACGTGGTATGATTTTGATCCATTTTTTGTGTTCAAAAAACCATTTTGAACGCAATGATGGAAACCCTTTACTGAGGTAAGCAGCCACAAATGGGTGTACATTAAGCACTACTTTGTTATGGGTTTTTAAAACTCTTTCTAGATCGGAAGCTATTTTGTCAATGATTAAAATTGGCGCTTCAATTTCGCCGTTTTCATTGTTTGGATCTTCTTCTCTAGTTTTTATATTCACTTCTGGTCTTACGCGTTGTCTGGTAATTTGGACTAGCCCAAATTTACTCGGTGGTAAGATCTTGTGTTTTGCTTTATCATCGCTCATTTCTTCTCTCAAGAAGTCGAACAAAACTTTACGATTTTCTGGATTAGACATATCGATAAAATCAACTACTATGATTCCGCCCATATCGCGAAGACGTAATTGTCTTGCTATTTCGGCGGCTGCAATCATATTCACTTCCATGGCTGTGTCCTCCTGGTTGGTAGCTTTGTTAGAACGGTTTCCGCTATTCACGTCAATTACGTGCAAAGCTTCTGTATGTTCTATTATAAGATAAGCCCCTTTACTCATGGAAACTGTTTTTCCAAATGAAGTTTTGATTTGTCTCTCTATATTGTATTTCTCAAAAATAGGTGTATCGTTTGACTGATAAAACTTTACAATTGATTGTTTGGATGGTGCAATTTCTTGCAGATAATCCTTTGTTTGGTTGTACAACTCTTCATCATCAATCTGAATACCACTAAAGGTATCATTAAATACATCTCTTAATATTGAAGAAGCTCTGTTGAGCTCTCCTAATACCTTGGATGGATGATGAGCAGTCGGTAATTTTTTACACATTGCATTCCATCTGCTTAGCAGGTTCTGCAAATCTTTTTCTAATTCTACTGTGCTTTTGCCTTCGGCTACTGTGCGAACAATAACGCCAAATCCTTTTGGTTTGACTGATTGTACAAGACGTTTCAAACGTTCCTTTTCTTTTTTGTCTTCTATTTTTTGAGAAATAGAAACACGGTCAGAAAACGGAACCAAAACAATAAATCTTCCGGCTAGAGAAAGCTCAGCGCTTATTCTTGGTCCTTTGGTAGATATTGGTTCTTTGACAACTTGTACCAAAACAGATTGATTGGCACTTATTACATCTGTAATAGTACCGTCTTTATCTATTTCTTTTTCAAACTGAAAGGTTTTAAGGGAGAAATCTTTTATTTTACCTGCGCTTACAAGTTTTATGAATTTCAATTGAGAAGCTAAGTTAGGACCTAAGTCGTGATAATGTAAAAAGGCATCTTTTTCATAGCCAACATTTACAAAAGCAGCATTTAGACCGGCAACGGGTTTTCTTATTTTGGCAATAAAAATATCGCCAACTTGAAAATTGCTTTTCTCTTCTTCCTTGTGTAATTCAATTAGTTTTCCATCTTTTAATAAGGCAAAATCTACGAAATCAGAACTAGATCGAATGATTAATTCTTTATTCATTTGTAAATTTTTATCTGTTTTTTCAGAAATTAGAATGTAGAATATAGAAAATAGATTAAAAAAACCTAAAATCTATCCCGATAGCTATCGGGACTAAAATCTAAAATCGTATTTACAGATGGATTAAACAATAATTTAACAGGTATTGTACCCGGGGAGTAGAAGACTTTGAGATAATAGATTATTAGATAATAGACTGTTTGGTCTTTTATCTTTTCGTCATTCGTCTTTTCGTCTTTTTCTCAATTTCAATGAACTTAAAAAAGAAAAAAGTAGTTTAAAACTACTTTTTCTTTTTGTGACGGTTAGCTCTCGCTCTTTTTTTACGTTTGTGCGTCGCTACCTTATGTCTCTTTCTTTTTTTACCACTTGGCATATCTTATAGATTTTATGATTAATTAATAGTGTTATTTTGCTTCGTTGTTAATCTTTACTCCTTCTACAAACACTTTTGCTGGTTTAAAAGCTGGGATGTTGTGTGCAGGAATTTTAATTGTGGTATTTTTCGAGATATTTCTTCCTGTTTTCTCAGCTCTTGTTTTAACGATAAAACTTCCAAAACCTCTTAAGTAAACATTGTCACCAGTTTCTAGTGAGTTTTTTACTTCGTTCATAAAAGTTTCTACGGTTGCTTGCACATCCCCTTTTTCAAGACCTAATTTTTCCGAAATTTTTGCTACGATATCTGCTTTCGTCATTTTCTTTCCTTTTTATTATGTTGTAATAATTTTTTTGAGTTTGCAAATATATGAATTTAAAAAACAATAAATCAACCTAATTCGTTAAATTTTAATTACATAAACAATTACTTTTGTTTTCTAATATTTTACAATGAAATTTTATAATACTCTAATTAAGTGGTACTTACAAAACAAGCGCGATTTGCCTTGGCGAAAAACAACCAATCCTTACCCAATTTGGCTATCCGAAATCATGTTGCAACAGACAAGAGTCGCTCAAGGAACGCCATATTTTTTGTCTTTTACCGAGGCTTTTCCGACGGTTTTTGATTTGGCCAACGCCAATGAAGAGCATGTCTTAAAACTATGGCAAGGGTTAGGATATTATTCTCGTGCTCGTAATTTGCACAAAACAGCTCAAACAGTCGCTTACCAAATGGGAGGGGTTTTTCCAGACAATTATACCGATTTGCTCAAGTTGAAAGGAATTGGTGAATACACTGCCGCCGCAATCGCTTCTTTCTCCTATAATGAATGTGTTCCCGTAGTCGACGGGAATGTGTTTCGTGTGCTTTCGCGCTATTTTGATTTAGAAACCGATATTGCCCAAGCTTCTGCCAAAAAAGAATTCGCAGCTTTGGCTCATGAATTAATGCCAAAAGACAATCCTGCGCAGTTCAATCAAGCCATCATGGAGTTTGGTGCTCTGCAATGTGTTCCTAAAAGCCCCAATTGTAGTATTTGTGTCTTTAATGACAGTTGCCTCGCTTTGCAGAAAAACAAGGTAGACCAACTGCCCGTAAAGTCAAAAAAACTCAAAGTCCGAAATCGCTACTTTAATTATATAGTAGCTGCAGATGATTTTGGCAACACTATAATCCAAAAGAGAACAGCTAAAGGAATCTGGCATAATCTCTACGAGTTCCCTTTAATCGAAACCGATAAAGTCGAAAGTTTTGACACGGTAACCCAGCAAATTCAGCAGCATTTTTTTAAGGGTAATGAAATTTTGAGTCTATTAGAATATAATGAAGAAAGTATCATTCATAAACTTTCGCATCAGCACTTGCATATTAAGTTTTGGAAAGCAAGTCTAAAAGGTACAATCGAAAATGGAATTGACCTTGAAACCGTCAAAGCATTTCCATTCCCTATTGTGATTCATAATTTTATTGAAAAGGAATTGTGAAATTAGTTGGGGGTGACCCTATAAAGCAACGGGGCCAAATTATAGAACCGCTCATTCGGCCCCATTGTTTTATAGCGTCGGGCTGTCCACGTTACTTCGGTAACTTGCTCCCATCCCTCACCCAATTCGGTAAACTAGACATTTAGTTGTTTGTAACGAGCATTATTTTTAAACAGCTTAAAGCTTAAATGAGCTTAAATTTCTTATGTGTTTTAAATTCTTTTTATGTTTGTTTCAGAGCAGCTTAGTAATGTTAAATAAAAACTAAACCCTTTTGGTTCTTAAGTAGGATATTTCTATCTTTCGAACATAAAAAAAACTTCGCTTTGAAAAAACTCGTCCTTCTATTGAGCCTGAATCTTGGACTGCTATCTTTTGCACAAACCAATTCATTAATTATACCAACAAATGTCGTTTTACCGAAAGATACTTTGGTTGCCAAACAATTGGTGAAATCATTAAATGGTTTTTTGAGTCAAAAAGAAAGTCCCAACAAAGAGAATACTTATATCTTGAAAGACGATTTGTTGGAAACTTCTATCCTTTTGGACGAAATGAAAGGAATTGAAAAAAGCGGGAAATTCAAAGACAATAATTTTTACAAAGGCTATTTGACCAATGTGGTTCAAATTGACTTAAGCAACTTTATTATACAATTATCCTATTTAGGTGTAAATGAGAACACACCAATATTGTGTGCCAGTTTTGAACTTTTAGCAAAATATAAGGATGATAAGTTTTATTTTTTATCACCATTAAAAAGAAATACCCTTTCTTGGCAAACAAAAAAAATCGGCAATTCTACCTTTCTTTACAAAAAAGAGCTAAATACCAAAGTAGCTACGGAGTACGTTAAAGACATCGCTTTTTTTGATAAAAAACTAGACGCACCTCAGGGTAATATTGTTTGGTATGGTTGTAATGATATGCCAGAAGTCATGAAAAACATTGGGGTTTTATATAAATTAGAGTACAATGGACGCTCTGTTGGTACAATTAATGCCAATGAAAACAATACTGCTTTATTGGTCAATGGAACATACAATACGAATTTTAATGCTTTTGACCCGCACGATTTATGGCATGAAAGAGCAAGAAATGCTATTGCGCCAAATAGTATAAACAAACCAGTTGACGAAGGTTGTGCTTACCTTTACGAAGGAAGTTGGGGGATAAGTTGGTCGCAAATCTTGAAAACTTTTAAGGACAAAGTGGCTTCCAATCCCAATTCAGATTGGTTGAGTCTGTATGATGGGTTTTATAATTTTGGCGAAAGCAAGGAAAAACATTTAATTGTGAGTTATTTAATAAATGCATTAGTCGTTGAAAAAATTGAAAAAGAAAAAGGTTTTTCCGCGGTAAAAGAATTGCTAAGTTGTGGCAAATATGAGAAAGGAAATGAAAATTATTTCAAAGTATTGGAGAGATTAACAGGAATCAATAAAGCCAATTTTAATGAAAATGTTTGGAATTTGATTAAAAAGAGTGGGAAGCAACAACGGTAATTTTAGGTTAGAGCAACTAAATTGATACTATTATTTCGGGAAATTCAATAAAAATTGTTTTCAAAAAATAATGTATCTTTGATAGAAATACCACCAAATCATGAATGGAACATTAAATAAAGTGATGCTAATAGGTTATCTAGGCGATGATGTCAAAATGCATTATTTTGATGGAGGAAACTGCATCGGGAGATTTCAATTGGCAACCAATGAAGTGTACGTCAATAAAACCACCAATGAGAAAATTACTTCTACCGAGTGGCACAATTTGGTTGTGCGCAACAAAGCTGCCGAAATTTGCGAAAAATACCTTTCAAAGGGGGATAAAATTTATGTAGAAGGCCGTATCAAATCCAGACAATGGCAAGCTGAAGATGGTTCTACTAAGCATACAATGGAAATTCAAGTAACAGAGTTTACTTTTTTGACCACCAAAAAAGAAACGGAAAGCAATAAATCTGCAAATAGTGTTGAATCCACAAAAAACACTAACTTTGACCCTCAAAATAAAGACTTGCCAATCAATGATTTGCCGTTTTAATTGTTTAACTAATTTATTATAATTTGGACCCAGAGCCCAGTTTACAGATTCCCTACCTCATAGACACTGATGTAGTCTTTGGTTTTGTTGGAATATTCATATTGCTGTTTTGTTCGGCAGTAGTGTCGGGTGCCGAAGTTGCACTTTTTTCATTATCTCAAAAAGAAATTGATGAAACCATTCAAGAGAATGTTTCAAAAGGTAAAATCATTTCTCAGCTTATTCAAAAACCCAAAAAGCTTTTAGCCACATTACTTGTTGCTAATAATTTCATTAATATTGGTGTTGTAATTTTGTTTTCATTTGTTGGAAATAATTTATTTTCCGCCATAACCTCTCCTATATTAAAATTTAGTCTTGAAGTTATTTTGGTTACTTTTTTGTTATTGCTTTTTGGAGAAGTTTTGCCAAAAGTATATGCCAGTAGAAACAACGTGAAGTTTGCCAAATTGATAGCCTATCCTATTTCAGGATTGGATAAAATATTGTCTCCAGTAAGCATACCGATGAGAGAGGCAACTCTATTTTTGCAAAATAAATTAGGTAAACAAAAAACAGTTTTCTCAGTAGATCAATTGTCACAAGCCCTTGGATTGACAGACACAGAAGAGACTTCGACCGAAGAACAAAAAATATTAGAGGGAATTGTATCGTTTGGAAACACAGATACCAGGCAGGTAATGAGTCCTAGAATTGATGTGTTTGCTTTGGAAATCACAGAAACATTTGAAGAGATTTATCCCAAAATAATTGAAAAGGGATTTTCTAGAATACCTGTATATCGTGACAATATAGACCAAATTGAAGGCGTTTTGTTTGTAAAAGATTTATTGCCCTTTATCAATGATATAGCTTTTGATTGGAAGACTTTGATTCGTGTTCCGTTTTTTGTGCCAGAAAATAAGAAACTTGACAATCTTCTCAAAGACTTTCAAAATATGAAAAGTCATTTGGCTATTGTTGTAGATGAATATGGCGGAACATCGGGATTGGTGTCACTAGAAGATGTAATCGAAGAAATTGTTGGAGATATCAGTGATGAGTTTGATGATGAGCCTTTGAATTATTCGATAATTGACGATAAAAATTATATTTTTGAAGGCAAAATAAATCTCAAGGATTTCTACAGAATCATTGATGTTGATGAAGATTTATTTGAAGATAAAAAAGGAGAAGCAGAGACTTTGGCTGGATTTATACTTGAAATTTTGGGCAATTTTCCTAAAAAAGGACATAAAATAGTTTTTGAAAACTGCATGTTTATTATCGAATCTGTAGATCAGAAAAGGATTAAACAAATTAAATTAACGATTGAATAATTACAAGATGCTTAAAAAGTTAACTTTTATATTTATATTTTTCACCTTCTTATTTTTAGTTTTTGGATGTAAGAATGATGTATTGCCTAAACCTGCAAGTTATTTGCGCCTGGATTACCCAGAAGCTGAATATATTGGATATAAAAGTAAGTGCCCTTTTGATTTTGAAATGAATTCAAAAGCTATTATCAAGGAGGATAAGGATTGCGGATTTTCGATTACGTATCCCAAAATGAAAGCAACCATTTACCTTACTTACAAACCTGTGAATAATAATATAAAAATATTACTGCGAGATGCTCAAAAATTAACGTATGAGCATGTTATTAAAGCGGATGATATACTGGAACAACCTTATATAAACCCCGGGAAAAAAGTGTACGGAATGTTTTATCAAGTAGATGGAAATGCAGCTACAAATTCCCAATTTTACGCTACAGATAGTGTTAAACATTTTGTAACGGGTTCGGTTTATTTTTATGCAAAACCTAATTTTGATTCTATTATGCCAGCGGCGAGTTATATCAAAAATGACATGCAACGCCTGATGGAAACGTTGAAGTGGAAGTAATTTTGTTCCATTTTTCTTTTTTTATATAGAGAATCGAGCTGTTTAGGACTTCATATCTGAAACCTTGTATGTTTTTCCGTCGCCTGTTGCCTGAACCACTTTGGTTAAGGTTTCTGGATTTTGAATGGTTTTGTCAAAAGTTACAGTGGCTAGTTTTTTGTCAAAATCTACTTTGGCTGTTTGTACTCCGTCCAGTGCAGTTAATTCTTCTTGAATTGTTGCGGCACAACCTATAGCGCAAGTCATTCCTTCTATTTTGAAACTTGCTGTTTGCAAATTTGCTGCGGCAATCTCTTTTTTAACTTTTGGAGCAACAGTTTCTGATGATGCAGTTTTGCTACTTGCTTCAGCTTTATTGTCTTTACAGCTTGCAAAAAGTAAGCCAGAAAGCGCAATAATTGCGATTGATTTTGTGAATTTCATTATAATACAATTTTAATGGATTAAATATTTTGAAAGCAATTGCAAAAATAATTAAAAAAGGAGCGCTGTTTCTTAAAATTATTACAATTTTGCATCAAAATAGCGTTTATGATAACAAAGCAGTTGAAGTGGGTTTATTTGTTGGTTCTTTCCTTAATTTGGGGAAGTTCATTTATATTAATCAAAAAAGGATTAGTTGGATTGACCGCTTTTCAGTTGGGTTCTTTGCGCATTATTTTTGCGTCCCTTTTTTTGCTTCTTATTGGTTTTAAGAGTTTGCTTAAAATCCCAAGTCATCAGTGGAAATATATTGCTTTAACTTCGGTATTTGGGACTTTTGTTCCTGCTTATTTGTTTGCCATTGCAGAAACACAAATTGACAGCTCAATTACGGCAATTCTTAATTCATTGACACCATTGAGTACTTTGATATTGGGGGCTGTTTTTTTTGGAATCACTTTTAGAAGAAGTCAAATTTGGGGTGTTTTTATTGGGCTTTTGGGGAGTTTGCTTTTGGTTTTTAATGGGGCTGTTCATCATCCGGACCAAAATTATTATTATTCCATTCTGGTGATTGTTGCGTCTTTGTGTTATGCTTTAAATGTCAATTTACTTAAAAAATATCTGTCGGATTTGACACCTTTGAGTATCACAACAGGAAATTTTTTGATATTGCTTTTCCCAGCTTTGGGGATTTTGTTTTTTACTGGTTTTTTTGATGTGATTCAGGTAGAAAAAGTACAACATTCTTTATTGTTTATTCTTGTGCTTGGTGTGGTTGGAACCGGTATTGCCAATCTTATTTTCTTTAAGCTGATTCAAATTTCATCACCTGTTTTTGCGACATCGGTAACGTATTTAATTCCTGTAGTGGCTTTCTTTTGGGGGTTGTTGGATCATGAAATGTTAACTCCTGTTCAGGGTATCGGTGCTTTTGTGATTTTGATTGGGGTTTATTTGTCTGCTAAGAAGTAGTTTAAAATAGATTTTGAATACCGTAAAGCCGTGTGAGGGATAGCGCCAAGTTACCGAAGTAACGGCAATAGCCTGACAGCATTAAGCATAGGAGGCGAATGAGCGGTGTAATAAGCTGCCTCCTTTGCTTAATGGTGGCACACCCCAATTATTTTACAAAAAAAAGACTGCCGATTAAGACAGTCTTTAGTAATTTAAGTGAGATTTCGATTATTGAAAATCGGTATCTTTTACCCCTTCGTTGATAGTGATTTCAGACATTTTTATGTCCAATTCAATGCCTACATTTTGGATGATATTGAAAGGAACTTTTACGCTTTTTACTTCTTTGTAATCTCCAAAATTGGTAGTTACTGTCATTGTTTGACCGCCTTGTTCTACTGTTTTGGACTCCGCTAGTTTTAAACCAGTTTTGGTGTCGTAGAAATAAGTACTTTTCCCGTTTTTTATGGCAAAAGCATCGTTTCCATTGATGGTTTCGATTCTATCTATTGTCAATGCTGGGTTTTTGATTAAAATAACCTCTTCAAATGGCGTTGCTGCCGCTTTTAATTCGGCCAATTCAGCTCCTTCAAAATCTTTACGTTGCCCTTGTTGCATTGCATAAGCTCCCTTTTGATTGGTAACCTGTTTCATCATGCTCATTGGTCCCATGGCAATTTCGACTAATGAATTTCCTTTGGAATCCATTTTTGAAGTATAGGTCAAAGGTGCTGGTACTTGCGGAATAGTTGTAGATCCAACCATAGCAATGGATTTAACAGATGCTACTGCTTTTTCTCCACCAATGGCTTTGATATAATTTTCAAAAACTGTTTTGGCTGTAACTCCAACAGGAATTTCTTTTTTCAAAACTGGTTTTTCAAGAGGTGTTCCGTATTTGTCAAAATAGAACATTGGAATTTTTAGTTTTTCCAGTCCTGCTGCAATCTCAGATCCTTTTCCGGCAATTACAATTCGGATGTTGTCAATAAGGAAATATTTGTTGGCCACACGCAATACATCGTCAGCAGTTACTGCGTTAATGGTTTGAATGTATTTTTCGTAAAAATCCGCTGGAAGCCCCTCGGTTTCTATGTTTAATGCATGTCTAGCTACGGTTTGCGGCTTTTCTACTTGCATAACAAAACGTCCAATATAACCTGCTTTTACAGTTGCTAAAACTTCGTCTGTTACTTTTTCGGCACGAATCCTTTTGATTTCTTTAACAAATTCTACAACAGCGCTGTCGGTAACAGCATTTCTAACGGCAGATTTGGCATAGAATTTTGAAGTGTATTTTCCTGCTCCTACATTGGATCTTGCGCCATACGTCCAAGCGTGTTTCTCACGTAAATTCATATTCAAATAACTGTTGAAATCACCTCCAAGAATTTGATTTGCAATTACAGCAGGAAAGAAATCAGGATCACCCATTTTTAAATTTACCGTATTTACTAAAGTGATTTCAGACTGAACAGCATTGGGTACATCAACTAAATTGATTTGTAGGTTTGATACATTTGCAGGTACGTCGTAAGCTGTTTTTGGTGTGCTTTTTTTCTCCCAAGCTCCAAATAATTTTTCTACTGCTACTTTTACATTATTGTATTTTACGTCTCCTATAATGATTAAATAAGCATTTTCTGGAACGAAGTATGATTTGTAGTTGGCTTCAACATCTGCAAGAGTAACATTGTTTAAGGTTGCTTCGGTCATAAATTCTCCTGAAGGATGGTTTTTTCCATAAGCTAAAGCATCAACTACACGATTGGCAATTGCAGGAACACTTTTTTCTTCCGATTTCATTCCTTCGATTAATTTGGCTTTTTCTTTGTCAAATTCTTCTTGGGTGAAATTTGGGTTCAATGCACCTTCTGCCATCAATTCCAAAACTCTTCCGCTGTATTTGGAAAGCGAATTGGCAGTTGCACCGTGTGAATTGAAGCTGATGTCGGCTCCTAGAAAGTCAATTTCTTCGTTGAAAGCTACTTTGGTTGTTTTTTTGCTGCCGTTACCGATTAAATTGCTTGTTAATTCATCTACTCCTTTTTTGTTTCCTTCAGCAAATGGGGCATTGTCTAAAGTAAGGTTGAAAGATGCCCTTGGAAGTTTGTGGTTTTCAACAACCAACACTTTCATACCATTAGCCAAAACAAAGGTTTGTGGTTTTTTTATATTTATGGTTGGCGATTTTCCGGGTTTGGGTTGCGTGCGATCTTGTGCTTGCATAATTCCTGTTATGAATAAAAGGATGAATAGTATATTTATTTTTTTCATGATATCAGTTTCTTAATTAACAGGTTTAGCTTTGGCTGGGATATAATCTAAAAGTAAACGTTGGTTTGGGTTTAGATATTTTTTGGCTACTTCTCTTATTTCTTCACGAGTGATAGAATGATACAGTTCGATTTCGGTATTGATTAAATTTACATCTTTGTAAAGTAAATAGTAAGTTGCTAAATTGTTTGCAATACCTTCTATTCCTGCATTACTGTTAACGAAATTGTTGTCAAACTTGTTTTGTAGTTTTTGGTAATCGTTTTCGGAAATCAAATCGGTTTGGATTTTTACAATCTCTTCGTCGATTTCTTTTAGAATGTCTGTTGTTGTAAAAGTTCCCATTGGTAAACCATACAATATATACATACCATAATCTTCTTGACTAAAACCTACGGCACCAATTTGCAATGCCATCTTTTTCTCGTCTACTACTTTTTTGTATAATTTAGAGCTTTTTCCGTCGCTTAGGTAGGAAGAAATTAAGTCTAATACTCGAGCATCTCTGCTTTTCATAGAAGTAGTTCGGTAACTGGCCACCAACATTGGAATTTGAATGTTTGGATCTTCAAAAGTTGCTTTGATAGTTTGGGTAATAGGTTCTTCCAAGAACGTTTTTTTGGCAACTACTTCGCCTTTTGCAATTGGACCAAAATATTTTTGAACCCATTCTTTGGCTTGCTTTTTCTCAAAATCACCTGCGACTACCAAAACGGCGTTGTTTGGCAAGTAGAATTTTTTGTTGAAAGCTTGAAATTCTTCGAGCGTTGCAGCGTCCAAATCTTTCATAGAACCAATGGTTGTCCAACGATAAGGATGGTTTTTGAACATATTTTCTTTAACAGCTGAAAGTATGTTTCCATACGGACGGTTGTCGTAACTCGTTCTTTTTTCTTCTTTTACTACTTCGTTTTGTGTATCCACTCCAATTTTATTAATAATTGGATGCATTAATCTTTCGGATTCCATCCAAAGTCCTAATTCTAAATTGTTGGAAGGAAAAATTTCGTAATAATAAGTTCTATCGTCTGTGGTGTTGGCATTGTTGGTTCCTCCATTCGAAGTTACAATCTTAAACCATTCACCTCTTTTGATATTTTGAGTTCCTTCGAAAAGTAAGTGCTCGAAAAAGTGAGCAAAACCAGTACGGTCTGGATTTTCGTCTTTGGCACCTACATGGTACATAACTGAGGTAATTACCACAGGTGCGGAAGCATCGTGGTGTAAAATAACGTGTAATCCGTTATCTAAATCGTATTCTTCGAAAGCCACTTTTTGAGCTGAAGCAACTCCACCTAGCATTAATGCGGCACTTAACATCATTATTGATTTTTTCATAAAGATTAATAATTTTATTTACTATTAGTAGTTGTTAATAGCTTTTAGTTACGTCAAAAATACTTTTTTTTGCACGATAAAAGTAAGGGTTTTCTACTTTGACACTTTATTAACATTATTTTACTGAAATGAGATTAATTTCATTCAGAAAAAGGTTTGAGATTGCTTAAAATCACGTGTATAATATTTTTTCATTAAAGGATTGCAGGGTAAATATTTAATTGTATATTTGCAACCTTAAAAATTATTAAAACAATTCAGTATGTATGCAATCGTAGAGATAGCAGGGCAACAGTTTAAAGTTAGCAAAGACCTAAAGGTTTA
>Ga0123337_10002730_pt1 | contig 19757 bp, 10 predicted proteins | sample frozenSSSSmetaG_FD_89792 | JGI IMG/M metagenome (GOLD analysis project Ga0123337, IMG submission 89792) | Glacier valley bacterial and archeal communities from Borup Fiord, Nunavut, Canada, to study Microbial Dark Matter (Phase II) -... | ecosystem: Environmental > Aquatic > Freshwater > Ice >... | reverse complement strand
GGCCACGCCATCGCCGACCGCGCCGAAGTCTTTCACGTCCGTGACCGGCGGCTCCGTCGGAAGTGGAGTTTCTCCGAACTGGTAGCCCGTGAATGAATAATCCGGTAGCCGCCCCGCGGGCGACCAGTCGCCTTCGGCAAACGGTGCCGGCGCTCCACCCCACGAAGCGGGAGCGAAAAGCCCCGCGAGCAAGGCGAGTGTGAGACGAGAGTAAGTGGGCAGGAAAAGTTTCATGGATGGTAGGAAGGAGACCGGGAGCAATCAGGGTAAAGCCTTGAATTTGACTTTCTGCACCAAGACCGGCTCGGTCCGGTTGCTAAAAAGACCGATGGCGATGTCGAGCGGCTGGGAGGTCGAAATGGCGGTGCGGGCGAGTTCGAGAGTGAGTGTGATCTTGCCGCCCGGGCCGAGCCGCCGCTTCCCCACGCAGTTCAGGCCGGATCCCATCAACTCCTTGGTGACATCCTGACCGTCCAGCAGCCAGCGGCCGTTCCAGCCCGGTCCCGCGTTGTCCAGCTTTACCCGCAGGAGAGGCGCGTAGTCGCACCACTTGCTGCTGTTCGTCACGGTGACCGCATATTTCCCACCCGAGCCGGGCTGCAACTTCACGAGATCATCCTTCTCCTCTATGCCCGCCTGTGCCGGAATCGCCAGTTGCAGCTTCCGCTCGGGGTCGCGCAGATGATGCATGAGCCAATAGACCGCCCCGGTGAAGGTCTTCGCGGGCACGCCATCCCCGGTTTTTTCCGGCAGCGTCTCGAGGGCCTTCCGAAACTCCGGGGGTCCGTAAAATCCCATCGCCCAAATGTCCGGGCACGTTTCCTCATCCTCGAACGCCCGGACGAGCTTTTGCGTCTCCTCGAGAAACGCCACGCCTGACTCGTTCGGCGCGACGAGGTAAAGAAACTTCTTCTTGTTCGCATGGCACCAGCGGATCGCCTCAAAACACGTCTCGTGCATGTTCCCGGCATTTCGCCGCCACATCGTCACAGGGCCATCGACGGACCCGCCGGCGAGCGGGCTGATGTTCGCAAGCAACGCCTTTCCTTTGGCTGACTGGAGGCCGTCCTTGTAGTTCCACGGGCCGAACATGTAGTAGAGCGGATACTGCCCGCGCTCGGTCAAGAGCGCGGTCCGAGCGGGGTCAGTGCCGTAGTTGATCGTCGCACCAGCGTATTCGAAGCCAGCCGCGCGAAACAGCGCAATGTTCCGCACATCTTCGTCGAGCTTTGCGTGTTTGAGATCCGTCTCGTAGAAAACCCGCTTTTTCGCCAGTAACGCATACACCTGCCGGAGTTGGGCCTTGCGCTCCGCCTCCAGCGGATCGCCCGTCTTGTGGCGCATCGCAAAGTTGTTGATGTAAAAGCCATCAATGTGTTTCTGAAGGAACAGCCACTGGCTGGCGTTCTCCGGCTTGGCGATATCGAGCCACGCCCGGTGGCCTCCCATCCAGATCTCCGAAGCGGAGGCCGGGCGATGCAATACGCCTGATAGCAAAATGCCCAGAACGACATGCCGTGTGTAACGACGAAACAAGATCATATTTTGCATGGTGGGATGATCTCGGGATTTCTCGAAATCGGTGGCGCGGACACAATGAGAGCGGGAATTCAATCAACTGCCGACACCCAAGGTTTGTAACAACCTCAACATGGCATCGTGATATTCCGAATGGTATCCCGTGTTTACGCCAAATCCGTGACAGCGCGGCGTGCGGATGGCCCGTCACGCCAGCCCGAGTTGGATCGCCTTGGAGACCGCGCCGGAGAGGTTGTGGACCTTGAGCTTCGCATAAATGTTGCGGACGTGGGTATCCACGGTGTGATAGGAAACCCCGAGTTGGTCGGCGATTTCCTTTTTGATGAGACCTTTGGCAAGGAGGGAAAGCATCTCGCGTTCGCGGTCGGTTAGATCGGTTTCCGGTTTCTCCGGTTTCACGGTGTTGAAGGTGGAGAGGATCATGCGGGCGATGTGGCTGTTGAGCGGCGCTCCCCCTGCGAGCGCCTCGTCGATGCCACGGAGAATGGTTTCCAGACGGTCGGACTTGAGCAGATAGCCACCCGCACCCGCCGCCAGGGCTTGGAGCACCACCGGCTTGTGGTCATAGACGGTCAGGACGAGGATCTTCGCCTTCGGGAAGCGCTCGTGGATCACGGCGATGCCCGCGACGCCGTGCATGCCGGGCAGGCCAAGATCCAGCAATACCACATCCACCTGACTTCCGGGCTCGGTGCCGGCGGTGAAGGCTTCAATCGACGAGAATACCAGTTCGCAGCGGAGATGGTCGCTGGAATTGATCACCTTGCGGAGCACGCAGCGGTAGTCTTGATGATCTTCGATCAGGCAGATCTGGCGATAGGGAGCGATGAATTTGGCGGTCATTGGTTCGGGTCAATGGGAAACAGAAGGGTAAGCTGGGTGCCCCTGCCCGGTTCAGAATGGACGGAAAACGTGCCGCCGAGGTTTGCGGCGCGTTGGCGCAGGGTGTGGAGGTTTCCGATCACGCCGGGGGAGGCGGTTGGAATGCCCTGACCGTCGTCTCCGATGAACAGTCGGAAGCCCGGCGGCACCTTTTCGAGGGTAATGCGCACGTTTTTCGCCCGGGCATGGCGGATAATATTGTGGAGCGCCTCCTTGTAAAAGAACACGAGGTTCTTGCGCTGTTCGAGATCGAGAACCGGGGAATCCGAGGCCTCGAAAGTCCAGACATGGTCGCGCAGCGTCAACGAGGCGATGTCGCGCAGGCGTTCTGGCAGCGGCTTGCGGGCCCGCTTGGAAGCGAGGTTGATCTCGACGATTTCCCGCAGGGCGAGGGACGTCTCGAGCGAAAGGCGGTTGATATCGTCGAGATTTCCAGGGCTCGGGCCGAGTTCGGAAAGCAGGGAGATGGTGGCCAGGTTGCTGCCGACCTCGTCGTGAAGATCGCTGGAAATCCGGCCGCGGAGGGCCGCCATGGACCGGCGTGTGACCAGCCTCTGATGCACCTGCCGGAAGAGCAGCCCGATGATGGTTGCACCCAAGATTCCGAAGAGGATCGCCATGAGGAGGCGGTTCCAATAGACGTAGAGTCGCGCCTGTTCGGAGGTGAGGAGTGCTTTCTCGCAGATCAGGTCGAAGCGCCGCGAAAGGCCAAGCACCCAGTCACGCTCGTGGATCATCAGTCCGGTGGAGGAATGACCATCCGTTAGTCCGGCCCGGCTCCAGACACGGGTGGCGTCGTGGGCGACGCTCGCGGAGCTGTCCGGAGTGGAGACGGGCCGCGAAAGCGCGATGTTCTCCAAGCCGTGCAGGACTTCGATTTCGGACAACAGGATGCGTGGCGTGGCGAACGTGTCCGGGGTGTGAATTTTATCGATAGACGCCCGGACATAGCGGCCCCGCGCCGGAGGAAAGTGGATGGTCATCGGGTTGTATCCGGGATTGGCCACGTCGGTTTCGCCGCTGCTCCACAGAGGTTTCCAAGCTCCTTCCCCAGGTTCGTCCGCCACTTCCAAATGGAACTGCACGGGAAAGCCGAATCCCGGACCTTTGATCGGCGCGTCGCCCCGGGCGGCCACCAGGCGAACGGATTCAAATTCGCACGGAGTCCCGAGATCGATGATGGCCCACGTGGGTTTGGTGGCGCCGCGCGAAACGTCGCCATGCCAGCCGAGGCTTTTGCCGGGGAGGGGCAGTTCGGGCGGGCCAAGCGACGACTGCTCGTCAGTGAGGTAGTGGATGTTCCAGCCGACCTCGGTATCGATGCTGAAGTTCGCCGTCAGCTTGGCACTGCGGGCGATGTTGCGTTCTCCCTGATAGACCATCACCTCGGCCAGCGAGAAGAAGCGCACGATTTTTCCGGGCAGGGTTGGGAGATTCAAGGGAATGAACCGCAACGAGGTGATTTCGTCCGCTTTCACGTCCAGGAAAAGCGGTTCTCCCCGGCGGAGATCGAGTCGCGTATCCTTGACATCGGCCAGAACGAAGCGCTTGCCTTCGCCGCGCCGGGTCGCCTCGATGCGCAGGCTCGCGGGAAATCCGTAGTTTGACCGCACGCCGCTCTGGGTGGTGATGCGGGTGGGAACCATGGCGATGCCGTCGATGGTTTGGGGCGAATCCCACTGGACTTCGAACCAATGCTCCTCGGTTTCAGGCGTGAAGTTAGAGTGGAAGCCGTGGGTCCCCAAGGCGTCGATGTCGGACATGACGGGCAAGGTCAGGATCTCGGTGTCGATTTGCCGGAGCCGCGACTCGATCTGGCGGAGCCGCTCGGAGAAACGTTCGGGAAACTCATGTTGGCGCGACTTCTCCTGCGCTTGCAAGACCTGCCCTGCCGTCATGAGGACAAGCAGCGCGGCGAGTTTCACGGGGCGGGACATCGGACCAAGAGATTTCCACGAATTCCTTGGGCTGGCGATACCGGATTTAACGCTCATGGCCGCGCGGTCAGCGGATCGTTTCGCGGTGGATGGCGTGCTCCCACGTCGGAATCCCAATGGTCTTCAAATACGGCTCGGCGGCGGCTTTCTCCTCCGGGGTACCAAGTGCCTGATAGAGGTGCCAGATCGGCTTCTTGCCGAAAGGGTCGCCGGATTCGTCAGGGAACTTCCGCAGACCGATCCTTAGTCCGCCCTCTTTTCGGTTGTCGATCCAGTTGTGATATTGCCAGGACTCGATCGATGAGAGGGCTGCCATTTTCTTCCAGGCAAGTGCCATCCCGGCCGCTTGGTCCTCAAGTTCCTTGGGCGAGTAGTCCTTGGAGTTGAAGCCGTTTTCCGAAAGATGCACCGGTCGGACCTTTCCCTGATAGAGCAGTGCGGGCTGTTTCATGTAGGCGTCGAGGACTTCGAGGTTCTTCGGGGTGATCTTGGGGCTGTCAAAGCTGAAGGTGGCTTGCTCGTCCTCCCAAGTGCGGGGATTGAAGAGGTTCTGAGGATAGGGATGGTAGGCCATTGCCCAGGGGAAATCGCCTTCGGCGCGGGTGAATTCCACGAGCAGATCGACCAGACGTTTTGACCCATGCCAGTATTTCGCGCCGAGGTGGGCCCAATGATGGGTGAGGCTGATGAAGGCGCGCGCATTCGGATCATACTGGCGGGCGATGAGGTCCATCAACCGCATCGACCGCTGATAGAGGTCGAGGTAAACGATCGCGGGCTTGTCTCCCGCGTTGGTCCAGACCCAACCGGCATCGACTTCGTTGTGGATGATCCAGTGGTGGACTCGGCCGTATTTGCCGTCCGCTCTCGACCAGCGCTCCGCCATGAAATTGAGGATGCCTCCGTAGAGCGCGATGCCTTCGGGGGAAGTGACGTTGGGCATGGCGTAAATGCCTTGTTTGACGGCATCGGGGTGGCCCATCAGCTTGACGTCTGGCTCCGCGCTTTTGGCGGGGTTCTCCAACAGCAGAATGACTGACATCATCGCACCGTGTTTTTGCGCTTCGCGGAACGTCGCATCCATGGCGGAGAGATTTTTCTCCCGCGCGTAATAAGTCCGGCCTTGCCACTGAAACGGAATCGTCTCGGGCTCTGGTTTAAGCGAAACGTAAGAATTCACCATGAGGTTCACGGTGACGGCGGAAATGCCGAGTTGTTTAAGTTCATCGGGAAACTTGCCGCAATGCCAGCCGCCGAGGCCTTTCTTATTCTTTGGGCTGGCGGCGGGGAGCTCAGGCGAGCGGCAATCGACCCATTCGGCATAGCGGGCGTGGGAAAGAGGCGTGCACCCGGCGGAGTTTCTAACGAGCTGCCAGCGGGAGGTGAGGCGGTCGTAGTCGAATCCATCCCGCGGGCGGCGGCGCGGAACGTCAATTTTAAAGCTGCCGTCGGCTTGCGGCTTCACCTCAACGAGCGTCTGCCAGCTCCGCGGGTCGTCCAGCACGATGTCCATGGGAATGTCCGCCAGATGGAGATTGCCGGTTTCCCTGCCCGCATTGCCTTCGATGCGGACCAGATCCTTGCCGACCGAGACCTTGTCGATGGATGCCGAAAACTTGCGGTCGAGGTAGGCTTGCAGTTCCTGCGGGGTCGAGGCGGCGGAAGGTTTGCTGTCAATCGCATCGAACTCACCGGGCGTCTCGGGCCGGAGATGGATCTTGCGGACTTGCAGCACGCCCTCGGCGGGGATCGGGAAGTCGAAACGAAGTTCTTTCCAATCGGATGGCAGGGGTTTTCCCTTGGGCGAGATCCGTGCGGTGTAGGTGGTCCACGCTTCGCTGTGGCCGATTTCGGGAAGCATGCGCGCGGTTTTCGCCTCAAACGGCGGACCGGGCAGGGCTGCGAAGGCTGGCACGCCACCCGCGCAGAAGTATTCCATCTCCAACACCAGATCAGCTGGTCCGGGCAGAGTGGCGGGGGTGGCGCGGATCGACATCGGCCCGCGGATCTCCACCGCGCCATCGGCTTCCCGGAACGCAGGTGAGGAATCGCTGAAACGCTGCAGCTTCAGCGGGACGGGTGCGGCGGATGCGGCGGCACTTAAGAGTAGAAATAAGGAAAGGAGTCGCATGGTGGGATGTGAGTTAGAGCGTGGAGATGAAGTAATAGGTGCCGGAGCCGATGGTGAGTTTGTTGCCGTTCACCTCGCGGATTCCGGGACGCCCTGCGGCGGGTGCGCCGACCTCGGTGACCGGACCTTTCACCGGCAGGATGATATCGGCGGTGGTGTTGGGCGGGACGGTCAGCTCTACGAGGAAGTTTCCCTTTTCGATTTTCCAGGAACAGCCGAGCCTGCCATGGCGCGTCTCCATGGACGCGGCGGCATGGGTGATGGTGCCGGTGGGACGCGGGGCGATCCTAACACGGTCGAATCCCGGGGCGGCGCGGTCGATGCCGGCGAGATCGGTGAACATCCATTCGCAGACGGCCCCGAACGCATAGTGGGAGAACGAGTTCATGCTGGGCTCGTGGACGCCGCTGCCCTTGATGTAGGAATTCCAACGTTCCCAGATCGTGGTCGCGCCGTTGTCCACCTCGTAGCCCCAGCTCGGGTATTCGTGTTGCTGCATGAGGATGCCCGCCAGATCGTGGTGGCTGCTGGCGGATAGAGCGGGAAGCAGCGGACGTGTGCCTAGGAAACCGGTGGTCATCTTGTTGCCGTTTTCCCTGATCAGTCCGGCAAGGTGCGCGGCGGATACGGAGCGTTTTTCACTTGGGATGAGATCGAAGAACAGGGCGATGGCGTAGGCGGACTGGTTGTGAATGGATAGCTTGCCGTCCTCCAGAAGATACCTCTTGCAGAAGGCGGACCTGACCTTTTCCGCGAGGGCCTTGTATTTCGCCGCCTCGGCGGGTTTGCCGATAGCTGCCGCCATTTCCGCCATGAGCCGGGCGTCGTAGGCATGGTAGGCGAGGTCGATGAACGGGATGGGAGTCTTCACTTCTCCAACAGAGAGCCAGTCGCCGAATCCACAATCGTCGCTCGCGCCCTTGAGCTCGGGGTCACGCGTGGCGCGCCAGGCCATGAAATCGTTCATCTTGCGCCAATGCTCCGTGATGACGCGGGTATCGCCATAGACCTGCCAGATCGTCCACGGGCAGATCACCCCGGCGTCCATCCAGCCTGCGGCGTGGTGCTCGTTAGGCCGGGCGAGGGGGCGGGGGGCGTAGGCGGGATAGGCTCCGTAGTCCCAGGCGTCGTCATTCAGGTCGCGCAGCCACTTGGTGTAGAACGAGGCGATGTCCGCGTTGAAGGTGGCGGCGCGGACGTAGATCTGGGCATCGCCGGTCCAGCCCATCCGCTCATCGCGCTGCGGGCAGTCGGTGGGCATTTCGAAGAAATTGGCGCGCTGGGTCCAGACCATGTTCTGGTAGAGCTTGTTCAGCATCCGGTCGGAGCACTCGAAAGCACCGTGAAGCGGAGTATCGGAGTGGATGACGATGCCGGTGACCGCATCAAGACCTGGCGTGCCGGGGAATCCGGTTAGTTCGACGTATTGAAATCCGTGATAGGTGAATTCCGGCGTCCATGACTCCCCAGCGGGATCGCCTTTCAGGATGTAGGTATCGACGGCGCGGGCGCAGCGGAGATTCTCGGTGCTGAGGCGACCGTCATTGTGCAGGACCTCGGCATAGCGGATCGTGACTTTGTCGCCGGCTTTGCCCTTCACTTTGAGGCGGACGACGCCGGAGATGTTCTGGTCCAGATCGAAAATGAAAACACCCGGTTTGTGCTCCATGACGGTCTTGGCCGCCATTTCCTCAATCGGTCTCACCGGGACGCCTGGGTGGGACTCGACCTTAGAATCGGTGCCGGTCTTGCAAACGGCCTGCTGCCATTTCGAGTCATCGTATCCCGGAGCGGACCAGCCGGAGAGTTCTTTCCGCGCGTCGTAGGACTCGCCCATCAGGATGTCGCTCTCGGTGATTGGGCCGAGCGAAATTTTCCATGAGGGATCGGTGATGATCGTCTCGCTGCTGCCATCCGCCCTTTCCAGTTTCAGTTGGACCCGGACCGCAGTGGCGTCGCCGTAATAGTAGCGACCGTTGATGCCGGGGACGAGCCCCTCCTGGTCGGTCAGCAAACCGTATGCGACGTAGCCGGAATACCAGCCGTCGGCGAGCGTTGCCCCGATGGCGTTTTTTCCGTTTCTGAGCAGTTTCGTGACGTCGTAGGTCTGGCAATGGATTCGCCGCTGATAGGCGGACCAGCCGGGGGCGAGTCGCTCGTCGGAGACACGCTGGCCGTTGATTTCAAGCGTGTAAACCCCCAGGGCGGTGGCGTGCACCGTGGCGCGGACAACCGGCGAAGATTCAAACTCCTTGCGGAGATACTTTGCCGGAGTGACAACGAGTTTTCCGCGGCTTGGCTCGCCGATGAAATTCTGAACGTTCTCCGTGGTTGTGAACGAATGTTCTTCTTTCGAACTGATCCACAAAGCGCTCCAATCCTCAGGTTTCAGAAGTCCAATGCCGAATGAAGCGGGCGAACTCCAGTTTGAAGCCTCGTTTTCCGTTCCCCAGACGCGGACCCGCCAGAACGCCCGGTCGCCTGAAGCCAAAGTCTCGCCCGCATACGCAATCTGGTCGGTCGCGGGGGACGCAACTCTCCCGGATAACCAGAGCGGCTTGGTTTCGAATCCATCGGACTCGCCTGCGACCTGAATCTCGTAGGCTGTCTGGCGGATATCGCGTGCGGCGGGATCTGCCGGAGCGACTTTCCAAGAAAACCTCGGGTTGAGAGTGCTGACCGCGAGCGGACGTGAGTGGTATTCGCAGCGAAGATCAACAGTGGATAACTCGGCAGCTGGGACAGGAAGGACAAGGGCGAAAATCACAAAAAAATACTTCATAGGGTGCTTTAGTTTCCTGAATTGGAGGTGGTGCGGAAAGTAACACTACCCCGGAGTGTGCAGGATTCCTTACGAGGTCGCCCTCCCGAGTTTACGTGAGTCGGCATCGCCCGCTCCCCACGCTGTTTTCGGGTGCCTGTCGTCTGAACACGAACACAGATTAGCGAGCTGGATTTGCGTTTGCAGTCGCTTTTTCCGCTTCAGCGACGAGGCGTTCGGCGGTGTCGCGCGACACCCCCTCCGGAAAGTTGGCGATTAAGCGACGCACTGCGGCGGGCGGATCAACCTGCAGCATCTGCGTGACCAAACCTTCGGTGGCATAGGCCTGCATGCGAGGGTCTGCGATTTCCTTGACGGCTTTGATTAATTCGCCGGAGTTCCGCAGGGTGAGCGCTCCTTGGAAGATAGCTCGCGCGAGTTCGGGAGTTTCGGGATATTTTTCCGCACAATCGCGCAGGGCCTCCAGCGGCGCGCTTTTCCCCCAGACGGCGTAGATGGTGGTTACAGCCTGGCCGCGCTGCTCGTCGGTGGACAGGGTGTTCACCCAATCGAGCGCCTTTTGTGCGCCGACCTCGCTGTTGATAAGGCCCTCGGCTACCTCATTGATCGGAAGCTGGCCTCCGCTTGGCAACTTGAAAGTGGCGAGCGTGGCGGCGGCGGCGGTGGGATCCTCATGCACCCAGGCGAGGAAAAATGCTTGGGCGTAACGCTCTTGGGCGGCGGGATCCAGCGATCCGATGATGGCCAGCCCCGCAGACGGATTCTTGAAATCCGACATCGCCGCGATGTGACCCAGCGCGATCGCTTGATTTTTCTCAGGGAGAGTGAGGATGAGATCCAATGCTACTTGCGGGTTCATTTTTCCATATGCGCCGACCAACCCGAAACAGGCGAGTTCACCTTTGTCCTCGGAAAGAAATCCGATGGCCCATTTCGCGCCACGCTCAGGATCGTGAGCGGCCTGGGCGGCGGCTAGCGGATAGATGAGGTCGGCGGGAATTTTGAGCGGATTGCCAGCGGCCTCCGCAATGAGCGGGATCAACTCGGCGTCCGGCGAGCCAGGTAGTTCCGTGAGTAAATCCCGCAAAGTGTTGGGCGAGCGCAGGCCCCAGCGCTTGATCAGGGTTCTGGCCAGTGTGAGGCGTCTCGCTGGGTCGGTCACCGCGCCGATTTCCCTGAGCAGGTCGGGAAAATCTGACGGCATTGCTTCCGAGATGCGGGCAGCCAAGGCATCCTCCGGGCGGGACGGGCGTGGGGAAGCGGGCGAGGCGGGTGAGGACTCTTCGGAAGAAATGGATACCCCGGTCGCAGCTGGGGCGGATTCGGAAGCGGCAGCTATTTTCCTCGCCCCGTTTGGCAATTCCGGTGAGTAGGAAAAGTAGATGGCGGCACCCAGCGCAAGGGTGCCGAGGGTTGGAAGGATCCAAGGATTGGCGGAAGTGGAGTGCATGACTGAACGTGATGGATGTCGGACTGGAGGGCGGGAAAATCGGGAGTTCTTCCGTTTGCCGCACCCCGGTCCCTACACCGCAGAAATCGCTTGGGGAGCGGCCCTGCTCCCCAAGCTTAAACGATGGACCGCGTTTTCTCCAATTACTGGCCCCAAGCGCCGGCGCGGGTGAGCGCCATGCCGTTCGGGAAGTTCGAGGAGGTGTTGCCCTTGTTGACGAGGCGCACGTAGCGGGCGCTCTGCGGCGTGGAGAAACGGAAGTCTTCGTTCCACAGCCAGGCGCCCGAGGTTTGCGCGCCGGTGAGCACGGTGGTCCAGCTCGTGCCGTTCGTGGAAACCTGCACGTCGAAACGCTGGCTGCGCGTGTCGCCGAGGTAGACCGCGACCGTCACGCCCTTGAGCGTGCGCGTGGCGCCGATGTCGAACTGCATGTATTCGTTGAGGTTTGCCACCGAGCAGCGCGTGGAGAAGGTCTGGTCCCGGTCCACGAGACTCGTGGCGGGGTAACCGGACTGAGCGTTCGGCGCGGTGGCGGTGATGTTGCTGAAGTAGGTGGTGTCCGCGCGCCAGCCCAGGCAGCGGGCCTCGTGCAGCGCGAGGAAGTTGTTCGACGAGTTGCCACCGTTGATGACGCGCACATACCGGGCATTGACCGGGTTGAAGTAGAAGTCTTCGACCTCCGGCATGCGCGTGCTCGTGACGTTGGTCAGCCGGTTCGTCCAGGTCGTGCCGTCGGTCGAGGTCTGCACCGTGACGGTGTAGTTTCGCGAGGTGCCAAGGTAGAAGGCGAGGCCGACGCCATGCACGGGCTTGGTGGCACCGAAGTCGAATTGGTAATACTGGCCAATCTGATCGATGGAGCCGTAGTTGCCGGTGACGACGTCGTCCACGAGATACTGGGGGTTGCGGTTCCCGTAGGTGGAGTTCGTCGTGGCGCTGGTGACGTCGAAGCCGTTTTCGAATTCCGCGAGCCGCAGGGCGGTGTAGTTGCCGGAGGAGCCGTTCCGCTCGTCGCCGATCGGTGTGGCGGGCTCGGTGGTGCGGGTGCTGCAGTATTGGTTCGACGCCCATGCCGTGGGGTAGGCCCCGCGCCAGATCAGGTCGGCCACGGCGCGCTTGGTCTCCTCGAAGAACTGACCGCTATCCCGCGCGAAGAAGAGCACGACCACGCGCAGGTTGTTGGCGCGGCCCCACTTAATTTCGTCGGCGACAAACGTCCGGTAGGCGCCCGGCTTGTCCCAATAGAATTGGGGGGGAAGGTCGATGGCAATGGTGCCCCCGGCCAGGCAGTTGCGGCGAAACTGGTCAAAACTGGCGTCGGCAAACGGGATGCGTTCGTCCTGCGAGCCCACCGGCCCCACGTAATCCGTGTAGGGCGCCCAGGAACTCACCAGAGTGGCCATTTGCGAGTCGGAAAAGCCACTGATGCCGTTGTTGATGTTGCTGTCGGCCGTGTTCCAGTAGCCGGGCGTCTTGAGCATGGGGAGGAAGAAATTCGGGGCGCCGTTGGGGCCGCCGGTTTCCACCATGGGTGGCGCGGGGAAAAGATTCTTGATCGCCGTGCGGGTGGCGGTGCCGCCGCTGGTGGCGTTCCAGCCGGTGGCGTGAATGTAGAGCTGGCCGCCGAGGGCGCGGAAGCCGGCGGAATTCGCGCTCACGGCCATGTCGGCCATGCCGGGTTCGGTGACGGATTGGGTGCCGCCCGAGAAGACGGGGGCGGCGTGGAGCGGAGCCGCGAGAGCGAGGGTGGCGAGTGCTACGGCAAGACGGAGCGGTGAGCGGAGTGCGGAATTTTCCTCGCGGAGTCGGGCATGTTGGAATGGTTTTATTCTAATTTTTTTTGGTTTTTTGGATGATGACCGGATTTTGGAATCTCTCTCCCTCCGGTCACGAGAGGAGAAGTGATACACGGTAAGCACCGGGAAAACGGCGCCTACCGGCTGTCAATCGACCCATTCTAATAAACAGGCGTTGGGGCGACGTCTCTTGAAGGTTCTGGTTCTTGAACAGATAGATTCCGGATTCGGATCTCTTGTTTACTCTGTCGGATGCGGCTGATCAGACAGAGTTCGCCCTGTTGTAGGAGATGTCCGAGGATCGATCATTGTTTATGATTCTCGATCCAGTGGCTGTGGTGCCTATTTGAGAGACAATGGTGATAGACTGAAGAAGAATTTTCCGACCGAAGGTTTCATTTTATTGGGTTTTGAAATAAGCTATCGGTGAACGTGTCGTATTGAATACGTCCTTACTGAAAAAAGCTACACAACGGGAGAGGCCGGATGTAATCCCGTATTTACGGGATCTTCGTTCGAGACATTGCCTCGCATTGAGGAGGTGGGCTTCGAGGGCTCAAGCAGGCCGTTCGATAGGCCGTTCGATAGGCCGTTCGATAGGCCGTTCGATAGGCCATACGAATGGTAACACCACCGGTCCGCCAGGAACGGCCACGTTCCCTGAATCACTGACTGTCAAGCTGAGTATAATCCGGTACTCCCCGGTTTGGCAGCAGGAAGAAGTAGGCGAGTAGATCGAGCCAGGTTCTATTAACTTTGATGGAAACAGATCCGCATCTACCGTTAGATGGGGCGTAACTTCGGTATGGAAAGTGACGCGCCGAGTGTGGCCAAGCAAGTGATTCCTCGGAAGATGGATGTGGGGAGCGGGCGCTGGAATTCTGTGTCCACAGAATTCCAACTCCTTCAACAAAAGCTTTGCAGGTCCATGCTTATACGTTTAGTGCCCGTTTGATTTTTTTGACGGATAACGAGCTTCACGGGAATCTCGGCTACGGACGAGACTCAATTGATAGATTTCGGCACCGACTTCGAAAGCGGCGGCGCGTCCAAGCTTCGGCTTACATAGCCTGCCCGGCCATGGCAGTCATTGACGCGGGCTGCGGATGAGAGGCTGATTTCGCTAGTTCTGGCGGCATCCTGTCTTTGAAGGTGATGCGGAAGTTGATCGCAGTAGCATCCGGAGGGGCGGGAATGAGCGGTTGATCGTCCTGCCAGTTGCCGCGAGGTGATCCATAGCCCGTCGGGCATCGGCGAGAGATGAAGGCAATGCCAAAGTAATGGTCTTCGACCGAAGCCAAGGCCCCCCCGCAAAGTAATCATGACATCCCCGGCTGATCCATCCCGCAAACGCGTGATACTACTAAGATCGACTCCGTGTTTTTACGCTGTAACCCTCCTAGGACATCGCGGGCCGGTCGCAGCCAATCCCGAATATCTTCCCACAATCAGCTGCCGCCACCCCCGTTTTTCCCGAACATTCCGCAGAAAATTCAACTCGAACCCTACCTCTGTGAAAGTCTCCCCACAAGTCACACGCCGTCAGTTTTTGAAAGCTTCCCTCGGTGCCGCAGGTGCGGCGCTCGCCCCGCAAATCGTCCGCTCCGAAACGCTGGGCAATGCGACCAAGACCGCCGCGAATTCGCGAATTGGCATGGGTTTTATTGGCATGGGCTTGATTTCCGATGGCCACGTACGTTCGTTTCCCGGCATGAAGAACGTCCAGCCGATCGCGGTGTGCGATGTGAAGGACTTCCAGTTGAAAAATGCCGTGAGCGTGCTGAAGGGAAAGGGTTTCGAAGACATCTTGGCGACTTCGCGCTTTGAGGAAGTGCTCGCAAACCCCGCTGTTGATGCGGTGTGCGTGATGACTCCGGACCACTGGCACGCGGCAATCGCCCTGGCTGCGATGAAGGCAGGAAAGGATGTGTATGTCGAAAAGCCAATGACCTTGACGATCGAGGAAGGCAAGGCGCTGGTGGCGGCAGAGAAAAAATACGGTCGCATCTTGCAGGTCGGCAGCCAGCAGCGCTCTTCGATCTACTTTCGAATCGCCGCCAACCTGGTGCGCAACGGAATGATCGGCGAGATTAAGGAGATCTATTGCCGGATCGGGCAGTTTCCGCAGCCGCCAGTGAAAGAGAAGGTCATCCCGGTTCCTGCGGGTTTCGGCTACGACCGCTGGTTGGGGCCGACGCCGTTTTTCGAATATTCGGAGAACCGGGCAAAGGGGAACTTCGGCGGCGGTTGGCGCTGTTATTGGGAGTACGGCAACCGTAAGTTCGGCGATTGGGGCGCACACCACTTCGACATCGTCCAGTGGGCGCTCGGTCGCGATAACACGGGGCCGGTGGAGTTCATTCCCGCAGGCTACCAGGGTGCCGAACACCACCACTACCGCTACGTCGACGGCATTACTGTTTGGCGCGACAAGCAACCGGACAACGGGCACATGATTCGTTTCATCGGGACCAAGGGCGAAGTGCTCGTCAGCCGCGACAAGATCGAAACCTCGCCCGCAGAGCTCGTCCGGCACAAGTTCGGCCCGAACGAAATCCAGGTCTATGAGGCGAAGGACCACCGGATAAACTTCATCGAGTCGATTCAGACCCGCAAACCCACCATTTGCCCGGCGAGCGTCGGCCACCGCACGGCCACCATCTGCCAACTCTCGTCTATCGCCCAGCGGCTCGGACGCCCCCTCAAGTGGGACCCACAGGCCGAGCAGATCGTCGGCGACAAGGAAGCGGCCGCCATGCAGGACCGCCCGCGGCGCAAGGGCTACGAAATGCCCGCATGAGTCCATGCAAAATTCGCAAGACGCTGTTCATCATTCGGAGTTCGCCCAATTAGCTATTCTGCGGTGCGCGTGAGGGTCATGCCTACCATAACGACAAAGCTGGTGAATTTCAAGAAACTCGGAGTCCGTAGCCGAACCGCCGGCAATCTCCGACCGGCTCGTTTGATCAAAGTCAGCGGCGAAGTTCTACTCCCCACGCCAGATTTGGCTTAGATCCAAGTAAGAGTTCCAAGGTTCCTCCCTTGGTGAAATTACTGTGCGGTAGTTGATAGGAGTTCCACGGCTTCCCATTCAGACGAGCGGATTGGATATAGCAGTTTTCCGGACCACTGTTTCTGGTCGTGATCGTGAAAGTCTTGCCTGGATAGTATGCGGGGTTAAGGTTGATCGAGATCTTTTCGAAAACCGAAGCGGTGATATCAAAGTAGGGCTCGAGGGAAGCTCCGCCGCTCATGTCAAAGAGACCGATCGCCATCAATGCACTGAGTGCTCCCATCTGACCCTGATCTTCGTCGCCATTATACCCCCCGAAAGGTGTGGTATCTGAAAAAGCCTTGGACTGCACTTGGCGCACCCAGGACTGGGATCGCCATGGTTTCCCGATGTGGGAAAAGACGTGCGCCATTCCGGTGGACGGCTGATTCTCGTAGTCTATCCAAGCGACGGCGTGGTTGCCGTGCTCCGCAACGAAACGAAGGGGGGCGGCCTTCTCGAAATTCTGCTCTAGCCTCGCCGCCATCGCGTCGGCACCACCGAAGAGGATCGCCAGTTTCGACAAGTCATGGGGAACGTAAAACGAGTAGATCGCGGAGGTGGACTCGACAAAACCTTTGGCGGCAAAACCTTCTGCGGTTGGCTCGAAAGGCTCATACCCAGATCCATCCAGCTTGCGCGGCCGCATCCAGCCGACCTCCTTGTCCCAAATCTTTGTGAAATTGTCTGCGCGGTCCGCGAACAAGGTGGCGTCTTCCGATTTACCCAGCGCTTTCGCGAACTGCGAAAGACACCAATCCTGATAGGCATACTCCAAGGTCATCGCGGCGCCTTGGCGGTGGTTGCCCTGGGACTTTGGAATATCTTCCGGAACGTAGCCTCGATCCACATAGTACTGCATGCCACCGCCAAAGGCGTCCTTGCGGTGCTCGTAACCGGCGTGGTCCCGGATGCCACCTGGAAAGGCGTTCTTTCGCAGGCCGGCGTAAGCGGCTTCCGCGTCCCAGTTGCGAATGCCCTTGTTCCACGCTGCGGCGAAGAACGAAGTGGCGGGATCGCCAATCATCACGTAGGTGTAATTTCCTCCTGCGGGACCCCGCGGGATCAGACCGCCATTGCGGTACATGTTGATCATGGTTTCTGCGAAGCCGTCCATCAATTCCGGCCACGCGAGAGGCCATAGAACATTTAGCGACCATTGAGCCCCCCAAAGGGCATCGAAGTTGTAGTGTGGAAGCTTGCCTTGGCGAATAACCGTTTGCTTTCCCGTGTTGTCTGGGTAGCGGGCGTCAACATCACTGATGATTCGCCGACCCAACAATGAGTGCCAGAGGTCAGTATAAAACTTGGTCTTTTGTGCGTCAGTGCCACCTTCCACCAGAATGCGTCCGAGCCATTGATTCCAATCATCGCTGGATTCCCCTACGACTTTATCGAAGTCCCAATGAGGAAGTTCCGCGGCAAGATTGGCTCGTGCTCCTTCCAGTCCGGTATAAGAGATCGAGACCTTCATCAGCACAGGCACGTCCACCTTCCCAAAGTCCACCACCAACCTACCAGTGCTCCAGTCCCCAATCGCTGAGAATCGATTCTGAAAACTTGCCACGAAATAGACTTTGAATGGCTTCGGACGTCGCATGGTAGGACTCATGGTAAAAGTACCTTCCACCGCCGTTTTATCCCCATTGGGCGCTGCATGGATGTCGAGCATCGTGCACTCCATCAGCGGCCGGGCAAGGTCGATGATGACACGGGCGCTCTCTCCAGCAGGGTAGGCGTAACGGTGAAAGCCCACACGAGTGCTGGATGTGAGCTCCGCGGTGATACCTGAATCCATGAGGCGCACCTTGTGATAGCCTGGACGGACCACCTCGTCATCATGGGAAAATTTCGACGCATAGTTCCCTACGTCCGTCTTTCCGGTAATTGGCATGACAGCAAGACCTGCCAACTGCCAGCAGTGAATGTGACTGAAGCATTGGATGGTGTCGTCATTGTAGCGATAGCCAGCATCCCAGTCGCCTTTGGTTTTGGTATCGGGGCTGAGGTTGACCATGCCGAATGGACGGCAGGCAGAGTTGAAGTAAAACCAACGGGGTTTCGCCGTGTCAATTTGCGGTTTCACCCAATCCACAGGTTTTTTTTCGGCAAACACTTGACCACAAGCGGAGGCTAACAGCAGAAGTGCGAGGAATTTGGTTCTTCGAGCCATGATGTATAGAAAATAATTTGTTAGAAAAAGTTCACTTTGCTTCAAGCGACATTGCAATGTGGAAATCGGCAGACGCTTGGGTCTTCATGAGCACTCCCCGGTGCTTTCGAAAAGGTCCGAGGCAGGATGGATTTTTGCTTGGCGCGGACCTAAAGCGCTCATTTCCATGAACCTGAAACATGAGTCCCTCAGATATCCCAAAAATCTCCGGTAATTTCGGGTCGTTGAAAGGCATAATTGCACGCACGGATCATGGTTGGAACTGGTAAAAATCGATGTTCAACAGGTCCGCGTCATCCGGTCCTATGAACTCCAGAAATATGTCATGAAGCCCCTTCGCTCCTGTCACTGGACAGGAAACATTTATCCACGTATCAAGGCTGCCCGTTGGCGGGACGGCACACCGTCCAATCACCGGGCCATCTAGCTTATCGAGGTGAAGCACGATCTGGCTGCCGGCTTTCGGCACCGCCACACTAGCGGAAAACATTTTCGCGTCGGCGCCGAAATCGGCGTTCGAAACTTTCAGCCAATCGCCGTTCTGGATGTCGGCCACCACTACTTCACCGTCTTTCGTGCGACGCGTTTTCACCGCGTGTGGCCCCTCGGGAAGGTCGGTCGCGCTGGTTGTCTCGGCCTGGATCACTGCAAACGGATCGATATTCTTCAACTTCACCGGGCCGTCCTTTGTTTTCTTGAGCGACTCGATCGAGCCGTCCGGGCCAAAGGTCATTTCATCGATATGAATTGTGCGCTTGAAGCCGTGTTTCTCTCGGCCCACGGACTGCGAAAAATCATGGTAGATGTGATACCACTTGCCGTTCCATTCCACCTGCGAGCCATGGATGTTTCCGTCGCCCGGTTCGGTGCGGGAAAAATTCCCGCGATAGGTGTAAGGGCCCATCGGCGACTTTGCCGTCGCGTAGTCCCACCACTGTCCATTACCGCCGCGCCCGCTTCCGCCTTCCATTACCGCGGGATACGTCAGATAGTAAAATCCCTGCCGCTTGAAGATCCACGGCCCCTCGAAAAATCGCTCGAGCCCCGTGATCTGGCGCGGTTCCCCGTCGAGTTCCATGAGATCGCTTTTCAGCTTCGCGATTTGCGGGCCTTTGCCCGTGCCCGCCCAGGAAATGTAAGCTTGCCCATCGTCATCGATGAAAATTGAGGGATCGATCCCGCCCACGTCGGCAATGGGCTTCGGCGCAGATACGAACGGTCCGGTGGGCGATTTGCTCGTTGCCATGCCGATGGGCCGCGGGATTTTCTTTCCATCCGTGGACGTCTCGGACGGTCGCGGACAGAAACAGAGATAATAGGTCCCGTCGCGAAACGCGGCATCCGGTGCCCACATGTGACTCTTGCCCCACGGCACGTCCTTGACGTCGAGCACCGAGCCGTGATCGGTCCAATTCTTGAGATCGTCGGTCGAATAGACATGGTAATCCGTCATGTCGAACTCCTTCGCGTCGGTGCGATCGTGCGACGGGTAGACGTAAAGCCGATCACCGAAAACGTGGGCGGATGGATCCGCCGCGTAAGCCATCGTGCTGATGGGATTGGCGCTGGCCGCCGGTTGTCCGATCATCAGCATTGCCCCAATTAGAAGGGTGGAGAGCACGGTTTGCTCGCTCGGATGATGGATGGATGAGATGATGGGTATATTGTTCATAAATGAAATTACTGAAGTGAGTGCCAAGATTTCGAGACGGAAGGCGGTAAGGGAATTGGGACTACGGTGCCGATTGGAAATGATAGGTGCCGGAGCCCGCGTTAAAAACGGCGGCGCCGCCGGCCATCCGGACGAATTTTAATCCCGGCGCTTCGGCGGCCGGTTGACCACTTTCCCGCACCGCGGCCAGGGATGCGGCGGGCACGGCGATAGTGGCGGAGGTGTTAGGCGGAACCTTAGCATGGAGGACGAACGCCGTATCGGTCTTTTTCCAGCCGATTTCGATCAGGCCGTAGGATGAGTCGTAGGTCGTCGTGGCGCTGGAGATCGTGCCTTGAGGTCG
>Ga0123337_10002727_pt1 | contig 19774 bp, 21 predicted proteins | sample frozenSSSSmetaG_FD_89792 | JGI IMG/M metagenome (GOLD analysis project Ga0123337, IMG submission 89792) | Glacier valley bacterial and archeal communities from Borup Fiord, Nunavut, Canada, to study Microbial Dark Matter (Phase II) -... | ecosystem: Environmental > Aquatic > Freshwater > Ice >... | reverse complement strand
TCCGCAACGGCAGCCGTGTGCTGACCGTGGCGAAGGAATTCGACTCCATACTTGCCGCCGACATCCGACCAGGTTTCGACATCATTGCGACCGGCGGCACGTCGCGTCTGCTCAAACTCTGGAACACCGAATCCGGCGCACAGGTGAAATCTGTCAAAAAGCACACCGACTGGATCACCGCCCTCGATTTTTCCGCCGACGGTGTCCTGCTTGCCAGCGGCGACCGCAATGGCGGCGTCTGGGTATGGGAAAGCGATACTTGCAACGAATTCCATACCCTCCGCGGCCACCAAGCTGCCATCAGCGCCACCGTATTTCGTGCGGATTCCAACATTCTCGCCACCTCTTCCGAGGACGGCACCGTCCGGTTTTGGGAAATGAACGGCGGCAGCGAAGTGAAAAAAATCGACGCCCATCCCGGTGGAGTCACCGCCTTTGCTTTCGCCCGCGACGGATCATCGGTCACCGCAGGACGCGACATGAAGGCCCGTTTGTGGAAACCCGACTTCAACCCCGCGCGAGAACTCGCCCAGAATCTCCCCGCGCTTCCCACCGCCGTCGCCCTTGATGCAGAAGCAAAACGGGCTTTTATTGCTGATTCAGAAGGAGCCATTCAAGTGATTCAAACAACCGATGGTAAAAAAGTCGGCGAAATCCAAGCAAATCCACCCAGCATCGAAACCAGACTGGTCACACTCAGGGCTCAAATCGGCGAGCAGGACAAAGCTCCTTCCGACAAACTCCCCCCTCTGTCGGTTCTCCAGGAATCGCTCAAACGCTGGAACGCCGCCGAGATCAACACACGCGCCCTCACCGCCCGTCACGAAGCTGCGGAGAAAGCGCTAGCGACCGAGGAGCAGCAGCTCGCTTTTGCCGGATCCGCGCGAGCAATCACCACTCAAGCAACCGTTTTAAATGAAAAGCGGAACCAGCGTGAACAACTTGCGAATCGCCCAATGATCGGCCTCTCCAGCGAAGCAACCGCCGAGCTAAAAACAACACTTGGCGCCGTCGATGCCCGGATCGCCATCGAACTGGAGACCCTCCGCAAGGCCGAAGACGACGCCGTCACAGCGAGTCAAACAATCGATCAAAACGCTCCCATCGCAACTGCGAAACGTGCTGAATCAATTTTGCTGGAAAAAGCATATCATAAAGCACTTGAGTGAATTGCTCCAGATATCTCTCGAATGATCGAACAGTCAGCCGTTTCACCATCAATCCCAACAATACCAACGAGCGTTTTCTTTTCAGTAGCAGCGGAACGGTGGTTTTCCTTGATCGCAAATCGACAATTCCCCATTTCGGAAACAGCGCCCGTATCGAAGGCTCCGACCACCGAGAGCAGACTCGCGCGGAATTTCACCTGCGCAGGAATGAAGAGTTTTTCTTGAATCTCCCTGAATGACCGGGCATATCGCTGCGGCACACAAAACACCGGAGGGGTGGTAGAGTGGTCGATTGCGCCAGTCTTGAAAACCCTAACGGGCACTTTTCACCCATCGGCAAAGCGTTGCAAACTGTTCGCTTTCAGCCGCTTGTGAATGATGCAAAAAGGTTGCATCAGGGCAATTTCGCCGAAAAGTGGTATCAAAAATGGTATCACCCGCCCCCCTCGATTGCATCAGTCCTGTGAATCAAATTTCTGATAGAATCGCCATTTTCAGGCCGCAAGATTCCGCGTCGATCGCGCCAGTCTTGGCAATCAATTCTCGCCCGAATCCCCCCTTCAGCTGGGTGATACCATTTTGATACCATCGGCACAAAAAAGCCCGCGCCATCGTGAGACAGCGCGGGCTGTGATGCTTGGATCCTGTTTCAACCGGGGCGGACGATAGTTGCGGCGGCGAGGGTTCCACTCACCCAATCCGTGAGTGATTTCCCGGCTCTAGCGGCCGCGCGGCAGTAGGCGGCGAGTTGATTGGGCCCCGGCTTGATTGGGAAGAGATTCCCGCCGCGATCCGGTTCCTGAGCATGCTCAAACAGTATGCGCCTGGCAGCTTTGGCGGCGCTCGCGGACTCAACCTCTCCGGAAACTTCAGCGGCGGCAGCGTCGAGCGTTTCCTTTACCCAGTCCGTGAACAACTTTCCGGCTCGATTTGCAGCGCGGTTGAGGGCGTCAAATTCGTTGGGAGTGGGCTGAAATTGGATGTCATGGCAGCTAGCACCGATTTGCTGCGCGTCCTTTTTACAATCTGCGAACTTGGCAGCGCGGATGTCGTCGGCCCTCCCGTCTTCGAGGATGCGGTTGATTTCCGCTTGGATTTCATGGCAGCGGGTGGACTTTCTCCACTTTCCAGTGGGGAAAACGCAATCGCGAATGTATCCGTCGTTTCTCTCCCCCTCCACGGTGCTCTTGACCCATTCATTGATGAGCTGGCCTGCGGTCTTGCGTGTACCGATCGCGGACAGAATCTCGCGGAGCTTCCGGAGGGTTTCCGCGTCAATTTCGATTGTGGCCTTGCTGGCGGCCGGTGCCTTCGGTGTTTTTTCGAGTGTTTTCATTTTTAACGAGAACGGGTGCTGGCGCGGGCGGTTCGTCAAAACCATGCCTTGAGGAAATGACCCCCCAAGTTCCGCGCCAGCACCCGAAATTCGATGCGTTCGATATATGACAGCGCCGGACTCATTACTTTCCGGGATTCGATGCTGGAAGGCGTTGACGCGCCGACGCCTAGAACCTCACAGAATCCCGGCGGCCTGTAAATCCTTAGTTACAATAGTGATTTTGTAAGGATTTGATTTCAGACGGAAATTCCCTCCGCGCGGCCGGCGGGAATTTCACGGGGTGGTGTAGTAAAAATCGGCCGCGTCGATGAAGACGCGGTGGACGCCCATCCATTCCTGATTGCGTTCCCAGCGGAACTGGCCACCGGCGCGGAGGGAGCGGTCCGCTGTCTTGATCCACTCGTATCCACCCGGAAGATTTGGGAATGATGGAGGATCGTCTTTTAGACCGGCGGTGCTGGTGCCGGGCGGGCCGTTCACCCATGTTTCGGTGACGCGGGCGACGGGGACGTGGTCGTCAAAGGTTTCAAAGCCCTGGAGGATTCCGGCAGCGTATTTTTTCCCGTTGGCGCTGAGTTCGGCAAAAAGCCCGTATTCCGGGTTGACTGGATATTGATAGAGTTTTCTGGTTTTCTGGTCGCCGGAGTTCGCCCATTCGTCGATCTCCACGAGGTCAGCGGAGGTCAGCGTAAACGCTCCATCGGCTTGGAATTTCGGGTGTTCCTTGAGGGGGCGGGAAATCGTCACCCAGTCCACTTCATAGGAGGTTTCCTGCTTGCTGCCGGTGATCTCAGCCGTCTGGTCATAGCGGAGTTCGGTAGAAATGGAAAGAATGGCGTAGCCGGTGCCTTCCAGCGGCTCGATCTGGGCATCGGAGACAATGCCGAGATATTCCCCGAAGACGGTGCCGAGTTTGGGGCATGCCCGGCGGAGATCGGTCTCAAGGCCGACGTATTCCAGCAGGGTTTTGTTGGATTTCCCGTCGTTGGATTCCTTGGGGAATCCGTAGCGGAGCAGGTTGCTGATGGCTTCTCTTGGCATGATGGTTAGATTTTAGAAATTGAAGGTGCTGGCCGCGAGGCATGTCCTCCGCCAGCACTCCGCCCAGAAACTGCAAGAAAGCGGCGGAGACGCCCGGACCACCGGGCGATGATTGGTTAGACTGTGAGCGCGTCGGTCATGGCAGCAAAGGATTTCGCCCGTCTGATTCCTACGTCAACGTAGGAGTTGATGACAATTCGGGTCTGGCCTTTCACTGCCAAACTGAAAGGGTCGACTACCAAATCGGCAGCTTGGCCGAAAGAGCCAATCACCACTTGTGAGAAATCCCCGAACACGATTGCCGAACAGGCTGCACCGGAAGAGCCTTTTACCAAGTTGCTAGGAACCTGATTCGAGACATAAACCGGATGGCCTAGCAGGTCGTTACCTTCCAAGACCATGCGGCTGTCGGTTCCCGAAACTTTCGGGGTGGCACGGAGTTTTGCGGCTGTCACACCGTTGATGATAAAGGCGGTATTTCCCCCAAGAGCATTCTGGCCTTCGAGCTTGGCGATGAGTGCTACAATGTGCGCCCATGTCGGCGCGGCTCCGTTGGTGCCACCTGCGACGCTTCCGATTCCCGTAGTGGCGAGAATGCCGGTCGGAGACGGTGCGCCAGCTCCAGCGATGGCGGCAGCGTCGAGAGCTATGGCACACGCTTGGAGCAAGTCCATGCGGATCATGTTTTCTACGTCAACGCTGGACTGCGCCAAGAGCATTTTTGAAAAGACCGTCCAGGCACCGCAACGGCGGGCGCGGAGTTCCATCTGTTCGATCTCCGCGGTCTGTTCCTCGAGATCGGATGTTTCCGTTTTCCAGGAGGCTGTACTTGCTGCCGCCTGACGCGGAACGTCCACGTTACTGGTCAGCCCGTCGAGGATCATCGCTCCCGCTTTGCCGACTGCCAAGAGGGGCCGGAGTGCATCAATCCAGCCCTGCTTCTCAGTGGCAACGGCTTTCCCGCCATAGATTCCCCCATCATTTCCAATCGACATTGCGCGGCGCTCTGCGAGCAGGCCGGATGGGACAAGGAAACCGGCTGGTGCAATCCCGCTGCGTTTCTCCAACTCCTGGCTCACTTCAAGCTCAAGGCCGTCCAGGCGTCCAGCCGACGCGGAACGGATGGCGCGTGTCAAGGAATAGCCTTCGAGGTTCACTCCAAGTCCATTTCCGCCGTCCGATTGCGAGCGACTCAGACGGGTGATTTCGCTTTCCTCGCGAGCGATCTCGCTGTCCACGTTGAAGATTTCCGACTTGATAGACCCGAGGCGGATGTCCTCCGCATTGGAAACGTCGCGGCGCTCGGTGCGCGCCGTGGTGGTGATGGCATCGGCTTCCCTGAGTAAGGAGCCCCGTTTTTCTTTAAGTTGCTTAAGGTTCATAGCAGTGATTTTCTATCGGAGAATGTTCATGAAACGTTCCCAGCAGTTGAGGCCGGGGGTTTCTTGGGCGGCGGTGCCAGCGCCACGGGCGGAGACGGTAGCGGCCGCATAGGCCGGACGAATGACGGGCGAAACGTCAAACAGCCGGCCGATTTTGGTGATGGTGCGGAGCGTGCTTCCGTCCGGCTGGATGGCATAGCTGTCGCCGCCGGGTGCCACTTGAAAGGCGAACGAGCTAGAATTGACGTCACCGCGCGCGATTGACTCCAGCGTGTCCCGGCCAGTGGTAGTATCCGGTGCCTCGAAACTGTAGCGCAGTGCGATTTTATCAACCCACAATGAGAGCGTCCCGGTGCCGTCCCGGCTACGGGCGAGGATCAGCTTTTCGTCGTGGTTGAAGCAGGCAATAACATCGTCGAGGATTACATCGTCGAAGGCACCGGGAAGAATAATCTCATGCATCCGGTGGTCAGGAGTGCCGAGATTGTCGGAGCGGCGGTTGAATACGGCGGCCGTCCCGGTGATGGTCTTGCCTTTGACGGCGGGGGCGGAGGTGGCAGTGAATCGGCGCTCGATTTGCATCTGGTCGAAGATTCTATCTCCTGAAATCCGGGGGCAATAAATCAGGTGGGAAAGAGGTTGCAATAAGTGTCATTTAGTTGCGATAAGTGCTCTCCGGGTCTTTTTAATGAACCAAGCGGCTGCTGCCTCACTGCGAATTCTCCGCCGACGAGGAGACAAGACCGTGATTTCTAACTCGCCCGAGTTGATGGCCTCGCGGATCAGGCGGTAGGTAAGTCCGAGTTTTTTAGCGAGGGCCTTTGGGGTGTATAATACGATTTCGTCTGGCGTGTTAGTATCCATATTAGTTTTTTGTTAGTTTCTTTATTTGGCTCTGGTTGAAACGTTTTGAAACGGGACGCGACGTTTTGCACATTTTTCCACAGAAAATCTCAATTCCGTCCACGGAAGAAAAAGTGATGATGAACGGTCGTGGGATGTAATCGCGGGAAGTTTTGAGTCCGCCCCCGGTGTGGGGGATCATGGCCGGGCATCCTTTCTGACCTGTGCCTCAAGCCTGGCATGACAGCCGGTGCAAACGCTCAGGAGGTTGTCGAAGTGAAAGGCCAGTTCTGGATTCGTGATCAATCCTTTGATGTGGTGCACCTGTGCGGCTGTCTCCGTTGTGTTCCGCCGGGCGTGATCTTCAAACGGATCTTCGCACAGAGGATTGTCCGACAGCTTCAGGTTGCGCACCCTCACCCATCTTGCGGTTCGGCGTATCCGATGGGCCTCGGCAAGCGCCGGATCTTTTGCTCTGACATGGGTGTCATAGTTCTTGTGAGGATTCGGAGCGGATGATTGGTGGTCGGGGCAGTAGCCGGATGATTCAAGCAACGCTCGGCAACCGGGATATTTGCAGGGACTCTTCATTTCTGTTTGGTGGTCGGGGCTTTGAGTTGCTTGCGGATGGCGCGGTGTGTGCCCATGACGACGCCGCACGCGGCGTTGGCGGTGGCTGAGTCGCATTCCCACAAGAGCAGCGCACACTGTCCTGTTGGCACTCGCAGGTCCACAGGTGAACCTGCGGCGAATCCCATGCCTGACTCTCGGATGGCGGCGGATTGCGTGGGTGTGAGGATAAGGCGGAATGGTTTGGGGTTCATGGTTCTGAATGGTCTGCGGCTGAAGACGGGGCACGGAAGGCGATGAATCCGTTGAACTCCGGCCCGGCGGGGATTAGGTCCAAGCGCATGCAGAGCTTCCCGCCCTCGCTCTGAAACACGACACCGACCTGCGCCTGGCGCTTTGCCGGCTTCCCGGTGGACTTGTCCTTGTAGGTGCCTGTCGTGGCCCATAGGTGATAGACGACTTTCATGTGGTAGATGGTTGGTTGGTGGTCATGAGTTCATCCGGCGGCGAAGTGGCTGCATGAGGGCGGCAATATCCTCAGCAGTGGCCGGGGGTTCGTCCGGCGTTGGCAATGGCTTCGGGGTGTTCCGGTATCGGGACGGTGCCGGGCCATCTGAATCAGGTAGATTCTCCCACTGACGATCTCGGATCCACAGGTGAAGGCCGCGGGCGAACTGGTGGTCTTGCTTCCTCCACTCTTCACTGCGATTCCAAACTTTCAGCGCCTTGACGGCATCTTCGATTGGTGGCCGCTCGCGCTTCGGTATTTTTTCCCAAGCCTCTCGCACCTTCTTTTTGCTATGCGCTCGAGTCTTTGAGTTCTGGAGTGCTACCTCCCAGAGCGCATCCGTCACATGATCTTGGCGGGGTGGAGTTTCCTTTTCCTCAATCAGAGAAAACGTGTCGGGAGGAACGACCGACAAAGGAGTGGCTTCAAATGGGGGCTTAATGGGTGCTTTATGGCTACCTGGTGGCCTACCCTCGGCCATCTGGTAGCCTACCCCTCCGCCATCTGGTGGCGTAGGTGTGGCACCTTGTGGCCTAGGTGGGCTATCTGGTAGCCTACCCCTCATCGTGACGACATACAGATTTGAATCAAGGTCGCCTGCGGCATCGAAGCGCTGGGTCCATGTGACTTCGCCGGCGGCGCGTAGGATCTTCAGATGTTTCCGGGCGGTGCTTCGTCCGATTCCTGATTCATGTGCGATAGTGGCATATGACAACCAACATTCGCCGCGCTCGTTGGCGTGATCGGCAAGGACCATGAGAGCAGCTCGGCCCGGGCCTTTGATGTCCCGACGGTCCCGGAGCGCCGCGAGTAGCTGATTGCTCATCAGGGTTTGAACCTCCGGTTTGTTGCTTCCTGGTCTAGCTGGTCGAGCGCGGCAAGAACTCCGCGGACCTTGCGCTTCGGGGCGGCCTGCGGCAGTCGATCACGGATCGGATCGGCCATGGCCTCGTCGTTGGTGCGAAGCTGGTCGGGAGACAGTAGCTGCTCAATCGCCAGCGGTTCCCGGCCTTTCCCGGCTGCATCACTGCGGTCGGGATTTTTCATAGTTTTACCCCTTTCCTCGCGGACTTCCTCGCGGCCTGCATCATGGCCTGTTGCTCCGGGGTGATGGCCCGTTTACTGGCTTTGCCGCCAAGGCTCGCGAAATGCTTGGCAAATTCTGCGGTCGGAATCTCTTTTTTGCAGTGGGGGCAGTTCATGGTGCCACCTCCTCTGCCGTTGCCACGATGCGATCAATTTCGGAGATGGGGACCATCATCTTTCCGTATCCGCGGATGACGCTGATTTTCTTCGCCTTCACCTGGCGATAAACCCATGATTTTTCCCGACCGAAAAGGGCGGCGGTTTCATCGAAGCTGTAAGCGATTCGATCCGGCGTTTTTTTGTCTAGCGTGGTTGCCATGGGATAGACCATGGCAAATCTTAGCGTGTGGTTTCGCGGGTGACATTTCCCCTGTTATCACCCAAAATTTCACAATCACCTGAATCCCTGTGTGTTATGTCATCCCTGATTTTTCACATTCCTTGTTGGAAGGTATCCGAGTTCGGCGTCTGCAATGGCCTTTCTCCATCCGCTTGAATCGGTGAGTGGCGGAGCATCGCGGCCCCATCGGTGCTGGTATAAATCCCGTGCCCGCTTTTTTACGGCGGCCTGCGTCGGGAGAAATCCATTCTTTTCCTCCAACTCAAGTTTCGCCGCAATTACAGAAACCATGCGCATTTCACGATCGTTGAGGCCGGTTTCACGAATTTTTCGAACATCCGCCGCCGCCCTAGCAAAAGCCGACAAATCGCCTTCCTCCATGGCTTCGTCGAAGATGTCGGTGTGGATCGTTGTCGCCGAACCCGTTGCCACCAACACGCCAAAATGATAGTCCCAAAAGTCCACGGGAATGGTTTTCGGTCCTGGTCGATCGAAGCCGGCATGTAGGACAATGAATCCCCTGGTTGTTTCGAGGTGTCGATACAGCTCTGCATCATATTCAACAACCTCCGGTGGTTGCTTTGACTTTCTCCTCGCACTCATGACAGCTTGGTGGCGGCGGATTTCCTGAGTTCGTCCTGTACGGCGGCGTAGCGTTCCAAGAGCACGGTGGGCGAGTTCCCGACCCACCCGGCGAGCGTGGAAACGTCCACGCCGGAAACGATCCCCCAGGTGATGAACCAGCTCCGCAGGTCGTGGTGATTGATGACGGGAATTTTCAGCTTGGTGCATGCGGCGCGGAGGTGGGGTAGGATGCTCTTCGCCGGCATCACCCGGCCCTCGTTCCCATAGACGGCGGCGATGTCGTCCAGCGTGGCTTGCAGCGGCGCGTTGATGTCGAGAATCCGGGCCTGTCCGATCTCGCCGGTCTTGGTGCCCTCGGCACCGCCGCGAACGGCAATTTTCCCCTCGGTAACGTCCGACCACTGGACGTTGCGGGCCTCGTCGATCCGCATCCCTGAGAACGCCAGAAACCGCAGGGTGAGCACCGCCCGCCGGCCGTAGCGCGGCTCCAGCTCGGGAATCACCCGCATCATCTCGTCGAGCTGCTCGCGGGTGGGAAGCGTGCGGTCCTTTTTGCCGACCTTGCCGGGGATCTGGCCGTGAAGCGGGTTGCGTTTGATGGAGCCGTTTTCCACGGCGTCGGAGAAGGTCCGCTTGAGCAGCTCGAAAATCGCCTTGCGTCGGCTCTGGGAGTATCCGGAGGCGACCAGCGCCTTGAGCAGGGCGGAAAGCTCAAACTCGGCAAGGTGCCGGTCGGGGAAAAGCTTCTTGGTGGTAGAGAGAATGTCCGTGTGGAATCCGACCGTGCTCGATTTCAGGGCGCGGCTTTTGAGGGCGCGGCGGCTCTGCCGAAACTCCATGGTCTTGTCGAGGGCGGCATGCAGCTTGTCGTTTGACCGGGTGGAGATTTCCCGCGTGTGGCCGTTCTGGAGGTCGCGGAGAAGCTGTTGCGCCTTCCGCAGTTTGTCGGTTTTCAAGGACCGGAAAGTCCTCTTGCCATTGAGTGTGATCCGTGCGTAAAAAACCGCGCCGGGTTTCCGGACGTAAAGTCCGGGAGTGTCGGTAGTTTCCCAAAGGGTGGCATCCTGTTTCATATTGTTGTGTAGCTTGGTAGCGCGTAGTGGTATAAGACAGGTATCACCCGGAGGGAAGCAGAAAATGTAACCTGTTGGTTTTCAATCAACGGAGGGGTGGTAGAGTGGTCGATTGCGCCAGTCTTGAAAACTGGAGAGCCGAAAGGTTCCGTGGGTTCGAATCCCACCCCCTCCGCCATTTTGGAGCCGCTGGCAGATCGCTGCACGATTTGAACATTTCGGCCCGCGATGCGAACGAGGGTTACCGACCTGCCACCGCTCTGGGATTTGGCACCGGGAGTGCTTCCAAACGGTTAAGGCCACCACCCGGACGTTCTGAAAATTTCCATTCATGACGTTAGACAATTGCCGAGGTTCGTGTATTGGAAGCACTTTGCCACACCCATGTCATCCCGCCTCCTATTCACCCTGATTCTCACCGCCAGCAGCTTTTCTTCTGTTTCCGCGGAATCCCACCCGTGGAAAAGCACGGACGGCACGAAGTCGGTCCAAGGTGATTTCCAAAGTCGCGACGCCTCCAGCGTGAAAATCCGCCTCGCCGACGGCAAGGACGTCAGCATCGACCTTGGAAAACTCCATGCCGATGACCGGAAATGGCTCGATCTGAACCACCCCGCCTCCGCCGGAACCGCAGCCCCGGACGAATCCGCCGTTTTCGACACCCTGAAATTCGGCGACAAGCACGACGCCGTGCTGGCCAAGCTCAAGGCCTCGAAATTTGTCGAACTGACCATGGCCGAGAACATGATCAGCCGCACCGGCCTGAATGGCATTTTCCGAATCAGGCAGAAAATCGGCGGCCAGACCGCCACCTTGTATTTCGATTGGAGCGGCACTGACGCCCTCAAGGAAATCACCGTCCGGACCGAATCGTTTCCCGCCGCGTCCTTCAGCTCTAAGCTTGCCCCAAGCTGGAAGGAATTCATCGACCTCCTCACCACCCTGCACGGCCAGCCGCTGCAGGCGCTCCCCAACATCGACCCGGCCTCCGTCCCGAGCGGCACGATGCTTTCCTCCCATCTTTGGAAACTCGAAAGCGGCGGCAGCGCCACCCTAGGCGTCGGTTGCGAGGAAATGAGCTATCAGGTGGTCGTCCGCTTCACCGAGGAGAAGATCGAACCCGTCACCAGCAACCGCCCGGCCAGGCCCGCCGCGCCGGACATCGACTTCAACCCTTGAAAACTTCCGCCGAATTTTGAGACTCGCCCCATGGCCGAACCCGACCTCTTTTCCCTCTCAAAAACTCCCGGCACGGAGGAGCGCGTCCGCGAACTCCGCACGACGCTCGACCACCACAACCGCCTCTACTACACCCAGGCCACGCCTGAAATTTCCGACGCGGAATACGACAAGATCTTCCGCGAACTTGAAGAGCTCGAGAAAAAGCATCCCGAGCTCCACGATCCCAACTCCCCCACCCTGCGCGTCGGCGGCGCACCCATCGACGGTTTCCAACAGATCCAGCACCCCGTCCCCATGCTCTCCATCGACGACGTTTTCGAACTCGGTGCCGAGGCCATGGAAAAATTCGCTGTCACCCGGCCGGAGCAGGAGCTAGTGGATTTCTATCAGCGGCTGCAGAAGAACCTCAGGCGCGAGGACATCGCCGTCACCATCGAGCCAAAGATCGACGGCGTCGCCGTGTCCCTGCTTTACCGCGACGGCAAACTCGCCTACGCCGCCACCCGCGGCGACGGCCAGACCGGCGACGATGTGACCCACAACGTGCGGACGATCCGGAGCATTCCACTGGAACTGAAACTCCAGCAAACGACCGGATCCACTCCGACGGTTGACTTGGAAGATATTCTTCCTCATATACCAAGACATGAACGGAATCACTCAGGACAAACCTCTCGCGGAACGTCTTCGCCAAGCCCGGAAAAAAGCCTCGGAGAAAAGCTCCAAGCTGAGCTCTCGGGAAGTGATGGATCAAATCTTCAAGAACGGATCCGACAGGAAGCCAAATCCATTCTTGAATGGGGAATGGAAACTGGTCGGATCATCGATCCAGACCGAATATTTGAGCTCGTCAAAGAATGGAAAGAACTAGGCGGGCAATCAGAACACGCGGTTTTTTACGTCAAGGATCTTGACCGAGTCGTCAAGCTCACCATACCGCCGAATTTCGGTGCCCAAGGCAGTCGGGCCTATCTGAGGAATATCACATCCTCAAATTACCTTTTCGAAGATGACATCCGATTTCACGGCATCGTTCAAATCGAGGCTGGACCGATCTTTGTTGTTTCCCAACCCTATGTGCATGGGGTCGAGCCTACGATTCAGGAGGTAAATGACTGGTTTACCGCTAACGGTTATCGCTCCTCGGGCTACAATCGTTGGCTTGACGATACGAAGGGGGTTGAAATCGCCGATGCCCACGTCGGAAATCTCATCAAAACCGAAGACGGCGAACTCGTCCCGATTGATCTCCAAGTCCTGTCGATAGGCAGCATCCCATCTTCATCACCAATCCACGATCACCAATCCACGATCCCATCTCTGCTCGAAGTCCGCGGCGAGATCTTCATGCCCAACGAAGCCTTCGCCGCGATGAATTCGGAGCGCGACGAGGCGGGCCTACCAACTTTCGCGAATCCTCGGAACTCGGCAGCGGGAACGCTCAAGCAGCTTGATCCGAAGATCGTCGCGAAGCGGCCGCTGGCTTTCCTCGCCCATGGTCTCGGCGCTTACGACGGTCCTCCGTTGGACAGCGAAACGGATTTCCACGATCTGTTGGACCGAGTCGGCATCCCGCGCAACCTGCCGATTCTATCCGCTTCCAATCTCGACGAACTGCTGGAAGGCGTCGCTCGGATCAACCGCGAGCGGCACGATCTCGGCTACGGTACGGACGGAGCCGTCATCAAGGTGCTCGCCCGCGCGGAGCGTGAGCAACTCGGATTCACCTCGCGCGCGCCACGTTGGGCCGCCGCTTACAAGTTCCTGCCTGAGCAGAAAGAAACCACGCTCAACAACATCATCGTCCAGGTCGGAAGAACCGGAGTGCTGACACCTGTGGCAGAGCTCACGCCCGTGCTCATTTCCGGCTCCACCGTCTCCCGCGCCACGCTGCACAACCAGGACGAGATCACGAAGAAGGACATCCGCATCGGTGCCACGGTGCTGATAGAGAAAGCGGGCGAGATCATTCCCGCCATCGTCAAGGTCATCCGCCATGTTGAAGGCGCGGTGCCGTTCTCGCTCTACGACAGCGTCAGTGGCAAATGCCCCTCGTGTGGCGGTCCCATCTCGCAGGAGGAGGGATTCGTCGCGTGGCGCTGCACGAATTTCGAATGCCCGGCGCAGGCAGTCACCAGCATCAAACACTTCGCCGCCCGCAAGGCGCTCGATCTCGACGGCCTCGGCGAGATCGTCGCAGAAGCGCTTGTCCGCCACGGCCACTGCACCACGCCGCTCGATCTCTTCAAGCTCGATGAAGAAACTCTCGCGAACCTCAACCTCGGCACCGGGGAAGCACCGCGGCGCTTCGGAGAAAAGAACGCCGCCAAAGTCCTATCCGCGCTTGAGGCCGCGAAAAGCAAGCCACTCCACCGCTGGCTGTTCGCGATGGGCATCCGGCAGTTAGGCGAATCCGCGGCCAAGGAACTCACCCGCCTGCACCGGACCATCGGTGAGATCGCCGGATCTGAAATTCTAGCGGAACTGCTCAAGGACACCCGTGCCACGGCGAAAAAACAGAACGAGTTTCTCACAAAATTCTCCATCACCGGTGATGTCGGCCCAGCCGTCGCGGAAACCATCACCACCTTTTTCAAATCCGAAGCCGGCCACCACGTGCTCGCCCGCATGGCGGAACTGGGCATCGATCCGGTTTCCGACAACTACCTCCCCATCGCCGCCGAGGCCGACCTATCAGCCCTGCCGCTCGCCGGGAAAACCTTCGTCATCACCGGCACCTTGAGCATCGACCGCGATGCGATGAAAGAACTCATCGAGAACAAGGGCGGCAAGGTCAGCGGCTCGGTTTCCGCAAAGACCAGCTACGTCATCGCCGGTGAAGGCGGCGGTTCGAAGCGCGACAAGGCGGAGAAACTCGGAGTTCCGCTTCTGGATGAAGCCGGACTGCGGCATTTGCTCGCGGCCCCCCCCGGTTCTGCATCATAGCTGGTCCGCGCGGCGGGGCAAAAAATGTAGCGACTTTTGAACCGACTCAAGGCAATATGCATTCCTCCGGACAGGTCCAATGAAACTAAAAACCGGAAAAAAAATCATCGCCGCATTCGTTATCGCGCTGCTGCTGCTAGCGGGGGTCGCCGCGGTTTCATTTCGCAGCACCATGCGGATGACGGCCGATGCCGAGCGGGTGGAACACACTCACGAGGTGATGGCAGTGATCGAAAGATTGGTTAAAATTGTCAGCTACGATGCGGTGAGCCACCGCGGATTCCTGATTACCGGCGACGAGGCGTTTCTTGCCAAACATCAGAAGACCATTCTGGAACGTACTGCCGTCATGGAACAACTGAGGCTACTCGTCGCCGACAGTCCGTCCCAACAGGAGCGTCTGGCCGCGCTCGCCGCCGGGATCGCGGAGCGCGAGAACCTGGCAAAAAACCATGTCGAACTGCGGCGGAGCAAAGGCTTCGAAGCCGTTCAGAAAAACGTGGCCACCGGACGGGGGGAGAGGATGCTGGAAAGAATTTATACCGTTGCCCTTGAAATGTCTGCCCACGAACGGTCGCTCCTGACCGAAAGGGGGAAACACAGCCAAGCCAGCGCGCGGGCGACGCGTTGGGCGATCACAGCCGGAAGCGTGGTGGCGTTTTCGTTGGTCGCCGGAGCCCTTTGGTGGCTCACACGCGAGTTAGAGCAGCGCCGGAAGGGCGATACGGCTTTGCTCAAAAGTGAGGAACGTTTCCGTGCGCTCGTCACCGCCATTTCAGACATGGTCTATCGCATGAATCCGGATTGGAGCGAGATGACCCGGCTTCAGGACCGGGATTTTCATGCGCCTTCGGCAGCGGGAAACCGCAATTGGCTTCAGGAGCATGTTCATCCTGACGACCAGCCACGGGTGATTGAGGCCATCCGCGAATCGATCCGGACGAAAAGTATCTTTCAAATGGAACACCGGATACAGCACCCGGATGGCACCCTCGGCTGGACATTCTCGCGGGCGGTGCCCATCCAGAATGCAATTGGCGAAATCGTCGAATGGTTCGGCGCGGCGAGCGATGTGACCGCCCGCAAACATGCGGAACAGGCGCTGGCGGATAGCGAAAAACTCATCCACCGGAACGAACAGTTCAAAGCTGCGATCCTGGACGCGATTCCTGCGGAAATCGCCCTGATCGACCAAACCGGCAACATTCTAACCGTGAACGAATCCTGGGTCCGGTTCGAAAGGGAAAACAGTTGCCAGAGCAAGCAATCCAGCGGGCCGGGTGCCAACTACCTCGAGGTCACCGCCGCCGCATCCCACTCGGGCGATGTTTACGCCAGCCAAGCGCTTACCGGGATCAAGGCGGTCCTATCCGCCCAAGCTGAGGAATTCTTTTTGGAATATCCGTGCGATTCTCCGACGGAGCAGCGTTGGTTCCTCCTGCATGCGGTCGCGGCTCCTGCGGACGTGGGCGGAGCGATCATCGCCCATACCGACGTTACCCGGCGCAAACTGGCGGAGCAGGCGCTTTCCGCTCGCACTGCGGAACTGGAAACCGTGATGCAGGAGGCACCGGTGGCCATTTTCATCGGGCATGGCGCTGGCTCTAACTCGATCACGGCGAATCCCGCCGGTCGCAAACTGTTCCGCATCGGCGGGCAGTCGGATTTGTCACCGGGCGCGCCCGGCGTCGGGTATCGGATTGTGCGCGACGGACTCACGGTGGCACAAGAAGACCTGCCGATGCAGAGGGCAGCGGCAAATGGACAACCCGTTCTTGACTCCGAATTGGAGGTGATTTTCGACAACGGCGAGACGTGCAGGATTCTGGGAAATGCGGTGCCACTTTTCGACGAACATGGAGCTGTAACGGGCAGTCTCGGAACCTTCATCAACATCACCGGGCGAAAAGCGGCCGAGGAGGCATTGAGGGATTTCAATACAAAGCTCGCGGAGTCCGTGGTGGAACGAACCAGGGAACTTCGCACCACCGTCCGAGAGTTAGAGAATGAAATCGCCGCGCGGCGGCGCTTGGAAGGAGAGATTCTCAAATTGAGCGAGCGTGAGCAGACCCGCTTAGGGCAGGACCTCCACGACAATCTCGGACAACAGCTCGCAGGCATCGGCATGCTGTCCCAGGTCCTTTCAGGCAGACTTCAGAAGGAATCCCACCCGTGTGCGGGAGATGCCGAACAGATCGCCCGATGTCTGACAGAAAGCATCAGCACCATCCGCAATCTGGCCAAATCGTTCTATCCGGTCGAGCTTGAGCGTGGCGGTTTGATCCTCGCTCTGCAGGACCTCGCCTTGCGGACGGAGCTGCTGTCCAAGATCCGCTGCGGAGTAACGGCCAACGCCGAATTCCATTTCGAAAAGCCCGTAGAAATCCATCTTTACCGCATTGTCCAGGAATCCATCAACAACGCCCTCAAGCACGGGCGGGCCACGGACATCCGGATAGACTGCGTGACGGAAAACGAAATCTGGACGCTCACCGTCACGGACGACGGCAATGGGTTCACGCCACAGGAACCGGGGAAGGAAACCGGCATGGGCCTGCATATTTTCCAATATCGCGCCGCACTGATCGGTGCGGAAATCTCCGTCCGGTGGGGAAATCCGGGCGGCTGCATGGTCACTTGCTCGTTACCCGTTTCCACGACATGAAAAAAACACCCCCGGGCATCCGGCTATCGCGGGTGGTTTCCATCGGGAGGCCTTGTGCGGCGGCTCCTGACCGGTGGCGGATGAAATGGCTCGCACTGGTTTTCCTATCACTAACTGCCTGCCACGAACCGACCCGGGTCCCGCTGGCGGTGGAGGCATACGTCTGGCAGTCGCCTGCTCGTCCCGAAGTCCGGGAGGCGATGACGCGGGCTGCCGGCCACATCACCACCCTGCACATCCGAGCCGCCGAGTTGCGCTGGACGGGAGAACGTTTCGCGATTGAAAAGACCCTGACCACACTCCCCTCGCCCGGCTGCGGGCTGGTCATCCGGATCGGCGCATCGGCATCCCGGTTGGAATGGACGCCCGGGCAAATCAAAGAAGCCGCAGCGGTTTTCAGCGAGCTTGCGGCGCTCAGACCGAAGGAAATCCAATGCGACTTCGATTGTCCGCAAAAGCGGCTGGGGCGATACATCGTGCTGCTCGATGCGTTGCAATCGGCCGCAGGAGGCATCCCCGTATTGCCCACCGCGCTGCCAACGTGGCTCGATGAACCGGATTTCGCAAAACTCGTCGCAGGCCGCGGCGGTTACGTGCTCCAGGTCCATTCCCTGCAACTGCCAAAGCAGGCGGGTGAGCCGGTGATGATTTTTGATCCGGCGGCCGCGCGCACGGCGGCGAAAAAAGCCTCCGACTTGAAGGAGCCTTTCCGCATCGCGATGGCGACCTACGGCTGCGAAGTGAGGTTCGGCACGGATGGAAAAGTCATCGATGTGGTTTCCGAAGATGCAGGCACAGGCCCCGCCTCGGCGAGAGCATTCGCCTTGGCCGATCCGCTGGAAAGCGCACGGCTGGTGCAGGAATGGCAGCGCGATCCGCCGGCAGGACTGACGGGAATCGTCTGGTACCGCCTGCCTGTCGCGGGCGACCGCCGGAACTGGCCGTGGGAAACCTTCGAGCGCGTCATCCGCGGCGAGGTGGATCCGTCGAAACCCGATCTCGAAATTTCCCCCGGAGCCGGAGCGAAGGATCTGTTCGTCGTCAATCGTGGAACGTTTCCGGTGCTCCTGCCCGGAAAAATCGTGATCGGCCATCCGGTTCCGGCGGCGGACGGAGCGGGTGCCTACCGCTTGGAACAACAGGATGGCGTCGTGCATTTCATCCGCCGGAACGACGTCTGGCCCTGGCTGGATCCCGGCAAAAAAATTCCAACGGGATGGTTGCGGTTTCGAGAGGAACCTGCGCGTATTCAGTGGTCCTTCCAACCATGAACCCACGCGTTCTAACCGGCATCACCGCCTGGATTTCCATCCTCATTCCGTCGCAGGCCTGCGGCCCATTTTTCCCCGATACGGTGCTCGACAAGCCGCAGGCGGCGCTGGGTGTCCCGCCGGTTTCCTACCTTCATGACCTCTATCAACTGGCAGGCAGTCCGATGCCTGCGGTTGGCTCGGATGCTGAGCATTCCGATCACCCGTTCCTCCGCCAGATACCGCTGGAATCGGGCGAACTGCGCGATCTCTGGCAAAAGGACGGAGTGGCTCCTGGTGAAATAGAACGGCGGCTCCAGTCCTACCAATCCGTCCGCATGGCACTGCTTTCACCGCTGGTCGATAACGGACCGACCGGTTTTCCGACGCACGGTGAGCATCCTCCCGCCCTTACCGAGCGCCCTCTTGGAACCGGGTTTCCTACCGATGTCGCCGATTACGTGGAAGCCGCCCGACTTCATGCCGTAGGCAAAACGACCGAGGCGAGAGCGCTCTGGAAATCCATACTCGAACGGCCGCCCGCCGAGCGGAAACTCAGGTCAGCCTGGGCGGCATGGATGCTCGCGAAAACATCGCAGGATTTTGCGGGGAGCGTCGAATGGTATGCCCGCGTTGAAACGGAAGTCGAATCCGGTGCGACAGATGTGATCGGCCTGCGGGGCGCTGCCAAAGGCTGGCGGGCCGCAGTGATGGAGGATCCGGTTCAAGCGATGCAGTTTTACTACGATGCGTTCGCGGGCGGAAAGGAAAGCGCGGCCATCGATCTCAGAAGGGTTTCCCGAAAGCTGTTGGAAACCGGCGACTCGACGACCTTCGCCACTGCTGCGGCAAATCCCTTGATCCGGCGGCTGGTCAATCTTGCCCTTCACGCGTCACTCGACGGACCAAAGCAGATGGACATCGAGACGGTTCCTACCGATGCGCGGCAATCACCACCGGTCGGGTGGCTCGCGGCGCTTGAGGCGCATGCGGAGCTGCCGTTGGACGACGGACCACGGGTGGCCTGGGCGCTTTACTCCTCCGGGCGATTGGACGAGTCGCGCAAATGGCTGGCACTTTCCCCAAAGGAACACCCGCTCGGAATGTGGCTGCAGGCGAAGTTCGACCTGCGTGATGGAAAACTGGACGAGGCGAACAAGCACCTGACCGAGGCCGTGAACGTGACATCCAAGGACACCGACTGGAGTCCACGAAATCCGGATCTCGACCAACTCTGGTGCTTCGACATCGCGGAACGACAAGGGGCGCATCACGGAAGATTGTTGGCAGACGCCGGAATCGTCGCACTCGCTCGAAAGGACTATCTATCCGCCTTGGAATCGCTCCGCAAGGGCGGCTTCCGGGAGGACGCAGCCTATCTGGCAGAGTCGGTCGTTTCCACTGACGGCCTGATCAAGCATGTCCGCAAAGTGGCACCGGCCTGGATGGCCGCCCTCAGCGAAGAGGGAGTGATCGATCCGTTCACCTGTCTTGATTCGGATAGATCCTACTCGCCTTCGGAAATCGGAAATGACAACCAGCTCCGCTACCTCCTGGCGCGGCGGCTGGCCCGGGAAAAGCGCTTGAAGGAAGCCCGCGAATTCATCCCGCCGGAGTTGCTGCCGCTGCTGGACCACTACATCGCGCTGGATCGGGCGCGGCGGTCGGGACGCTATTTAGGAGAAGCGGGAGCCGCAGTCGTCTGGCGGCAGGCGCTCATCCATCGGCAGTTTGGGGCGGAATTGTTTTCCACCGATGGCGCACCGGACGCCGGAGCGCGTTGGTGGAGTTTTTC
>Ga0123337_10002726_pt1 | contig 19775 bp, 20 predicted proteins | sample frozenSSSSmetaG_FD_89792 | JGI IMG/M metagenome (GOLD analysis project Ga0123337, IMG submission 89792) | Glacier valley bacterial and archeal communities from Borup Fiord, Nunavut, Canada, to study Microbial Dark Matter (Phase II) -... | ecosystem: Environmental > Aquatic > Freshwater > Ice >... | reverse complement strand
CCACCGCGTCCAGCATGGTCTGAACACCCTTGTTCTTGAAAGATGAACCGCAGATGACCGGGAAAATCTTCATCAGTATGGTTGCCTTGCGGATCCCCGCCTTGATTTCCGCGGGAGTTACTTTTTCGCCATTGACGAACTTTTCAAACAGAACGTCATCCGATTCGGAGACCGCCTCAATCATCGCCTCGCGATATTGAGCGGCCTTCTCTTTCATGTTTTCGGGAATTTCGACAATATCGAATTCCGCACCTAACGTTTCATCGCGCCAGATGACGGCGTTCATTTCAACCAGGTCGATAATGCCCTTAAAATTCTCTTCCGCACCCACCGGCAACTGGATCGGCACGGGACGCGCCTTAAGGCGATCGACGATGGTATCGACGGAGTGGTAAAAATCCGCCCCTACGCGATCCATTTTGTTAATAAAACAAAGACGCGGCACACTGTATTTGTCTGCCTGACGCCATACCGTTTCCGACTGAGGTTGCACGCCGGCAACCGCATCGAACACAGCCACCGCGCCGTCCAACACGCGAAGCGATCGCTCGACTTCCGCCGTGAAATCAACGTGGCCGGGCGTATCGATAATATTGATCTGAACATCTTTCCAGTGGCAGGTGGTGGCCGCACTGGTGATAGTGATCCCGCGTTCCTGCTCCTGCGCCATCCAATCCATGGTGGCAGTGCCTTCATGAACTTCGCCGATTTTATGGATGCGCCCGGTGTAATAGAGGATGCGCTCTGTCGTGGTGGTTTTACCGGCATCGATGTGCGCGGCAATCCCAATGTTTCTCATCCTCTCTAGCGGTACAATTCGTGGCATAAATCTTTAACTTGTTCTCGTAGGATTGCTCTTCACTACCATCGGTAATGCGCGAACGCCTTGTTGGCTTCCGCCATGCGGTGAACATCGTCACGTTTCTTTATTGCACCGCCACGCATATTCGCCGCGTCGTTCAACTCATTAGCGAGTTTTTCCGGCATACCCTTTTCGGCACGCCCGCGCGCATTTGACAGCAGCCACCGAATGGCTAAACTGGTGCGCCTATTTTGCGGCACTTCGATAGGAACCTGGTAATTGGCACCGCCCACGCGCCGGGTTTTAACCTCAAGCAAGGGCTTGCAGTTTTCGACAGCCTTCTTGAAAACCTTGACGGGATCGTCATTCGCCCGATCCTTCAACTTATCCATGGAGGCATAAAAGATCTTCTGGGAAGTCATCTTCTTTCCGTCCCACATCATGGAGCAGATAAACTTCTCGACCAGTGTCGAGGCAAACACCGGATCCGGCAGCACTTCGCGATTTTCAACTCTTCGTCGGCGTGGCATGATTTAGTCGGTTCCTACTTCGTTGCAGCTTTCGGGCGCTTCGCCCCATACTTGGAGCGGCTCTGCTTACGATTCGCGACACCGGCGGTGTCGAGGGCACCGCGAACCACGTGATAACGAACACCAGGTAGATCTTTCACGCGGCCGCCACGAATCAGCACAATGGAATGCTCCTGCAAATTGTGGCCAACGCCAGGGATATAAGTGGTGACTTCAATTCCATTCGTCAGGCGAACACGCGCCACTTTACGAAGAGCGGAATTGGGCTTTTTGGGAGTGGATGTATAGACACGTGTGCAAACACCACGTTTTTGGGGGCAGCTCTGCAGAGCAGGACTTGCAGTCTTCCAACGCGGCGGTTTACGGCCGTTGCGCACAAGCTGATTGAATGTAGGCACGAAAATTTCCCTTACAGGCTAAAATCAAACTTCAAAAACACAAAACTGCGGGGTACTGTACTGCGAGGACTTCGGGTCGGTCCATACTTACGACGGAGTGAGTCACGAATTTCCGTGAATCCATCGCCAGCAGCGGGACCGGCTTTCGGCCGGACCTCTCTAAACACAGGGAGGTGGTAGCACAAAAGCAGAAGAGCTAACTCGCCAAACCTTACGACTATAGCGGATGTTTCCGAAGTATGTCAATGCCAGTTCAGGAGATTTTAGTGGTCGAGTGATTCTGTCACCCCTTGAAACTGGACGGCGGCATTTAACCAGAGCAAGTTGCAATGAGTAAAGGGAATCGAGAACGCTGTATAGGGAAGGTTGACGGTGGCCGAATCTACGGAACTCATTCACACACCAACATGACGTATCGTCCCGGTATCCGCCAACCGGACATTTCTACCTGGCCCGTGACCGGACTTCTACTTGGGCTTAACATTAAAAAGCGGTGGTTGGTGCGTTAGTTTTTAATTCTTCGTTTCCTCATCGCGGGCTTTCAAGAAGCTTGCTACGTTACTTCTGTCGATCAGGGTAGCCCCGTATCCACAAATTGCGGGATCTGGAAAAACAACTTGCTTGCCCAGTTTCCGCCCGACGGTTGGAGCTGATAATGGTGTAAATCACCGAGCATCTTCAACGCGTAGAAAGCCATGGTAAGTGGCTTCTGCCCTATGGTGGCGGTAATTATTCCTTTTTGGATTCCTTCTAGCGTACTCGGATCTGTATCCATGGCCATGACCACCTTATGCAGGACATGGTTTCGGGATAAAACCTCAGACACTTCCGAAGAAGCCAACGCGTCAAGGCAGACAAACGCGTCCACTGTGCCGCTGCCCTCCCATCTGTTCGGGCATGGTAAATACGACCACGCTGCCTTTACCGTTTAGTTCTTTTACCAACTGTTGCCCACCCATGGTTCCTGCTTTTTAGTTGCCGGTGCCTACAAACACTAAGCGCTTGCTTTCATCAGCATCTGAATCGATTGTGATTACCGGTATGCCATTCTCAATCGCGCGGTTGATATCCGGCTGCATAAATTTCGGGTCTCCCGCGGACAGCATGATTCCTGCGGGTTTCAAACCTATTACCCGTTCCATAAAGCTATTTCAAGCGGCACAGTCGGTCACTAGCGTGATTGCGTCTTGCCACTCCTAAATCAGACATGTGACGTCGCGTTCTGCCATCAGGAAAATTGCTCGGTATACGGTAACCCTTGAGGGCGAGGCTTGTTTATTCCAGCTAAGGCACTCTGGCTGAGATAGCGGCGGTTTGATAATCCAGAACAGAGCGTTGTAACTGGTAATCGTATTTTGCCGTGGAATTTGCAATATCGGCCGAGGTCTTGCTCAACTGCGCCTGGCTCAATTCAACGATTGAGCTAAGCCCCAAATCGTAGCGCGCCTGCGCGAGTTCGAGGCCGCGTTCGGCCTGAGCGGCTAGTTCCGCGGTCAACCCCACCCGGCGATATGCTGCCGCCGCGTTCAAAAATGCCACCTGAACATCGCGGCTGATACGGTTTTCCTGTGCTCGTACCTGCTGACCGATCTCCCGGGCACGTAATTCCGCCTCCGCTTCCCTGGCGCCGAACAGGTGACCGTTAAAGATGGGAATGTTCACGTTCACCCCAGCAGCCAAATAGCGGGAGTGGATATTGTTGTCATGGAAAGGAACGTAACCGACGCTTCCGGCGGCGTTGACGGTCGGATTGCGAAGGTCGTGCTCGGCCTTGGTGAATTCTTCCGCTGCCTTCCGGTCCGCGCGCAGGCTTAGCAATTCAGGGCGTTGCGAGAGTGAATCCCGGATTAAGGGGGCGGGGTCCAGCGGAGGAGCTGTGGGAAGCGAAACATCGGCGAGCACGAATTGCTGCCGGTCGCGAAGCCCTAACGCGGCGGACAGTTCCGCCTGAGCACCTTCCACATCGCTTTCCGCATTCACCAGAAGCAAGCGCGCTTCTGACAGGTTCACTTGCGCAAAGCTCACGTCAAGTCCGCTCTTGAGTTGAACCTGTCCGAGCGCCGTGATTTGATCGGAGACAATTTGCCGTGCCGAGACCGTCTGTTGAGCAACGCGCAAAACACTCTGGGCGCGCAGAACCCCCAGAAAGGCACGGTCCACTTGAAGAATGATTTGCGCCCGAGTTGCCTGCGCTGCCTGTCCGCGGGCTTCGGCCCGATAGCGAGCGCTGGCAGTGAGGGCACCGGTTCGTCCGAAGTCGGTAATCAGTTGTGTGGCGGTGAATCCCCCGGCCAAGCGGTCGAACACGCTGGGATTGTTCAGGCCACCCGCGGCAATCCGACTATTGGTGAGCGCGCCCACGCCGGTTACGCTTCCAAACACCACAGGCTGACTGGCGGAGCTGACCTCGAGCGTCACTTGGTTTGCCGCCGCAGCATTCAATAATGATGCCGCCACTTCCGGGCTGCCTTTTATGGCCAGGCGTTCCGCTTCTTCCAGCGTGAGAGGTGTTTGGGCGGCCAACAGGACGGCGCTCAGAACCGGCAAGAGCAGGCGGATTTTCACTTGGCCTCCTTGCGACCGTAAGCCAAAAGGTATGCGGCGGGGACCAGAAAGACGGTCAGCACCATGGAAACGGCTACGCCGCCGCACAAGGCTCTGGCGAGCGGCGCATACGCCTCACTTCCCTCCCCCAGCTTGAGGGCCATCGGCAACAGGCCGATCAGCGTGGCCAGGCTGGTCATCAACACCGGCCTGAGGCGGACTCTTGCCGCGGTCTGCACCGCTTCGCGCACGGGCATTCCTTCTTCCCGAAGGCGATTTGTAAACTCGACGATCAGGATGCTGTTCGAGACGGAAATACCCACCATCATGACGATGCCCATCAGTGACATCACGTTCAGGGTGGTTCCGGTCATGTACAGCGTAAGCAGTGCGCCAGTCAAACCCGGCGGCAAAGCCAGCAGAATCAGCACCGGATCCAGAAAGGAGCGGAACTGCGCGACCAAAATCAGGAACAGCAGCACCACGCTCATCAACAGGCCAATGCCGAAGCTTCGGAAGGAGACGCGCATGCCCTGGACCATGCCGCGCAAGGAGATTTGGATGCCCGGCGGAATTTTAGTTTCCGCAATCAGCTTATCGATCGAGTTCGCTACCTGGCCCAGGTCCTCCCCGACGGTCTGGACGTAAATATCGGTGACGCGGCGAAGTTGGTAGTGGTCCACTTCGGTGGGGGATTCAATTCTTGAGATGTCGCTCACCATATCGAGCCGCGTGGGTCGCACGGAATTGGAACCCCGCAATGGAATGGCGCGCAGGTCCGGCATGTTTTTCACCTGCGACTCGGGGTATTGGACGGTGAGCATGTAATCGTTGCCGCTCTTTGGATCGATCCAGTAACTGGGCGCGATCATGGCGTTCGAAGTGAGCGCTGTAATGATGTTGTTCACCACTTCACGCTGCGTAAGGCCAAGCTCGCTGGCGCGTTCGCGTTCGACGTTGAGCCGCAAAGAAGGATAGTCAATATCCTGCGGGATGAAGGAATCGCTGACATTGGGAATTGCGTGGATGCGGCGGGCCAGATTTGCAGCAATCTTATAACCCACCTCGATGTTCGAGCCCGCAACCTGTACGTCGATGGGAGCGGGAAGGCCCAGGTTCAGCACAGCGTCCACCAGACCTCCGGATTGCAGGTAAACGGTGAGCTGCGGCAGTTCATTACTTAGCTTTTCGCGGACACGGTCCATGTACTCATAGCTGCCGGTCTTGTGACCTTGCTTGAGGCTGACCTGTATGAAGGCGGTGTGCGGCGCGGAATTGGTGGTGTAGATGGCGGAGATATCGGGGTTCGTACCGATGTTCGAGACGATCCGGTCCAAATCGCCAGCAGCCACCGTGTTGCGGATGAGCGTTTCGGCGCGCGCGACCAGAGCCTCAGTCAACTCGACCCGCGTACCGGACGGGGCTTTGACATTGATCAGGAATTGCCCGGCGTCGCTGCGCGGGAAAAAAGATAGGCTCAGGAAAGGAAAAAGGGCGAGGCCTGCGATGAGTATGACGGCAACTCCCGCCATCATAACGATAGGGACACGCAAGACGGCACTCACGGCGCGATCGTACCCACGCAGGAAAGCTTCAAACTGGCGGTCGAACCATTTGTTAAACGGGTTAGTGGAATGCGCGGTCTTGATGAAGCGCGCGCAAAACAGCGGCACCACGGTCAGGGCAACCACATAGGACGCGATAAGGGAAATAACGACCGCAAGGGCCAAGGCGCCGAACAGAAACTTACTCACACCGTATAGAAACGTGACCGGAAAGAACACAACGATGGTGGTGAGCGTTGCCGCCAGAACGGGAAGCGCTACTTCACGGCCGCCTTGTTCCGCTGCGTCTTCGGGAGCTTGGCCCAGCTGAAGATGCCGGTAAATGTTTTCGAGCACCACCACGGAGTTATCGATCAGGCGGGAGAACGCCAGCGCGAGCCCGCCCAGGATCATGCTGTTGATGGTGTTGCCGCCGAAATACAGAATTAACAAAGTCGCCAGCGCGGAGAGTGGAATTGAAAACAGGACCGCAATTGTGGCGCGAAAGCTGCCGAGAAACACCAGGATCATGACCGATGTCAGGAACAAGCCCAGAGCACCTTCGTGGATCAGGGTTTGGATCGCGTTCTTGATGAAGACTGATTGATCGAAGACTACGCTGGTGATCAGTTGTTTCGGTACGTCTGTGAGCCGCGTCAACACTTCGCGCACGCCTTCCACGATTTCGATAGTGTTGGTATCGCCACCCTGTTTCAGGACAGGCACATAGACGGAACGCTGCCCGTCAACGCGCACCACGTTGGTTTGTGTGGTTTGCGCATCTTTAACGGTCGCGACGTCATTGACCAGCACCGAAGCCTGACCCACGGTGCGTAGCGGAATGCGGCCGATTGAGACCAGATCGGGAGCTTGGCTATTGGTGTAAATGTTGTAATCGAACTGCCCGATTTTCACATCACCCGCTGGAAGGATCAGATTCGATTCGTTCACGCCGCGGACAACGTCCATCAGGGACATTTGATGGCCTTCCAGCTTATACGGATCGGCGTAAACCATGATCTGCCGCGAGGCACCGCCGAAGGGCTGGGGAACCGAAGCGCCCGGCACGGTCGCAATCTGATTACGGACTTGATATTGGGCCAGATCGCGCAACGCTGTTTCGTTCAACCCTTCTCCCTGGAAGGTGACTAGAGAAACCGGCAGGCTGGAAGCATCGAACTTCAACACGATGGGAGGCAGCGTACCTGGGGGCAGGCGGCGCAGGTTCGCCATGGCGAGGTTGGAAATTCCGGTCACTGCGGAATCCGCGTTCATGCCCGCTTGAAAGTAGACGCGGATAATGCTCACACCGGGCAAGGATCGCGATTCGATATGGTCTATGCCGCTCGCCAGGGTGAAGAACCGTTCGAAGCGCGAGGTGATGTCTGTTTCAATCTGCTCAGGTGGCATTCCCGAGAAGAACGTGGCGATGACGACAACGGGGATGTTGATGGTGGGGAACATGTCGACGGGCATGCGGAGTGTGCTGGACACGCCGACCACAATCAACGTCAGACAGATCACGATGATGAAATAAGGGTTGCGGATGGCGAAACGTGACATGCGCTATTTGCCTCCTGTGAGTTTGGGGATAACCGATTGGCCGGGAGCTAAACCGCCGCGAGGCCCTGTGACTACCTGTGCCCCTTCCTCGAGGCCGGATTCAATTTGAACGCGGTCAGCGGTTTCGAGACCTATGGTGACGGGCTGCACGCGAATTTTCCGGTCGCGATCAACCAGGTAAACAGAAGGCTGCTTTTCGGTCCCGCCCAGGGCGGACAGGGGGATCGTCAGGACATGCACGCGACGGTCAATGGAGAGAACCGCTTTCGCATACATGCCCGGGAGGAGTTCGAGCGAGGGATTCGGGACGTCGATCTCCGTTTCCATGGTGCGGGTATTCATCGCGACCGAATCCGCCATTCGGGTGACCTTACCTGTGAACCGCTTGGTGAGCGCGGGAACCTCTACCCGGACGGAGTCCCCCCGGTGAACGCGGGCGCTGAGCGATTCAGGCACAGGCAGAATCAAACGCAGTGTAGAGTTCTGGCTCAGTTTGATAATCGGCATAGTGTTGGCTGAGCTTGTGCCGGCCGGGACCATGGCTCCGGTGTCCGCATACCGATGGGTAACCACACCGGCGAACGGGGCAGTTATGGTGGCGTACGCGTTCATCGTGATGGTCTTCTGAACATCGGCTTGGCCCACATCTACCTGCTGTTGAGCACTTTCGAGGGCCGCTTTGGCCGCGGAGATCTGGGCTTCGGACGATTGATCCCGGGCGCGGGCATCGTCAATTTCCTGGGCTGCGATCAGGTTCGGCCTGGTCTTTGAAACCCGCTCCAGACGTTCAAAAGTGATATGGGCGGCGTTGTGGGCGGCCTCCACCCGCGTCACTTCCTCCTTCATGCGGTTCACTTCTGAGGAGCTGCGGCCTTTGGCGGCCCGAACGCGCGTCAACTCGTCTGCCATTTCAGGAATTTCCAGAGTGGCCAGGGTTTGGCCCTGCTTCACGCGGTCCCCCACGTCTACATAGATCTTCTTTACATAGCCGGCCACTTTGGCGTGGACGTCAATTTCCTGATAAGGCCGAAATTCCGCAGCCAGCGTTTCGTCACGGGTCAGGTCTTCGAAAACAGCGCGTTCCACGGCGACGACCGGATCCGTGGCCGCCGCTGCCAGAGGTATTGGGGTGCGTGAACAGGATACGGAGCAGAGTGCTGCGAATAGGCTGGCGGTTATGCCGGCAATAGCAAGACGCATGTTTAGAATTCCTTTTAGTACGAATCTGAATTGGGGGAACGGAGAAAAGGAAAAGCGGTAAAGCGCTACACCAAAAGAGGCGTGGCAAGCGTTAAACCGTACTGTGGAACCGGGAAAGGCGGAATTATCAGAACAGCGCGCAGGCGCGCAGGGGGTTTTGAAACATCCGGATGCTGTGGTGCCATTAAGGGCGGAAGAGCCGGCGAGTCCATCTGGTTACTGGCAACCATCTTGACACTCTGGGTTAGATAGCTGGTGCCGTGCCCCGCATTTTCGAACTGGCTGTGCTTCGCTGCCGCGCCCAACGCGATTACGGTAAGCGCGAGGCAAAAAACGGCCACCCAGATAGCAAGGCGACGTGGAACAAACGAGAGCATCTCTGTTCTCTACGCTAATGCCTTCGGAGAGAAGCTGTCAAATTAATGGGCAATTAACGGGCAAACGGGTTGGTGGATCGGTGAGAATAGACAGGAATGTTTACGCCAGCCCGTTCCACGTTGTCACCCGCCCGCATCGGCTATCTGGCGCTGGCGGTCGCGCTTTCGGGCGTCCTCTTGTATTACTCCTTCCGGGGGTTGGATTGGGCGTCTGTGTGGGCCACTTTGGCGTCGGCGAGACCTGAACGGGTGCTCCTCTGGCTGCTGGCGGGAAGTGTTTCTTTGCTGCTGCGTGCCGCCCGCTGGCGCGTACTTCTTTCAGCACAACGCCCGGTCCCGTTTGCGACATCTTTTTGGGCGACGTGCGCCGGATATTTCGGGAATGCGTTTCTTCCCGCCCGCGCCGGGGAACTGGTCAGGACCATGGTGATCCGGGTGAAGACCGGCCTGAGCGCCGCGTACGTGCTCACCACGGCTTTATCGGAACGAATTGTCGATGCGGTGACACTGGTCCTGATCAGTTCGCTGGTGCTGCTGATATTACCCTCCCGCCCTGGGTGGTTCGCAGGGGCGACTCGGGTATTTGTGCCACTCGGCCTGGGCGGCGCGCTTGCGATCATCCTGCTTCCGCTGCTTGAAAAACTCTGGCGAGCGTTACTGAATCGCGCGCCTATTCCTCCGGGGCTCAAACTTCGCGTTGAGATAATTCTGGATCAGGTACTGCTGGGCGCGGCGGCACTTCACAACCCTGGGCGCTTGTTCCGATTTTTGGGTCTAACCGCGTTAATTTGGGCCATTGACGGCTTTGCCACCATACTGGGCGGGTGGGCTTTAAATATCGCCATCCCAATCCCTGTCGCGTTTCTACTGGTAGCCGGGCTCGGGCTCGGAAGCGCGTTGCCGTCCACCCCCGGTTATGTGGGAATCTATCAGTTCGTGGCCGTCAGCGTGCTATCGCCCTTTGGGATTCGCCGGACGGATGCGATTGCGTACATTCTGCTGGCCCAGGCGATTCAATACGTCTCCGTCACGGCCTGGGGATTGCTGGCATTCTCGAAATTAGGCGGCTGGAAGCGGTGGACAAGGCAGGAGCACGACGCTGTACAGGGTGTTGCTGAAAAAGTTTAGTTTGTGGCGGTTTGTAATGAAAAATGTCGTATAAAGAAAGTATTTTGTGCGAGGAGGATGGAAATGGTTACCTGCCCGGCTTGTAACGAGTCGATCGACGTCGAAGAAGAAGAGGTGGACGAAGGGGAAACGCTGAGCTGCGATGAATGCGGTGCGTCTTTGACGGTTCTAGGGAAAAACCCGTTGGAGCTTGAGCCCGTGGACGAAGCGGACAAAGACGAAGATGAGGATGACGACGAAGATTCTGACGACGAAGAAGAAGAGGAAGACGAAGAAGAGGAAGCTGACGAGTGGAAGTAAGGAACGGGGTAGGCGCCCGGCTCGTCTGCTGTTCTGAGGCTTTTTTATGACCCGGGTTTTGGCTGCTTTTATTTTCGGACTGGCGTTGCTCGCGGTCGGTTCTACATCGGCGCGTGCGCAAAGCCCAAGGAAGGGCGAAGAGACACGGGTCCGGAGCGTGCAGGGCGCTGTGACCAATGCTGCCGGGGAAGCTGTAACCGGAGCCGTGGTGCAGCTGAAGAATACGAAGACGCTTCAAATTCGCTCTTTCATCACCAAAGAGCAGGGCGAATACTTTTTCAACGGCCTGAGCCCTGATGTGGATTTTGAATTACGGGCGGAATCGAGCGGAGCAGCAAGTGGAACCAGAACGCTGAGCAGTTTCGATGGGCGGAAGCAGGCAGTTCTTAACCTGAAAATCGATAAGTGATGCGAGTTCTGGCGAGCGGTTTTCTGGTGGCCTTAGCCGCTTGCGCTGCCTCGTTTTCGTCCAACGAAATACGGGGCCTTACCGAAGACCGTCAATTATTAAAGGGCAGCCCCACGGTAATTGTGTTTTTTTCGGCGCGTTGCCCCGTTTCAAATACTTACGGGGACCGGTTCCAGCGCGTCTATGACGACTATCGCTCGCGCGGGGTCAAGTTTCTGTTTGTAAATAGCAACGTGAATGAGACGGAAGCCGAAATCGCCCGGAACGCAGCGGAGCACGGGTTTACGTTTCCCATCTTTCATGATGAGGGCAGCCGGGCGGCAGATCGTTTCGGAGCGCAAGCTACACCGGAATTGTTTCTTCTGGACCGTGCAGCGCAAGTACGTTATCACGGGGCACTCGATGACGCTCAAAACCCGGCGCGCGTTCATCACCACAGTCTGCGTGAGGCGCTCGATCAGTTGTTAGCCGGCACCACGGTTAGCGTTTCAGAAGCGAAATCGTTCGGCTGCAGCATTAAGCGTCCGCGCCACCCCTTCTAAGCGTCCCCGCAACCCCTAGGTTTGGCAGCCGCCTTATGTACGCGGCCAGAGCCGCAAGACACAGCAAGCTGCAGAGCGCTGCGGCGGCCATACCCCAATCCAACGGATCGTTCCACAGGGCGCTCCGTTCCCGGGCAATAACAGGCTCCAGGAAAACGAGTAGCGGAAATACAATGCAGGCTTGAACAGCGCCCACAATCCAAATCGCGCGCCTAGACAACGCGCTTAGGTAGAGCACCATGGCGGCGAAATACAGCAGCACCGTAGCGAACGAACCCTGGTGAACCACCGCGGTCCCGGGTTCGAACATCAATAGGCACCAGACGAATAGCGAAGCAAGCGAAATGGCAAGTATCCGGTCGGCAAACCGGACCTGATTCGACCGCCGGTTTAGCCGGAACCGTGCCAGCAGGCCGAGGTTCAGCAAACCCGCACACGGAAAGAATGCAAAGAACGAGAGGTCCCGCAGGTTGCTCAGCGTAATGCTCAGGCTGTTCCCTGCGCGCCAGTCGGGCCACCATACCAGTGCTTTTAAATTTGCAAGCTTGTTCGAGTAAATTTGCTGAGCACTGATCGCCCCGTAGCCGCGCAGCAGAGATGCGCCCAGGCTCAACTTTTCATCGGTCACGCCCGCCAGATGCAGTTTGAACAACGTATCGCCAGGCGGATCGATCAGCACCTGATAAGCGCGCCAAGGGGCAAGCAGAAGCACAGCAACTAGAATGGCCGGAGCCCAAAACCGGAAGGGCGGAAGCCGTCGGCGTAAAACCAGGTAAACGACGATCGCCAGAATGGTGAAGCCACTGCCTGCATGGCTCAGCAGACTAAGAGAGAATGCCGCCGATGCCGCCAGGGTTTCTGTAACACTCCATGGGTCGGCGCTGCCGCGGAACGCTGGTATCGAGGCCATACCGATCAGGCAGAACGCCGCCGCCATCAGCTTTGGCCATACGTAAAAGCTGTGCTCCCAGGCGAAGCCGGTAAACAAAATCAAAATTAATGTACCGGCAATTGCGGGTGGTGGAATTCCACTCGCCCGCAGCAGGATCCATAAGGCGGCGGCCCAAAGACATTGCAGCCCCACGCCCAGCAACTGGTAGGAATGCAGAATGCTGAGCATCCGCCAGAACGGCCATTGAGCCAGCGAAAGCGCCGTTTCAAGCGGGGGGCGGTCGCTCGAACGCGCGTTGCCGATCATGAACGGCCTGACGGAGTGGCCGTTGTAGATGTCCCATGCAAACAGGTATTGCAGCAAATTATCCGGGGGCATGTGACTGGTGGTAAAACGCGCCTGGGCGAGTTCCCCTGGCCCGTCATCCGTGTAGAAGAGGAACCCGAGCGAATTATAGAAAACCGCAATCAGTGCGACTGCGGCGAACAGCAGTAAGAGTTCTCTCGGAACAGGGCGGCGCATTCGCCAGATCGCCCCGATTGCGGCGGCGAACACAACGCCGGATGCAGCCGCGCCAACTTTTGGGTTCCCCAGGTAAATCCAAAAGAGCGCGTAACCCGCAGCAGCCGCGGCTGTTATGACCAAGCCGCCGAACTGCATCGCGGACCTAGGTGGCAGCAACAAGGCAATCGCGATCCCTGGAATCAGAAACCACGTTAGCTCCAACACTAGGAAGAGAGATCGGTAGCCCGCGCGGGCGAAGGGGAGCCACACCGCGTGCGATCCAGCTTCCGGCAGCGTTACAGCAACCCAGCCGTCCCCAATCGAGGCTGAACGATCGTCCACGTGGAACCGTACCGGACGCCCGCGCCAATCCGGAGGGACATCCCAAATACGTTCCTGCCACGAAAGACCAGTGTCAAGAGTACTGCCGAGTGGCAGTTCGCGTCCGGTTTCTTCATCGCGCAGGTAGATGTGGATTCCCTCTGTGCGCGGAAAACCAGCCAGGAAACAGCGGAACCGGGGCGGCACCCGAAAGACCCCGGTGCGAAACGAACCCATTTCCGGGCCAAGAGGACCGCTGATGAAAGTGAGGCGAGTCCGATTTCGCTCGTCCTCCCAGAACGCGCCGCTGGAGGGCCTTTCCACACGAAATGCGCCATCGACCACAGTTTCCGCGGTTAACGGCGTCCAGGATTCCGATTTAGCTTGAACCGCGATTAGCAGCACGGCCAGGATAAGAAGCGTTCTCAAACAGGCTTAACCGTTGCTTCCCTCGCGGCTCGAATCTCTTCCATGCGCTCCGCAATCCGGCGTTCCATGCCCCGGTCCGTCGGTTCATAGTAAGCGCGCCCGGCCAGGCTGGGGGGAAGGCACTCCATGGCAGTAAGTGCTCCCTCCTGCAAGTGGGCGTGCTCATAGCCCGCGCCGTAGCCCCACTCTTTCATGGCCCGTGTTGGTGCATTACGTAGGTGCAGAGGAACCGGCTCGGCAGTTGCGGTCTGGACATCTACCACCGCCGCCTTCAGCGCCCGGTACCCCGCGTCCGATTTCGGGGCGAATGAAAGATATAGAACGGCTTGCGCCAGCGCCAGATCACCTTCCGGAATCCCAAGAAAATGAACGGCCTGCTGCATCGCCATGGTCTGCTCTAAAGCGCGAGGATCGGCCATACCAATATCTTCAATCGCCATCCGGACAACCCGCCGAGCCAGGTACATGCGGTCTTCCCCCGCTTCCAGCATACGCGCGAGCCAGTAGAGCGCGGCCTGCGCGTCGCTGGACCGGACCGATTTGTGAAGCGCGGAGATCAGGTTGAAGTGCTCCTCGCCGCCTTTATCGTACAGCAGAGTTTTTCGTTGCAATGCCGCTTCTACAGTTGCTTGTTCGATTGCCTGACCTGGAGTGCTGGCTGCCGCCGCTGCCTCCAAAGTGTTGTAAGCCGAACGGGCGTCACCGTTGGCCAGAATTGCAATCTGCTCCAGGAGTTCCGGGGCTGCGGAGAGCTCAAGCGTACCCAGACCTTTAACGCGGTTTACCAGCGCCTCTTTTAGCAAACGGACCACCTCTGGGACCGTAAGCGCTCGAAGAGCAAACACCTTGGAGCGCGATAACAGCGCCGCGTTCACTTCGAACGACGGGTTCTCCGTGGTTGCACCGATGAGGATGATGTCGCCTCGTTCCACATACGGCAGAAAAGCGTCCTGCTGCGCCTTGTTGAACCGGTGAATCTCGTCGATAAACAGGATGGTGCGGCGGCCAAGCCGGCGGAACCGTTCGGCATCGGCCATCACCGCTTTAATCTCTTTGATGCCGCTGAGGACTGCGCTGAAAGGAAGGAATTCCGAGCGCGACAGCTTTGCGATAATGTGGGCGAGTGTCGTTTTGCCTACACCGGGTGGCCCCCACAGGATCACTGAACTCATGCGGTCCTGTTCAATTTGGCGGCGGAGCGGCTTGCCTGCCCCAAGCACATGTTCCTGGCCCACATAATCGTCCAGGGTCTGCGGCCTCATGCGCTCGGCAAGCGGGCGCGTCCGGTCTTCAGACGCAGCTAGCGGGGATGCATCGAACAGGCTCATAAACTTAGTTCCGGGGCAAGTGCGGCATTAGCGGCCGGGTGTCGCTGGCGGCTCGCCTCATATAAGAAGATAGCCCCGGCAATGCTGGCGTTCAGCGATTCCACATGCTCCGTAGCAATATTCAAGGCAATGGCTCCCGAAAGGAATTCCTGGCCGACGCCGCGGCCTTCATTGCCGATCACGAAGGCACACGGAATTCGGAAATTAGCGCTGTGCAGCGGCACATTGCCTGCTCCCGGCAAACCCGCGTAGACCGTAAGCCGGTTGTGTTCCAGTGCGGCGCGCGCGATGGAGGGGTCAACGGCAGCAATGTGGGGAATGCGAAAAAGTGACCCTGCGGACGCCCGCAACGTCTTTGGATGATAAGGGCTGGCCGACCCTTTTACAAACAGAACACCGCTCGCGCCAAACGCCTCGGCCGCGCGCACCAGCGTTCCAGTATTCCCGGGGTCCTGCACAGCGTCCAGTACCAGCACCAGGGACTGTTGCGTAAAAAGCTTGTCGATTGTCCACATTCGCGGCTTCACCAGCGCGATAACGCCCTGAGAAGTCCTTGTGCCAGCGACAGATTCAAAAATACGATCGGGAAGCAGCGCAACTTTCGTATTCGTGGCGTTCTGAAGAATTGCTTCCAACTCGCCTCGCGTGCTTTCGGCAGCAAGGACGGTGGCAATGCTCATTCTGCTGCGTATCGCTTCCTGCAGCAAGTGAAAAGATTCCGCGACACATTCGCCTTCTTCGGTGAGCGTTCCTTTTGCAATTGCCCGGCGCACCTCTTTTAACAGGGGATTTGAAGGGCTCGAAATGAAATGGAAGACAGGCAGCGGATTCCCCTACAATATGTAAATCAGAATACCGCAGCGCACGCTCATTCCCGGGTTTCTGGCCGCAGTGCCCGTAGTGTTGCTCGGTATTTATCTACTTTCCCTTTCCATTCGAATCAGCAAGGAATCCACTTTCGATGAATCGCAAAAATCGGATTTGATCATTGTCATGGGCGCGGCGGAATATCGAGGGCGCCCTTCACCGGTATTACGGGCGCGCCTGGATCATGCAGTGGTCCTCTGGAAACAGAAGAAAGCGCCTTACATTCTCACGACCGGCGGAGCGGGGGGAGACCCTACATTTACCGAAGCTGAAGTGGGCCGCAGCTATTTGATGGACCGCGGCATTCCCGCCACAGCCATCCTGACGGAAACGGGCGGCTCCACAACGATGCAGTCCATTTCAGCCGCCGCTGAGATCATGAGCCGAATGGAATTTAAATCGTGCATCCTGGTGAGCGACGGATATCATATTTTTCGGGCGAAACGAATGCTTCAATATCGAGGCATAAAGGTTTACGGTTCCCCTCGAGAGATTGGCCAGACGAAAGAAAAACACCCGTGGCTCCTGTACTTTCGGCAGGCCGTAGCTTTCGCGCTTTGGAAAGTGGGGGTAACAATCTGATGTATTTTTTCACACGAAATCTGGGTTGATTTTATAAATACTTTGTACCTTGGTTACTGGATTGCCACCCGGTGGGTTAGGTTTGAAGCTCAGTATCGAACATAAGTCACTTTGAGGGACAGGAGAGAAGATATGAACCAGGTAGCTACTTTAGACGAGCGGGCACGATCCCGCAGAAATTTCTTTGCCAGCGCGGGAGCGGTCCTGGCCACGGCCGGAATTGTGGGTACGTTGGAAGCCCAAACGACCGGCAATCCAGATGTAGACATATTGAATTTTGCTTTACGGTTGGAACGTCTTGAGGCATCTTTTTATCAGCAGGGGTTGCAGCGGTTTTCAGCCGCTGATTTTTCCAATGCGGCGTTCGCACAAAATTTCACTGCGACGCAGGTGGCCCGCGCGTATACGTTTTTTCAAACCATTGCAGCGCATGAGATGACCCACGTGATGCAGATTTCCGCCACGATTGTGTCCCTTGGCGGAATGCTGGCGCCCACCGATTGTTACGGCTTTCAACCGTACGGCGGTGACACCCAAACCTTCCGAACCGTGGACAATTTTGTAATCACCGCGGCGCTGCTGGAAAACACGGGTGTCATGGCCTATGATGGCGCGATTGCATCCATTTCGGCTCCAAATCTTCGCACGGTAGCGGCTACGGTCGCCACAGTGGAAGCCCGGCATGCGGCCTATCTGAACCTTCTCAACGGACAAAGTCCGTTCCCGAATGCGTTCGATTCCACCGCCACGGCCAACGACATCTTGACTGTCGCCTCGAAGTTCCTGACTGGATGCTCTGTTTTCCCGCCCAATGCGGTGGGAGGCCCGCTTGGACCGACTCCCGGCACCTTCGCGACAACTTCCCAGAAGAGCGGTTTTGCCTTGGACGCCACTCAGTCCACTGCTGCTGACGGTTCGGCCATTGTTTCTTATCTCTGGGAAACAGTGCTGGGTACGAATGCCACAGTGCAGAATGCCCTAAATCCGCGGCCTACTGTTACCTTTAACGGCGGCCCAGGTCTTTATGTGTTCTCGGTCATGGTAACTGACCGGTTCGGCAACAACTCAAATGCATTCGTCAAGATCAATTACACGGGCGCCTAACCTGTAAATTGTTTGCTTGAAAAAGGGCAGGAGACCTCCCAGGTTTCCTGCCTTTTCTGTTTTCTACGTACAAGAGCTATCTTTTATAACGCGTGCATTCATTACAGTTTCAGAAGCTCGCGTAAACGCCTGGTTTGAACCCTGCTCACCGGTATCTCTGAGGCGCGCTTATCGCTCATCTTCAACTGGTAGCCCGCGTTAAACCAGGGGATTACTTCCCTAATCTGATTGATATTCACGACATAAGAGCGGTGAGTGCGCCAAAAGATCGCCGGGTCCAAATTTGCCTGTAACTCGTCCAAAGTCTTGTAATTCGACTGCCCCTCCACAGTTTGCGTAATCAGGCTGATAATGCCCCCGTCGATTGTTGCGTAAATCAAATCCGTTGAATCGACAATCCAGTTCCGCGGGCCACTGCGGATCACCAGCTTCGGATGGGGCAGAACTTCATCCGGCAAACCTGAGCTGCCAAAAGCTTTCTCCTGAGCCTGCTGCTGAATCTGCCGTTCCTGCACATACCGTTGGGCACGTTCTATCGTGGCGGCCAATCGAATTTTATCTACCGGCTTGAGCAGATAATCCAGCGCTTCCAACTGAAACGCTTCCACCGCGTACTGTTCGAAAGCGGTTGAAAATATAAAGTAAGGAAGATCTTCGGCTTCACGGTCGCGCAACCCGCGCTGCTCCCGCTGCGCCTCCCGCAACCGGCGCACCACGCCAAGACCGTCAAGCCCAGGCATCTGCACATCCAGAAAAGCGATATCCGGGTTCAGACGTTCTATCAGGCTGAGCGCTTCCAGGCCATTCCGGCCCACCGCAAGCAGTTCCACATCGGCGAAGTCTTTCAGTAGGAAGGTCAGTTCGTCGGAGGCAAGCGGCTCATCGTCGATAATGATCGCGCTTAAAGTATGCGTCGCGCGCTCACGCATCGAGTTGTTATGATAGCAAATTGCCGCAACACGGCCGATGGCGCCGAGGTTTGGAAACGCCTGGTCGAAAACGGTGTCTTAATCGAAAGGAGCACGTACACGGTTGGCGGATAACGAGAACAGAAAGATTGCACCTGCTGAAGGCAAACTGGGCATTTTGATCCCGGGCATGGGCGCTGTCTCTACTACGCTGATCGCGGGTGTAGAGGCGATCAAACGTGGGCTTTCCGCTCCCATCGGCAGCTTGACCCAGATGTCAACCATCCGTTTGGGGAAGCGTACCGATAACAATTCCCCCAAAATTAAAGATTTCGTCCCACTGGCAACGCTGGAAGATCTGGAATTCGGCTGCTGGGATATTTTTCCGGACAATTGCTACCAAGCGGCCCTCAACGCCGGTGTTCTGGACAAAGGGACGCTGGCTACCTTGCGTGAACCTCTGGAAGCCATCAAGCCGATGCCGGCTGTGTTTGACCAGGAATATGTAAAGCGCATTGATGGCCCTAACAAAAAGCCGAAAGGCTCCAAACGCGACCATGCCGAAATGTTGATGGACGACATGCGGCAGTTTCAGGAACGCACGGGTGCCTCGCGGTTGGCCATGATTTGGTGTGGGTCCACGGAGGTGTTTCACACGCCTGCGGCAGTCCACGCCACGCTCAAAGATTTTGAGACTGGTTTGCAGAACAGCGATCCGGAAATCTCACCGAGTCAAATTTACGCGTATGCGGCCCTGAAAATGGGCGTGCCTTACGCAAACGGCGCACCGCATCTGACGGTGGATACGCCTGCCTTGATGGAACTGGCGCGCGACCGGCAAGTACCCATTTGCGGCAAAGACTTCAAAACGGGTCAGACGCTGATCAAGACCATTCTGGCCCCGGGATTGAAGAGCCGGATGCTGGGCATGTCCGGCTGGTTCTCAACGAACATCCTGGGTAATCGCGATGGCGAAGTCTTAGACGATCCCGGGTCTTTTAAGAGTAAAGAAGAGAGTAAGTTGTCCGCGCTGGAATTTATTCTTCAGCCGCAATTATATCCTGAGTTGTACAAAGACCTCTATCATAAGGTTCGTATCAACTATTACCCGCCCCGGGGTGATGCGAAAGAAGGTTGGGATAATATCGATATCTTTGGATGGATGGGATACCCCATGCAAATTAAGGTCGATTTTTTATGCCGGGATTCCATTCTGGCGGCACCACTGGTGCTCGATCTCGTCCTCTTTATGGATTTGGCAAAGCGCGCCGGAATGCACGGCGTGCAGGAATGGCTGTCGTTTTATTTCAAAGCCCCAATGACTGCGCCGGGGCTGTATCCTGAGCATGATCTTTTCATACAGTTGATGAAGTTGAAGAATACGTTGCGCTGGATGAAGGGCGAACAATTGATTACCCATCTGGGAATGGAATACTACGATTAGGGCCGGGCGGCAAACGAAAAGATGAGAGTCCTGGTAATTGGCGGAACCGCGTTTATTGG